>Ga0179593_1519936_pt1 | contig 14681 bp, 20 predicted proteins | sample CZODoug2_1_08_16_FD_185931 | JGI IMG/M metagenome (GOLD analysis project Ga0179593, IMG submission 185931) | Vadose zone soil fungal communities from Angelo Coast Range Reserve, California, USA - CZODoug2_1_08_16fungal (PacBio error correction) | ecosystem: Environmental > Terrestrial > Soil >...
AAATCGCAAAACTAAACTGAGGCCGACGCGGAGAGGGAAAAGATAAAGAAGAGGGGAGGGGGGGGGGGGGTGAGCGACGATTAATCCCATGGTGTACTGCAACAGGGGGGACTCTAAAAATCATAAGGGTTAAATTAAAAAAGGGTAGGAAACCACCTTGCGCGAAGAGGGGGGGGCAGATCCGTCCTATATAGGGAAGCGAATAGATTCTGAATATGTATTGGACGCAGCGCATGAAGCACCACGGGTGGGCGAAGGCGGGGAAGGGACTAAAGGACTGAAGGCGTCTTTGTAGACACGTGTGGAGAAAGGGAGCAAGGATAAAGCGGAGGGACTAGCGGAAAGAAAGGTTATTTTGGGGAGGGGATCTGGGGGGTTCAAGGAGCACATGAGTAGACTAGAGGGAGATATTACTGGGAAGAAATCGACAGAAGGTGGCCGATACTGTCGGCATGAGAGGGGAGGCGTTAAAGGAGCGCCGCGGAACTGAACTTAGAATCCCGCAGCCGATCCATTTCACAACAGAGATTCACTTTGCTGGTGTGACTTATAGGGGGTATCCAATCTCAAGGTGAAGATTCTTTCTGGCCCATCAAGGTTGTAGTATCTGCTAACACTTTTTATGGATCAGTTGGAGAGGACACGGTTGCTTGCGATGGGGAAAGAGAATCTAATCGACAATTGAGCAGACCTTAGGATCCAAAGGAACGCAGTACTCAAATCCTGGGGTAAGAGGAAGGAGAAGGAATAAAAAACAACTTTCTGAAAAATCTCAGAAGGGGGTAATTTTTTGCCTTGAGAAAGAGTGGGGGAAGATGTTAGTTGAAGGACGCAAAAACCCCTAGGCCGGGGGTCAAGAAAGACACTCCTGGAACTAACTTCCTTGAGTGCCCGCGATGGGGGGGGGGACCAAGTCTCAGGAAAAGATAAGCAAGTAGAATTGACAAAATGGCTCTGCAAAGCGCAAATGGAAGAAAGAGACCAAACCTCTTGGGCCCGTTGTCAACTTAATATTCACAGTCATGCACGAGAACCATAGGAAAAGGGGACAGGGAGGGAGAGGGAACGCATTAAGCAAAAATGTTCTGAGGCGCTAACCGATTATTCTCTCCGGGTTGGGCGGGTTCACATAAAGGAATACAGAAGACTAAAAGGGGCTGGGGATGGACGGAGGGAATCAACAAACACCGGGGAAGAGGACGGGAGTTAGGGGGGGGGAGAGGGTTTTTTACTTGAGCGTAAACAGGTCACGAGTGCGAAGGCAAAATCATGCGGCAGTAAAATAATGATCAAGAAACCCCTTCAGCGGTCAAATAAAACTAAACTCTTTCCCTTCCAAGAGAATGCAGCCGTATGAGCGAAGGGGGAACTCCTTTATTCAGCGCGCGATAAAGGACAGGAGGGGCCCAAAATCAAATAAAACCAGAAAAAGCGGCAGAAAAAAAGAGACCAGGAGGAGATGAATTCTTCCGCTAAGACGCGAGGGGAGAAGAACCTGGACAAGAGATGATTGAGAATAAACTAAGGGAGAGGGAAAGTCTGCAACCTTAACACACCTTGTAAGCATCGAAAATAAAAAACAGTCGAGGGAGTTGTGTGTTTTAAAAGGGGGAGTCGGAAGAGCAGACGAATTGGGTCCGACACAGAGGAGAGAGATGCGGGCCCGTCTCCGGCGAGAAGAGACGGAGGGAAAGAAAAACTCTTTGAGAAAGATCATAAAAGGTGCAATCGCACATCTGAAAGGCGCCAGGGGAGGGAAAAAAATATGAAAGACCCCTCCTACGAAATAAGTGTTTAAAAGTGGGGGGATCCAAGGAAGAGGGACTTGCAACTAAACATTGGCTTGTTGCATGTCGAGATTCGTGAGTGTCGGGGCGTCATCCTGAAAACTCGATCGGAACTAGGCGAAAGCCGTCGGGAGATGTGCAGGGAAGTGAAGAGGGAAACTGAAAAGAACGTCGAAAAAATCCATTGTGCCGGGGGGTTTGAGAGGAAAAGCAAAAGGCCGAAAAACCGCAAGGAGGGACACCAAGGAATGTCTGGCTCAAAACTCATCTGGGGGGTCCAGAAAGCATGCGGGGGAACCAAAATCGTTCTGAACCGGACAGGGACCGAGGTTGAGAAAAGGAGTGCCCAATGTCATTGGAGAGCAGATTGGGGAAAAACGTCTACAGCTAAAGGGGACATAGGGTCTGGTTTCGACATCAAAAAAAAAAAGGAGAGGAAAGAGAGACTATCTCGCGCCGGTCTAAATCTGACAGAGACCACTTGGTGCCGGTGCACCCTTAAAAACCCCGGCCTATCAGGTATTACCTCTCTTTTAACGCGGGGGGGATGATTCGTGGAAATTGAGAACATTCCGGTTGAGAAGAAAGGGAGGGAGACGGGGTCGCGGGGGTACGGCTTGGTTATTTTCTCAAACCTGCAGACCGGGGGGAAGAAGTTGTCGCGGAGAGGCCACCAATCAAAAAAATGGGAGAACGGAGGAACGGAGAGTCCCTTATTTTCAATAGAGATGGGAATACCGAAGCGCCGCATCGAAGAAAAAAAGAGGACATAGAAGGGGGGTCGGGAGAAGAAAAACGACAACTAGGTGGAGGGAGGCGGAATCTTATTTTTGTCTGGGCGGAGGGAAAAACCTCTTATTTTGGGGGGGACAAACGCGGCACAGGGAGAAGCGGGAAAAGATGAACCTGGTCGCTGAAGTGGGACCGCAAAAAAAGATCGCAGTGCCATCAAGAGAGATCGACGGGACGGTTAAGGTTGACTACGCAGCATCCGGGAGAACGCAAAAGGTTTCGAGCAAAAAAGCACGCTATGACAAAGCGAGCAAGGAAAAAACCGCCAAATACGAAGTTGGGGAAGCGCCAGATTGCGAGGACAAGGAGCCGGTGACGGAAAGAAATCGAATGGAGTCGGTAAAAGACTCGGGGGGAATAGAATTCATCAGATAAGTCGAAAAAAGGAAAGAGTTGCGGGGGGGGGAAGGTATCATAGAATCATATCTCGACGGTTGTACCACGATGACACCTAGTATCCATGACTCGAAAGGAAGAATGTTAAAATCCTAGGAGAAGATACGAGTGCATGGAATCTTACTTCTATGGTAGGAAATGTCACATATTTGAAGTGGGGAGAAATGTCGGCAGAAAAGGTGACTCCTCAAAAAAATGAAGTTCTAGAAAAATGGGGGAGGGAAGTCCTTACGCTCAAGCAACACCAGCAAAAAGAATATCTGTTGGGGTTCCTAAACATCTCATCGGGGTCTGAGAGATTTGGCTAGGATTGCCCCAGCCGGAGACCTAATAAGAACAATAGAATCACACTTGGCTAGGTTCAAAGAAAAAATGAGGAGAAACTGTTACGGGGGAAGCGATCCTCGATGGACGAGGATACGAAAGAAAGGTAGACAAGATGTGTGTTACCGCTATTGACGTTTCTTCATTCTGAGGAGGAAAAGGTCGTGACGTAGAAGGGGCTTTTATATGAAGAGGAAGGATAAAAAAAGAGGGGGTTACAACTTTGGGGGGGGACAAAAAAGGGAAGACCATGAGTGTCATCCTTATTATTAAAAGATGTCTTCACATTCAGAAGGGGATTTTCGTCAATCAAGAAGAGAGGGACTAAAATCGGAAAAGAGTCTTAGGGCAAACAATGAAAAAAGGGCGGGGAAAATAAAAGATTAAACGTAGTAACTTTCCAGATTACTGTGAGAGAAGAGTACACGAGGGTCGCTCAGCGCAGGGCGATTGGAGGCAAATCTCTTCTACAATCCACCAGAAAAGATGTGGGGGGGGCTTCAACTACAACGCGGAGAGGAAGAAAAGAGACACAGAGAAAAACCGCTTCGGGAAGTAAGGAAAAACAAAATATCAAAGGAGCGGGCGGGGGTTAAAGTATCACTTGTAAGCCGAAGGGCGGTCTTTCCCCGGATCAGAGGAAGAGCCTACCTAAAGCAAAGAGCCCGAGGATGGAAAGGGGCAAGGAACGGGCTTAGTCGATCCGGCTGAAGTAGATCTAGCTATGACGTGGGAAAAAGGGGTGCTCCTTGCAAAAAATCGAAGATAAAGAGTGAGTAGGAGAGACGCACGGCATAGAAGTGCGCAGAGGAAAAACACAGAGAATACTCAAAAAGGCACCGTTCAAAAGTCGCCCCCATCAAAAAAAAATGGGGATTCTACTGGGAAACTGCTGGAGAAATACGTATTCGGGAAAGAAAAACTGGATCAACGTGATATTCCCCCTCGCCCGAGCTGATCATGGGGGGGGAAAAAAATTAGGGCTGAGAAACAGAACTCGTAGCGTCAAAGTGGGGAGAGACACGGGGGGAACACAATAGAACGGGGAAAACTTGAATTTGGGGGCAAGCGAGGAGACAGCTCAGTGGAGGTTTTCTGGATTTCTTGAAATTCGAAATCTCTCAACAAACACAACAAGAGGAACCCTAGGGGAGAAGCCGGAAACGCAAAACTTAATTGAAAGGGGACCATCAGGTTGCAGGAGTGGTAAGTAGCTGACTTATCAGGGTGCCTGAGGTGTTGATCGGGGGGGGAAGGGGGAAAACAGGGATCAGTAAGGTTCAAGGCCCCAGAGGCTTCAATAAGCGCGGTTTCATATAAGAAATATAGGTGAATTGTGACTGGGTTATGCCTGAATTACGTGCCACGCATTAGAAAGAAGGGGTGCGGGTGGTGCAGAAGTCTTTAAAAAGGAAAGACGCCTGAAGAATCCGTTGCAGAGGCGGTCTCACTGCTCAAGAGGCATGGATGTCAGGAAATGGGGTTCAAAGGGGTTGCGGGGAAAAGGTCGGGGAAAATGATAAAACCCAGTGAAGAATGCGAGATAACTTTAAACTGGACTGGGAAAAAAGACGTTATAACTATTTACTGTGCTCCGGGGGGGGGCTTATTGGTGACCGTCTGAGAGATGCACGCGAAACGCAACACATCGCAAAAGAAGGACAACCAGAATTAAGGGGAGTTGCTCGGGTAGTTTGGGTACAGATTCAAGAAAATTCGGCATAGGGGTTCGGCAAAGAAATGAAGGGGGCTTTGGGAAGGAAGGGAATGGGACAAGTGGGTAGTTTAGCACCTACAGCTTGGGGGGAGGGGGAGATGTGCCGCAGATAAAGGCATCTTCAGAGACATTGAGGGAAGCGGCCTTAGGAAAGGCTTTCTCAATAAAAAGACCATTTCAAGGGGAGTAATCAACGCTAAGGAGCCAAAGAGCATTGCGACCATCGCTCTAAGTGTTTGGGGGGGGCCCGTTTTAAGAAAGATTGATGGTGCTTAAAAATCTGATTGTCAATGAGACTGGGGGAACGTTGGGCGAAATGGGCATCCCTTAACAACCAGGGGAGGGAACAATAACTAAATCCAGAGGTCCAGTTCTCTGAAGAGGAAAAGATAAAAGGGAATGAGAGGAAAGCAGGGCGGAGAAAAAATGGGAAAATTCACTTACCTCAAATAAAGAAGGGGGAACCCATTTCTCACAATACAATTGAATTCTAGAAGGTCCCGAGGCGACACTCTTTCACCGTACCGTTCGAGGATAGGGGGGGCCACGCTAAACCCGAGTCTCTGACGAGACGATAGGAGAAGAGGTGGAGGCAGACAATAGCAATTAAAATAACCTCATTAAAATTATTTAACAGTGTCAATGAACCTTTCTGAGGAAATGAGTTATTGAATTGGTGGTAACAGACGGGGGAATCGATCCTATACTCATGGAGCACAGGAAAAGGACAGAAGAAGGAAGAAACAAAAGGGGGGAGTCTTGTAATATAAAACATAGAACTTCACGAAAATCATCAAGCTGCAAAAATAAAGGGAAAGACCTCAAGAAAATTGGTATTTGGGAACACGATAAAAGGAAACACTTCTAGGAAACTAATCTACGAGAGTATCTAAAAAAAATAACCAAGACTGAATTAGAGCCCCAGACGCTGAGATAATTAAGTGCTTGACCGTCCAGAGATTGAAATTGAGAGAGTTCGGAGGAAGAATCTGCCAAGGGAACAACTCAAAGAAATAGAAAGAAGACTGCGAAGAAAATCTAAGTTCATTTGGGGGGGGGGTGTTGAAATGTTCCGGGGCATAGTCAGGGGGAGTTAACTGACCTTTTCAGGGAGAATAGGGGATTCTGCAAACGGACTGAAGTCGCTCGGGGGTTGAAAAAAGGGGATTCATCAATCTCGACAGGGGGTGAATTCCCAGGTTGCCGGAGAACGACCTTCTGCTGAAAATGCGGGGAAAAGTCTCGACAATAAGAAGAAGCATGAAATCCTATGGGGCCAGACGGGTGGGTGAATCCAGGAAAGAGGTGATTCGGGCGGTGGTGGACCCAATTTCATATGCCAGCTGCGGCGGGGGGGGGGGCGGTCAGGAAAACCAGATCTATCGTGGAGAAGGGAGGAGGGGAGAATGCAAGAAGTAACGGAGGCAGGTATTAATTGTTTGAATCGAACGTCACTCCCTTCAACAGAGCGGAAGGGGGCGGGTAAGATTCCCGCGACCGCGCCTCGATCGGTATCAACCGGATGGGCTTCAAAAAAGAAATCGGGGGCAGAACAAATCGCTGGGCAACCTCTTTCTAAAGGGACTCTGAAGACCGGGGGCGGTAAGAGCGCGAGGGAATTTTGAAGCGGGGGGAGAGGGGCCAGGAGAAGTACGTTTGGTAGAGACTCTCCTTATGAGGATAAGCAGAATAATCGAAGGAGGGGGATCAAGCAACAAAGAGCCAGAACCCGCCGATCTCCCGCGGTCATGCTGGAAAACTTATTAACTATGGTGCAAGCGGAAGAGGACATCTGGAAAATGAGTGGCAAGTTTGATCCGAAGTAGTAGAGGGGGGGTAAGCCTTTAAGCGGGGATTTTCGGACCACTAAACTCAGGAGACTAAATATAATTGAAAGACAGAAGGACAGGGTAGACCGGCGGAAAAGAAAGAGCCGTGAAAGGGGGGGGCCACGTCCAGGCCTCCTCTGACAGGAATATTACATGTTAAACCAATAACCTGGGGGGTAAACTTAAAAACAACGATGAACCAAAGGTATTGAAGGGCCTTCTGGTAGGATTGCGATTAAGGAAAGGGGTCGATTGAACCCGCGTAAATAAACACGCACCGGGAGGGGATGTTACCATTTCGCAGGTACTCAAATCTTTAAAAAGAATCTCGACGATGGAAAAATTTCACTTGTGATCAATAGAAAGAAAGTTGAATCGGAGCGGGTCTGCTCCTCTTCAAAAAGGAAGAATCTGAAGAACCAACTGACAAGCCTCATTGGAATAAACATTCTAGGTGTAGATTATTTTCTGGGAAGGAAAGTATTCCGCCGCATTAATGATCTTCAAGGAGAAGAAAAGAGGGGGGGGACGAAAAAAAAATCGGCAGAATGAATTCGTTTCGGAAGGTTGGGGTGGGGAGATAAGTCAGACTTAGCTGGGCGCGGAGTTGGGAGACTACGGTGGAATTAACGTGGAAGAGAAAGACAGTGTTCTTTTCCCTTCCTCTCAGAAGTTGTAAGGGGGGGAGAAAATGAGAGGCTGGTTGGGGAAAAACATTTGGGGGGAGTCAGATCATGGGGAGGGGACTCGGCCGGCGACAAGAGGGAAACGCTTACGCTCACACAACTTCCAAAAAGCTAACACGGGGGGGGACATTTGATCCGAAAAAAATGCGTAAACGAAAAGAAATTGCTTTGATTGCCGAGACCTAACGAGAACAGACGAAAGTCTTAAGTGCGTTACCATGCTATGAACGAGGAGAGGGGCCGCAAGGGGAGTGTGAGCAACGGAGGAAAAAGGAGGGGAGGGCAAGGGTTGGGACGTCCTCTGGGAGGGGGCTGTTTGGGGAAACTCCAGGATGAAACCTCCTAATTCTTTTGTACTGCCTGGATGTAGAAAAAAACGGCAAAAAAAAGGGAGAAATACACGGAAGGGTTGGGCCGACCAGAGGGTCCGCAAAAGGAGAAATTTAGTCAAAGGCGCAGGGCGGAGGGGGGTAAATCAAAGATGACGACACCAGATTCCATGCAAATTATTCACGAAACAAGAATGGAGACGGAGCTAAACCCAAAGGGAGGGAGGGGGGATGAACTTAACACTGGCGAGCGTTCTTCACGTCGCTCAGTCAGAGACTTGCTAAAGGCCTCAAAGACAAAAAGAATGGAGTTGGAACAACTACGAACTGGGACTATGAAGAAAAGGGGGGGAAACGGGCTATGGCCAAGATGAAAACCGATAGAAAAAATGGCACGAAAAGAGCCATCCTACAGCACTGGCGTCTGCTGGGGTGGAAAGGCTGGGCCGGCGACGGGTTCTTACTGGCAATCTCGCATCGGCGACGCCTGGGGGTTCCGAACCGATCCTCTTCTATCGGGACTACAAGAGGCTCAGGCCCTTCCTTAGAAGACAGGAGACGGACGGGGAGAAGACTTTTTAACCTGTGGACCTGGTATAAAATCAATCCTCAAAACAGAGGAGGACGAGCCTCGTCTTGTGGGCGAGAATTAGCAGAGAAGGGAGGATCAGTAAGGAGAAGGGAGTCGGAAAAGGTTCCAAGCCTTCCCCAGTCCAGGAGAAATAAAGTTTGCAAAATTTTAGGATAAGGAATATTAAATAGGTCCCGCCCCCTTGGGACTGAATATTGAGAGGAAAGAGGGGGGGGGGAAACATACATTAGGGTTCACTATTGATAGAGAGGAGGAGCAGATCATCGTTAGTATCCAACTCTAAGTATACAAACATGGGAATAGATCCGCTCTCGAGTTTCTCTGGCAATCAGTCTTCGTGCTTGGAAGACGTTTGAGGAGGGGAGGAAAGGGGGAATCTAAACTCACAAAAAAAGAGGAGAGATTGTCCCGCCAGTTTAAAAAGACGAAAAGAAAGAGAGACGAACATTAAAAAAAGAAACGATAGCGGGGAGTGCTGTATCCCAGGGGTGTCCATACGTACAAGGGGGGGGGTGGGGGAAAGAAGGAAATAGTACACGGAAGAGGGAGAAAAAAGAAAAGGTGCATGATGTACCATTCTTCATCGCGGCGCGAAAAATATACGTAGGGGGATAAGGGGGGGAGGAAAGTCTTCTCTTTGACTTACAAGGTATTAAAGAAGGGAGCAATCTCCACGAGGCTGGGGGTGGCGAGGAGGGGAAAAATGGACGAAGAAGGGTCATATGGTATCCGGTGCCAACTCGGCGAGGAGCATCATCTCTGAGGAGGAAATTTCCGAGAAGTTGTCTATTAATTTCTAGGGCTGCAGGTATAAACGTAAAGGATAGAAAGAGGAATGGAAAATAGGAAGGAATCGAGACCGAGGACATGACTTAGAGGATGTTTCTGATTCAGCAGGGCCGGAGTAGCTAAGGGGAAGGAAGCCTGTCAAGGGGAAAAAACGGACGCCCCCAGCGTCCAGGGGGTCCAGGACAAAAGCACTGTGGCTGGGGATAAGGGAATGAAAGAGGGTCGAAGGAACAACAAATCTAGAGATGTCCTCAGCAATGGGGGATCAGTTGGGGGGGAAGGATTCCGAAGAACTTTGTAAAGAGTCATACATCAACATTTAGAGGCCGGAAGGGGAACCAGAGAAAGGAGCATCTTCAGCATAGGCCGTCTTCTCTACTCCACGTTAATAACTAACAAAGGAACTGGGAAAGGGGAGAAATTCAAACACGTTGAAAGGAAGAAAAAAACCAAGAGTAAGGGATTGGGGTCCTTTTAAAGAAAAGCGGAAATGGTGTGCAAGGGGGAAGAACGGAAAAAAAGCAGAAACTTTACTAGTTTAAATAAAACGGGGAAAAGCTGGTCCGAAAAGAACGGGAATTTTCAATTCCTCAATCCGGCGGGCCAGGAGAAGGGGGGCGGCAGAGAAAGGGAAAAAGCCCTTGCGCGGAAAATACAAATCCTGGGGGTTGGGCCAGTGAACAGAGGAATCCCTCTTTCCAAAATACCGCATGAAGAAGTGACCGTTACCGGATGGGGGAATGGGGGAAACGGCATTAATACAACCTCAGTAGGGGGGAGGGGGGGGGATTCGTCAGAATGAGGATGGACGCGAATACCACAATTTCATCCCTTCAGAAAAGTTAGAGGGAGTAACAAAACCTGTGAACACCGGGGGTTTCAAGTTTTTTGGGGGCTTTTGGGGTCAGCGGGACGGGGACGCCTATAACAGATAGGCATAAAAAAAGGAGAAGAAATCAGGAAGGTCAGAGGAAACATCCTAGGAAGGAAAAATCCGGAAATGAGGGAGGCAGAAGAAGCTGGAACAAAAAAATTGGGGGAAAAACGTGGGCCAGTAGAATGAAAACGGAGGAAATCATTTTCGAGGTAACTTCAAAAAAAGGATCTATTCTCAATGCAACAGAACCTGAAAGGAAATTCCGTGGGGGGGGGGCCCGACCGAGATGGGGGGGGGCCTTCCCTTTCCATATATGTGTTCATTAAGAAGCCAAGGGTAAACTCGGCGGAATCATCGGAAAAGGTAAAGGAATCCAAGAGACATCGCATCGAAAAAGCCCGTTGGGGGGTTGACAGGGGTGAGGATCGTCAGTGCTCTCTAGTTTACTCTGGGCGGAGGACGCATTCTTGCTTATAACAAACCCAGCCAGGAGGGGTCAGATGATGGGGGAACAGCTGTGATTCCACGATAGCGAGAAGGGAAAAAAGTTCCCCCAAACGTTCGCTCCTCGGGAAGAAAGGGCGGAAAAAGGGAGGAGAACATCGAACCAGAAGTTCCAGACCCTCATGATGAAGAGGGTTTTGCTTCGCCCTACACAGGTTCTGAAAATGGGGGTTTTAAAATATCCGGGGGGCTCATCTTCGGAGGGAGGGGGGCCCCCAAATACGAGTCGCGCGGTCACAAAACAAAATCAATTTGTCCCTCCGGGTAGCAGTCTGATTGGAAGGAAGGGGAAGACACTCATCGTCGAAGAGGTCCATTGTCGACACAAATCCTTGGAAAGTTATAACTAAACAGCGCATGTTCGAAAATGGGAGCAACAAGCCTCGGAAATAAAATCCCCGTGTCACTCCCTGCGTCGCAAGTGAGATCGCTTCAGGGAAACCCAAAATCAAATTTTCGAGGGGGGGGGCATATTGGGGGTCGCGCAGGCCGGCGGAGCAGAGGGGGGTAGGAGCCAGACTAAAAAAAACCAAACATTATAAAATATAATCGACCGAAGTATGCCAGAAGGGGGGAATCGACGTGAAAATCTGAGAAAAAACTGAAGGTCCAGGAGTCGAAATCTTTCATTCAGGGACATGGTGGGGGAGAGCTTATTGGATGTCCTAGAGGGATGATTGGAAAAAGTTAGAACTAAGGAGGGGTCAGGGAAAGCATGTCGTATTTGGTGAGGGGCACACCGCCGAGGAGGGAGACGCTACGGGAGATCAGACGGTCAGGTATTTCCAAAACAATCGATAATAAAAAGCAAGAGGAAAAGCGTCAGAAGGGTATTGACAGAAGAGATGGGGAAGGAAAGACAAAAGAATATCCTACATTGAAATGGTGAAAAAATAACCTTGTTAGGGGGACTAAAGCAAAAAAGATCAAACCAATATGGCCGGACTGCTTGGAACCATCAGAATTTCATACATGGAACTGTTAACCGCAGAGTGAGGTAAGGGGCGCGCCCGGGATCGGTCGTATTCCTGCGCGAGAACTTGGGGCTCAAAGCGGGTAACCATCGCTTCATCCAGGAGAGAGGGACTATTATAAAAAAAGCCCGCAGAGGGATCGAATTAGAGAAATATTTAGAGAGATAAACGTAGCACAAACTTTCAACCCCCAAAAAGGAAACTTCCAATTGGCGCAAAGGGGGCGATGTTCGATTACGGGGTGGGACAGTGCATCGGGACGGGGGGGGGAAGATGATAGACTTTAAAATCATCTCTGGAACGGGAAGAATTAGAGAGATGGGTGGAGGGGACCGTTGTGTCTGGGGGAAGCAGGATAGGAAGGCGCTGGTAAAATGCGACACGAGCAAGTTAATTTGAAAGAGACTCAACGAAAAAAGATCCTATGCTGAAGATGATTCGGAAAAGTGCGGAAGAGATGAGCTATTGACAAAAGAAGGGGAGGAATAGAATTGTTACGTTGAAGTTGTATTAGCGAACAGAGAACGCGAACTGACAGCGGATCCGGTGGGGCGAAGTTGAAAAATGCCGGACCATCGCGTGTCAAAAATAGTTAATTTGGAATGTCCCGAAAAGGAGCAGGAAGAGATGGCCGAACGCATCAAAAAAAGAAGGGCAGCGTAACGGGGCGACTGGATTCGCGCCGAAGATGGGAAAAAGAAGGGGGATTTTGGACGGCAAGGGGTAAACGCTCTTGATCTTGAGGCATTTGCTAGGTGAAGGGAGAAAGGGCTTTCCGGTCGGGAGAGTTTCGGCCGAAGACGAGGACAACTGCATTTATTGGGGAAGACCATGATTCCCGACGGGAGAAGAGGGCGAAAGGCTGAGAGGGAGTGGAGAGCATTGGAAATAATTTTAACGTACCCCAATGACCATTCTTCAGGCACAAGTACAAAAAAAAGAGGCTGTCCGCCTTGGGAATGGCTGGAAAGAAGGGCGAGGTCCAGAGTAGGTCCTTTCCGAAAGGAGGAAAGAGGCGCCGACTGGGAAGGCGAAATCAAAAGCAAGCGACAGCCTTTAATGGGGGGGGGGGTTGCTCAACGAAATTGTCTGGGCAGAGGGGGCAGGAAAACGATAGACCGGAGAGGGGGGGGGGGAGGGACCGATAGATGGGAAGTATGGGGAAAAAACGTCCAGCCACCATGCTTGGTGGCCTTTATCCTGGAAGAAAAGGCAGGGGAGGCCAGACCTTTCATTTAAGGCATAGACTACGACCTCAATAAGGCAAAGATCCGCTTCTATCCCTGGCCATATCGTCAGTCCGGGAAGGAGATAAAGGGGCAGGAAAAATCTTAACTGGGAAAAGAAAAAAAGCAAAAATAATCTTAGGATCTCGGTCCGCGCGGGACTGCTGATCCGCAAGAAGGGGAGGGAACAAAAAATTAACCGGGGAAAAGGAGGAGGTCCAAAAAACGCCCAACATCTCTGGGAGCGGGCGAATGAGGGGAATAAAGAAGAAGAATTAGAGACCGCCCCCCTTAGTATAATGAAACTATACGAAGGGTTCATATGAAAAGGGTGACTTCCACCTGGAGAGATTAGGCAGAAGAGGAAAGAGGTCTCAAAGCGAAAAAAACCAAGGGACAACACTAGATAAAAGTAGGGGGGGGGGTCAATCCTCCGAGGGATCATTCAGGAAAGTGGATTGTACGAAAGTGGTAAGGGGGAACTTCGAGTCACACAACAACACAAAAAGGGAGGGAGGGAGGGGGAGGCCAGGAGGAAATCCGCATACTCAAAGGGGGGGAGGCACCAAGGGAAGAGAAAAGGCGGAAAGCGGCTGATCAACCTTGAGGGGGGTGGGGAAAAAGGGGGGTTGGGTTCTAAAAGGAAGAGCGAAAAGGGAAAATCAAGAGGTAATGGGGAAAAATGCTTAAGCTCGTGGGCGCTGATGGGGGCGGGCAGGAGAATCTTCATTTGAAATAATTGGGGGCCCAAATTCGCAAGCGGGAAATAAGAAGGGAAGGCTGGAAAAACTGGGAAAAACAGGCGTAAGAGGGAAGATCGGTAGATGAGCAGAGAGGCGCGGAACGGATCTGGTCAAAGAGTAAGCGACGGTTCTTTTTTCAATGATCAAAGATTCCAGGACTTTAGAAGGGAGAAAGGCTTAATGACGAGGACCGATGGACTGGAAACAGGGACGGGAAGGTTAAAAAAGGCGTCCGCCGCAAAGTATGGAAAGGAGGGGGAATCCCAGCTCATAACTCATCTGCCATGAAAAAAAAACGTAGTGGGTCTTGTGGGCCAATAGGAACCACGTGTCGCATCGGGGGAACGATCCAGGATTTTTACTTAGACAGGGACCGACCGAAACTTGGGGTGGCAAAGAAGACAGGTTACTTCCAAGGGGGGGGGGTTTATCGCAAAGAATACGAGAAACGCCCTGCTCCTGCGGAAGGGAAAAAAAAACGCAGCTCCCGTAGAATGGAATGTGAGAGTCCCAAAAAAAAATCGTTGAGACTTATTGTAAGGGTTGGTGCCGTTTGGGAGTGATGGGGGAGGGGCCATCTTCTCTGATTGAAAATGCAAAAACCGTGAAAACTCTTTTTTCCATACCACTGCGATAAAGGAAGTTGTAATTGACAGAAAAGAGGAGTGCCAGGATCAATTTCCTCGGAAAGAAAATAAAAGGGCAAGTACAGCGCCAAGGTCAGAAGGAAAGGAATGAACGACAAAGTCAAAGATCACCAAAAAATTGTCCCAGTGAAAAAAGCAGATAGCGCGTCAAGAGCGGGAAAGATCGTACAGGCCGTAGGTAGGAATATGGCGCGATTAAGACCGAAAAAAAGGTTACTTCGATAGGGATCTCGATCGTGGGGAGGAACGCAATTCATCTCAGAGGGAACCGCAGGTGCAAAATACACAAAGTTATTTGGGGGGGGGGGGGATTCGGGGGTTTAAGAGGGGAGGGCGGTCGACGGAAGTATAACTCGAGGGAGGGAAACTTAGCTGCGGAACATTGCTCCATCCTAGTAAGAAGCGCCCGTGAAGAAAGACAGAAGAACCTTCCCTTCCTTTTATTGCGAAAATGAAAATAAATTGAAAC
>Ga0179593_1535557_pt1 | contig 14681 bp, 12 predicted proteins | sample CZODoug2_1_08_16_FD_185931 | JGI IMG/M metagenome (GOLD analysis project Ga0179593, IMG submission 185931) | Vadose zone soil fungal communities from Angelo Coast Range Reserve, California, USA - CZODoug2_1_08_16fungal (PacBio error correction) | ecosystem: Environmental > Terrestrial > Soil >...
GCAGGCAAGAGCACAGAGGAGGTAGGGTGAAAGCAAAGAAAGGACAAGGGGAGGGACGTTAAGCCCTGTAAGAACGAGAAGGGAGTGTGTAATCGCAGCACTGGACATCAAAAGTGGAACTGAGGACGGTGGAGAAAATTCTTGGAAATTGGGGAAACAGTGATCTGAGATATGAATACCACACCGTTGGGTCCGCGAGGTGTGAGTAGAGTTACTCTGGCTTGTCCCTGCACAACCATCTTGGATTACCAAGACTCCTGTGAGGTCAATAGCTAAAAAAAAAGGCCACTTCAATTCTCATGTCACGGGAGTCAAAACAGTGTACCATGTAGGTAATCAAGAACAAAGATAGGAGACGGCGGCTCACGAATGGGGTGTTCGAATCCTCGGAAGGAATTGGGAATGCAGGGAAGTGACTTCAAAGGAATTAAAGGGAAACTCGGATCGGTGCTTGTTTGGGCCAGATTTAAACAAGAGTGAAGCCGCTATCTTTCACAAGGGGGACAGGGTAGTCGCCGTCGCGGGCGCAAAGGGGGAAGACAACAAAAGATCCGAGTTTTCCTTGAAAAAGGAGACTTCGGGAACGGGAAAGTCGGCGAATAGGCGGAGAGCCGACTAACGACTTCTTGAAGTTTACCTCTAGTAACACTTTTTGGCGATAAAAGGGTAAGAGTCGGTTGGGACGAACCTCGAAAGAGAGAAGCTATACATTCTTGGCAGGAGAAATTGTGCGTAGAAGAGACTATAAGCCCGTCTAATGGTTGATTCAAGTAATTAAAAGGCTTTTCGTGTGAGGTCGGAAACAAGTGAAACTCCCCTTCCAGTCCAGGGGGGAGCCTTCTTCTGGATTATCAGGATCTGAAGTTCTCTGAGGATCATCCGGTTTAAAGGGAGCCCGTTTTCTAATTGGTCTGCTGGGGTATCTCAGTTCAAAGAGTGAGGTGGCGATGATTTAATCCTCTTACCAATTCAGTCGCTCGTATGAAGCAGGGAGAAACATCGGTTGAAACGACGAATGCCATGAGAACAGAAGGGAGGGAGTGCGGATTTGCAAAACGGGGTCGTAGGCTGAGCCCGTTAGGACTTTTGCCTAGCGAGGGGGATACGGAGCAGGGGGGGGTGGAGGGGAAAGGTAAGCGAACGAATCACAAAAGTCTACAGAGGGTCGGCGCTACAACGGCGGGCAAGGGTTTAAGCGGACGGGTCCCTTACCGGCCACGCCTGAATCCCAGAAACACTAAAATCGGGTGCGCATCAGTCCGGATGCCGGAAATTCTGGAGAATGGGGGTGGCCGGGAAATCGGGCGCGGACGGGTGGTAAGAGGATCGGAGGGGAAACGCAGCCAACCTCCGCGGTGGGCCTGTCAGCGGAAGTCAACCAACCACTTCTACAAATTCGAGGGGCATGTACTCAGGAGGAACTTGGACCGCCACTAGGGGTGCTGCTGGAACAAACATAACCGAACCAAAAAGAAACATATAAATTTGAGGAATTTTGCGCGGAAAACGGGAGGAGAGAGTCCAAAACAGACCGAGGACAAGACCAAAAATGGGGGTTCCACATCGAAAAAAAAAGGGGGAGAGATGGTGAAGTGCTGGAACCGCGCACGACCGGGACGGTCCATTTTGGGGACCCATCGAACGAGGCGTCCAGAAGGGTTAAGGGTCCGAAGGCCTTCTTCACGCAGGGTGCCCTGGTTGATTTGAGAGGACGCTAAGGACGGGGCGTCCAGGGCCCGGGATTAAACCCAAGCCAGGCGCCGAGACTCTTCTCTGGCCGGAAGGTTAGAGAGGGCGTTAGCTTGATTCCAAAGGGGCAAAACACGGCTTCAGTAGAACCGATGCTTCTGTAAACAGTAGGGGGAAACCGAGCAATGTCCGAGTATCAGACGAGGACAGGCAGAATCGGAACATGGCCAAGAAGGGAGAGAACGGCCGGCATGGCAGGCAAATCATCTAAGCTCAGCCTATAAATGCATAAAGAAAAGCTGCTCCGTCAAAGGGAAGTTAACGCAGCGAAAGCATGATCTATACTCGTGGGAACTCAATACAATGAAGGCCTGGAAAGGAGAATACACATCAAGGAGGGTAGCAGGAACTAAAAGAACCTTCCAGGGGTCCGGCATGCCATGGGGGGGGGTCGCCCAAATGGCGGTGATCGGAAGCCTCTGACCCGATCGCCAAAGATGTCAAGGAAACGGTGAAAGCCGGAGATTAAAAAAACGCGACCATCAAAATCGACGGCAAGCTGACGGGAAGTCGAAGCAAGGGAGCCGTAACTATGATCGTCGCTGGGAGATCGGGGTGGGCGCCATGCTAGAACGTTAAAGGAGCAGCATACGCGGAGTCTAACAACATGAGCAGAGCACACCAAAGAACTCGGGATGCGGCGAAACGGAAATGGTAAACAGGAAGGCACAATGTGATTCTTACCAAACAGTGGCACGAAAGGGACTGTCATCCTGTCTTCTTGGGGAGAAAAAGGGGGTGCCCTGACGGAACGGAATGATCTGGCCTAAAGTAATCGAATCCGCAAACGACAATCAAATGTGAGGGGGGGTGTCCGCCAAGGGGGGTCGCAGCAAACGGAGTCCGGCAAGAGGGTATGCGAAAAGAGCATGGGTTGAGTCCTCGCCTAGGGGAAGGATCACTCCGGGACTGCAAAACCACGGTCCCAGCAGCACCAAAAGGTTAATAATAGGCATGTCGTTAACTTTAGCTGGGGGCATCGAGATTCATAAATCTCGTAGGATTACGACTTGACGGCTTTCATTCGGCCGGAGCACCGTCTATGAATATCGCACGCAGGATCCACTAAATCGAATCAGATGCCAAAATCGGAAGCCCATGTATAGTTGGAGGGATTTAGATTCAAAAATCAATTCCTCTGCGCTAAGGGAAAGTTGGCACTTCGACACGGCGAACGCAGCATTTAATGCCTCGACTGGAGGCTCCAACACCCCGGCGACGTAGCGCCTGGGCTTCTTTCCTCGGGGAGGGAACTCCCGACATTAACTGCCTTCCTCTAGACCTTCTCATGGGGTTCATCTACAAAAGTCAGGGAGATTTGGCCTTTGAGTGAGAAGAATAAATCCACGGCATAAATACAGAACGAGAAGGAACGGAGGGGGGGATTCGGAGAAAAAAACGCACTTTCCCCAGAAGTGTCTCAAATCATCGGTACACGCCGGTGCGGCAGATAAGGAAGAGGGGAACCCTATTCTTAAACGTGAGAGTCATGTATGGACAGTGGCTTGAAGTCGCGCAGGCCTGGAGTTCCTTACGACAAAGTTCGCTCTCGCGCCAGGGCAACACGAAGTCATTTGCAGAAACAAATGCTCACTTTGGGGATCGACGGGAAGGAGACTATCATCAATCAAGACGACCGGGTGGGTAACTGCCGTTCACTACTAGGACGGAAAGGGGACTGCTTGTATCGCAGCATCCATGGCGGGGACGATTAGGCTTGTGGTCAGTGAGTCGCTCGCATTCGGGGACTCTTCTTCTGGGGGAGTAAATTCGGCCACGATACGAGGCGTCCGCGGGACCAGGAGGAACGGCCGGCACGTGATAGGCAGGTAAGTATCACCTATCCTATGAATAATGATGGAGTGAGGAAAAAGAAGAGGAATATTTCTCTGGCAAATTTCTAATACAAGGACGGAAGAAACTGAAACTTAAATTTTCGAGGGACAGAAGATGAGTAGCGTTGGGGAAAAGACGCGCAAGCGGCGAAGGTACGCGAAACTACCGACCACAAGACTCCTGGCAAGCTGGAGGGTATGAACGGGTTACCAGGAATGGTCAATGCCATCTCTTCAGTGAAGGCGGGAGGGGGAGGCCCACCGTGAACGCAGTGCTGGGTTTAACGAGCTAATATGAGCGGACGGCCTTCATGCTGGGGGGGTTAGGGAAACTTAGACTTCCGGATTTGTGATTGTTTCGCGGGCCTCACCAGTAGGGGTCTTCTTTAGCTAATCACTACTTTCTCCAAACCCAATCCCTCGACGCAGCCCCGTTCGAAATTACTTCTCGAAACTTTCTGCCGTACCACAGGTCTGTTCTCTTCTCTGGGCCGCCCAGTTCGGCGATGCCACTTTCCTACTTAAGGAAGTTGCTTGCGTTGAATCTTATGTTGCCACAAAGGGGTATCCTTCCTCATCCCAGCGCATATACGGAAGGGTTCTTGGTTGCATGAAGGCGAGGCCTGGAGGACCGGAAAAAGTCGTTCAAAACGGCATACAGAAAACGGCGCTCCGGACGGGGTTTGGGGAGACGGAACTCCGGCACTTCACATTGCGCGGAAGAAAGACAGTGAAAATTTGTCAATAAGCTCAGATATTATTGTTCAGACAACAGCATAACGACAAGGCAAGGTACTGTGTCTTGGTCGATCGGGAAAGTGGATGCCGTCGTAGACTACTGCGGTGGCTCTTTCAGCGAATGGTCTGGGCATACAAGCGGAATAAAGCTGCCAAACGGCTTTCCAGACTGAATCGGTAAAAGGGATGCAGTTCCACCATCGGAAATGAACCATGGCAAGTCCGCCAAAGGAAGAGCAGGGACTGGGGGGGGTGTAGAAACCATAAAGGTTAAAAGCAGTTGCAGAGCATTCGATGAAGCACCACCAGCGCCGTAGGGGTGCGGCGTTTCTTGGAACATAGCTTTTAATCCTCTGGGTGCTTGCCCAAGATTGGGCTAGCCCCCTCAACTTCAGTCCGTGAAGGATGTTATATTCCGGTCAAGGCGATAGACAAGTGGACGGGTGATCAAACGCGGCATCCAGTTAAATTCCAGAACAAGATCGCGCATAGTGATTGGCACCGGCCAGGGGTTAGAGCAAGCCTTGTATTTAAGTTCACTAGAGCATTCCCTCCCGCGTCCTGTTGGTGAACGAGACATGTGTACTAAACCACCAGTGTCCAAGCTATTTCACGTTTTCCTTTGTAAAGCAAATGGCCGCACGGCGAAACACGTACCATGGAGGTTACGGAACCCGAGCTGGAAACTACTCCTAGCTTCAGCTTGCATAGTAATCTAGGTCAGCCGCGCCGGCACACCTGTGAACCTGCCGTCTGTAACATGATTTGGGTCATATTGCGCAGCGATCTTTGCCGAGCACCTCCCGATGAACCAACATTGAGGGGAAAGGCTTGGAGTCTTTCTGGAGTACATCGCGAGCCTTCGATTGGCTCACATCCTCACCGACTTCCAAATAAGTGGTCATTGAAGGGAAACATACGAGCCGTCAGCAGGACAGGGGGCCTTTCAAAATCGATCTGATAAAATGAAAAAAATTTCCTGAAAGCCTGGGCTGGAGTAGTGGGGCCGGGACAAGTCGAACGAAAATGATGGCGGCACTGCCGGCCGGATAGGGATTGCACATTCTTGGTAAACGACGTCCTATCATGTAAACGAACGACACTTTTATTTGGGGGGCACAGTCTTTCGTTCATCACCATTTTACTGGGCACAAAAACAGGGCTGGTGGGGAGAATTGTCCACCTTAGAACGCTAAAGAGAGTAACAACGAAGGAAAAAACCGTTCGGCGACTGGGGTGAACCGATTCGTAATAGGAAGTAGTTAATGCTCGAAAAAACTACCAGAAGGGGCCATGCAACATGCATGTCCTATTAAAGACTGTTTGAAAGCAGGGGGGTTCAGGCGACTCCAACATGGAGGCGGGCCTCTTATTGTACAGTAGCGGCGTAAAAAACCCGGGGAAAAACAAACTAGTCAGTCGCTCTGATTTAATCCACAAACAAAGCCGCTGAGGTCTTCTCAGATCTTCTGCGGGAACGAGTAAAGCCGCTGATTGAGGGGAGTCTGCACACCGATCTATCAACAACAAAACGTAGTTAGTAGAGGGGTTATTTGAAGACGCCATCTCTGGGATCGAGGACATACAGCGATCTCGAAAGCTAAAAACAGAGACAGAGTAATTGAACTTTTGATTACTCAAGTCGGACGAGCAGATTTTTGAGGTTCTATAATCTCTCGGCAGACACACGAAACATTAAGAGGCCACCTCAGTAATGGACCAGAATGCGGAAGCTTCGAGTCACAGATATGGCTTATTGGTAATTTACGGTAAGCAAGATTATGAGGGATCCGCTAAAAGAAGGTTGATAACAATGCGCCTGACGTACGGATATGGTAGGAGGGGTGTAAATCTAGCTTGAAATTCGTAAGACAAACTGAAAAAGGGTCGATTATCCGCCTTAATTGCATGACCAGACCTTAAAAGGGTAATGGACGAGTCAATCAAGTCCAGGATGGGCAGCCTCTCATGCTGCAGTCAACCTGGTCAGACGAAAGCATCGCTAAGGGGCAGTCGGCAAGCTGAAATCGTACAAAATGGAACCCCACCAACTTAGACATCCAGCCCGAGATTTCAAACAGGGAAAAGAACAGGCATAGATTGAAATCGGCTGACTAGCTGGAGGGTAACTCAACAATTACTGGAATTACGGGGGAAGAACACCATCGCTGGTTTTGATGACAATAAAGACAGGAAATCCGCCAATGAAAGGTTTGGCGCCTCGGGCGTTATCGGGCCAACGAGAGAACAATATCAGCTGCGGAAAAAAATAAGGGGGTCCTGAATCCGGAAAGCGAGTGAAGAGGCGCGGCGAAACGACTCTTCGCCGACCGTCTAGACGACGACGAGGAGAAGGCAATTGCTCTCCGAACGAGGCGACCCGCAGACGAAGTGCGCCATGAGCGAAGTATTGAAACGAGGGAGGGCCGACATTCGTCTTGCAAAAAAGCCCGATCACGAAAATTCAGAAGGAAGGCAGGAACAACATGGCAAGCATCAGGCGGTCGGCAAGAAGACGGCCGACATCAATCTTGATTAATAGAATTGGGGGCGGGAAAAAGTCACCGAAAGCGGGGCATTTGCGGATTGGAGCGAAAATTCAAAAGGACAGTCGAAGCCAAGATGGTTGCGGCAGAAAAAGTATGCACTGACAAATAAAAACGCCGGAGGCGACATTTTTGGCGGCAGCGAAGATAAGATCACCGGGACTTCACACCAATTGGGCCCGCTTCTAAAAAAGGGGGAGAGTTCATGAACGGTGGCTAGGCTCGTCAGGGGAGGAGAGAAAGCATAATGCGCTAATGCGGGCCGAGAGAGGCCGGCCTTCAGATTTTGGCCTATAACCTGCGGGGAAAAAAAGAGGCTCACTTAAGACACGATCGGCGAAGAAATGATGACAAGAGATAATCACGCATGGTCTCAGCTGGGAAAAAGAGGCTTGTGCGTGAGAGGAACCAAAACAAGGAACCAGAGCACTTAATCGACGACCGCGCATGTTCAGGCAGCCTTCGGCTCCACCACTGAACTGAGAGAAATCTGAGCCGTCGAAGGTTGGGAATGCGGCAGGCAAGGAAGGAATAGAATCAGGCCATTCGCAGGGTCATGCATAACCTGAAAATGGTTGGCCGTGTAAACAGTTAGAGGAGAAGAATGCTTATCATACGATGAATGAAAATAACTGAATGTTGTGTCGGCGACCAAGGACCGAAGAGGGGGGCGCCGAAGAGTCTCAACTTTCCTGGGGAAGGAATAAGGCATAGCGGCTCGTCAATCACGTGAAGAGTCGATGTGAAGCCCGCGAGGAGTTCTCTTCTCAGTGCTTCTCCAGGGCGAAAAGACTGGATGAAGGGGCTCCACATGAGTCTCAAGGGAATCCGGGGGAGCCACAAAAGGAAGCACGTGGTGGGGAAGCCGTCAATTCGAGCCCCTGCAACGACGCGGTTTGTAGGTTTGCGAAGAGCAAAAAAAAGACCGGCGTGCCGAAAAAGACCGGGGGGAACGGCGTTGTAGATGAAAGAATGGATGAAAGGGAGGGTTGACGAAGACTCTGCGGAAGTCGGGGTCGAACTTTCTCAAACAAAGGGCGCCAGTTGCCCGGACACTAGATCAAACGGCCGCGCCGTTGACGTGAGGCTTGCCGGCTAGACATTCCTACCGAATATGATCTCAATTAGGAGGAAATGAGAGAAGTCGCTCTCAGGGGGATGGACTCTTTCCTTTTCGGGAAAACTTAAGACGCCTTAGATGAGGGGGCCTAGGGCCCTGTCGCCAAAGGAGCGAAAGATTCGTCGAAGGTCTAGCCGACAAAACCATAGGTAGACATGATTGCCTAAGTACTCAGCCCAATAATTAAAAAATTAACTAGAGGGGATTGAAGTTCGCTTAGAAGAACTCCACCGGTCCCTCGGGGTGAACTCGGAATTCTAATTCGGATCGCCACCCATGTGCGCATCGTGGGTGGCTTCCTGCCTATATTCTTTAAGGGAAGGACTGGAGACGCAGTCTTAAAGTGGAAAGCACTGGGGAGGAGGTAAGAATCCTCTGAAATCCACCTTAAGCCTCGACTAAAGAACTTATGCTATAGAAGGAGCGACGACGTCGGGGAAATATGGACAAAAATGAACTAGAGGGATGTCGCTCATGCCGGTCTAGGTAAAGGGCCGAGACCGGAAGGGGGCATGCGGCTTCTCGGGTTGGATGCCCTGGGGGAAAGTTCTCGACTTACTCCCGCTCCAGCAAGACCGGCCTTTTCAATGGCTGAGGGGACAGGAAGAGTGAAGGGATCGTGGAGGTCAAGGGAAAAGAGAGTGCCAAATGCCGAAGAAAAAAGCCGAAGGGTACGGGACTACTTTTGTACAGACTGCAGGTCAACATTTAAGTACGGCGCCGTGCGTCGGTCCTTGAAACGAGAAGATGGAAGTTGCGGTGCAACCTCACAAAACAGAAGAAAGTCGGATACAAAGCCTAGATAGAGAGTGGAAAGCATCTCGTGGGACAGACGAATCGTGGCTACGAAAGAGTGCGAATATTTGAAATCGGCACGAAACGGCTGAGAATCGGACAAAATCTCTCGGAAGAAAGCGAGACATCTGAGTCATACCTCCTGCGGCACTAAGATCAACCGTTTACGCTGATGACCGTGGGGTTGATCGACTGGTTTTAACGGCAGGTGCGCTTTTGCAAGCACACACCTTAGGATATTCGGTCGCGGGATAGCGAATTTGCTTACGCTTTGGTTAAGGAGCCAAACTGAAACCCCCTAGGAAGGTATTCCGAGAAAAGCCGAAAAAGGAGACGTCGCATGGGCTCGTGCAAAAAAGGGCATAAGGGTCTGAAGAAGAACATTGTAGAGAAGAAGCTTTGCCGGCACCGAGGGGAGGTCCCCTTGGGGGCTCCGTTTAAGTGATGAATGCGCGGCAATAACGCCCTACGGGGGGGCTGGTTGGTGAATGGTGTATAAAATCCCTCGAAGACCGCTAGAATGGAATTTCGGCAATGGGGGCTCCAAGGCTAGAGACAGAAAAGTCGGAGATCATGGCAGTCGACCTCTAAAGTTCAAGGGGGCGTAGAATCTAGAAAGGGGGAGCAGAGCACCGCCGGCTGTTAAAAAGGGGGGTCGCAAGTGTATTAAATGAATTGGGAGCAGCTGATTTCCTCTCAGCTCGTGAAACGAAGCACCAAACTGGCAGGGAGTGTCGGGCGGCTGCGGAGGGAAAGGAGCGACAGCAAAGGTGTCATCAAAATAAAGGGGGAACTTTTTCTAGCAAACGAAAGAACTTAACCTCGATGGATGGATGGTATTCTGCGCGAATGCACTGTCAAAAGAAAGGGATGGGCATGTAGAGGGGCAGCATCGGGAGTTCGAAAAGGGACGGAACGAGCGCTCGGAAGGAATTGAGCAATGAGGAAACCTTCTCAGGAGGCCAAAGAGGGCAGCCTTTTGAAGGGGGGAGTCGTCCTGATCGCAAAAGGGGTACTGTCTTGGGGGGGAAAAAGATGCACAGGTCGCTACAAAGCCAGGGAATTGTTGGGAAAAATATGAAGGTACTCGAGAGGCACACGAGGTCAGGATCGCAGGCCAATGTGTTGTAGAGGAACCCGTTCGAGGGCAGTCAAACTAGCTCGGGCCTGAGGGGGGGAAAGATCCATCAATCTAAAGCAAATAGAGGAACATCTAGCCGTCGGCCTAAAGACATGTAAGTACGATGTTTGAAAGTTATCCTGAGAGGTCTGAAGGAACGGTAGCAGAAAAAAGCAAAGAACGCTTCGGAAGTGAGTCTCTAGCAAAACCTGAGAGGAAGGGGATCATGTCAATCGTCAACGGGAACTCGATCAATTGAGTCTTCGCAAAAGGAATAAGAGAGCACACAACACGGAGGCGAAGAAAAATTGGTTAGAAAAAGCAGCGCCTGGATTATTTCAGAAGATCGCGAAGTCACAACTATTTGTATCACGGGGGGCTTCTACTACGGCAAAAGAGAGATTGTGTGCCTTTGGAGGTCAAAACGCTCCTCCAAAAAGGAAAAAAGCCTCCTTTTTGAAAAGCGGCCACCCAGGAGTCCAAAAAAGTAGGAGGGGCAGCAGGTCTTCCGGGGAAAGGTCCGGTTAGAAGAGTCAGGGGGGGTCAGCAGAAGAGATTGGGAATGCGCCTACTGTGCATAAAAATGAACTACTTAGGAGAGTCTATTCTTGTGATCTCCGTAATCGAAGGAACGTTGCAATTGACACCGATTCTATTCAGGGGAGGAAAAGACTCCGTACCGGGAAACAAAGCATTGGAAAGAACGATCACAGTCGTCTGGTGGTGCAGCCTCGAAGGAGTCGTCAAAGGCCGCCAAGGCCAATAGAAGACTGCAGGCGGAACTGCGCAAATCTCGGCTGGGGGGAAGGATCAGGACAGGGGAATCCAGGCAGAGGCCGAAAGGGTGCATTCTCAAAACATGATAAGGGGGGTTTCTGTGGGCTAGGATGGGGGGAACTACCTAATAAAGACTGTTTCCAGGCCGGGGTCTGCTATAACACGGAGGGGACGGGATCATGAATAAGAACCCTTCGCCGAACTCGAAGGTTGAACGGGAGGGATGGTCGAAAAAAGAGCGGAATACTTCTAAAGGGAAAGGGAAAGCTACCGGTGAACAAGACCGGGGGGGAATGTCTCGCAAAGCAAGCAAGACGGACAAAAGGGAAGAGAGGAAGGGAACTCATCGCAAGGAACTCGGCTCCAGCTTGGGGGAGGCAGGAAAAAGCGTCTTAGAGAGGAGGCATACGCGGGGGAGGAGACATTCTCGGCACCCACGAGGAGGCAGGGGGAAAGAACGGAAAGAAGGCAAACAGTGAAGCCCAATTGACAAAAAGGCAATAGTGATTGAGAAGGTGAGTTGTAGAAGACGAATGCCCTGCTTGACGCAAAAAACTGCAGGACTGTACAGCTTCGGAAATCCTTCAAGCCAGGCTTTGAAAAGCCGCAAGAGGCCGCAGCAAAACAGAACCAAGGCCACGGGGAAACGTGCCTCAGAACGACAGGGGGTGGGCAAATAAAGGGGTCCTGCAAAAAAAAGGGGCTTCACACTTTTAAGCTACCACGTAAGCTTCACTGCGGGGGGAGAGAGACGTGCACGTCGGAGAAATAAATGAAAGAAAAAAACGAAGAGTCGCGCGGCCAACGGACCGGGATTGGAAAGAAGTGTCACGTGAGCCACTTGGCAATGAAGAGGGCGAAAAGGATATGAGAAAGAGAATCAAAAAGACACTAGAGAAACGCCCGGTCTGAAAGTCAATGGTCGGTCGGCAGGGGAAGGGGGGGTCGGAAACACACAGACGCGCGCGGGCCCCCGAAAGGTAACCGAAGCGGGGCGACCAACTCACTGTTGATGCCGTCCAGTCATCCCACCACTTTGGCATCTCATAGAGCGCGATGTAAGGCACGCCTACGCCTTCCTTCCGCGGAAGGGCCATTCAGACTTCTTCAGAAAAAGGAAAAAGGGCCTGGGTAGCGCTGCCAGAAAAGATGAATCGAACGAAGGAAACGGCATAATACGAGAGCAGGACAAAGGATGGTGAGAAAAGTCCGGACCTGCACTAAGGAGAAAACGTAAACTGGGCGCAGGATGCATCTAAAAGAGGGGGTGGAGGGAATGGATTAAAGAAGTAATGCCGGCAAGGGGACTAAGGACATCAGGGAAAGCTCTAGGGTGGCAATCTTAAGTCGCAAAAGTGATGATAAAGGAAACGACGACGCGGCTCTCTCTCCAGATCCCAGCATCAGGGCTGAGAAAAAAACTATGCATAAGGGGGGTAAGAGGGGACCGACATCTAGCATCACTTGCTAAACTTTGATGAGAGCAGCGCCGGCGACCTAGGGCCTTACCCCTGGGGAATGGGACGTGTAGCGAGGAAAAAGTAGCGGGTCTTGTCATTGTTGTCTCGAGGGACTAGCGGCCGCTGACTGCCCTTGCGCATGTGCCGAAAACTAATCTGGAGGACCGGCCGCGAAAAGGAGTGAAGTTCTCCGGGAGACAATGTTAACAAGATGAATAGTAGATAAAAAAACTTATTATTAAAAAGGAAGAGGGCTCGGCATCCTTGATGAAACTGGGAGACAAGACTCAAAGTAAAGCTGAGGGAAGCAGAAAGAGGGAATGAGGAATCAAACATCTCCTCTCAGGCCAGCTGGCCGCGAGTAGGACTCCCAAAAGATGACTCCCTTTTTAGGAGACAGACAAGGAATGTGTCAAAGGGCAGATTCGGCGTGCAGAGAAGAAAGAACGACAATCAACCCTCAACCTTGAATGTTTCTCGTAGAAAGGAGGAAACAACCCATTGCTGCATCTGGGAGGGACCGTCCGGAAGATAGGGGGGACTCTTTAAAGAAGCTAAAGAGTCGTCCTTATCACGGAAACTTCCTCGGAGTCCGCGCGAACCGGGGGGGGGTAGGTGTCTGGGGGCAATCCGCTCAAAGTTATGGGAAGATCGGCCGAATCTAATGAAGAGGCCGCAACATAAGGGTGAGTCCCTTAAGGGTCTAGGCTGCGGAAGAAGGAGACGAGGATCCCTTCCGGCGGCCTCGTCTTATTGAAAAAGTGGAGAGGAAAGTCAACGACGCTCAATTATAAGAAAAGTTTCTGGTCTTATAGGGAATGCCGACTGGAAGGAGAACAAGGCTGCAGGGGCATAGTCGGAGCACGATCGACTGAAAAGGCAGCAAAAAAATTAGGGGACAGGGGGGGTGAGAAGACAACCGGGCATCAACATTAGTCTTCGCCTGAAGGGCGGAGGTCGCTCCGAGGGGAAGGAGTGGGGGGGGAAGCCTCACGCAATAGAAAATAGAGAGGGACGTTTCGAAAAGGCAGGCTCTTGTATAAATAAAAGGGGGAGAATTTCATTAAAAAAATGGAGAGCCAATGGATCGTGCGAAAAAAGGATGAAAAAAGGGGTTCAGAGGGAGGCGTTCATCGCAGAAGGGGAAGACTTATGCAGTCCAACTAGCACCTACTCTGAAGAAAAAGCCCGGAAAGAACTTAAGCTTCTGACTCTGTTGAGAAAAAGGGGTGGGGGAAGCCCGTCGTTCTCTGCATCGTAGGAATGCCCCCAAATGTAGAAGCGGGGGGGGGGGCTTGAAAGAGAAAAAGGGGAAGAGGTGGAGGGAGCCAGCTTTTTTCGAAAAAAAGAAGGAAAGGGGTTTGATAAGGATAAACAGCAATCTCATGGGGGGGGGGAAAGGGGGGCGAGGAAGAAGATAGTCCAAGCCAAAGATGGGAAGGGAAGACGGCCTTGGGGAATCTCCTTTCAAACTGGGGGTGAGTCCTTAAAAAAGGGAAGGAAATTCCCGCTCTCAAAGGGGGGGTCAGCCGAGCTTTGAGAAGGAATACGGTAGCCGAAATCTTGGGAAAGGGGTTCCTTTATCCGAGCGAAAATGTCTCACGTCAAAGGGAAAGAGATGTTCGTCAGAACAGTCTTTCATCTTTGGGAAGAAGCGAGTCTGCGGGGCCAACACCCAAGAAAAAAACTTAGGGGCCTGTCGCCCGGAAAAATTGTGCGCGAGGGTTAGAGGGCGGGGAGCTTTGCTGGAACTCGTAACGATGCGCCGCAAAATTGTCTCTACGTCGGAAAGGGGAGGGGAGGGTTCATGCAAATAAAAAGGAAAAGGGGGGTGTTCAGGATAAAACGGGGCCCATTTGTTTCGGGAGACAAAAAAACCGGAAAGCCGAGATAATGGTTGAGGCTCGGCCTGAAAAAAAAGGAACAAAACTTTGCAAGGGGGGGGAGCAGGGGTATAGGAAATCTATTTGATAGGGTGAGACGGGCAGTCCGGCGTGCTATCGAAAGCAGGGGGTGAGCACCATAAAACAAACCTTTTAAAGGGAGACCCAGACGACGGACTTTGATGGGGGGGGATTATACCATTCTAGTTGTCTAAAAAAGGTAGGGTCTGTTTCATCAAAAACGGCTGCCACATAACCGTTGGAGAATTGGGGGGTGCAAGGGTAGAAGCTAACGAGATCACCTGAGTGAATCGCTGCCAGGCGGCGCCGTTGAAAAAGGGGAGGGGGAGCGGAGTCTCCTATCGCTATTCTGGAGAAGGACAACTCTACAAGATGGGGGACATCGCGGGCACATCATGCCAGTATGGAAGGGGGATAGTAACTAGACTGGGTTGGCCGCGGGAGGAAAAAACGGGGGAGGCAAGGGCGTGTCTTTTATGTTCTCTTACGAAGCAAAAACCTCTGAGGTGTGGGGTCGTCAGTGGTGGGGAAGGTCGAGGGAAGGGGGGGAGCCACGTCACCCATTAAGAGGATGAAAAGGCCAGCTACATAAGGGAAAATAGAGCAATCAAAGGGAGGGATGGTATTCTTCTCAATA
>Ga0179593_1815520_pt1 | contig 14681 bp, 13 predicted proteins | sample CZODoug2_1_08_16_FD_185931 | JGI IMG/M metagenome (GOLD analysis project Ga0179593, IMG submission 185931) | Vadose zone soil fungal communities from Angelo Coast Range Reserve, California, USA - CZODoug2_1_08_16fungal (PacBio error correction) | ecosystem: Environmental > Terrestrial > Soil >...
CAGTGTGAAGAAAAGGTAAAGAAGGTCGCGCTGAAAAAAGGCGGTGATAGTCTGGTAGGGAAAATGGCGGTGAGGGGAGAAGACCAAAGCAGAAGAACTCGGCGGGGAGGGGACAGGCATGAATAAAACGGTTTGCGTTGCTGGCATGTACTACTTGGGCTAACACAGATCCACAACTTTCGGGGTCATGCTAGACTGTACGCACTCAAAAAGGAGATACCCAAGGCCGGAAAAGGAAAAATTTGGTCGGCAAAGTCAGCTTTTTCTTGTTTGGACAAATGGACGCGCTTCTGGGCAAATAACAGACGTGACGATATTGGAGAACAGGTTATCCATATGGCCGAGCCAGAGAAACATGAATTTGCTGACGTCATGATGTACTTGCATCGGGGTAGGAGGCCGCGGGTGGTGACGGGTCGCTCCTCACTAGAGGATTCCTCCTGCCTATGTTCCTCCGTCCTGATGAAGGCGAAGGACGGATACTGGCGACGGAATGTCCGCACACTGTGGTGGGTTGGGTAAGCCAAGCCGGTTCGGTATCAAGGTGTACGGATCTGCAACGAGAGTCGGGGGCGGTGATGCCATACGCATCCTCACCGTAATTCGCAACTCGCCGCGCGCGGGGGGCCGTGCCGCCGGTACAGGATTCCACGAACCGTACAGGACAGGCTAACGCTGCAAAATAGCCTTGGGTGGTGGTGCGTAAACGTCAGTATTCCGTCAGGACGGTTTACTACGTTAAAGTGAAGCTTGGGCGGCGATCTTATGGTGACTCGGCGGCCTGGGTTTGCACGAGGTAAGTGGTTGCTGTGTAACAGGGGGGGAGGGGTACATAACTATCACCGTCCGTATGCAGATAACATCTACAGTACAGTCCGCAAAAAGGGGGGGGTCCGCGCAAGGGGAAACAGCCAAATATCGGCTGCTGGAACCTCCGAGTAAGAGCGGCGACGGAGATCCGGCAGAGTCGACCCACCGAACACAAGGACGCAACAGGATCTCTGAAAAATGGGGGGGAACGATACGCTCCTGAACGAAACACAACGCTACGCGGTTCTCTGAAGCCCGGACAGAGAAAACAGGTTCCGGGGCTGGGTATATCGGCGGGAGTGAATCGTACGACATGATTTGCGAAGAAGGGTCGTATGGCTCTCGGTTTTTTTTCAACCTTTACGAGGAATTTAGTACAGGTCAGTTCGAGGGCAAGGTCGCAAAAGGAGGACAGACGGATGAAAAGTTACGACAAATGGCGCCAGGGGTGAGAAAAAAAAGGGCGACGAGAAAGCCCGGACACGCCATTCCTGCAGGGTCTTTTGAATCGGGGGTCGGCGGGGTTTTGAGAGTAAAATAATTGCAGGGAAACGGGCCTGGCAGCCAAAGGACCCTTGACGTTGAAGGCGGAACCTGACGTCATCCCGCGCCGTGCAAGGCCACGGACCACCGCGATCACAATCAACGCAGGCCAGATGGGAAAAACGGTTCGACAAAAATGCGCCACGTTGTCGGCCTCAAAACGAGCCTCAGTCCTTCGTGATTTGGCGCTTTCCGGGACTCCGCGGAAATATGATGTGGTGGGTGGTGACGGGGGACCTATAAACAAAGTGGAAGGCACACGGACGCGGGCGTCGGATAAATTCTTCGGGCCTACACCGAGGGGGGGAGGAACCTGAGTTCCAAATCCCGCCGCGCCACAAGACACTGGCTTCGTCGCTAATTGACATCGAAGAAAGAGGGACGCTAAGAATCGAAAAGGCAACCAGACGACAAGAAGAACACTCCGTACTGGTACGAGGTGACACCCGAAAAGGATAAATGGGGTCCTCGGTATGCTAACTCTACTTCCTCGGAAAAATTCCAGTTTCTGAGGCCCCGCGCGGTGTGGAGGCACATAAATGTGAGAAAGAGGTCGAGCGCTAGGTAACAGTCCATGTATGCCGCAGGTGCTGTAATGGAAAGAGAACAGTGCCGGGGGCTCGAGTGGTAACAAGCCTAAACAGGTGGAGATAAAACGAAAGAAAAACGCCCGCGCGCCGCACAACGAGAAGGGGAATCACACGATGGCGAGAAAAAATGTGGTGGCAAGGGTCGAAATCGGGTTTAAAGAAGGGGGTTGTACACAATTCAAAAAGAAAAAAAGGGGGGGTGGCCAGGTTCCAGGAAATTTGCGGATTGGGAATTTTTTCGGGAGCAAGAGAAGGAGGTCCGAACCAAGGATGCGCCTAAAATGGGGGAGCACCAGCAGGGGGCGAATCGTCATTTGCGGGGGAAAAAAGAGAAATTAAAAACATCCTTAACCGGAGGATTGCGTTTCCCATTTAGGATGTAGCTGAGGGTGGTGTCTCCCACCACAGCCAGGAGGGGATCTGGGTATAAGTGCTTCCTGCTGATCTCTGTTCCCGTGTTCAGTGATGGGGGGGATGATGAGAGGGTAAGCAAGACCAAAAAAGGGATAGTTGAATCAGTTGAGGAAAAAAAAAAAAAAAGGAAAAAAAGGGGGGAAAAATCGGGGTTAAAAAGGGGAAGCAAGGTCAGGAAAAGAGGTGAATGCAACAAAAAAAGCAGACTGGGCGCGCGAAGTACGAGAGAAAACCGTAAGAATCTAGGGATTTTTCAACATGGAAACTGCCGGGGGAAGAAAGGATTCACCAGGACGGGGAAAAAAAGTTGGGAACTCAGCTTAAGCCTCTGGCTGAATCAGGCAGAAGAAAAAAGAAAAAAAAGATGCTTACAGGGGAACAAAAATATGTATTTCAGGGCGTCGGGATCGAAAACAACGGGGGGAAGAGAAAGCCGCAAACATGAAATCCATTGGAGAGCATCTTTTGGGGACTTGGTCTGCTGAACTCCCACAAAGGGAAAAGAAAGAAAAAAAAAAGGGGATTACGCCGAAAAAAAGGCTACCAAAAATTCTCAAATCCCCACCATGCAAAGGCACTGCCTTTGGAAGGGGGGAAAATAGGAACATCCTAACGTTCCGTGAGGCGACGTCCTTGAGAAGACTCGGGAACCACCAAGATGGAGGCCCTCACACCCCCCTCTGAAAGAACCCCTTTCCTCCAGAAACTACCCCTATAGGGAAAAAGGAAGGGGGGGATGCGGGCTTGCGCCCTGTGAAAGAATTCGCAGAACTGTCAGGAGGGGGGAGGGGGTAAAGATCACAACTGATGGAGGATTTTCCAATCGGGGGACCCCGTTCTAGGGGTATTGGATTAGGGAAAAAGGGGCAAAGACCCGCAGGGTCCTAGGAAAAAGTCGCCCCTAAAATTTAGGGGGGGAACCGGGGAAAAACCTGCCGGGCACCCGGGAAAAAACCTCCAATTATCGGGTGGTTGAATTGGGGAAATCGCACCGAAGAAAGAGAGGACCTATACCACAGTGGAGAGGAGGAACCATCCTTGTGATCCAGTCGAAATTCGGGGTTTGTGAGTCTGAGCGCAACCCCGCCACGGCAAGGTGCCAAGGGTCACCCTCCGGAAAAAGAACTTCACCGTGGAAGGGGTCATTCATCTTTGAGGGGCTCCCTACGGCGCTCGTCCCGAAGAATACGCAGGGGTACGGAATCGACCATCTATACCCCGGGGAAGATCAAAGATCTGCACTCGCTCCTGGCAGGGGAACCACCGCGGAGGAACAATTGCGCCTAGATCTGCCCTCTGAAAGAGTACGTAAGGGGCAAATCGCCGATCGAAGGAGGAAGAAGCGCCAATCCACCGGGCTTTGAAAAAGCGATACCTCGTCTCACCTCGAGCCTGGGCTCGAAAGAGGGGGGGAAGAAAATGGCTCGGAAAGTCGAAAGGAGGGGGCGAGTATGCCGACCAGGGGAAGGATTTCTCTCCCCCTTAATGGACGGAACAAAAAATCAGGCCTCGCACCAAAGAAAAACGTCTCCGGAGTCTCGATGTCGTGAAAAATGGGCTCAAAAGGCGGCAAAGGACCCATTGGACTTCTCCTATTCAATCGCCACTGTGGGGAAGTAGCAACAATCGATTTACGAATGAAAGGGGAGAAGCAGGGGCCGATCACAAGACACCACAATTTTTTTCTCTGAGGGAGTCATCGATTTCGAAAAGGGGGAATCCAATTGGCCGAAAAGACTTTTTTGTGACATTGGGGAGAAAAGAAACGCCGGAGTACAAAAAAGAAAGGAAAGGCGATACTCGTTTTCCGAACAAAGGGGGAACATTAGCTGCCCCCGCGTCGCCTTCAGAAGACAATTTAACTTCCCTCGTCAAAGGGGGACATAGAGCCGCAAAAGCAGGGAGATGCCTCAATAAGAAAGGTCCTTTACGGGAGGGTGGCCAACCCCAAGGGCAGGGAGCGACGGAAGGGCACGGGAGAATCGTCAAAAGGCACGACACCAATCGAAAAAAGGATCGGGGGAGTCCCTCCATAGGGAGAAGAAAGGAACGTCAAAGCCTCTACCGGGCCGTAAAAGATAAACTTCAATGAAGGACGAACCCCCTGACTGAAAAAACGGGTGCAGAACCGGCATGCGCGAAAGATGGCGCCGGGGAAGAAATTCTCTCCCAATTAAGGGTCGAGCAGCGCGGAAGTCGAAGGGGGAGGGGACAAAATCCCATGGACTGCCTGCTTTCGGGAAGAGTCGCACGTAAAGGGACTGTTCCGTAAAGAAAGCCCCAAAGAGAAAGGAAGAAAAAAGCAACCGTGTAGAGCTCTGCGCCTTCCCCTCATAGAAGTGTGAAAACACCAGCATATGGCCGGAAAAGGGAACCCTTTTTTCCGCGCAAAAATTCTAGGGCAACACTGATCTCGAAAACCGAGGGAAAAGAGAGAGATCAGGGGGGGGGAAAGGGGAAGGTATCGCGGAAAAAGGGGAAGGGAGCGTGTGCTTCAAAATGAGTGTAAGGCGGGGGGGGTAAAGCGACTCGGGGGAAGGAAGGAAGACAGGAGGGCTTTTAGGGGAACGTGCGCGTTGTTCGAGAAAGGTGACCAAAAGTTGGGGGAAGGGGGGGGGGATTCGGCGACGTGGGGGGGGATCGGATCCCTCTTCAAGGGAGAGAATTTCCGAGAGGGAAAAAAGAAATTATGCATCTCGGGTCGAGGGGAGGGAAGGGGGGGTGACGTAAAGGGCTGCAACCGCCAAGAAGGATCGAACGGAATGGAGGGGTGGGGAACGGGAAGAAGGCCGGCTGAGGGTTTTTTCTTCGTAAGAATTCTTGTCTGAGATCTAAACATATGCCTTTCCGTACTAAGGAAACGTGCCACCCCGAGGGGGCGCGGCAAAGAACACAACTTGAGAAGTAAAGGGCGTTCCAAAAATTTGAGGCAGACAGCTGGGGAGGGAGGGGGTATGGGAAACTTACAAGTTTACTGTCCATTGCAGGGAGGAAAAATAAGAAAATCCAACCGAGGGGAAAATTAATTTATTGCGTTTGGGGGGGGGGACATCTTCATTCTTGAAAGCCGGCGGCGACAAATGAGCCATGTCCACAAAAAAAAGGAGGGGGAGGCCAACTGACTATTTGGCCGATACGCGATGACGCGCGTAAGGACGCGAAGCACAAGGGGGCTTTTTCAAGGCGGCGAAGCTCGAAAGGAGAGGAGGGAGAAGCCGTGGGGCTTAGTGGGGGAAGCGATGCGGGGAGGCAGTCCTGATAAGTTCAAAAAAATGGGTCAGATGGGGAAAAAGAGGGGAAATCCCAGACGACATCGTAGGGGGGGGGGGGGAAAGGTAGACTTGAAGAGGGGGAGGTTCCACCCCCTGGCGCCTGTACGTTGGGGAAAGAAAAAAAAAAGAAGTAATTGAATGGCGCGATAAAAGAGGGGGAGGTGCTCGACCTTGTAAAGCAGCAACACGGGGGGGACCGTATAAAAGGAAAAAGTAATTGTTGGTGAAGATAGGGAAAAAGGCTTCGAGAATTCGTGGAAACGCCTAGGAAATGAGCAGCCCTGTGGCTGGGAAAAGGGGGGTTCGTCGAGGGCGCTTTGCGGGGGAGGATTCAGGGGGGGGGTTTCTTACTAAGTCCTCGTAGAAAATTTGCGCTGCGCTGAAGGGAGGGATTTAAGGAAAAATTCCCTGACTGCCAAAGAGGCAAAAGGAATATGGTACACAGGAGAAACGAAGGACCACCGAAGAGAAGGATTAAAGTGGCTGAAGGTCCTCCACTTGGCGAGAGGGTCGGTTCCGAGGGACACAAGATATGGGGGGTGGCCAGGGTGCCAAAAGGTGGGGGTGAATAAATCGAAGAACAAGAACGCGGAAGCGAAGGCGACAATCCAGTAATAGTCCGCCCGTCCACTGAAGAGTCATGGAACCTTACCGAGCAGAAGGAGACCTTGGGCACTCTCAGTCTAGCCGCCCTGGACCCGAAGGTTCCCTACAAAGCGCAGCGGACTGCTTCTTCAAAAGAGAGGATATGAGGGGAGGATTGTGACGAGGACTGGAGTGGTTGCATTCAACCCGGAGTTGGTGTGAAGGATCGGAACTGGAAGTGGTCCGGGGAACAGCTGTGCGGGGTATTGCCCGGGTCCGCACGGGGAGAGAAGAAGTTATCAATTCTGAAAAGCTTGTATGAGGGGGGGCTACTCCCTATCCTGGGTCTGGGGGGGTGCGTAGGAGAGTCAGTGCCTTTACGGTTGCGAGTGTCTGCCACCTATTTACGTGCTGCAGTAGGGTTCAGCCTGGGGGGAACTATGTCTAATCGGCGAGAAAACGTAATTGTCTCCAGGGCCCTTCAAGGTTTTAGCCACCAGCGGCGTCGTTTGTCGATAGTGGCGATCGACCTTCAAGAAATGTTCGTTGAGGCATCTCCATTCCTGGAGGCGAATTAACGCCCAACGAGGGCCATGTTTTCAGGGAGAAAAACCTCGAGAGGAGACACTTGTCTGTCCTCTCCGGGTGTGGGAAAGGGGAGAATCGAATCAGGAAAAAATCGTCAACAAACCCAGTAAATATTATTAAAGGGGGAATTGCTCACTCAAAAAAAAGAGGGTATTATTACATCAGAGAGAAAAAGAAGCCAAACATGAAATACAAGGTTTGTCTTTAAGCACATCTTGGAAGGAAGTTCAGGCTGAGCGCTTCTCCCCGAAAGAAAAAAAAAAAACAATGGATTACAAGGACCGCCGAGACTGAAATTAGGGACAATCCCATCATGGGACATTCACCATTTTGAAGGAAAAGGCGTGACCTTTAGGCAAATCGACTGCCCCGGTCTTCAAAGGGCCGATATCTGACGGTAGCAAAGAGGAGAGGCTGTGCATGAACTGCGCGGCCACCATCTTCACTGCAGCAAAAAAATAATAGGTGCATCAGGCTGGAAAAGGGTTGCGAGATAAGGATTGCCACGTTGGACTGTGAAAGAATTAAGGGGGGTCAGATTAGGGGGGGGTAGGCACCACCTGACGAGGAGGGGAGGGGTTGACCCGCGGAGGAAGATTATTGGATTAGGAAAAAATCAAAGAGCCCTTCCAGGGGAGGGGGAAGCCCGAAAACAATAAAGGGGGGACCGCCAACCTGCCGGGTCAAAATCAAAGGGGGTGGGGGGGGGTCCCTCGGGAAACAGAGATCCTTCATCTCCAAACAGAAAGCCGCATCCGTCCAGTTTCGCAGGGGGAAGTCGCTCAAAAGACGCTGCGCCTGTGGAGAGGGGGGGGAAACGGCACTCGGGGAAGGAATTGGCTTTCAAAGAGAGAATACAATCGCCTTGAAAAAAAAAAAAAAAAAAGGGGGGGTCGCTGCAAAGGGGGGGGGGGGGAGGGGGGAATAAGGGCCTACGAGGAATCAAAAAAACCACACCGAAAGAGCAGGCCAGAACAGCGTCTATACGAAGAGAAAGAGAAGGCTCGACGAAGCCAGAAAAATCATTCCTCGGAGAAAATCGAATCCATGGGCTCGATCTTAAAAGAAGCAGGTTATCCGGGAAAGGGAGGGAGTACGGTGGCTGCTAGTATGTTAAGCAGATTGATCGCTTCCAATTCTTCTCTGGGGAGACATTCGAGAAAAACCTCCGAATCTCCTTAATGTCCACTGAAAAGAAAAAGAATAGGTCGGCTTTTCATAATATTTCAGAAAGGGAGAAAACCCATGGCATACCGAGGAAGTACCTGACTCCTGACATCGCCTACGGCGTGGGAAGCTCAAAGGATTTACGAGAAGGGGGGAAGAAAAGCTCGCCGCCGACACAAAGAAAAAAAGAAAAGCGGCTTATTCGCGCTTCAGAGGGGACTTCACCAAAAAGTAAAAAAACCAAAGGAGCGCTCTTTTTTGTGGGTCCACACTGTGAGCTGGGAAAACGGAGTACAGCGTGCCAGCATGCCGATAGAGGGAACAAAACACCGCATAAGTACATTGGAAAGAAGTGGGTCTGCAAGGCCAAATTGGACAAGTTAACAGGAAAAGAAACGGGAATACGATCGCGCAAAAGCAGGGGAGGGGAAGAAGCATGGGAAACCGTCCTTGGAAAAAAGTGTGTCCAACAAACAGCCGTTGCCGGGCACGGGGGGAGGAGAAAAAAGCTGGCAGGACAACCATCTGTTTCTGAGGAAGGGAACCGCGGCCTCACTAGAACGGACGCACTCACAGGAGACAGGAACGTAATAAAATCATTTCTCTTTCGGGAGGTCGGCGGAATCAGAAGAAAAAAAACTTCCCCGTCACCAAAAAAAAAAAAAGGGCGCGAACAAAAAAAAATCGCGCCTGGACAAATCCAATATCGGCAATGCAAAACGGGAATGAGCAACAAGTCGCCGAACGGAAGAAAAAAAAGTTTACGGGTAAAAAAAGAGGGCGGCCAAGCTGGGGCATCGACACGCTCACGTTGGAAAAGTTAAGGCCCCATATGAAGGTAGAGAAAACCGTCGGGGGGGGGGGGGGGGGGGGGGGGCCGAGCGCTTTCTCGCCAACCCGGGGAAGGAACAGAAATTGCTTTGAAAAGAAGAGGAAGACGCCTTCCCCTGGGGGGGGAAAAATTCTATCGCTGTTCTTCAAAAAAAATCTCAACAACAACAAATATGAGAAGGTTGCAGCCAGCGAGGAGGGAAGCGAAAAAAGGGAAGGGTTGGCTGCTTCGGAAAGAAGCAATGTCCTGTCGTATGGGTGCAGCAGGGGCTCTAACGAGGAGGGGGAGATGGGTGAAAAAGACATTCATGAGGGGGTAGAGCTGTCTAAAGAGGGAAAAGTTGAGATTCGAGCTTGCCAAAAAAAAGAGAAAATAAATTGGGAAGGGGGAAGGGGTTTTGAGGGGAAATCGACCTCAAAGAAAAGGAGAAAAATTGCACAGGGGAGAAGGAAGGGGGCGCCGATTTGAGATCGGGTTGAAGCCGCGGGGGATGACCACAGGAGGGAAGGAAGAAAGGGTTTCTTGGGGGCAGGGAAAATTTTTATTTAAGGCGCGGTCGGGAAAACGGGTCCGGCCGGTGATGCGGAGGGGGGGGACTTTCGATCAAAAAGGCTGTTGAAGGGGCCCGTCCACTTCGGCGGGAGAAAAGGGGGGGAAACAAAGGCGTCTGATATTCAGGAAAGAAGGGGGAAAGGCTTCTTTGAGTCAGACAGAGGGGGGGAAAAACGGACCCCCGTGGGGAACTTGTCTCAATTCCTTGAAAAAGGAAACCAAAGCGGGGGGGAAAGTGTCTATTAGGAAAGGATATCGGCAGGAGGATGTCCTAAAAGGGCAACGATGTTCGCCATGTCAAAACAAAAGGGAAAGACTTGGCGGCTTTGAAGAAGGATGACGCTCGGAGCCCCGCCGAAAAAGGATGGCGGGGCTCGCGGAGGAGCAGGGAAAGGAAATTGAATCGTAATCGATGCGTGGAAGGTCAGAAGTGTACATTCGTCCTGAGAGGGAAAAGAAGTCAAATGTCCGCCATGAGAAAGAGGAAGAAAGAACGACATCGCTTTGAGTGGACATGTTACTTAGAGGGAATTCCGCATAAAAGGTTGAGCTGCCGAAAGCAGGGGGGAGGAAAATCGCTAATTGCCAAAAAAGAGAGGGGACATACTCTCACGCCAATTTCCTTCCCCGGTACCTTAGGAGGATAGACAAAGGGCTTCGAGGACGCTTCGAGAAGGGGGAAAGGAGGTTACCCATCCCGGTGGCGGGGGAAGCGTCGCGAAAGGAGAGAAAAATCTGTCTATAAAAGACTAGTCGTCCGGTGTGGTCTTGAAAGAAGGGAAAGATCCTCGTATGCCCGAACGCGCGGTGTGGGATCGGATGGGATTGGGGAAAGGAAGTCAACATCAGAGAACGAGACCAGGGGGAAGGGAATTATGGGGTACAAAAACAATGCAACAGGCTTGGAGAGGAAGGAAAGAGGGAAAAAACATAAGGCGCAGCACAGGGCGTGCAGAACACTTTTTGATTAAGGGAGAAAGAAAAAGGCATAGGTTAAAAAATTAAATACACACAAGATAATGGGGGGGGAGGGGGGGGGGCCAGGGTGCCCGGAAAGAAATCTATGGTTGCTTGATACAATACGCGGAGGGAGGGGGGACGACCCTTACTAAAAGACAAAATGTCAGCCGCGGTCCACTGCAGAGGGATTGATACCATCTTAAACAAGAAGATCCTGAACGCGTGGGGGGAGAAACCAGGTAAAACTCGGAATTTCGCCACCTTATAGGGAAGAAACCAGTGGATCCCGTGGTGCTGAAGGGGTGCCTCGGAGGGGAAGAAATTGGTCGGTGAATTCAACCCGCGGGGAAAGAGAAGATATAACAATGTCGTAAGAGGTGGGAAGGGGTCTCAAGTTAAAAGCAGGAGTGAAAAAAAAACATTTGCATTAGTGGAACTGCCGAAAAAGGGAAGGATTCACCAGGGAGGAGAAGGGGCGAAGCTACGAAAGAAGGGGGGGTCGTTGTGGGATTAAAGGTCTAAATAATGGGGAAGATGCTTAAACAAACACAAAAAGAAAAGAGGGTCATGGTTTCGTGGGAGAAAGAGAAACCCAAACGGTGGATTACAGATCCCGCAAACATGAATACAGTCTGTTAAGCATCTGTTTTGCAGAGGAAAAGAGGGAGGGACGCTCTCCCGTAATCCAAAGGCGACAATATTGAAGTACGGGAAAAAAACCTGAGCCTTCAGCTTCGCACAAAGAAAGAAAGGGGAACTGGACATGCAATGTTGAAAAAAAAGGAAAAATTTACCTTGACTCGGACACCTCTTCAAGGACGGACGGCCTTGAGCGCGCAAAGAGGGAGAAAGACCGCCAATAGAAAAAAGGGAGGCCACCATCTTCACTCACAAAAAGGCAGCAGGCTTTATCCCCTATCGGGGGGAAAGTGATTAGGGTTTTCCCTGGGAAAGAAATGACGAGGGAAGTTCAGGATGTCGTGGGCAGAAACCGCAAAGCAGTGGACCCTCGTCCGGAAAAGTTTCGGGCTCCTTAAGGGAGAGAGGTCGGAAAGCATCCTCCATGGGAAGCCCCTACAAAATATAGGGGCAAAAAAGGCCGGGCATCCCTGGAAAAAAAGAAAAATTGTGTATTTGAAAGCGGCACCTACCGGAAGTCCATCTCCCCAGTTGTAAAAAAAGATCTTTGAAAAACCCATTCTGCACCCTTCAGGGGGGAGGAAGATCTCCAAGACCTGCGCCGGGAGGCCGTGCAAACGGCACTCGGAAAAAGGCATTGCTTTCCAAGAAAAATGCGAGACGCTGCCCCAAAGGAAGGAAAAAGGGGGGCATACGAGAATAGAGAAAAAAATACCAATTACCTCATGAAAGGGGGAGTCGATCCGCAAATCGAAAGCACAACAGGCGCCAAGCCACCGGGAGGGGAAAGAAATCCGGAGACCTCGTCAAGGGAAGCAATGTGCTCTATCTGGAAGGGTTTCTCCTGTAAAAGAGGGAGGCAGGGATGAAGACAAGGTCGAGCATGAAGGTTGATCGCGCCAAGGGATCGGAACACGCCAACTGAGAAAATCGGCACCTCTGCAAAAAGAGGAAACCTAAAAACAAAAGACGGGGGGAGGGGAAGACTTTCTGCAGAAATCTGACCCAGGGGGGTCTCCGGACTCATGGGGGGCTCGAAGGGCGTGAAAAAGAAAAAAAAAAGAGGGGTTACGAGGAAATCTCCGCAAAAGGTGTTTTTAAATCGAGAAAGCTTTATTCGCGCGGACAGAGGAGGGGGGAGTAGCGCAAAGTCCGAAAAAAAGGGCGCGCTCTTTTTGGGTGTGGCCATGTCGGAAAAAAAAAATACGAGTAGGACATCCCAAAAAGGAAAGGACGATATCGTTTCCACCAAAAAGCGCGGCCCCCGCTTTGAACAAGCCTCCTTAGAGCAGCCAGTCCCGGAAAAAAAGGGGGGGTCCGTTGGTACAAAAACGAAGGAGGTCTGCTCAAAGGGCCCCCTTTAAGATAGGGGGGGAAACGGCTATGGCCGCCGTCGGGAGGGAAGGGAGAAGAACGGCCGGCACGACAACAATACGGGGGGGGAGGAGTCACTCCCGCTGCAGGAAAGGAACTTGACGAAAAGACCCAGAAGCGCAGAAAAACGTAAATAAAACTTAAAAAGGAGAATCCGTTCCCCCCATAAAAAAACGCCCTTGGCAGCCCTTCCGGAAAAAAAACTGCAAAAACCCGAGATGCAAAAAAGAGGGAGAAGAGCCGGAAATTCTCTCAAAAAAAGAGAGAAGCACGCTTCCCTGAGGGCCGACTTTCCTGCAAGAAGGGCAGTCCTGCAGAGGGGGAGGAAAAGGAAAGAGAAAAACACGCGCCGTTTAGAAAAAAGGAGGGTAGAAAATCCCAGGGGGGAGGTTCAAATTCACCTCCGGAAGAAATTGGAGAAAAAAAAAAGGAAAACGACATCCCCATGACAGGGAAGGGGAACAGACATATGGCCTAATGCCGAGGACCGCCTACCTTCCTATCGCGGGGATCCTACAAAAAAAGGGGGGAGGGGGGGAGGAGATCATTGTTGACAGGAGAGAGGGGAAAATGGTAATGCTCTTGAAAAAAAATTCTAGGGAACGCGGTTGGTCGAGCCAGAGGCGAGAAAAAATTGCTTGAAGACACGGGCAGTTGCGAATGAGCTACTGGGGAATGTTCTCTGCGATCGGAAAAAGGGAATGCGGGCCCCGTAAATTGGGGGAAGGGGGAAAAGGGAGACTTGTTTGCGGGGGGAACGCGTCTCGCCGGGCCTCTCTTGGACTAGAATGGAAAAAGAACGATTTGCTGCATCGAAAAGCAGGAGGACGAATGGCTGCCATTCGGAAAGAGAAAAGAAACAGGTGGATGATCGAACGGAATTGAAGTGGGAAAGAGATGCCGTCGAGGGGGAAGGGAGACGAGTTCCTTTGAAAGAGTGTACTTAAAGTGGCGTGGCCGTTTACATGCGAGAAGGGGAAAAAACCGAGCCTTGTTTGGGGTGCCTTCTGATATTCTGGACTCTTTGAGGCAGAAAGCGGGGGGAGAAAGAGGTACCAACGGACCAAAGGGTAACTTGTCCAATTCCTTGGGGGGAGAGAGGCACCAGCCACCAGGGGGGCCAGCGCAATTTCGGGGGAGGTGTGGTGGAAACGAAGGAAGGTGCTGGTTATTTAACCAACGAGTCCGGCGATGTTGCGAACCGCGCCAACGGAAGGGGGGGGAGGAGTGCGATACAGAAAATGACTCGCTAAAAGATGCCCAAGACCATTTGGGGGGGAGGAGAGCGGCGAGCTTCTAAGAGTAATCGATGCGTTCGTCTTAAGATGAATTTGTACATTCTTCCAAAGGAAAGGGAAGGGCCTCCATGAGAAAGAGTAAGGACAAAGAAAAGCCGCTTTTTGGGGGGAGTTATACGGATACGTGGGAGGGGGAATGCGCCTGGACGTTGTGGGGGAGGAGTGGCTCGATCACTCGAGAAGGGGGGAGAGGGGGTCCGGCTACTCGCAGACATATCTCTTGAAAGGTTGGTTTGGTGAAGATCCGAGCAAAAAAGGAGACGGGCTCCGAGGGATGAGGGAAGGAGGTGCTTGGCGCCTGCGGAGGGGGGGGCCCCCGATTTTCGAGAAAATTCATGGCGGTCATTGGGGTCGGAAAGGTACTACTGATGATTCAAAGAGGGAAGGAAAAGTTTCCTGCGCGGGGGGGAAAAGATTTTATCTGGATTTATGGGACTGCCCAGAGAAGGAATGGGCATGCTGCAGGTCTGGGGAGAAAAAGAAGGAGGGAAGAAATGCTCAGACACGGGGGGGCGGCGCATGAGTGGGTAATTATTCAAATCGGGGGAGGGAAGACCACAATATTCCAAAGAAAAAAAGAGTGTTGGTGGCCGGAAAGGGGGAATAAATCCTCTGGAGACCAGAAAAAAAAAAGTCGGACCTCTAATCCAATATAAGAAAGGGAGGGTCCACTGCGAGAAGGAAACATCTTACCCAAAAAAAATCAAGGGATTCTTTCCCAGGAAAAAAGGGGCAAGCAGAGAAAAAAGAAACCTTATATGGGATACATGGGGCTCCCGTTGTGCTGCAGGGGACTCTTCGAATCGCGATTGGAGGGGGAAAAGCCTCCGCGGGGCGCAAAAATAGTCAATTGTGAGTCCTTCAGAGGGGGAGGAACAGGGAGGGTCAACATTTGTCATGAGGGGAAAGGAAGGGGGGGGGGGTGCACGAAAGGCATGATTCACCATGCAGTTTTCTCATCGTCCTCACAGAAAAATTGGGGGATTAGGGATAAGCGCATCAGGGAAAAGGAGAGAGAAGAAGGAGGAAAGAAACACCAGAATAAGGGGGAGGGGGA
>Ga0179593_1428709_pt1 | contig 14680 bp, 19 predicted proteins | sample CZODoug2_1_08_16_FD_185931 | JGI IMG/M metagenome (GOLD analysis project Ga0179593, IMG submission 185931) | Vadose zone soil fungal communities from Angelo Coast Range Reserve, California, USA - CZODoug2_1_08_16fungal (PacBio error correction) | ecosystem: Environmental > Terrestrial > Soil >...
CCCAGCGGCAGGGGCGGGGCGTCGAACCTCGTGAGCTAAACGTCATCCCGCAGGTCCGCGGATCCTGTTACGCAGTTCACCGAAAGAGGACGGACCGATCCGCCCGAGGGTGGGTGGCGGGGACCGGCTTTCACCGGGCCTGGTCCGGCGAGAGGTAAGTCGACACCTGCTCGTTTTTCGCCCGGTGAAAACAGGGGGGGGGCTTAAGCAAACCCAAGACGAAAAGAAGAGGGGTGGGGAACGCTCTATTAAAGAAGACGCAAAGAGAGAAGTAGCGCTGTCCACAAGAGACTGAGCGGCCCGGAAAAAAACACATCGGCCTGGGTGGAATGGGGAGAGAAGTCGGAGTTTTTCAACTTGTAAAGAGAGGGGGAAGAGAAGCTCGATTTCTAGATAGCGATTATGATCGGGAGTTTCAAAAAAGGCGGAGAGGGCGAAAACGGGGGGGTCTAACCCAGGAGAGGAATCCGTAAAAACACGAATGGTTAGGCTCGGAAAAGCAACCAAAGTGGGCATGGTTAAAGAAGCGGCCCGCAGCGGTATCCCAGGAGACCGGTTAGAGAAAAAAAGAGGGGGCGGAGGACTCTCCTAAAAACAAGAAGGAAGGGGAAAAGAAAGGTACTGTCGCAGGCAAGACCATCGATTTCCTGGGTACAGATGACTGGGACGTAAGGTCATTACAGTCCGGCACGGGGGCGGCGTCCCGCCCCGGGGGAAAAAAAGTCTCTGGGGGAAGGAAAGATCGAAGGGGTGGGGGGCCGGACGCTTTGTTCGCACTGAGGGGTCACGCGGAAACCCCGCCGAGCAAGCTCTAGTCTCGCAATACGACTCGGAAACTCGCTTAAAAATGAAAAAGCCTATCCTCGACCCAAATTATCCTGAAAAGGGGGGGCCAGAGGGAGTGGTCCAACAAAGGAACTTTCGCCTTTCCAGAGAACTTCAGGCAGGGCCGAGGAGGCGCACAAAAGGTCCAACCTCTCTCAAAAACGTAAATCGGATTCACGGAACACCGGTTACCGGGCGCAAAAAGACCCGGTCAACCTGCGCGCCGTACCTGTACCTTCCAAAGGGGGGGTGAAAATTTCCAACGCTGGAGGGGAGGGGTCAAGGGAAGAAGGAGTTAACAAGAGGGTAAAAGTTATCTAGTACGCTTTATGGAGAGATAAAAAAGGCGGTGGATCGACGAAATTCAAGTAATACGCAGAATGGCCTACACGTGGTCCGGAAAAAAGAACTTTTTCAAACTCAGGAGAGGGGGACCCAGACGGTTCAATGAACGGCACCGGAAAGAAAAAAAAGGATTTCGATAGAATGGGGTGGAAGACGTCGACCTCCTCTCCTAGCGGGGACCTAAGGCGATGCGAAGCAAAAGAACCGTCAAGGGGAAAAAGCGCCAAAGTGTCCTATAGCTGAAGGACGTGGGGGAAAAAGGGCGGCCGGTTAAAAAAAACCGCGGGGATCGGCGGTGACGTGAAGCTAAATCCATAGTGAGACGAGCTTCGCAAAGAGCCCGGATAAGTCGTTTGGGGGGGGACAGCATCCGGGAAGGGAAGAGACACAACGAAAAGAGGTTGGGCAAGGGGGGCGCACCTCATAAAAAAATCTCCTCTGGCCTGGGGGACCATCGACCGCTATCGGTCGGCACGCTTGGAGATGGGGAACGTCGAAGCCAGGGCTGGAAAAACGGTCCAAGAGCGGTCTTCCCAAGTACCAGGAGCATGACCGGAAAAAGAAGAACCGGCAAAAACAAAAGAAAGAAGCGCAAGCCGAGAACGGAGTATCACGCGCATTCCTTTTCCAAAAGTCGGAAACAATCCGAGGGGCAAAGAAACGCGAAAATCCTCAGGGGGGGCTCCCCGCGTCGGAATTACTTCACCGGAGGCGTTCAAACAGGGGCCAGCGAGTCTGGTGTAGGGAGAGAATAAAACCAAGCCCCAGGCTGAGCGGACGGGCGACCTTCCGTAAAATCAGTCTTTCGGGACGATCCACGCAACTTAGAGGGCCGCAATAGCCTCACGGGGCCAGCAGGAGATGGGGGGAGACTAAGAGGAACCGGGCCCCTCGAGGCGAATAGGGAAAAACGAAGGCATTTCGAACCAGCCCAAAAGAAAAACTTATTCAGATCCCTATCCAAGAATCCTACTCTCTAGAATATCGGGGGAAAAAATGTAAAAAAAGATCGAAGAACGTGCGGAAAAGAATCGGCGGGAAAGGAAAAACCGAGCTGAGCACACTCGATACCCTAATCCCTGGGCGGCTTCTCTGGGCTGGGAAGCCGGATGGTCCAAGGCTGATCACCGTGTACTTGATCTCTTGTAGAAGGAAAAAACTGTAACGGATGGTCGACGTAAACCCAGTGTATCAAACATAAGGCCCTCTCTTCTTTCGGCGCGCCAAGCCTCCCCTGCGCGATCACACAAAGATCTAGACGCGGCTCGATCTTCATAGTAGGTCTTTCCTGACGTGTATGGGAGAAGAAAGGCGGGCATTCTTCCAAAAAGGCGGGGCATGAGCCAAACATGGATCGCTTAAACCAGGGGGATCCGATCTTCTGGAATAAAATTCCATTGTTGGAAGAGTTGGGATAGGTGGTCAGAGCAGAAGTAATCATCTCGTAAAGAGGTCATTAACTCTTCCTGTCGGAGTAACGTGAGAGAGAGGCATAATGCTCTGCCGGGAGAGAAGGCCCTTTAGTCCCTGAACACAAAAACTCGCAAGGATCCTTCCTCTTAAGAGGGGGATCCTCCGTCGACGGAAATCCACATCGTCCCGGAACCGGCAAAGGGGGTGTTTTGGTTTGGGAGAAGGAGGGACGAATCGCGCATGTAAAGCAAGGAAAGTTTGGAACCGAAAAATTGTTCCCGACTGCCTCGGGGGAAAGAAAAACCTCTAACGGCCGATCTCGTCATTTCCCGAGAGTCAGGGACCTGCAGAAGCCGGAGCAAAAAAGAGCGTCGTTCAAAAATCACAGGGGAGGCCAAAACGATGTGTTAAGAGTGGTTCTGAGTCTCTAGGAATAGAGGGAGACAGAGGAAAGCTCTTTCTGATCTGGGGAAAGGTTGCGCGCTAACAGCGAGGGCCAAGGGACCATGCCGTATGGGGAGGCGGAAATTTTGGGTCTGCTAGAGAAGGGAGATAGCGCGGAGAAAAAGAGCGCGCATCACTAAAATAGAAGAACCCTCGACCCTCCGGATCTTGCGACCTTCCGCGGATAAGCGTACCATAGTCGCGGTTCAAGGCCCGCTCAGACCGGAGGCAAAGCAGAAGAGGGCTCCTCTCAAAGAGGAGAGAGCGAATAGTACTAAAGAGAAGCGTTATCCATCTGCTCTCAAATCTAGGCCGCAAAAGCTTATCTCTCTCACAACAAAACGGATTAGATGGTATGTGCTTGAGGCTCGATCATCTCGCGAACTAGAAGGCCATCCTGCGTTAGGAGGGGGGGAAGAGAGCTTCGCGCTCAAACGCCCGGACGAGAGGGATCAGGAGGAATCGAACGAATGTTTCTGAGCGGGTCAGGCAAGCCGACTATTACACTACGCGGCTTTGGAACCAGATGCAAGGTAGAGTGTATGCTCGGAAGCGGCAGGGGATAAAGACGAGCGGGCCCGGAAAAAGACGAGAGAAAAAGGAGTCGCGCAGAGACTGGGGGGGACTAGCGGTGTTGCTGTGTCGCCAAACGAAGAGAATCAAGAGCGAGCCGGGGTGCTCCAATCCAGAGAGGGAGATGAAGGGGGGGTCCCACTCTTACAATCACATGGGGGGGGAAGGGTGAGGGTGAAACTACTCGAAGAGGGTACTGCGACAATACCGGAGGAGGCAGAAGTGCCTACAGAGGACCCTACGAGATCGGCCGTAACAGGAAAGGTCTGAAAACTGGAGTCCAGGAAACAGGGACAACGGTGGTGAATCCCATGTCCTGTAGGTGGCTCTATAGGCGGCCTCGACACCACAAGTGATGCGGGCGGGGGGAAAGAGTTGAAGCGAGAACACGAGAAGGGACGACCGGCCGAGGAGTTGTTTGTCCTCTTGGGGCAGGGACTCACGGGCGGCTCGATGGAAGAGAAGATCTTAGCGAACGAAGAAGAAAAGAGTTCAAGTGCCAGGGCCGATCTGTGCTTAAAAGAGGACCCCGATAAGAAGATGAAACACGACGGCCCAGGCTAAGGTCCCTACTATGGTCCGGTGTTCGGTCGGAAGTAGTAAGCAGACCAGTTTTGGGCTAATGACCGCCCTTTGGACTCTCAGAGGGGAGGCTCGGGAAAATTATATATCCACCTGTGAGAGAAAAGAGGGACTCCTAGCGGTCGCGGTGATCCTAATGCGGAGGGCTCGTCGCCCCGAAAGACGGAGATTAAAAGGAGAGCAAGTGGGGGGGAGGGGACTACCAAGGGTTTTTTTTTCTCAAAAAAGGGGGCCACCTCGGCCAGGTGTTGGGTGGCAGAGGCGAAAACAAAGGGGGGAATCAATTGCAAGTAGAGGAGCTAAAAAATCACAGACAGACCGGCGCAAACCTGGTAGTGCGGGAGCGCTGCGCGAAAAAACGGGAGGCGTCGGCAGCGAAACGGGGGAAGGAGCCTGCAAAGGCTTCGCTCGGGGAGCAAAGAAGGCCCCTATGCGCGAGCTAAAAGGTGTCTTGAGTAGGGATCGAAATCAGGGGGTGAAGGTATGGGGAAGATGCCTCTGTCCGTAGAGTCCGCGAGAAAAAGGGACAGGAGAGGGTCAACGGTTTCGAAAGCATCTGAACAAAGCTGGCCATTCGATAGTCAGGAGCCCAGAAGTGGGAGCCGGCGCGAAGAAAAAAGGAAAAAGAACCGGGAAAAAGCCTGGGGGGTGGGGTAAAGCTAGACACGACTAAAACAAGCGCGGAAGGGCAGGGCGAAGCGGGGGGGACCACGAGGCCACAATCGTTCCGACTTGCACCTCTAGGGTCTCGAGCTTGCCCAAGTTTCTTCACAGAAGAGGGGGGAGAAACAAGGCAGGAATAGGGCGAAAGGGCGCGAGGGCTTTGGACTGTCTATTCCGGATAGTGTGTTCGGAAGGGTTGCGGGAATAGGACGGGAGGGAACGAGGTCGGACGACTTGCCACCAGTTCTTCTGACGTCCACACCTAGCCAAGCCGGTGGACCCCTCTACGGTCGAGGAGTCTCCGAAAACACGAGGCGCTTGAGGAAGGGGAACTGGAAACATTCACCATGGGGGAGGCAGAGAGTCAGTCCTTATCATCAACAAGGATCCGCAGGAGAAATGGGGGGGTTTTTTTGTGGCCTTGTTCGCTAAAAGCTCGCCGCTAAAGGGAAAAATGTGCGCAGCTCAAAAGAAAATAGCTCAATAAAAGTAAAGCCATAAGAAAAGCAAAGCCGTTCAGCGGGCTCTTGGGCAAAGGAGAGAGCTGGTCAAGAGGGTGGGAGGGGAAAAAAGGAGCATCGAGGAGGGGGTGGGCGTCGGGCGGGAGAGGGCGCGAAGCGAAACCGGAACGTAGGGCACTCCGACAAGCAGAGGCCGGGTCGAACTGTGTAGTCAACAAGACCCGTTGCACAAGTTACGGAAGGTAAAATTTAAGTGCCCGCGGCGCCGAAGCGAAAAGGTGGGGGAAAGGGGTCGATCAACCAACCGCCGACGTGGAGGGAGAGAAGAAATCAGCCTTATTTAACGAGGGAACAAGGGAAAGAGGGCGAGCCCGAACGAACCGAGGGTTTTGGTCGCCAGAAAAAACGTCATTGCCAGCCGGTCAGCTGGCTCGGTCGAGAGAAAATGGGGGCGGGAGTAGGGGGGTAGTGTCTACCCCCCCGGGGGGGGGGGAGTGGAAAAATAAAAAACTGAAAAGGCGTGTGGGTAGGGGAAAAAGAATGAAGCCAGCTTCCTGCACTGAAAGGTTTGTTCCAGTCTCACAGCCAATTCCACTAGATGACATAAAAAGGTCTGGGAAAGTGGGAGCAGGTGGATTTGTTTTCACGGTGCAATAAAAGGACGCGAGAGTGTATTGGGCGAGTCGTAGGGAATGAGACGAAGGGAGGGGGGGTTCAAGAGTCAAATAGACGGATTCAAAAAAATGTTACACCCAATCAGTCGGCTAGGGGGCGGCGGAGGGAAGCTCCCCCTGCTTGGGTTAAAGAAACTCCACTAAAACTTCACCTGGAGACGGGGAAACACAACGATTTCATGGCAAGAGAGAGAGAAAAAAAAGAGGGGGGGAACATATATCTCTCGGGGGAACTCCAGATTGTAGGAGAGGGACATTCTGTTACCTGAGGGGTCCGTAGGCTGTAAAAGAAAGAGGGGCAAGGACTCCCGCAGAAAGAGAGCGACGAGCAGACTTTTTGCCACGATTTAGCTTCTCTGGGAACGAGCCCACAAGAGCAAAATTCTCGCGCACGCCCTCAGGGAAACTCACTAAAATGGAGGAAAAACATTGAAACCGCCGTCAAAAAGCAATTTCAAGAAAAGGCCAGAGCATTGGGAAGATAGACGGCGATTTCCAAATAAGCCCGGAAGAATCGATGGAGAGAGAGAGGCAGCCATTCCCAACCCACCCCTCGTCGTCAGGGTGGTGTCTTACACAACCGGGTGCTGGGGAAAGGGTTGGGGAGGAACAATACCGCGACTCGTTTCTCTAAAAACCTGGGAGCAAGGAAATGCAAGGCGAGGGGAAGGGCGACAAAACACCTCTTCAAGTGGGCTCTACGTATTATTTGGCCAATTTCAACAAAGTGGCGGGGACGGATGGATAAACTGGAGAAAAGGGCGGGGGGGGGGGAGGCGACTTACTTCCCCTTCGAGGTAGGGGCCATAAAGTGGTACGAGGACTAGGGGGCCACGGAGGCCGGATAAAGAACACCAGAGGGACTTAAAAACTTCTATAGGCCTGAAGCTCAGGAAGCTCCGTCCTACTAATGGGCACGACCGCTCCTCAACCTTATCTACCTCAATAGGGAGGCGCCTGCGAAATAACGCTGAAAAGCTTGGCTCCATTTTCCGGAGAGAGACTAACGGGCCAGGATGGGGAGTTCCTGTGAAAAGGGGAGAGCGTTTTTCCCTTTGCGCAGACTCGTGATGGCACGGAAGGAGGCCCTCTCTACACAAGGCGCAGGAGGGCCGGACGGGTTTACAAGACGGAAAAAGAAAAAAAACGATGGGGGAAAAGGTGTGTTGTTCCTCACCTCTACAATCAAAGGTGGAGGGAGCTCTCGACAGGCGCGGCACCTGAGGGAGGTGGATAGAAGAGGAGGAAAGCAGGGGCCAAACAAAATTCTAAAAGTAAAATGGGGGGCCGGTGCTCTACACCAAAAAACACATCACTCTAAGACGTCAGAAAGCAGCAAAGGAAGCAGAAAAGAAAGGGGAGGAAGACGCTCATGAAGTATCCCCATATCGGAAAAGACACATCAGGCTGGCGGCGCGGAATCAAAAAAGCCGGGGGAGCTCGTGGGTTGACGAGGGGGAAAAGGAAGGGCGCAGTCACGTCCAGCGAGGAAAAAAAGGTTTGGGGGAAGGACATCTTCCACACCACACCAGCGCAAGGGAGGAGACAAGTCCGAGATAGAGAGCCGGCTACCACTCCTTTCTCGTCAACATCGGAAGGCCATCACCGGGCAGCATTGTGAGAGAACGCTGACGGACAGCAGATAACGATAGACCACTGACAGACATGGAAGGAAAAAAGCAGCACTCGAACCAGAGTTTAGGGACAAAAAGAAATCAGGCAAAATGAAAGCGATAGGAGAGAGAGGTCCAAACCGTGGAGCACCTATCTAGACGTGCGGCAGGAGATAGGGGCGGATAACCGACTACGGTCAGAGCACAGCGAGAATCCCGGTCGTCAACTGCGAGGGGGGGGAGGGAAAGGCCGGATTTTCAACGCCTAAAGCAGGGGAAATGAAAATCGCGTTGGGTGCAGGTTACAACAACCGGGACGAAGGCAGTCGAAGTCCACAAACCCCCAGGAGGGAGACAGGGGGGGGGTGGGGGGGGGGGGGGCTACCACTCAAAAGCACTCTGCAGACAGCGGATGAGGTACGCAGTCCGACAGAAGACCGAGGGGGAGAGAGGGAGAAAGGGCTCTCGCTTACGGTAGTGCCCTTACTGATTGCGGGGGTGAGGAGCAGAGTCCACCGGCGGGTCAGAACAATGAGGCGATAAGGAAAGAAACAACAGTGTATCCTAATAAAAAAAAAAGGCTACTACAGGGGGAAAGTGGTGCCAGAGGTGGCGGATAGGTGACTCAAGACCGAAAACAGAATGGAAAGGAAAGAGGAAGGTGGGGCAGATCTTTCTCCGCACAGAAAAAAATCACTTCTCGGCAGGAGCGCGGCTCCGTGAGGTCAACTAGTACACAAAAACAAAGAAAGCGAAGCGGGCAGTCAAAAGGGATCGGGGAAGCGTCGTCGACACTTACCAGGGACAGAAAGAAGTCAGGCACAAGTTTGTTTTGGGCGGAAGGGGACTCGATGGAGAATTCCAGCGAAAAATGGAAGAAGGGGGTTAAAACCCGTGTGCAGCATAAAAATACGAAAAGAGGCGAAGAGGGCCTGTCTCTTCGTTCGTCCAACCAAAGGAAGAAAATGAGAAGCCGGATGGAAAAGGGGACACCCGGCGCTTCAGTTTCACAATAAGAGCAAAAGAGGATGGTCAACGGGTGAGAAACCGGACTCAAAACTTAAAAAAATGAGCAGGGGAGGGGGAGGTCAAAGTTTGAGAGACTGAACATCCAACCTAGTGTGCACAGAGGCAGAGCGAAATACAAAAGGGGGTGGGGGCGCGATCACTGAGGATAGGGAGATCGCCAGAGGGGAGAAAAGGTCGGAACCACTCAAGACACGATGCATATTCCACCTCTCCTCAGAGGGATCGTAAATATTCAAAAGTCTGTCAAGAAAGAGAAGCCAAGCTGTAAGATTCCTCTATGTTCCCGCAAAGCCTGCAAAAAGAAAGGAGCTCTAAAGATCGAAGCACGCCAAACAGGGGGGAAGGAAGGGGCCAGTGCTCTCTCTAGCTTGAAGCCGCAGCACAGGAATCAGATAGAAAAACAAATACGGGAGGGAGGAAGACGGAAAGTGCTAAAAGGTAAAGAGAGCCGAGACAGGAAGGGGGTACAAATAAGGAGTGAGAGGAAGCACCAGAAAGGAAAAAAAGAGAGAGACGGGACCGCGGGCTTTGTCCCATCATCTTGCGACCATACCGGGGCGAGAAGGGAAGGGAAGCCACGATGGACGCGATCAAAAAAAGTGACCAGGAGAAAAAAAGACGAGGGGGTAATCTTCTCGGGAGGAAGGAGGAACCGAGCTGAGGAAAAATCGCACGCACCCAAAAGCGAGCGGCAGCGCAAAGGACTGGCATGGGGCCCCTAGGGTGGCTGGCGGAGGAAAAAGGAAAAAGGAAGCCAGCAGACGCGCCTATGTTGCAAGAGGACGAGATAGAGGACGCACAAACTCTTGAAAAGGGGCGCTGTGATGACAAGGAGCGGTCGGGGTGACGCCTCTAAAACCGGGGAGAAGAGATCTAGAACAACGAGAATAGAAGGTACGTTCTACTATCCCGAAAGGGGATGAAAAGAGCGAAAACTTAACAAGGGAGTGCATTTCCTGAGGGAGCTCGATCTTCGTCAGCGAAAACAACAAGTTTCTGAAAGAGGTAAGGAAGTAAAAGTTCAAGATACGAAAGCGGAAGACACGATAAGAAATAAGCTTCAGGGGGCCGTGGTCCTCGGGTGAAGGTAAAATCAAAGGGTGCTCGTCCGGGGACAAAAAAGCTGCAGGAAAAGGTCGCCGCAATTGACGTAAGTCCATTCGGTTTACCAAAGAGAGAGAAGATCTCAAAAGCCCTCAAAGGCCCACCCTGCCAGGATCGGGAAAGACGAGGATCCAATGGGGGTCGGGAAGTGATGAGGAGAAATGTGGGGGACATAAACGCTTTTGGGGAAAGACCTTATAGCCTTGAGAAAAAAAAGAACCGCATCACTGAAGAAAGAGAAAGCTGGAGCAAAAAGGGTCGCGGGTGAGGGCTTATTATAGAGGCATAGGAGAATTCGGAAAGACGAAGGATATTAGGGCGATTTGGGACTTGGCTAAAGAAGTGGGGTTGGGGGACGGATAGGGACACCTCTTCGAAGTGGGTGTAAAAGATAGGAAAGAACTTACAAGAGGAGTCAGGAAAAAAAAACCGAAAAGCTCCCTACGGAAAGGGGACGTGGATCTGCTTTGTCTCTACATCTTGCGTGAGGAAGCCGAAGATAGAAGGCAGCACTTCTTAGTCTGTTACGGACGCTCGCTCGAGGTGGGGGCGTCGGCAAAAGGTTCTTTCTCTTTAGCTGGAAAAAAACGGGAAGGGAGGTCTAAATAGGAAGGCTTAAGGTCTATTCCTCGAGAAGGAGGGAACGGGCGCGGCATCATTGGGACATCCGACCCCGTCTTGTAAGGCGACCGGGCCGGCAGAGGGGAAAAAGCCGGAAGAGCACTCTCCTCCTGGGGAAACAAGGTACATCTCTCCTTGAAAGTTTGGTTGACAGCAGCCCTACTCCAACACGACTCGTCAGGTACCTTGTTCCTAAAGACTGTCCAGGGGGGTTCCACACCACGGGAAGAGAAAAGGGAGAAATAAAAGATCCGGGACTGTCTCTGAAACATCCCGGGTTGGACTTTCTCTATAGGGGGAAAACCGACATGAAGCGAACGTACGTGGCCGCGGATGAGGGTCTGGGGGAGATGGGGGGGGGGCGGGGTCTTTTTTGGTCCAAAATACTGACGAGGAAGACATCGCATAAAGCGGGCCGAAGGGCTTCGAGAAAGAACCGGCCAAAACGAACAGTCGTAGGGACGAGGAGTCTATCAACAGCAAAACAAGAGAGGTGAGGAAGGGGCTTAAAGGACCTTTTCGCTGGGAGAAAGGCCGGAGATGAAAACAAGATCAAAGGTAAGAGCGCCGGAACAAGCGAGCCAAGAAAGAAGGGAAGACGCACGCAAAAAGTGACCACGGGAGAAAAGGTCAAAGCACAGTAATAACCAAGAAAACCAAGTTCATCTTGGATCAAAGCCGCAGGCGGAAGAGATGGGGCAAACCGGGGAATTGGCTATTACATCTGGGCGTGGGGTTAGTCGAGGCAAAATGTGACTTCCCCCTTCGGAGCGGAAGGGGCGCTCTCCAGGAGACTAAGAGCGCCGGTCAAAAAAAGGCGGAAAAGTCATTAATCGTTGGCAGACCAACTGCGGCTATTAACCACGGTGGACAAAAGAGGGCCCGACGTGAGGGGGCGTCGATCAAAAAACCGAAGACGCAGTGATCTAAAAGGAATCAGCCCGAAAGGGGCATCCTGTTGACTGCGGGCAAAGAAGCGGGAGGCCAGCAGATTGGTGGAAAAAGCGGAAAGGAAAAGGGGAAGGCGCGAGGGGAGCTATCACCTCTTCAGGGGGGGTACTTGAGACAGTCACCCGGGGGCGTCATCACCCAAACGAGGAGAGGGGGGGGGTGTATGGCTCTAGAAGGGCCATCTGAAGCTGAGGGTAGGTGGCCAGGAAGGCACGAGAAGGGTAATCACCGGGAGATTCGCATAAGGAAGGCCTGGGAAAAGAGTTTCTGGGGGGACTCTGGGGGGAACTTGTAAGACTTAACTCGGAAGAAGGGGAGCGAGTAGATCTCTTGGAGCTACTCTTAAAGGGGGGAAAAAAAGCGGAACTCAGTCATTCTGACACCAGGAGTCCCCCCAAAGGTATGAAAAGGATCTATTGCAGCGGGAGGACGTCATCCCCCAAAAGTTCCTTAGTTTCCATAATAAATCGCGGGACCAGGAGAAATGGTGCCACACCTGGAGGACCAGATAAGTCTCGAAAAAAAAAAACAAAGGATGAGAGGGAAACAATATATAGTATAGTTGTCGAAAGGCAGGAGGGCTTTCAACTCTACATGTTACCGGTATATTCTTGGAGACTCAGGGAATACCGGAACTGGGTCGGAACGACACCAAGGGGACGATGAGAGATGGGGGAAGAAGATTGGAGAGACTTCTATTTCCAGGGACAACGCAAAGGAAAGGAGGAGAGCTCATCTCTCAAAAAAAAAACAGCTTAAGAATTACCAGTGGAAAAAAGCTCAGGGCAGCGCCAGTAAACGACCGCGGAGTGTCTCTCGGGCGGGGCCTCTCTCGGGCAGTGCGCATGCCAAAAAAACCTTCCTTGCTCTTCTCCGCAGGGAAATCCAGGCAAAAAAAAAAACTCGCGGGGCACAGGGACAAGGCAGGTCAAGGAAAAAGAAAGAGGACTTTTCTCGACCGGGGGAGAAAGGGAAAGGGGAAAAGGCCAGAACGGTTTCCAGTTCACCCACAGGCTGGCCTTAGGCTCTACTATTATGAAGTCAAAAAGGAAAGAGGATAAATTACATTGGGGCGGTTGGGGAGAGGGAAGAATTCGTCCTCTCTTTTCAAACGGGGGAATAAACGTTACTCCTCCTCTGAAACTTCTTAAGGGGGATCGGCCGGAGGGGGGGAAGACGCGGCGCGGCCTGACGCTGACAGAGAAAATTTGGGCCTCCGAGAAAGGTAATGGGAAAGCAGGATCGACCACTAAAGGGAAGGCAACTCACCTGGAGGACCAAGCCGGAGAAAGGTTCCGCTGAAAAGGGTGGTGATTGGATAATGGAGTGAAGAGGAAGAGGCGGGTAACTTTTATCTCTCTTCAAGAGTGAGTTACTGCGCTTCTCATCTCTAAAACTGACTTGCGCATGAGTAAGGAGAGGTGGCATCAGGAAGGGGAGAGACGACGAAAACAATAGGTGGACAATGGGTAAACGACAGTCAAGAAAGCTGAAAAGAGGTGGATTAGAGAAGCGACCTGCTAGCGGTCCACTGATTGGCGAGTTTGAAATTAGAGCAGGCGGGAAAGACTTCAGGGGAGCGACCATCCCGTATCCGGTGACCCAACAGAAGAAAAGAAAAGAATAAAGGGACGAAAAGTACGTCAGCACTTCTTAGATCTCACGGGGAGAAAAAAAAAAAGAAAGCGAGAACGAAAAATCCTGGGGAGAAGTAATCCTCTATTTCTCCGGGGAAAAAAGGAGGACGCAGGTGTGAAGGGGGGAGCCCATAGACAGAAAAAAAGGGAAAATGGGAGGGTCGGGCGGAGAAGTCAAAAAAAAAAGAAAACGCTCCGTAGTAAGGGAGGGAACACTGGTCTCTCCGCTCCACCGCCGGCTATGAAGGAAAAGGCCACCAGGGGGCATCAGGGTATTTTTAAAGAGATTCCGATCCGCAACCTCTCGAGACTGTATACCCTTCCGGACTGAAGTGTCGGCCACAACCGCTGCACCAGCGGAGTCGAATAAAGAAAGAAAAGAACTAAGGGACTACGAGCGAGACTTCTCGTTAAGAAGGGACGAAACATATATAAACGTGGCGTAAGGAGATAGTATAGGGACACGAGAGAAAAAGTGGGGGAATAAAGAAACCAGAGTACTTCTCTTTGTCTTAAAGCCTTATGGACCCCCTGAAACTGTGGGACGGTGGAGAGGTTTAAACAACAACCTTAACTTTCCTGTCTCAAACAAACCAAAAGACGGTATCCTACTTAAACAGAAGAGAGCAGGACTACGAAAAAAAAATTCTTTCTGTCTCTCCCGAGAACGACGCCTGACAGGATTAATACAAGAAGGAAATCAGTGATCTTGGGAAAAAATAAGACTTCGGTCAATTGAGAAGGTCGTACCCCAGTGGTGGGGTGGTGGGGGGGGGGGGGGGGGGGTTGGGGGTGGGGGTGTGGGGGGGGGTGGGGGGGGTGTGGGGTGTTTTTGGTTGGGGGGGGGGGGGTGGTGGGTTTTTGGAACCCCCTGGCGCTCGAGAACGCCAAAAAACCATTGGGATCCCTAGTCACGGGAGTAAACTGGCAATGGTGTGGGGGGGGAAGAGGGGAGAGAGGGGTATTAGAATCATCATCGGGAAAAGGGAACGGACCCTGGTCCTTTGAGGAGTATTTTGCTCGAGAAAAGATCATGCTCGCCAGCGACTCAAAGGCACGGAGTGAATCGAGACAACAACGCGGGGAAGTATTAAGCCAAAAAGATATTTGAGTGAAGAGGGAAGTAGATCACGGCACCATCGGGGTTCAAAGTCAAAAAGATCAGCATCCGGGGGGGGGTCGGGAAGAGATCGCAGACGGAAGAAGGCAGTGTTCACCTGTTACCTTTTTCCTTTGAGCAGAGGTGAAGAGAAGGAAGACTAGTCAAACCGGAAGGCCGATCTCGCCGGCGTCGCGGGCAGGAGGACGAAAAGGAAGTGAGCCAGGTCAACCTCCCCCGGCTGAGTAAAAAAGCAAAACTCTCCAAGATGATGGTACATCTTTTTTCTGAATATAATGTCGTGAGTGGAATCATCGGGGGCGCGCTAGGGGGCGGACATTTGAGGCGAGAAAAAACCCCAGAGAATGGGGGTCAAAAAAGGGGGGTGGGAAAAGGAAGAGGGCGAGCAGCTCCGATGTTGGCTGATCAGTCGGACCGGCGCTCGAGAGGGTATCGAGGACCAAAACTACGCATAGACCATGAAGACTGGTAAAAGAGACGCGAGATGCGTCCTCTTCTCGGTGCCATGAAAGACTATCAACGGGATGGTCTCTCCTGAGGGAACGCAAGGAGGGAAGACTCAGATCGAGGAAGAGAACAGGGAGGCGTCTCGATCAGAGCTGATAGAGAGAAAAAAAAGAGTATG
>Ga0179593_1735715_pt1 | contig 14679 bp, 18 predicted proteins | sample CZODoug2_1_08_16_FD_185931 | JGI IMG/M metagenome (GOLD analysis project Ga0179593, IMG submission 185931) | Vadose zone soil fungal communities from Angelo Coast Range Reserve, California, USA - CZODoug2_1_08_16fungal (PacBio error correction) | ecosystem: Environmental > Terrestrial > Soil >...
AATTATGGCTGATGATGTGGCTCGTCTGCTGTGGAAGGGGGTCGGTGGGCCGGCGAGCTTTAGGGAACGCGTTGCGGCGATAGGGGGGTTTACGGATGAGAGGGGCAAACCGGTAAGGATCGAGGTTCCCTGTCAACCAGAACGGCGGCCCGGGCCGTCGGGCAGGAGAGGGATTGTCGCGTGAACAAGGGGGAGTCTTGTCGCCGGAGCGGGGCGGTGGGCGGCGGTGCATCAGGGGAAAAGGAGGAAATTGGGTCCGTGGGAGGAGCGTGCCTGGGGGCTCGGCGCGGGTGCGGGCGGTGAAGCGAGTCGCGGTCGCGATAAGGGGGAGGCGGAAATTCACCGCGATGAAAAGCTGCCTCAATCGGGAGTGAAGAAAAAAAATGGCGCCGATCGTTTTGGAGAGGGGGCGCGTGACGGACGGGGAGATGGCGGTGACAATTGACGGGAGTGTGCCGGCGGGGGCGAAGGGGGGGGGGCGGGGGTCTATGATGGGGGGGGAGGGGACGGAAATGGCTCAGCCAGGGCTGACGGGAAAGGTAATCGCCCCTGAGGTGACCTTCGGCGCAGATGTAAGATGCGCCGAAAAGGCCCTTCCGCCCCGGCCTTGACGGGAAAGAGTAATCTGTTGGGGGACCTCTTCAATTCCGAGGAACTGAACCGAAACGACGTCCAGGGAACAAAGGAAGAACGGCCCCTTTCGCCCGCGCGACGAGGGCGGGGCTTGGACTGCCCGCGAAAAGAGTCTTGTTCGTGAAAACTTGTAGGCTGTCCCCTGGGAGAAACGGTTTTTCGAACTTGGGCCGGCTGGTCATTCCCCTAACGCATCCGTAAAAAAAAAAAGGACCGGGCGGCTCACTAGCAGAATGAGGTTGCGGATCGGCGCCGGATCGATGCCGCCGAAGGGGAACTTGGTCGCGAAATCGTCAAAAGAGGAAACCGCAGCGCAATCGGGCCGATGGGAGGGGAGCCCTCACGGTTGGCTCGGGCTGAGGTTTCAAAATCCAACGCCCATCCACCAACAGAGAGGATCAAGCCCCTGACAGCCGCCGAAGGAGAAAGCAGCGTGATGCCTGGGGAGGGAAAAAGAAGTGCACCTTGGCGACGGAAACGAGCAACCCCGCGCAAACACTCTTTCACAAGAGCGCCCATCTTTGGGCGCTCCGGCAGGCCCCGGAAAAAATCGAAGCCGGCGACGCCCCAAGGGGCGCTCGACGGATTCGATCCAGCGTCCCCTTGTTTGTATGGAGACGGCAGTCGGGTATTTGTCTTTGAGGAAGCTTGAAAGAAAGGCGATAGGAATGAGCTTCGATGGTGTGGGAGGGGGAATCTTGTCGGTGCGGGATGCTGGCAGAAGGGAAACGTTGACTGAACTTGGCTGCGGTCCCAGGCTGAATCGGAAAAGCCGCCCCCAGCCCTTCATCCAGGCTGGGGAGTTTGTCCCGGCCAGGGGCAAAGGTTTGAATTGCCGTCGGCGTGGGGGTGGGGCCAAAATTTTGTGAATTCCTAGTCAATGCGACCCAGGGCGGGAGAAACAGGGCCAAAACCGAGGGGGGCCATTGCCCACGCCGGGGAGAAAAGCCTTCCCGCGTGGTCATGCAGAACAGGCGCCTTGCACAGCATTTCCACGGGAAATACGAGGAAATCAGCTCGTTGGCATGGCAAAGGGGTTTCGCATTAGGAAAGAGGAGTCCCTTATCCCTGAACAAGCGGAACCAGTCTTCCGCCGGAGGTCGCGGTAGAATTGTCAAAAGGACTTCTTTGGGGGCGACACCACTCATCTTTAGAAGGTCGGGAATGATCCCCAAACAGGGTTCGCAAAAAATGCTGGGCCGTAGAACGAAAAAAGGGGGCTTCTTTGCCGACGCGGGGAAATTGGCTTGCGCGGGGCCAGGAAGAGCTAAGGCCCGGGAAGGGGCGGCTGGGAAAATTGAAGACGATTTCTGCAAGCTGGGCGCCTTCGGGAAGGCAGATGTTCTACACTCCTAGGCTTGCGTGTTCCAACAGTGTCGAAGCGGGTTAACCGCAGTTTGCCGGGGAGTCCCAGAAAGCCAGGGCGGGAAAAAAATAACCTTGGGCGAATATTTGCCGAGTACCGAAAGGGGGGGGAGAACCCCGGTGGTTAAACCGCGTATAGCGGGGAGATGCCACACTCGTACCATGGAACAGCCTTGAAATCGTCGGCAGAAAAGGGCGTACCTATTTAGGAAGGAGCAAGAAGTAAGGGCTGGGTGAGAATCCTTTGCAAGACGAAGGAATCTGCAACGCCGGCAAAGGGAACCTCATCTGGTGCTCGAACGTGAGGCTGAAATTTCGACCGGTGGAAGAAAGTTGGGCCGACTGATAGGCCCAAAAATTGACGGTACGACCTCATAGGGAATCATAGTAAGCAGGGGGGAAAGAATTCTCTCTCAACAACAACAAAGGAGAACTTAACTGCCTCGCCTAGGCCTAATAAGGGAAGGTACCTATGAGTCGTCCCGGAGAAAAGTCGCCACCCGCGCGCAACAACCGGTTCCGAATCATAATCAAAGAGGGAGGGGTTGTTGAGAGGCGGCGGGGCAGGTCAGATCCCCTCGGTCCCTGCATTAGGTCTTCAACGACGAAGAAAAAAAAACTAAATGGTAAACGACGCCCCTAGAAAAGGGAAATGACAAGCTGTTCCCATGAGATCCGCCCAAAAAAAAAAAAGGGACGAGGGTCGAGATCAACCGCGAGCGAAACCGCCTCCGTGGATCGACGCTGATGGCAATGACCTCGCCAAAGAAAACAGGTTCAGCCTGGCGTTTGGGAAAGGTACCGTGGGGGGAATACCCCCTTCCTTTGGGCTACACCGAAACACGCCCCTCATCGCTGTAAGGGACAATTCCCGCAGGCGCCCGCGCCCGGCCTCAACGTCGCCGAAAAAATGACGCCACCGTCAGCAGAGTAGCGAGTATATCTGTAAGCGCTAGCCAACCCCGCCAACGAAATTCGGTCGGCGCCAAAGAGAGCCCCTGGAACATGGGCTTTTCTAAGGAAAGTCTGCCAGAAACCGGCGCGGCAGATATGACCCACGATATCAAAGATGAAAGGGGGGGAAAAAAACCCTCGACAAAAGCAAAGAAGGAAAAAAAGGCAATTCTACTCTACCCCTACCACCTATGGGCCGCTTGGGCAGTTATACAGTTTAAGAATACAATGTGGGAGGGGGCGGGGTCAGGGGTTGCCATGCAACAAAACCCCTGTAATTATCGTCTTGAAAGGGGACAGGCGAAGACAATTCCCACAGTGTAAGTCGCTTTTAGATTGGGGGGGGTTGAAGGTCTCGGGGAATTCTCCCCGCATTGTCCCCGGGGCTTAGGAATTCAAAATGCCCCCAAGTCGAGACTGCATCAAAAAGAAAAAAAAAAACAAGGCCGGCAAACGAGTAAACTCCGTTCGGGCAAACGCTGATTGAAGTCTGGGGGAAAAGATCAGCCTGGACGCCGCCAGTCACAAACGTGGAAGAACGACCGACAAAAGCAGGAAGTCTACGTCCTGGGAAAGGCAACGTCTGGGATCCTACGAGCCAAAAAGCATCAAAGACAAAAGTACCCCGACGGCGTCCGTCCAATCGCCGAAAGAAGCTGGATCGAGATCGTCGAGCGCAGTGCAATGCCCAAAGCAGAAGCTTCAATGCTAGACCGCCACTGCCGGCCGGAGAGCAAGATTTGTTCGCCGAAAGGAAGGGAAACGAAGGTTTGCTGTTTGGGGCGGGGGGGGCCCCGTCTGGGCCAAGCGGGGACAAAAGAGGACTGTTGGCGGACCTCCCTGGCAGAGGCTGTCATTGCGTGGAGCCGAAAAAAGGAGGGACGGTTGACTGGAAACCCTCAAAGGGGTTGAGGCTACACCGTCCAAAGAAAAAAAAAGGTTGCGCTGGTTCGGATGGAAAGGTTCGCGCGATTAAACGGACAAGTTCCCCCCCGGCCTCGAAGAAAGAGAGTCCCCGGCGCCGACGCCGCCCAGTTGGATCCCGACAACGGGTCCCGGTCAGGAGAGGAAAATGCTTCGCGAATATAAGAAACCTGCAATTCATCTTCCATTGGAAGGAACGGTCCCCAGTTTTAGGGGGTTCACGACCCACGAAGAGAAAGCCGCAGCCAAAGGACGAGTCGCGAGGCCGAAAGGGGCGTGCTCAAGACAAGAAACAGACTTCGTTCGTCCAGGGGAGCGGAATTGAGCGGTGGAACGCTTCAAGCCGGGGGGCGAGGCGATCACATCCGAGAGGTCGCCTCCCCCGGACCTCTGTCGCGAAAGGAAAGAAGGAAACCAGCCCCGGCTTTCCCAACGCCCGAGGGTCATCACCGAACCAGGAAAGAACCGGCCACCAACTCAAGAAAGAACCCGCGGTCACCGGCGCAGCGGACAAACCTAGTCGGAAGCATTGACCCTCCGCCAGCCTTAAAAAGAAAAAGCTTGTATGCAGCTCGGTCAGGGGAAGGAAAGCCCGCGAACCATCATCCCGAAGAGGAAACCGCCGCAGCTGATGCGCATTGGCGAGGCCGCGCAAAGAAACGAATCAACCACGAAGGTTCGCGAGGACCTCCGCCACTCCCCCGCGATGCACAAAAAAGGGCGCAGTCATCTTGAAGGAAAAGCGACAAATCCAGCCCCGCAAAGGGAAAGCTAAGCTCCCTGGGGACCTACGTGCCCGGGCGAAGGGGGGGTGGAACAAGCGTAACCTCGAAAAAGAGGAGATCCTTAAACCCGGATTAAGGAAAAAAAAGCAAACGGCGCTCGCACCCTAACGGGCTCCGCCGAGGCCCCCACCGACTTGACCACCTGCAACCGCAAAAGGCAGAAGCCCCACCATATAATCTCTCTCACAAAAAGGGAAAGATTATGGCTGGGAATGATGGGGAAAGAGGGGAGGGGCCGGTGCGGGCAATTCGGGGGGTCGCTGCGAGCCATGGGAAAAAGCGCGTTTGCGGCCGAAATCGCGAACGGTAACTGGGATGAGCGAGGGGAAGAGTTGTTTTTATCCCGGCACCCAAGCCGCGCTGGTAATCGCCGGCGCCTGTGCAAACGGAGGGGGGGCTCGGGGGCCTGGATTTGTAAAAGGAGCGGGATATTAACTTGTCGGAAAGGGAAAGAGGTGCAAACGCGGGGACGTGGCGTAAGGAATGGGTCGCGGGGGGGGGTGATCCGTGAACGGCGCGGGCAATCCGAGCGCAAAGGCGCGGGAGTACGAGTCGCGGGAGCCGATACGTTGGATTACACTTGGGTTCAGACGCGATCCTTTAACCGATCTTCATCAAGAGGGGGTTCAATTGCGCCATAGGTGGTGGAGATTGGGCGCGGTTACGCCGGGGAGAGGGGGGGAAGGTGGTGGCGGTGGCGGGGATTGGGTGCGGTTCCGATGAGGGTAAGGGAAAATCCGGGGCGGATCGGGAGCGTAGAAAAGTCGCAGAACCCCCGTATCTCCGTTGAGCAGAGGTAAGCCTATCCGAAGACGCTCGCCTGGTGGAAGGAAAAGGGAGGGTTTGTACCGCTCAATCACCAGGGAGTCTGAACTGGGACGAACGAATTCGTTGCCGGGGACGCCGTCCTTGATCACGGCCCCTTTCGGCCCAAAGGGGGAGTTCGGCTTTACGCGGCCCTAGAGAGGGGAAATTGAACTGGGAGACCGTGAAACGGGTGGGACGCCGCATGAGAGTTGAAGCAGGTTTCGTCTTTAAGGAACCCATCTTTTCATGACGCCGGAGGGACGCCGAGCAGGATGAAAAAAGAGCGATGGGCCGCCGAGGGCGCAGGGGGCTGGGGCCCGGGGGGAACTTGTTTCGCTAATCGTCCCTCGAAAAAGACGGCACGCAAACCGGCCGGAATGGCGTGAGGGACGTGTACCCTCAAACGGGGGAAACCAGATCACTCCCTAAACACGATCGTGGTGGAGCCTCGGCTCACGAAAGCAGGCGGCTCGCTCCCATCAGCAGGAGGGGGCGTCAATCTTTGTCCCAGAAAAGGAACCCACCGCAAACCTCGGTTCTACGCATGCCCCCGGGAGGGCCCCATCTTGCTTCCCGGTCAGGAAGGGGGAATGGAAGCCGGCACGCCGGTGGAAAAAGACTCTCGATCCATCGTCCCCGGGGATCCTGATGGAGGCGAGCTACGGATCTGGGGTAATTTGGGTACTTTGAGGATCTTGAGCTAGGAGGAGCGGAGTAATTGAGCTCGACTGTTTTGAAGGGGAGTGGCGGAGGCCCGGGCATATCGAAAGGGGGCGCGTCCAAGGCTGATCGCTTGATGAGGGCTCCCCAGACGGCAATAAGCTCCTTTCCGACAAGAAAGGAGCCGGATGGACTGAAGGGGTTGGGGAAGGGGGGGGGTGGCGAGGGTGGGCATTTTGTGAAATGAAAAAACCAGGGGACAAGTCGGGAGACGGAAACCGAGATAGTCGGATGGAGGGGCCGTGCGAAACCTTCAATAGAGGGGCATGCTTCTTCGCCCTTGAAAAAAAAAAAACGCTTACAGGGACTCAACAACGCTTTGTCAATGGCCCCCAAAAGGCCGCACCGTTCGCAATTCGGAAAGGAGAAAAGGATCACCTAACAAGCTGACCCATCGTCCCCTCAGCAAACAAGGGGGGCCGGACTTCCAGGTGAGGTTTTCGATTCGAGTCGACGACCACTCATCTTTAAATCGTCGGCGTCAGCGCGGGTCGCAGAAATTAGCTTTGGGCCTAGAACTCGAAAGGGGGGGCAGCGCGGTTGATGTGCGCCGAGAAGAGCCATTGAGGGGGCGGCGTGGGCGGTTTGCTCGAGAGGCCGGCGACGGGTGGGTCGCTGGGATTGAAAAAGTGGAGGCGAGGGCGCGGCGCCAAAAGAGAGAACGCCGATGCGTCGTGGGAGTGTTGCCGAAGAAAGGGGGTGCCGAGTTTTGTCCGGGAGGAAAAAAAGCCAGGCTGCACTGCGGGATGTGCCTCGGGGAAGGGGGGACGTGCCATCAGCGTCGGAGGGGGCGCCGGTGATCTCGACCTCTATAATCGGGAGATGCTAACAACCAGGGTGGCGTCTCCTGGAACACGAGAGAAGCACTTTTCTTCTGTGGAGGGGGGTCTGTTGCTCGGCGAAAAGGGGCGTGTTGAAAGAACCAACCTGCAGCATAGGAATCTGCACGGGAAACCCTCACAAAACCCGAAAAAAGAACCGCTTGAGTCTGAAACAGAAAAAGGGGCGGCGGCGGTTTGTTCGACGATCAGACACAAATTTTGAACGGTAAGGGACCGCCATAGGTACCTCATCTTAAGAAGATCTTCTCTCACAACAAGGAAAGAGATATTCTACTGAAAAGAGAATGAGGTACCCTATAAAAATCGTGTACCGAGCCCTGATCCAGTCGGAAAAAGGTCGATGCACCGGTCGCGAGAAGAAAAAAATCGAGCACAGATCGGTGGTTTGAGGAAGCGCTAATGCCGTGGCTGTGCAGATGGGGCTTCAACACGCCCAAAGAAAGACTAAATTGTAAACTACGAAAAGGAAGCAGCTGTGTCCAGGAGATGCAAAAGCAACTGAGAATGGGGGGGGTGGTTCATCGTCCAAGGTCGAGATCACCGGCGTCTAGAGATTGATGGCAAGTACCCGCAAATATCGAAAGAAAAAAAAAAAGAAAGACCCTGGCTTCTGAAAAAAATTACTTCAAAGCCCGCCACACTCGGAAAAAAAAAAACGCCCCCGCATCGGCGTCTACACTCTGGGAAAACCAAGAAGGCGCCCCCAAAAAAAGGCCCGAAATAATTGAAAATCCCACGCAACCGTCGCTGCCTTTAGCGAGTAAAAGAACCGCAGCCAATTGGCTACTTCTTCGGCAAAGGAAACATCGGCGAGTTTGAGGAAAACACCGCGGGCAGATCATGACCATGCTGCCGAAATATGAGTTTGGGAGGCCGCGACCTCGAACCTCTACAAAATAAAAACCACACCTGGCAATTCCTAACCGGCAAGGGGGGGAAGGGAGAGGGAATAAGACAAGGTGAACGGGGAGGAGGGGTCAGGGTGGCCATGCACCGAGGATGGGCCAAGTCAAGGGGAGAGCGTCTTTCCCCGTGGCCAAGGAAAAGGCCCACGCGGGAAAGGCGCTGGTTGAAGGTTTCCCCCCCAACAAAAAAAAGAAAACCGCCATCCAAACCTTCTGTACTTGTCCAGACAAGAACCCTGTCCGCATTGACTTAGAAGAACACACCGTCGACGGCATCAACCTAAAAAAAAAAGCCCGGGCCCGCCGGGCAAACGACAACGAAAAAAATAGGCCCTGGGCGCCCGTACAATATCAAGACATCAACTGGACCCGCCCATTGTCATCAACGGGAAAAAAAGAAGCAAGGATTCCTAACTGCTGAAAAGAGACCCGGTTTCAATCTGGGAAAAAAAGATCCCTCACAGACACCCCGACGGCCGAACGTCATCGCCTCCATCATTTAGGGGGACCCCCCTGGATCGAGATCCGGAAAGGGAAGTCGCCGGCTTCGAGCTCAAAAAGGAAATGCCGGAATCGCAAGAATTGCGAAAACATGGGGGCAGGCACGGGGGGGTCGATCATTAAAACTAGGTTTGCGGGGGGAAACAAGGGCCCGGAAAAAACCACGTCCCAAGCATCGTGCTGAAGGAAGAGGCGGCTGCAGGGAAAAGCGATCAACAAGATCTTGTTCTTGAGCTGGAAACCTCCGCCCCGAGCCAACAAAAAGTCCCCCCCCGGCTGCTCCTTCTGAAAAAAAAGAAGGACGCGGCGGTTGGTGGGTGGTTGTGGGGGAAAAGAGTGTGCCGATACGAGGGAAAAGGCCGCAAGCCTCAGCGCCATCGGCGGCAGGAAGGAAAAAGATTTTTCCCTCCCTGCAAACGGTCCAGGTCTTCACGGCAGAACATTAAGAGGGCCTAGACTGCGTGAGGGGGGAGAGCGTCATGGCGCGTCACATTTCGAACCGTCCTTCCCAATTTTTCAAGTGCCCAAAGAAAAACCGAAATCTAGTGGGCGGCTAAGAGCCAAGCGAGCCGTCGAAGCGTCTAAAGTGTCCGTGCCTCAAGGAAAGGAAAAGATTCGTTTTCGTCATTCAGAAAGAGTGAAAAGGCCGTGAAAGGGATCAAGCCTGGTTACTGCATATCCCATCGGCTGAGTCGGACGGAAGGCACGGCGTATCCGGGAGAAAAAAAAAACTGACCCCCGGCCCGTTTGCAGCCAAAAAAAAGAAAGCATCGACCCAACATCCTTCGACCCTCCGCGCCACCACCTCCTCCCGGAGGCTCCCCCGCGCCCAATTCCAAACCGATCTGCGCATTGAAAGAAAAAAAAAAAAAAAGAAACCGCTGGGGGGGGGGGGGTGGTGTGGGGGCCAGATCGTTCAGACGCGTGAATCTTTAAAAAAAATGAATAGGCGCCCGCGACTCGATAAAAGACAAAATAAATGGCGAGGCCCGGGCCGAGATCACCACGAAAGGTGTCGGCTTCATCGATTCCCAACGCAGAAAAGGACATGCACGAGCCCCCCTGCCCCAAGAAAGAGAAAATGACTGTCAACGCGTAAAATCCATCCCCCCCGAAGAAAAAAGGAAAGTGGCCCTGCGCCGGATTAAACTAAGGGCAGTGGGGTTGACAGCGTAACCTTCTATCTGACGGGAAAAAAATAGGTGAAACCGCTTTTTTCGCGATTCGGAAGGAACCTGCCGAAATGGCTCCGCCGCACAAAAAGCCACGTCCCCCATCACCAAAGAAGAGCCACAAGACACCAAGCGGTGATATATCCTTTCTTCTCAACCACCAACAAACCGGGGGAGGGCTGGGATGATGGCTCGTCCTTGGCGTGGGGGGAAGGGTGGTCAATTCGTGGGCGCGAAAGAAAGGGGGAAAGAAGCGCGTTGCGCATCGCAAGCGTTTTGTGCAAAGAGCGAGGTTCGGATGGCCTGCGGGAAAGTTCCGCCTGTCACCCACTCCTGAGGAAAAAGGGGGCACGTCGGGCAGAAAGAAGATGGGATTTTCGCGTGGACGTCATGGGGGGACTATACGGGAGAGAAACTTTTCTCCCTTAGGATTGGCGGGGGAGGAAAAAGGAATTGGTCGGTTGGGGAGGAAGAAGAGGTGGCCGCCTCGGGGAAAAGAAAAAAAGGAACGGGCGGTGATCGAGTCGAGTGAGAGAGAATTTTGTATGAAAAAAAAAGGGGACACTCGATCCTGACCGAGCCAAAGGGGGGGCAAGAGAAGCTGGCGAGGGTCAATTATTTCGAGGGAGATTGCGGTGGAGCAATTACGTCAGGAGGGGGGGGGGGAGGGGGCAGAAAAGTGCTTTTCGTTCTGGAAAGGGGGGCGATGGCGCAACCGGGGCGGGCTTAAGCGTACACCCTTCGCATCCCCCCTGATCGGGAAAAGAGGTAAGCCGATCCTGGGCAGCGACCCGCTCGGCCTGGGTGCTCGAAGAGAAGGGGTGAAGCGGAAACGGATAAGGCGGTAAGCTCCAATTAAAGCTCCAGGTGTGAGGCGGATCGTTGCCCTTGAAAGGGAATGGAGCAACGGCCCCTTTCGCCCCGAGAAAAAGGGGGCCGGCTTGAAACGCCGCATGATAGGCTTGGGTCGGGAAATACTGGCGGCTTTGGCCTGGGAAAAAGTGTGGAAACGCAAAGGGGCCGGTTCTTTCATTCGGCCGAACTCAGAGGAAAAAAGTGCAGACCCCTGGAACCGTGTCGTGGAGCATGATGAACAGGGGGACGGCGTCGGCGCCTGAACTTCTATGCAAGGGGAGGCTGGGAGGCCTGGGGGGGGCCGGTGAACTGTGAGAAAAAAAAAAAAAAGACTTTTTTCCCCTAGCAAAGCAATCGACGGAGGCGGTGTCAGTAGTAGTCCTCCGTGGACGGGGGGAAAGGTTGGCTCTTGTCGGAGGGTTTCAAAGAAACAAGTCGTGGTTGAAAAAAAGAAAAGCCGCCTCGCAGGGCGCCTCGCAAATCATCGAACGATGTGACGTTTGCTTCCATCTGGAAAAGAGACGGACATGACCCAACCGCACACCTCGGGGGGACCCATGTCGGGGAAAAAAGAAAAAGTGCGGGAGAGAAGGGGGAAGAAGGAAGCCGGAAAGCCGTTGCCCCTTTCACTCTCTACGGAAACGATCCAGCGTGGGCAACCTCCATGAATTGATGCGAATGAAAAAAAAAGGGGGGAGCTTGAGCTCGTGATCCGACGTGAAAGGGCTAGCCCCGGAGATGAAGACGATTTTTTTTCATCCCTTAAGAAGGAAGGGAGGCGGGCCATAGCGCGGGGCAAGGGGAGGCGGTCCCCCCAGGCTGATAGAAAAATGACTGCGGCCCCCACCTAGCCAGAGCTTGGGGACGTGACTACTTTGGCGGAAGGGGGCCGGAGCGCGATGATGAAGGGGTGGGGGGGCGACGGGTGGTTGGGAAAAAAGGGGTTCCCTAAGTCATTCGCACAGCAAGGCGGTCAGAAAAAAAGGGCCAACCGAGAAAATTCTGATTTAGGGGGTGGCGAAACCCTTAATCGAAAAAGGGGGCAAGCTCCTTCAAGAAGGGACCAACGGGGAAAAGATCGAAACAGTTAATGCCTCCTCTAGAGGAATGGCCCCCTGACCCCGCAAAGGTAAACCTTTCTTCTTCCAGGGGGAGAAAAAAAGGCAGGCGGTCCGCGTAAGAATTCAGGGGACGACTGCTGGATTTTGGTCTATGTCGATGTCGGCGAAAAAAGAGACGATGGTCATGAAATCCTGGGGAAGAGAGCCCTTTGTCGTAGAACTTCGCAAAAAGGGAGGGTCTATTGCCCGGGCGGGTTGCTTTCGCCTACGAAGAAGGGGCTCGAGCCTTCCGAAGATCTCGAGGGGAGGGAAGACGTTTCTGCGCAGGGGGGAAAGGGCGACTTCGGAAAGTGGGGCTTGCATTTATACCAGAGGCTGTCTTTGTCTTTTGTCTGAAGCTGGGAGGGCCCTTGAAGTAATAACTTTTTCCCATACGCAAGGGGGAGGGGCCTCTTGCGATATTGGGGAAGAAGGCGATCACGGCGGCGTGTTGTATAAAAGAAGGGTGATCTCGACCTCGTAATAAGAGGAGAGGGTGGGCTTTTGGCGATCTCCGGAAGAAGAAGGCAACTTTCTCGGTGGCGTAAAGGGGAGAGGCGCAGAATTTGAAGTTTTGAAAAGACCTCCTGCATACTAGGATCTTCAAAAAAAACCCATCGGTGCTCAAACAGGCTTTGAATTTGAAGAAAAGAAGCGCGGCGTTGAGGGGATCAGGGAACACATTTGACTGTCAAACCTAGTCATAGTAAGGCATTAGGCAAAAAAAACAACAACGGAGGAGGAGAAAACCTACCGCCCTAACTGACTGAGACCTATAGGGCAGGAAAACCGTCCAATGTGGCCTGAGAGAAGGGTCGATGCCCGGTCGGAAGGGGAAGGTCCGATCCCCATGATGGGGGGGGGGGGGAGGCGCGAAGGCCGTCTCAGAGATCTTTCCTGAAGGGAGTTTCTTCAACCCCCTTGAAAAAAACAGACTACATGGGAAGGGCCCGACGATCAAGCTGTTGGGGAGAGCGATGGTGTGCATCGCCCAATATACGGAAGGTCTCGATCACCGGCCGTCTACTACAAAGACGCGGAATGGCAAGTAACCGAGGAAAGGGAAGCCTGGCTTCTGGAAAATTCATGAGGGAAAAAAAGATTCGACCCGCCACCCCCAGGGCGTCCCACATATGGCTACGACCGCCACTTTCCCGGAAAACCACCCTAGAGCCGTCGTTCAAATCCCCGCGCCAAAAAAAAAGGGATTGGAAGCCGAGCCCACCAACCTGAAAAGCCCCCCCCCCACAACACCACCAAAACAAACCAAAATCCAATTCTACAGGAGAGAAAAAGAAGCCCCCTGGAACATGGAGGAAAAAAGCGCGGGCATATCATGACCAAAGAGGGTCCGTCCGCCGACCGGCGCCCGAATCAAGAAGGAGAACCCTGTCAAATTCTAAACCGCGACCGGAAGGCATGGATAAGGGGAAGAAAGACACGGGGGAGGGGGGGGGGGAGGGGTCAGGGGTGCTGGAAACAGGGGGGGGGAAGAATCGTGACCCCCAGGGGAACATGCCTGCTTTTCAATTCGAAGAACATCGGGAAGGCGAGGGGGGGAGCACGGCGTGGGCATGGCAAAAAAAACTTGTCGCCCCTGTTCCGGGTCGCATGGAAAAATTAGGATTTCACAATTCAAGTCGACGGCATCAACCTCCCCACCCGGAAAAAAGAAACCGCCCAACTTCGTCGGAAGAGGAAAAAAACAAGACGATCACAGCCGCCAGTCATCAACGGGGGAAACCGCGCTTGCCCCCTCCTCCGCCCCCCCGACAAGAAAAAATCGAGCTCATCTAAGGAGAGAAACTAGCTCAAGCCTCCTCAAAGACAAGAAGAGAAAAGGCCAGCATCATGGGATTAAACACGGACCGAGGGATCGAGAATCTTCGATCGTCGGCCCTGGCTTCGATGCTCAATGAGAAAGCACGTCTTCCGAGAAAGGGGGGGGGCAGGAACGTGTCGATCGACGGTTTGGGCGGGGGGAAGGGGTCCGTCTCCAAGGTTCAAAAACTACGCCCAACGTCCCCGAAGAGGAGAAAGAAAGGCGGCTGTCAGGCGTGGAAGAGGAAAGGGGAAATGGCGTTGATTCTTGAACCCCGGAAGAGCCAACCGTTGGGGCTAAAACGTCCCCCCTTCGTCTAACTCCGCACCGGAAGGAGGGTGAAAGAGTGTGCCAGGAAAAAGGCCGCATCCCGCCTCTCCACGAAATCGATGTTGCAACGGGCGCCCGCCGCCCCTCCAAGGGGACGACCGGTCCCAGGTCTGCAAAAGCGGCGTTCGGCGAATGAAAGGAAGAAGACGTAAAAAGTTCGAAACGGTCCTCAAACCAGGGACAATGTGCCACAAGAAAATAAGTATTTTCACTACCCACGGAAAAAAGGCCGAGCCCCAAAGCCTCGGGAAGAAAAAGTGCTCACTTACCCGGCTAGGTGGGGGGAAGTCAGTCAGACTCCCTGGAGGTGAAGGTGAAGAGGGTAACAATCTAATCGTGTTTGAGGGGCGGAGCTGCGAGCACCAAAGCCCCCGGATCGGCTTGAAGGGGAAGCGAATCCGGTGCTTGCGCCGGGGGACAGCAGAAGCTTCCCGCTCGCCCTGCTTGCAGAAAAAAAGGAACTTCGGGAACCCTCCTCGACCTCAAAAAAGAAAAACCGCCACCACTCCTCAGTGAAAAAGGCGTCAACCTACAAATCTCAAAAAACATCTGCCATTGACCCCTCTCCCAGCGGAGACTTGAATGCAAAAGGGAATCATTCCGCCGCGAAAAAGAGCGCCCGCGACTCGAAAACACGCAAGAGAAAGGGGCGCATCATGTGCTATGCCCGAGTCGCTCATCGATCCCAACGGAAAAGAAAAACGCGAGCACCGAGCCACCGCCCAAGAAGAAAAAAGGACGGTCAATTAAGGTTTACGCAGATCCATCCCCCGCCCGCAAAATCGACGCAGCTCCTGCCCCTACTTTCCCTGCGAAGGGGGGAGGGTGACAGCGGAACCTCGAATCAGGGAGGAAATCGATTAGTTGAACCGCTTAGGAGGAAGAAAGCAGAAAATGGCTCCTCCCGCAAACCGAATGGACAAAAAAAAAAAAGCCACGTCCCATCATTCCCCCCAAGAAGAAG
>Ga0179593_1309131_pt1 | contig 14678 bp, 14 predicted proteins | sample CZODoug2_1_08_16_FD_185931 | JGI IMG/M metagenome (GOLD analysis project Ga0179593, IMG submission 185931) | Vadose zone soil fungal communities from Angelo Coast Range Reserve, California, USA - CZODoug2_1_08_16fungal (PacBio error correction) | ecosystem: Environmental > Terrestrial > Soil >...
AAGAAGCGCTTGTAAATCGTCGCCGGAAAAGTCGAGGGGTAGGAGGTCAAGGGTAGGGAAAGGAGGATATCCATTCAGCTAGAGAGAAGAAGCTTCAAAAGCGCACCGTGAAACGAAAAAAATACTGGTCTGACGGCGCACTCTTGAAGATGATATAGAAGGATGAATGCCCTACAAAGACATCGTTTCCTATAACTCGCAAAAAAGGGGGCCGATTGGACTCCTGAAAAAAAAGAGGATCCTAGGCTGGACCCGCCCGGAGGTTGTACTGCCGACCGAAGAAGGAACGACTTCACGGTGACTCTCCTGCGCTAGGGTGAAAAAAAGGCCCGTCCTCGAGCAGGCTAAAAAAAACCCCATCATCATGAGGAAAAAAGCATCTAGGAGAATACACATTGGGCATTAAAAAGTGTCAAGTTGGCAAGGAGGGGGTGCGGATCGGCGGCGATGGTGACAACAAAAGGGCCATAGCGAAAAGTCAAAATTTGAAAGGTCGGAGAGGGAGTCGAGTACTTAACGGGACTACTACGAGACGCGGCTAACACAGAAGGGGAGGGAGCGCATTCTGGGGGCACGATCCCACTTCAGGGAGACAGGAAAAAAAAAGCACAAGAAAATTAAGCACAAGAGCTCAAGCAATCAAAAGCTGTCTGGAATGAAAATGCGAACCGCGCAGAATGCCCAAAGCTAGAGCTTATTTTCCACCAGCCGAAGGACTCAAAGGGGAAATTGAAATCCTCGTCCAACGGACCAGGGGGTGTAAAGGGCACGAACGGCTCGATTTCGGCTTTGTAACGGTTCTTCTGGGGGGTCGCTCGAAATAGGGGAAAGAAAAAGAATGAAACGGTTTGTGAAGTCAGTCCGTTAAAAAGAAAGTACCGCAAAAACGGACGAAAATCTATGGATAAGAGTTTGAAACACTCGTAAAAGTCCACTACCGGCAAACGCGAGAAAAAGGGAGGGTTAGAAAATGGGTCAAGAGGTGAACAAGTTGAAGAGGAGAAAGGGCGCAAGCCTGGGAGCGAAAGAGAAGCCAGAAAGGCTAGCCGGGAAGGAAAATTCTGCGGAACTGGATCTTCAACGAAGCGGCCCCGCGCTGGAGCTCAACCACGTACAAGCGCCTCGAAGCGCAAGAAGAGGCGGGAATCCCTTTGTCGCCACCGAGTATCAACTCTTTACTCTAAAAAGCTCAGCATTGTGACAGGCGGCCTTTCAGATGGGAAATTTAGATGTTGATACACCTCGAGCTACTTGAGAGAGTGCGATATCGGCGTCGATGCATTGATCTGGGTGGTCCAACTTAAATGAGAAAGCCTGTTCACGAACTGGGGGTCAGTAGGGGCTTAAAGGGGGTGGAGAGGGGCCTTTCGACGAACTCAGACGAAATAAATCTTCAGGATGAGGCCGACCTTGAAAAAAGGGCGGGAAGGAGGAACTACGTCAGGGGAGGTTTGATCGGAGCTCTCCTTTATCATTCCTCCCTTGGAGAGAGGATGCCGCGTCTGCCTCATAAGAGCCGAGGGAAGGGCAATAGGGGGGAGAAAAGAGGCGAAATTTTCCGGAAGGAAAGACGGACTCCTATACCCGAAGAGCGCCTTGGATGTTCTTGTGAAATAGAAAAAGAAGCGGTATGCAATTTTTGGAGAGGGTGACCACAGAGAGCACAGGGGGCCATAGAAAGCTGTGCGCACCCCGAAAAAAAACAGCATCGTGAAAGGATGTAATCAGGAGGTCCAAAGACAAGAATCCACGTGGATTCGGTGGAGGGAGGTAACAGAGGGGGAGGGTTCGTGGAAACAGAGCGGGGCCGGAGATATGTAGGTAGGAAGGGCCAGCCCGCCTACTAGGGGGGACAAGAAAGAAATGGCTGGCTTATACTGGGGCAGTGAATTTGCTGGATACTTGAGCGCGGACATAATTTGGGTAAAGAGTCTTATATGGGGGGGTCAAGTTAAAAGTGCGGCGAAGGAGAACTCCATATTGGGGAGAGGGGACGACGGAAGTTTCGATAGCAGTTTCCAGGTAGGGACGCCCAGTGATCCTCTAAGAAAAAATATGAGTAGAAAAAGCTATAAGGTCTTCATAATTTGAAAGTGAAATAAAACTTCGATCCACACCCTAGGGGGGAGTAGCCAGGATTGTAACCGGAAAAAAGATTACGCTCTTTCCATGAGCCAGAAGAGAGGACTTAGATAACGGCAAAAAAGAACGAAGGAGAGAATAGAGAGGGGTCCGGCGAGCCGGCACGAAGAACTCGTCTCCGTCAAACCAAGTTTTATATTGGCAAAAACCAAGCCAGCGTTGAGAAACATTACCACCTCAAACAAATGGCTGGGGGCAGAGAATAAAACGTTAAAATTAGGCAAGATGCAGGGATGTATCCGGACGATGGCGAACCTACTATCTCTACAGACCAAAATTAGACGGGGAGGGGGTCCCGCGAAAAACATTCCAAAAGGTACAGAGACCAAAAACTCCCGATATCGGAGAAGAGGCGTTGGGACGAAGGCCGGGAAAGATAACAAAAGACAAAGATTGAGTTTTTCAAAAGAAAAAGGAGAGTCGCGGGAATGCTCCAGTCGAACACGGACAAGCATGAAAGCACGGGAGGACTCACCTATCCACATCCAACGGGAAGGTAGGGCCTCAAAGCCGCGCCAAAATCGCAAAAAAACAATAAGGGGGGATGCGATAATAGGGGGGAGTAATGAACCAGAGATCGCAGTCTCAGGGGGTAAAACACAGACAAAAAGAAAAAAACCAAAGGAATGTAAAATTTCCTTCATCTGAAAAAAAAGAAAAAAAACAGGAAATCGCGACGAGGAGAGCCAATCAAAAGGACGCGAAGGGGCTGAGAAAACTAAAAGCTAAGAACTAACAAGAACTGAAGGGAACCATACCTGTTCGGAAAAAAAACGGGATCGAGAAAAGGGAGGGGGAACACTTCTAGCAGTAGATGCAATATCGATAAAGGACCGTGAGGAATGGCGCGTGAAAAGATGCCTATGAGCTGAATGCGATGTAACAGCACATCGCGTTTTAGTGAGAAGGGCAAGTTCTATTAGCGCAGGGAAAAGGTCTACCGAGAAATACAAAAGGAAAAATCGGGGAAAGAGAACTATGCTACTCACATGAGGAGCCGAGAAGTGATTGGGGGGGGGGTTTTGGGGGGGGGGGTGGGGGGTGTTATTGGTAACAAGAGGAAGGCAAAGAACTCATGAAAGAAGATCGAGGGGAACGGTAATAAAGCGGTACTTACCTATGCAGCAACAGGGGGGGAACGCAGAAGTGGAAGACAAGAAAGAGATCAAAGGGAAGAAGGGCACCGTGTGACGGAATGAATCGTAGGGCAGGAAGATCCTTTCAAAGCCAATGACAGTGGGACGAGAAACGATATACGACCCGCGGGGAGGGGGGACGAGGTCAGATAGTATGGCAAGCCCGTCGGTTATCTTTGTGGAGGACAAAGGCTGAGGGGAGCTAGACGGCCGGTATTGCAGGGGGAAAAGCCGGAAAAAGACGCCCAATCTAGGAGGTTGGCGCAAGGGTCCGAGAGGAAAGGGGGGGGGGAATGAAAACGCACTACGAAAGAAAAGAAAAAAATGAAGTCAAAGGGTTACGGAAACAGTGGTGCTGGCAACATCGAAGAAGCACCCGCCACGGGAAGTGAAAGTTCTACACTGTACGCACAAAGGCGCCAAACGGAACCGAACTAGCAGAGGGGTGGCTCACAGGAGGTGTGGGACGGCTGGGAATCTCTACTAGCGGGGAAGGGAAGTGTTACAGAGAGAGAATAAAGTAATCACAAAGGGGGGAGAAAGTGTTGGAAAGCGCAGCTACCAAAGGGAGAAAATACGCTTCTGCACATCATCTCAAGCGGGAGAAAAGAGGAATTAGGTCGAGAATACACTAGATAAAAAGTCAGGGGAAGGGGAAGCAGCCATGGAAGTGATCTACGCACGCGTAACCTTATATCCATTTTGAGAAGAGGGGGGAGCTTCTGGCCTCTTAAGTAGTAGAAACGAGAAAGACTGTAAAATGCAAGGAGCTTCCTACTGGGAGACACCTCGGAAATTCCGCCGCGCCGGAGTTTAATAAAACATTCAAGAAAGGCTGAGAAGGGCTTGCAACGCCAAAAACGGAGGATGAGGAGGAGGATGGGCGAGGAAAGGGCCAAAAAGAACGGAAATAAGAGCTGTGTCCTGGCGGGGGGGGGGAGATAGGGGGCTGATGATAATGTATCTCTCCAGGCATATAGCAGAGGAACTTTCCGCAAGACCAATTCGAAATAAGGATCTCCGAGGGCAAATGAGCTGAGATAGAGAACGTTCTGGGGGGAGGAAGGCCCTGCCCTGAGTCAATCGAGAGTTGTAGATAGGAAACCTATTAATAAGATTTATTATCTGAGGGGGTGAAGCCAATCGCGAGGGTTAACGAATCCGTCTGCTGACGAGCGGGTGAAAAGCATGAAAATTGCGCGGAAGTGGAAATTCGCTAGGGGGGGGGGCCACCTTCCACTACGCGAGGAAGAGAACATCACAGATTCAAAAAAGCAAACGGCGCATTGAAAACATGTGAGAGGGGCGAGAAGTGAGAATTAACTATGGGAGGGGCATAACGTCTTATTAGAATGTGTCTCACCGGCAAAGAAAAGAACAGACAACTTCAATTTTTTGTTGCGCGAGAGGGAGTGGAAAGATTACTATAAACAAGAAGGAGAAACCTTAGTTGGAGGGGAGTTCAGCAATGAGGTGGGAAAAATCCTTAGCCATTATAAGAATAGAAGGCAGAACTTGGGGGATAAACAAGAGAGAAAAAAGTGACATCCGCTCGCGTTAAAAGGTGAAAATATACAAAAAAAAGAAGGGCGAATCGACAAGGGGCGGTCGGGTCCAGCAACCAGCAGAATGGAGGAAGGAGGGAAACTTCTTCTGAGAAGGAAGGGAAAAGGGAAAATATAAAAAACGAAAGTTTCGGGGAGATTAAGAGGGGAGGTCGGATCAAGGGACAACTTATCCCAAGTGTGAAAAAACGGATTGTGATTGGGGAAAATACATTACGGTAGGAGCCGTAACTTTGGGGAGTATTGGGCGGAAAGAGGGAGACTCCGGCCGGGAAAGGTCAGGGAAGATAAGCAGGGGGGGAGGGGGGTCTGAAGAGGCGACTGCGCGCGGGAGAAATTAAAGCGTGGAAGGAAGGGAGGCCAGAAAAGTAAATGGAAAAAAAGAGGGAGTTCACGAAAGTACACCTAACCGGGGGGGGGGAAGTGGATGTACAACTCTTCTGGCAAAGAGGAATAACGGAGCAGACTTCTGTCCAAAATGACAAAGGAGTAATCCAGTCAGAGGGGAGGAGACGGGGGTCTTAAAAAGGGGAGTCGCTAACGAGGTGAAAACCAAAAACGTACAATTTGGGAGCCAGGCAGGGAGGGTCAGGAGCGGTTAGTGGTGCAAAATCCAGCACCCCATGATGGGGAGAGAGCGAGGGGAAGAGTTGTACTCCCGTTTTGGACTTGGGAAGAGGAAAAGGAGGTAATAAAAAAAGGGGTTTCAAAATTTTCGGGCTTGTTAAATCGTAACGGGGGAGAATCTGCGGGAAGCCCGCATCTCAATCGCAAAAACGAGTCAGTCTATAGAACGTTCGCGGGCCGGACTGGAAAAAAGCCTTGAGGGATCTGCGTCAGAGACGCAGGTTATCAGGCCCAACTTGTGGCTCGAGTAAAGGGTCAGCTCTTGGCCGTAATACCTTCGATCGGGGGAAAACACCGAGAGGAGGGATCGGGCAAGGGGAAACAGCACGGCTACTCCCTAACTTTTGACCGAAGAAGGGAAGGGTAGAGTGAGTGGGAACGCTTAATCAATGTGGGCGAAGTCATGAAAAGAAGAAATTGAGGGGATGCGTGAGGGAGGGGACCAGAGAGAATATCACAGGGGCATCATCTTGAGCAGTCCCGAAGGGAAGCGCTCAAGAAAATCAGAAGTTACAGGTTTTGCCTGTCCAAACCTGGATGGGGAGTTGAGGTTTGTTTCAAAAGAAAAAAAAGGCGGCTGGCTGATACGAGGGTGGCTGTGTGGGTGGAACTACTGCCGACGGATCGGGTCGAAAAAACTGTAAAGTGGGGAAGGGAGCACTTTCAAGAGGAATACAGATGGAGGGAAAGAAATCCAGATCTTAATATTGGGAAGGTGAGCGGAGTCGGAAAGCTCCAGAATCAGGGGTTGAACTCATTTCGGTTCGGACTGGTGTATGTACTTAGCGCCAAGGTCGCGTCGAATCAGAAAAAACCAATTATTCGTCTTGAAAATAGGAGATTCTGGATGGGCCGATAAAAATGTAAAGTCAACTTCGTCCCAAGGACTAGCCAACAAGGAGGGGCTGGAAGCCCTTGGGGCCGAAGTGGCAATTAAAAAGTTGAAAGAGCAAGGTACATCGGAAAAAAAACCGCAAAGGGGAAGGATGCATAAAGAACTCCGACCCCGGGGGGAAAAGGAGAATGTACTCTATTCCCCGGAGGGATGGAAAAACACTCTTCAAAAGCAAAGCCGCTGGGGGGGGATTTTCACTCCGTAAGATTTGTGAAAGACATCACCAAAAAAAGAAGTAGGCGGGGGTCGCCTGCGGGCAATGCCGGCATGAGGCAGGAGATGCTGTGCGGGAAATCCTGGCTATGGAGAAAGGAAGAGAGTGCAAACCAATGAGGACTCGAAAAGAAAACATTGATTCATGGAGGAGGATCCGAGAGTGACAATCCAAAAAAACCGGCTGTAGGAAACTTTGAGAGGGGCAGGGAAGAACGTAAAAAAAGAGGGGGCTCGGCGGGAAAAAAATGGGGTGCCTGAAGAAGGGTCATAGCGCTCAGCAGCAAAGCCCTTAAGATCCTGTACATGACGAAACATGAGAAGACAAAAACCAAAGGCTGGCTTACGGGTGGCGACGGCATCCCCTACACATCACAGGACGTAGGCCAGAAGGGGGCAAGGCAAAAAAAGAAATCTCGAAAATTATCTGAAGGGGAGCGAGGAGCTATAGGAAATTACCTCAGGCGATAAACTTATCGGAAAACATAAAGAAACAAATGGAGGAAACACAAAGAAGTTCATAGAAGAAAAAAGATCAAAGAAAGATCCGTCCATATAAACGAAAAAAATTATCAAGAATGCTTATGGAGATAACGACTAAAGATCGGCACCAATCGTAAAACCGGCAAAGACGTGGGGCCGAAAAAGGAAATAGGAGGAGACCTAAGAAAAAAGAAAGGGGAGGAACTCCGCGGGACTTGAGAGATCTCTATAGTAGGGGGTCTCAGGTTAATAAAAGATTCATTAGTCAAAAAAGGGGGAAATACATAGCGGGCCGGCAGCGGTAGAATTAGTAATCTATTCACTCAAGGAGGACTTCTAGGGCTGAACGGGGAGTCCAAGAAATGCTCTCCCAGAATGTAGGAATACCATGATCAGTCGGAACCCGTCCTTAACCAGACAAGGTGTTAATCGGGGCAACGCAAAGACTAAAAACGAAAGAGAAATCAGGAAAGGGAAGTGTCGGGGGGAAAATTAGCATGCAAAGGGAAGTTGTCACGGGCCTCAAAGTCGAAGGGGGGGGAAGCCTAAGAAAGAGGGGGAAAAAGAAATGACGAAACCGACTGAAGAAAGGGACGGGTATCTGTTGACACAAGGGAAGAGGGGGAAAAAGAGTGCCTCCTAAACAATCAGAGGAAGGGGAAGGGGAGAGGGGCAAAGGTCATGTGGGACCGGAAGAAAAAAATTAAAAACTAGGGGTGCGCGCGGCGAAAGGCTTCAGGGACGATGTCATCGGCGGGACTCGGAAAATCCGAAAAAAGGCTCGCAAGATGGGGAGGAGGAGTTCTGGGAGTCGTTTAGAGGAGGGGACCGCAAACTCAAAAAAAAATGGGGGGTGCGGCAAAAGTGCGCAACATAAAAGTCCTCCGAGAAGCAGAGGGAAACATTCATCAAGAGGGACCCCCGAAGCGCGAAGTGTGTCAGCCCGAAGGAAGCTTTTGGGGACTCATGCTGAAAAAGAGGGCAAACGAGAAGAGATGGACGGCAGTGTGAAAATCGATTCGAAAATAGGAGAAAGAAAGGGGGAACGGCGGGTACGGGACCGTGGGAAGATCCACGGAAAGATAGAAGGGAGCAAAAACAGGGAGGAGGGGGGAGGGGGAAACACGAGAGAGGAGGACGTCAACGTCGAAAACCATTGAAGGAGAAGATCGCAGAGAGTGGGGGGCAAGGTCCGGTCCTTGAAGAATTCTAGAAAGGTATAGGGGAAAAGGAGGCGCAGGGAGCCGGATAGAAACGGAAGCAAGGAAGGAATAGGACAAGGGCAAGTGCCAAGCAGGAGAGCCGAAAATTGATCCTCAAACTCATCAGGTCCCACAGAAGAGGGAAAGATACCTGAGAGGAACTTATGAGTGGGTGAGAAGCGAGGATGAGATAGAGAAAAAAAAAAGGAGGAGTGAACGAGAGGTAAGAAAGAGTCTGTCACTACCTCAGGCCGAGGAAAACGGTCGAAAGTGTCTTAATCTTCGGCCAGGGATAAAGAGGGAGAGAGACTATCGGAAGGCAAGCGCAAGGAAAACAAAAAAGAGAGAGCTCATTCTCTCCGAGCACGCCGTGATAGGGGGGAAATCAGGAGCCTTCCAGAGGGCACCATCTTCTTGAGCAGACAAAAAGCCAGAATCATGGTCCGCAAAAAAACGTGTGAAAGGGGCAGCCAAGAGAGAGGATGGGACCAGCCAGTATGGAACGGCGCTGCGTCCTAACTCTCCGTGATTCACAGAGTGAGAGATTGTAAAAGGAAAGGCCCACAAGAAGGGGACCGGAAAAACAGAAAGAAGAATCCGAAGACAAGACAGATCGACGAGCAAAGAAAAGGCGGAAGGTCAAAGGTTTCACGTCTTTTTGCGGAGAGAGGAGAGAGGCCACCACTGTGAACGAAGGAAAAAGAACCGTCATTTGGGGGGGGAGGTGAGGAGGGGGAAAAAAAAAAGAAAGAAGAAAAACGAACGACCCTCCGACAAAAGACGGGGAGATTGGCTCATTTCGAGGTCACGAAAAAAAGAAAATGGGAAACGGCCGGTAAATCTCAGCCGCCTGGGAAAACTAAAAACTGCGCAGCTCGTAGGAAAAGGAAACTGACACGCCGCGCGAAAAACTCAATAAAGCAGAAGTCCAGAAAAACGGAAAGAGACAGAGTGAAAAAAAGAGGTTTCTGGACAAAAAAAACGAGGAAGGTGCCAAAAAATCTAATGTCAGCGTTACTATTTCATTCGCTCGGGGGACCAATCGGTACCATTGAAAATTAAAACCGAGGGTTAATAGGGGTATTGGGAAAGACCTCTGCAGACGATCGCGCTGAGGGGGGATTTAGGTGACATAAAAACTTCCGGGCACAAGTAAAGGACTCGTGCCCTCGATAAAGTGAGGAATAAGAGATAGCACGCCTGCGCGAAGCGTTTACTATTGAGCAGAGCCGGGGACAACTTGATCAACTCAGATAAACAAACTCTCAAAAGGTAACCGAACCGCTAGTGAGTACAATGCTTAAAGATTTTCAGCGCAGGGGGGAGAACAATAACGCGAAACTGGAAAACCCTGACGCTCTCGAAGTTCGACGCAGAAAAGGAAGTTTTCCATGATAGCTCTCAGATGGAGAACCAGAAAGTGTGACGTGGGGGAAAAAGGGCAGAAGGAGGCCGTGGTAATGGTGATCAAGAGCGAGAGTCAGGGTATCTGGCGAGAAGGGGAGGACGGTTGCCGGGTGGCTGGGGTTTCAAGGGAACAGTAGGGAAAAGGAGAAGCCATGGTAGGCCCGTTTAGAAGTGGGAAATCGTAATTAGAGAGCACTCTACGCAGGCCGCAAAGGTCGAAAGGCACCGGGAAGTGATAGCAAGCCCTTCTTCGGGAGATTTGTGCGAAAAATACTGAAGTTGATGGAGAAGGGGGCTTGAAGAAAACACGGGGGATAACTGCCGCCCTTGAATCATGGCGTAATCGGACATGAAGGGGAACGTGACTGATCGGGTAAACCACATTCCAAGATATGTAGAGGTCCGGGCCGAAGAAGCCCTCAGAAGGGCGTTTCCGGCAAGAGAATTGTGGAAGGGTCCGGGGTCACAAGCGGCGGAAAACAGCGTAAATTTCTCAGGCAAACGAAGAAGGTACATGGGGCGCTCGTCTTTTTCTACCAGAGAGGATCAAGGGAAACAACCTGGCAAGAATTAAAAAAAGAACTGCAAGTCAAAGGCGACAAACATCCCGTAGGGAGTTAGCCTGAGAGACCAAATCAAGGTAAGGTAAAGGACCCATCACGCAAACGTATCAGGCAAGGAGAAATTTAGAGCTGGGGGTGAAAGCATCCAGGGAAGAGCAGGACATAAATCTCAATATCGGTAACAGCGCCTTGAAGGTGGAGAGAAGGCTAAATGGTGAGCTGCGGGACATCCAAGCGGAATATGGTGCAACTGTTATAAACCTACGTCCAATCGGGTGGCTGAATTCTGAGAGCAGGTGATGTCCAATAGCCCGATCTTAAAACAACAACAACTTGGAGAGAAAGAAGAAGGAATTCGTCATCATGGAGAAAAAAAGAGAGGTCATGATAGTGCAGCCAACCAATGGGCTTCGACGTAGAAAGTTTTACCGCACATATTCCTGGATCTAAGAGTCCAAGAGACAAGGAGCGATTCAAAAAAAGGGGTCACCATACTCTACGTTTCTCCTTTTAGGGGGGAGGGCCTTCAGCAGGATACCTAACACTGATTCACCGCATATCCCTTAAGATGGGCACTCGCCAACACGTGGGGGGAAATCAATTCCCAAGAAAGGAGGGTGGATGGCGGCGGGAAACTAGGCATATGAAGTGCAAAAAAATTGTCAATTGGGGGTGAGGACCTTCAGCGGGGGGGAGGCAATAGCAGACAAGAAACAAGCGGCACGCGACTTTTACAAATCCGCGAATTAAAATAACTCTGCTGTTCTGCGAAAAATCCAAAACCTCGCTTTGACAACCGGTGCCGGGTTCAGGTCGGCGTGAAGGGTGGAAAAGATAATACCTCAATAGGATTTGGTAGGAAAAAAGTCACGCATGACGCATCGCGAAGCGGCAAACGACCAGGGGAACGCATGACTATTACGACTCGGAAGGATTCAAAGCTGACAAAACAAAAATCACATCAACGGAAGGGGAATCCTCCGCGACCGCGCGAAGGTCGAAAAAATAAGGAAGGGGACGGCGCTAGATCGTTGAGGCAGGACGGGCAGCGGCGCAAACTACTTCTCTGAACAAAGGAAAAGAAAAAAGAAAAAGGAAAAACGACGCAGTGCAATACGAGGAAACGGGAACAAAAAGCAAAATAATCTCTCCAAGATCGAGCGCGCGAGGCTTTGATATAACCATCGAAAAAGGATAATTCACTCAAAAAAAGACGCGTCACCAAAAATGAAAGGGGTGGCGAGCAACAGAGCGCGCTCCGTGAAGAACAAAAGAGGAAAGGGCCGCGGCAGGATAACCGGGTGGGCAGGAGGAGAGTTATTGATATGCTCTCATCAAGTAACCGAACAGGAGCGTGCAGAAGGATATGCGGGAGGATATGCGAGGCGCGCAAGAGGAAAGCGGAAATGCTTCAAGAAAACAAAAAGCGCGGCGCTCAATATGTCTACACAGGAGGGGGGAACGGCAAAGGAACGACGGGGTTCAATGAGGGAAGAAGAAAAGAACCTAGATCGAAGGGAAGAGGCGGAACTTACAGGAGGAACAACAGCGTACAGCTTCAAGATTTCTATGCCGAAAAAGAGGGAAGGGCTAAACTATGCCAGAAGGCATGTATAACCTAAGCGAGATGAATAAGTTCACTCTTCAATTACCGTGGAAGTACCTCAAAATCTATACGGCGAGAGGGTACGATTTACAATTGCGTAACGAACGAGCAAGGGTTAAAAAGCTGGGCTCTCGGGTGAAAAGGAGGCTGGAGGCATTAAGAAAAAAAAACGGCCGAAGTGAAGGTTAGTACAGACCGGAAAGAATGGCGCACTGCACAAAAGGAATTTGCGACGCGGAAGTCGATCTTTCCTATCGGGAGCGAAAAAGAAAAGAATCCCAAAAAAAGGGGTGCTGCAGAGTGAGGTTTTTAGAAACAGACGACGACGCCGACTAGGAAACAAAAGAGGGGCAAATGGGAAACAAAAAAAAAAACGCCAGTGTGTCTGCGAAAAAGAAACTGGGACTCTAACTGCTCTTAGCTCGAAGGGAAACTGCTTGTAAATCGGAGCCCGACAAGTCAATGGCGACAGGAACTCGTTCTAGGACAAAGCAATACGCCGGGGCTAAAAAAGAGGGGTTGGTAAGAAAACAACTCGCGCTCAACATGAAAAAAGAGGGAGAATTGCCTGGGGCGAGACCTACAAAATATTGCAGATCCGGGAAGCCTTTCACTCTGATACAGCGAACGACTACTATAGGAAGTCAGAAAGGGGGGGGGGGAGAGCACTTCCAAGCTTGCTAAGCTGAGAATCTTGGATCCTGACCGCGAAGGCCCCCTGGACGGGAACCGGCAAAACGCGAGGGTTGTTCTCAGGGAGACTCGGAGCTTGGCATAAACAACACACCGGAATTGAGGGTAAAAATATATGCGCCGAGAAGCGCAATACCAGGCGGGCGTCAAACCAACCCAAAAAAGATATTTGGTCGACGGCAAGGGTCGATTCGAGGAAAGAATCAAGCATAGAAGAAGCGAGGAAGAGGAAAGGACAAACAAGACGCTCCAGTCAGACCCGGGCCAAGTTTTGATGATAGAGAACGTTAATTTAGAATTCCATGCCAGGATAGAGATAGTTGGCCGATCTAAGATAAACCGTGGTCCACCGTTTAGCGAGGGGGGGTTGGCCTAAAATAAGCGCAGTGTGGAATGCCGATTAGAAGGGAATGCTGGAAAAACTCGAAGGGCCGCTCGATTGTTAAAGGGGGTACAATAAAATATCGTTCCAAGCTTCCCTTCATCATCATAAAAAAGACAGAAATCTCGACGCTAAAGTTGCCGGCAGGGCGTCAGGGGGACAGAGTTAGAAACAAACCTGTTGTCGGAGAGCGTAGTCCCTTCGGAGAGTGGGACAAAACGGGGTGAAACCAACTGAAACTGCAAGCACCTTGAATGTTGGGGAAAAGGCGGGGTAAGGGGGAAGGCACCGAAACGCTTTTCCATACTCCTAAGCGAGACCCAATCCTTAATTGGGGGGAAAGCTCTTTCAGGAAGGTCAAGAGCGGGGGGAAACGTCGGCTGGAGCGCGAGCCGGGGCGAAACCACAGCTCACCAGAATGCAAATAGCTCTTCGGAGTAAGGTAAAAAAAAAGCCGCGAACTCTTTTAGGGGCATACCAAAAAGCAGATGAGACGAGTGACGGAATCGTCCTTCCGGGGAACGGAAGGAAACGTACACGCCCGGGTTTTCTCTTTAGAGGGAAGATGTGCAGTAGACGACCATAGACCTGGGCGCCGTGGAAAAGCGGAAGAGGAGCCGATCATTACCTTCAACAAAGTAACTTCCTCGCCGGAGGGGGAAGTTTGTGCCGAAAAGAAACACGAGGCCGGAAAAAGGGGCGTCTACATGGCGGAGCAAGGGAGAGGGTCGCCTCGGGAAAGGAAGACAAGCGAAAGGAAAACATTAATAGAATTCCCATCAAGCTCTAAGGAAGGACCGGGGTAGTGGAAATCTGAAGGCAGACATAGGCATAACGTCTCGACGGGACGAAAAAACAGCTAGAGCGATGCGGAGCGAAATGCGGAGATCGCTTGGGGGGTAAACCGAGGATAGAGGACATGGGCGAGACCCGTAAAAATGTGACGGCAGATGAACAGAAGTTGAGTTGGCAGCCTCCAAAACACGCCATTGATCTTGGGGCGTCCGGCGAGCCAAGGTTTGACATCTAAGATTAAATTAGGAGCCGGTTGGACAAAAAGACCTGTGGTTTCGTGGAGGGGGGGGGCGCGGACGGAGAGCGCCGCTGCAAAGGTAGGCCAACGAGCTGAACTCGCAGCACAGACTCTGTGCTATTCGCAGCGCGGGACGTTAGGGAGGTCCTAAGGCAGGGGGATGGTGATCTTGAAAAAAAAAGGGAAAGAAAAACTTAGAGGATGCTGCAGGAGCTACGCAAGGAGCGTGACTGCGAGAGTTCAACCTCGGCGATTTATCTTGAAGAAGACGCAAACCGCCTCGAGTTGGCAACTCGGACCTTGGACTTGGCCTCAAACAGCGTATCACTTGAGGAGAGGGAAAAAGACCTCATTGGGAATTGTAGCGTCCGAATTCGGAGGACAGAGACAACTGATAAACGAACCAAAAAACATCTGACGACAGGCCCAGGAGGGCAGAGGCGGGACCAGGCATCAAGAAGTTTAGGGGGAATTGACAAGACACGGGCAAAAAGACGCAGGTGGCCCTACACGCAGGGCCTTGGAGGCCGTTTTGCTGGTCGAAAGATGGCCAGCCCGCCGGACAATAGAAAAACAAGCTAGGCAAAACTTTGGGGCCTTCAGATCTGGGGACGAGGGGAGTAGAGGAGTATTGGGGGAACAGAAGGAAATGTGAAAACGATCAAGAATTCAAAAAACCGTTGGCTCGCCTATTAAAATTAAAGTGGTGCATGCCGCCCCTGATCGGGGAG
>Ga0179593_1513982_pt1 | contig 14678 bp, 24 predicted proteins | sample CZODoug2_1_08_16_FD_185931 | JGI IMG/M metagenome (GOLD analysis project Ga0179593, IMG submission 185931) | Vadose zone soil fungal communities from Angelo Coast Range Reserve, California, USA - CZODoug2_1_08_16fungal (PacBio error correction) | ecosystem: Environmental > Terrestrial > Soil >...
TGGTTGTCGTGCGAAGGGTTTGCACGACCGTCTGCGGGAATCGATCCCTGAAAAAGACGCTTCATGAAAACAATCATGAAGTTCCCCGAGGAGGCGAAGCCGAGAAGAAGGGAGAACGTTACGGGAACAAACGCGCCCCCCTGCATCGGCAAGGGGGAACACGCCGGAGGGCCGGATGCAAAAAATGGCAGGCGCAGCAACCCGGATGGCTGGCATCAAGGAATGCATGAGGGGCAAGGACCAGAACCCGCGCGGAGAGACGCACTATCGGGGGCCTGCCGCCTAACAGTCGAGGCCGGGGTGGGCGGGAAAAATGAGAGCCAGCTGATTCCGTTCGTCTCCCCAAAGGCTGGCCGCGAAGGGTCAACGTGAGGTGATGACCGGAAAAAAAGGAGTGGGCTGGCAGCAGGGGGAGGACGGCTTGTGGAATCAACCGTAAAGGTGTACTGGTAGGTTTACTCGTGTTTCCGTGTTGGTTCCCGGGGGAAACCAACCCGACCATAAACGCAACGCCGATATGTATCTCTTGGAAGAACAAACCGTTGTGACACCAACTGAATGCTCTCACCGCCGACAGCATCCAAAGTAAAAGGGGGGGTGGGGAAGAATGGATCTTCCCAAAGCCTTCCCTCGGGAATTTTCCAAGACGAATCAGGAAGGACGGGGCCTCGGTCAAAGCCTCAGGGGGGGGAATTCCGTTCAAAACCGTGTCAAGAGCAACAAAAAAAAAAAGGGCCTATATAACATCCCCCAACTCCGAGGAAGGACGAGGGCGGGCCGGGAAACCTGGGGGGTTGTTTTGCCGACAGCCGAGCGAGGGGCGCGACTAAATACGCTCGGGGTACTAACGGAAAAAGTTGGGTAATCAAGCTTTTCGGGTCTTCGAATCTCAGAACTTTGTAAACCTCCGAAGGTTACCGTCCAGTTTGTCCAAAGAGAAAGGGGCAAGAGAAACCCAGAAAGTCTGCTTAGACACAGGAGATTTAAGATTACTTACTGGCAGGAGTCATATGCAGGCGGAAGCCAGAGAAAAAAACAAGAATCAAGAACGTCAACTGGTGGGGTCTCCAAAAGGGCAGAGGGGGGGGGGGTGGCCAATGAATGGTGGGAATGAACTTAGAAACCTGCAGGGGGGTTCACGCCCACTGTAATCTCCAGGGGGACCCGCCTGCAAGGACGCGGAAAGCGAGCGGCCAGAGCTGGCTCCTGAAAGGCCAGACGACTCTAACAAACGTACCAAGGGGCCGAAGGAGGCGGCCGGGGGCCAGGGGGGCGGGAAGAGACAAGAAGGCAGGCTTTTCGAAAATTTTTTTGAAGGGCTGTCTTCTACGCAAGAAACCGCCATAACTGTCCCCTTTCACCGGGGAGAGAAAACCCAGAAAAAACAAGAAAATATGCAGGGGGGGGAAGGGGTTCTAAGGGCCTGAGGGCGGCCTTTTCATTGAGGGCAAGCCGTCTTGAAAAAGGCGGTGCCGGATAGTCAAGCTCTGGGGAAAACCCAAAAAAAAAACCCACAACTCTTCCTTGGGGGAAAAGGAGCCGCGTCAGATGAAAGGCACTGGGGAAGAAATTTATCAAAAAAAGTGGAAGATGGCAAAGTCTCCCTTTCAGAGGGCAGGTCTCCACCCGGGTTGAAGGGGGTCCTCTTGGAGAAAAGGCAGTGCCTGGGGAGGTGGTTAAAAAAAAAAGCCCATCCGTCAAGCAAAAATTTCAACTAAAAGAATTTTTTGAAAAAAGTAGACAAAAAGAAGGAAATACGAGGAGAAAAAAAAACAACATGGAAAGAGAGAGATTGAAGGATTGGGACTCGATCAAAGAGCACCAACGGAAAGTTGAGGAAAGGAAAGGGGGAAGGAAAAAAGGCAAAAAGAAGTCTAACATCGAAGATCAGTTGCCGAATTATTCGGGCTGGGAAAGGACCAAAGGTAGGGAAGAGAAAACCATAAAGGACGGCTAAAGTGGATGCGGACGCGCGTCAGGAGGGGAATTCCTCTGGGGGGGGAGGTGGACCAGGGGCACGCCCAGAGTCAACTGACTTCCATGCTTCCTAAAAGAAAAACAAGATACGCTAGGAAGCGGGGGGGGGGGGCTAAAAAAGAACAGGAACCCAACACGATAGACCGTAAGTAAAAGACCAACCAAACACAGTTTTTTAAGTGACCCCTGGGTCGAGAATCCTCTGGAAGAGGGGTCAAAACCCCATCCTGAAAGAACGAGACTATCGCCGGAAAGTTGGACGGAAGAACAGATAGGACATCCGACATACCAAAAAAACGCAGGGGTCTGGCGACCTGTAAAGGGGACCAAATGTGCCAAGTGTAGGTCAAGGGAAAAGTTGGGGAGTTGGGTAAGGGGGGCAAACACGAAGCTGCGGAAGTCAAGGGAGCCATTTTAAAAAGGGGGGGGAATCGATTGTACCAGGGAAGGTTTGAAATGAAGTACGCTGGAAACTCGTGAAAAACAAACCCCCCAAAGGGGACCCGCTAAAACAGCGGCAGTGGTTGCGGGGGGCTAAGAGGGACAGGACACTCCGGTGCGAAGTCGCAGCGACTGGACAACGGCGGGAAACAACTCTACTGGGATCTTCCAAGAAAACACCCAGCGCTGAGAGGAAACGAGCGGAGGGGATGGGTGCGAGTGTAGCATTGCACTCCGCGCGGACCAAAAAAGAATTCGTGGAGAACGCACCCCGGAAAAAAAAAGACTGAAGACGGGACCAAACGGGGGCCAGTCGGCCTAGGGTTTGAACGCTCGCGACCAATAAAAAACCACCATGTTCGGAGGGAGTCGGGAAAGGGGGGAAAAGGTTACAAGGTGGGGAGGAGGCCTATCAAGAAAGTAAGGGGAGTTTTGTATGGTGGTGGCAAAAACGCGAATGAAGAAGAAATGCCGGAAGGTGTACAAACCAGCTACTCCCCCTGGAGCCCACGCGAATGGTCCATAAACTAAAGTAACGATCTGCAAAAACATCAAAAGAGCTGAGGAAGACATTTTGCGAGAGGGGGGGCCAAACTGCGGACCAGGGGGCGCAGATGGAGTATCAGAGAGGGTGTCTTAAAAGGAAAAGACATAAATGGGCTCGGGAAGCCCTCGGTGGAAGATTCCTTGAAAAAAACTCAGTCCGCATCTCGGGAAAAAAATTATTGAAGAAAACGAGTGGGAAAAAAGAAAGGAACCTTAGGGAAGAGACGATGCCGAGGGGGAAAGGGAAAAGAATGGCTCTGGGAGGCCAAGGAGGAGTGTTTAAGAAGCCGCACGAAATCCTCTCACCCAAAAATTAGGGGAAAAAAAGAAAAAAAAAGAAAAAGATTTCAAAGGAGTGGTTTGAAAGGCAAGGGCGAGCTCGAAACGAGACGCCAAATCAAAAATGAAAAAAAAAGTTGGCGGTCCCTACAAACTCAATCAAGAGGAGCTTCAGAGCGGTTCACTTTTTTCCGGTACAAGGAGAAGTTAAAGGGAAAGGGGAGAGGGGATCTTAAAATGAAAAAGCGGGCTTGTGCAGGAGGAGCGCAATAAAGGTCTCAAAAAAAAGAGGGGGGGAAAGGGCTCTCAGAACGAGGGAAGTCTTAAGAAAAAATAACCCCGAAAAGGACAAAAGGGCGTAAAAAGCCCTATCAACCTGGACGCCAGGCCACCAAGAGTGTCAGAATCAGAGACCTGGTTAAGGATACCTCGGAAGGAGAGCTGTTGGGAGGGACTTTGGAATTTTGGGCTGGGAGGGAGGCGAGGGGGGCCTGGGGGGAAAATAAAAAAAAGGAGGGCCTGTACGATAGAGTACTGGGCAAGGGGGGGGGACTTTCACACAAAAGTATAAAAAGATGAAAAAAAAAGCCTATTAATTCCGACCAGAGAAACTTTTTTAAAAAGTAGAGATCCAGACCGGAGCAGGGGGGGGACTGACTAAAAAAACGCTTAGGGGGAAGGGTCGAGGACTAAAAAAGAAGCAGATTAATCGGAAAGACCAGACAACAAAGTTTCAATGAAAGGACAAAGAAGACACCAAACAAAGAACGAGGGAGGGAAACCATAGGAAGTCGACCCAACAGAATAAGAAAGGAAAATTCTGGGAAAGGGAGAATCTGTCTCGGGGGATGGAGGAATAAAAAAAGTCTATTGGAGTGTTGGGGTAATGAATCTCAAGCACCTCTCTGAGGCCTAAAAAGGGGAACCTTGAGTGATTCTTCTCCTTCGACGACAAAGACTTAAAGGGACATTTTGGGGTGGGACGCAGAACAGAATGTCCATGCCAAGGAGGGAGTTTTAACTTTTCTCAATGACAGCACACTGGGATTCGGCGGCAAATGACGAGCTGAAGGTCTCAAAAGAAAAGCTAACACTTTCATTGGAAAAGGGGTCGCAATGAAGGGGGCCTGGGAAGTAGGACGAGATAAAACGAGGGGTGATAGGGTATAGGGGGGGGTTGCGCCGAGGGGAAAGGACTGATCAGAAGTAGGGGGATGGACTTTCCCGGAAAAAATCCTAGACAACAAGTCCCGGGGGACCTCCCCTGGGGTGCGTCGGGGCTCTTCTGGCCGCCAAAATTGAAGTGGAAAAGCTTTGCGGGGGTCCACCCAGGGTCTCCTAGCGAAGGGCTATTAAGGGGGAAAAAAAAAATAGGGATTGAGGTACCGTTTATGGAAAGAGGGACCTGGAAAAAAAAGGTATTATGCCAAAAGAACCTGGCGGGGGAAGTTAAAGAAATGAAAGGGCTCACGAAAAAAAACTTCATAAAGCTACGAGCAGGGGGTTAAATGTTTTTTCAAAAGGCGAATTCAAAGAAAAGGGAGAACAACCCCAAAGATGATTGCCCCTGGAATGGGGAGAGGCTAGGGAAGGGAGAATAGAACTCCCGCCAAGAAGGGAACCTCAGACCCAATGCAAAGGGGTTGTAGGAAAATATCAAAGCCAGAAGATCAAACAAAAAAGGGAGGGGAAAAATAGAAAAGGGATCTAGAAAGAACGAACGTTTTGGGCAGAGCGCTTGACATCAGTTTCGTGGAAGTGAGACACTGCAAGATAAAGGGGGCAGGGGACTGGCCTACGGGAAGGGCCAGAAGGGGCTGACCAACCTGCGAAAAAAAGAACTTGGAGGCTAGAAACGGTTCAAATAACTCCGAAGAAGGGTCAAAAAAGGGCGCCGTTCAAGGACTAGAAGGACCGCCTTCACTGCTGGCCGAAAAGGAACCAGGGGAGCATCGACTTAAAAAAAATGGGAAAACTCCACAAAAAAAACAGAAAAAAGACAGTCAGCGGAGGAGGATCAACCCAAAGTCATTCAGAAAGAAAGAGTTGAAGGAATCCATCCAGGTTCGAGAGAAAATCAACTCCAGGGGGGAAAGAACTGCATCATACAAGGGGAAGGAAAAAAACTAATTGAAAAAAAGCCAGTAAAAAAAAAAAAAACTGGAAAGTTTCTACAAGGACCGGAAACCATTGGGGTAAGAAAAAGCGGGAGGGCGATGAGAAGATATTGCCAGGTTGAGTCAAGTAAGGGGTGGGGGACACCATCTGGACCTCTTAACAAAAAAGTACAGAAAGGGAGGGGTTGGTGGAACTATTCAAAGAATTCGAAGAAACTGTAGGGTGAGAGCTAACAACGAAAATCAAAAAAGAGAGACCTCGGTCGAAAAATAACAAATCAGAAGAAAGAAATTATCACACAGAACGTGCCGTCATGAAAGGAGGGGGTTGTAACTGGGAAGCTAGGAAAAAGGTAATTCTCAAAAGCAAGACCGGCGAAACGCCGAGGGATACGGTTCGAAAAAAAACAGAAGAAAAAAAAAAAAGGGGAAGCTCGAAGGACACGAGAGGGTCTTTTGTGGAAAAGCTCGGAAGTTTTTGTTGAAAGGGTTGTTCAGGGGGGGGGGGAAGAAGTCTGGGGGGTGGGCGTGGGGTTGGGTGGTTAGAGAGGAAAAACCTCTACAGGGTGAAAGAAAGGGACAAAAGAACGGAATAGAAGAATGGAAACACGAATAACCAGGATGCGCCCATAAAAGCTTCAAAAAGAGCAGATGTTGTCTTAAAGGGGGGGGACCGGAAGAGAAAAAGGAGGAAAAAGAAGAGGGGTTTTGGGAAAAGACACATCAAAGAGATTCTAGAAAAGTTGCCAGGAAGCGGGAGAATCCAGAAAAAAGGCTTGCAACCTGAAGAAGAATCCTGGCCGGAAAAGGGGGGACTAAAAGAGCGCGGATTTCAAGGGAGGGGGAGGATAGAGAGACTTTATCCCGACGCAACCCTCCAAAGAATCATCCACACAAATAACCAAAGTTCTTAAGATTGCTTGGGGGGGGGGAACTAAAAAAAAAAAGGCTCCCAATCATTCAACAGAGGGGCCAAAAAAGAAAAAAAACGCACGGAATAGAACAGGGGAACTTGAAAAAAAGAGCGACCGGCGGAAAAAAAATCAGTGCCCAAAAATAAGCTGGGGAAGGAAGGCGGACCGGGGGGAGGGGAGCTCGAAAAAAAAGGAGGTTATATTGCCGAAAAAAGACGCAGGACGCAAAGAAATACAATGGTGGGCACTCCCTTTTTCAAAGGAGGGGGGTCAAAAAAGACCAGCGACACAAGATCCCACGGAAAAGTCGAGCCGGTCAGTTGCGAGCACTGGGGGAAAGGGCAGGGGAAAAAATTAAAAATCTGAGGAGGTTCAGAATGAAGGACGGAAAAGGGGGTTCCATCAGGTTTTAGGGAAAAACGGCGGTGGGAAAAATTGGGAACCACCCCAAAAAAAAGGACGAAGTGAGAAAGAAGTAAAAAAAAAAAACAACAGTGGAAAACAAACTAACGGAAGTCCCAGAAAAAGGGGGGGGGGGGGGGGGGGGGTATAGTAAAGTAAAACTCCACTTAGCGAATTAGGGGAGTGAGGTATAGTCAAAGGGAATAAGAAAAGGCCCAGTGGTAAAAAGTTTGGAAAAAAGAGGGAGAAAAAAAAAAGTTACACGAAAAAAAGAACCTAAGAATTCAAAACGTCGGAAGTGGGGGGAAAAAGTTGAATACTGCGAGGGGTCGAGGAGGGTGTGGCACTCCAGTAGAAGGAGACAGGGAGCAAACTCTTCCCGGGTTCAGAATAGATCGGAAAATACAAGCCGGGGAAAAGTTAGGGTTAGTTTTTTTCCCCCAGAGAACGAGGGGTGGACCATGCAAACCTGGATGTAGCGAGTTGAACACGACAGAGTTGAATGGACACCCTATGAGAACTCTCAGAACACCAAAAACTCAACAGCGTGCGGGACCTACCTCACTAGGGTGGAAGGGGGTACAGGAAAAGGGAACAAAAAATTAACGGAAGACGTGGGAGCCGAAAGGACTTGGAGATAAGGCTAGGAGAGCTGGGAAAAGGGGAAAACCCTGGAGGGGGATGCAAGGAAGGCGGAAAAGCAGCGTGAAAAGCGATTAGAAAACAGGTTTCAAGGGTGTTCTGGGAAACCTGACTCTAAGAACCAAAGAGGGATTTACGGAGTAGGGTTTTAAAGGATACGGGAAAAGACAGAGGAACTCGGGGGACCTTTTGATGGGGATAAAAATGTAAAAAAAAAGGGAAGTCCAGAATCAATGGGGGAAGACCACCCTGAAACTTTCCGGAAAAAAAGATTGTCCGGAAAAGCCTTATAATACTTGTGTGTATGGGGGGACTGGGAATGGGGGGGAAAAGGAGCGACAGAAAATAATTAGGGGGGTGAGAAAGGATACTAGAGGAAAAAAGCAAACTATAGAAGTCCATCTACAAAGAAAGAAGCAAGAAAATCTTTGGGGGACCCAGTCTAGACAAGAAAAAGAGAGATCCAAAAAGGAAGGAGGTTTGGGAGGAGAAGCAGCAAAGGAGTTCAAGGACCAAAGTGGGTAAAACTGAAGCAAAAGGGCAAACCATGGAAAGGCAAGGGAAATCGGACGGGGGTCAAAAGGAACACAAGAGAGGCGACGGAAGGAACCTGCAAAAGACCAGTGACAAAACAATCGGAAGGGTCCAAGGCCAGGAGGTAAAAAGGGGGGTACACGAACGAGAAAAACCGGGCAGACAAAAGTGCCAAAGGACGCAAAAGAGAGTAGACGTCCTTTGGGAAACAAAAAAAGGGAAGCAGGGAAAAAGCCAGCATCAAAACAAGTTGAGAAAACGGAGAGATTCAAAAGGGGAAAACATCCAAGGAAAAAAACCGGGGGAGGAACCAAAGGTCGCAAACCAAAACATAAAAGGAGAGCCCAAAAAGGGGGTGTCTCGGAAAAGAAGACAAGTCCACAAATGGAGGTAGGGAAGGGCCTGAACCAAGGGGTAAAATAAGGATTTTACAAAAACAATTAACGGATGGAGCCAGGGAAGGGACCATTAATCGAGAAAAGGGAAAAAAGGACTTGGAGGGAAATCGGGAACAGGAGGTTTAAAAAAACTAAAGACAGGTGGGTGAAAAGAGGCAAGGGGGGGAGGAAGGACCCAAAAGACGAGGAATTAAGGGGGAAATTACAGAAAAGAGAAGGCAAAACCATACATTAGAGGGCAAACGAGGGAGCCAAGGAGGATGCGGAAAAGGGGCAAGGACGGGAAAACTGTGGAAGGGACGGGAGGTTGCGAGAAGTTTTCCGAAATGCAGTCAAGAAGTTGGCCTAAAGAAAAAGAAAAAGACCCCCCGGAGAGGGAGGGGCGAAGCGAGGTGTGAAAGTAAGATTCAGGTCTGTAAAGGATTTGTCAAGGGGCTTGGGAACAAGCCCAGAACCTTCCGGGGATGAAAAACCCAAAAACGTGCTCAGCCAGCGGGGGCATCCAGCCGGAAACCAAGCCAAACAAAGGTAAAACGGACGGAATCATCCTGGGGAGGGTCCTAAGAAAAACGAGGTGAGGGAGATCTGGGCGTCGCAGGGGGGGGTTCCCAGGGGACAACATGTGGTCAGTGACGAGAGAGGGGGCGCGCCTTGAAAAATCGCCGACAGAACAGCAGAGACGGCCGAAGACAAGGGGGAGGGGGGGGTGCAACCGAAGAAGGATGGGGGGGGAAAGTCGGGAAGGGATGACAGGGGAAAAGGAAAGGAGTAGAAAAGACAACAACGATCTAGGAGGTATGAAGGAAGGGTCCCAGGGTTGCAACCTCCCATTAAGATCGAAATACAGAATCCCGGAAGGAACACCTTAGAATGAGAAGATATATCAAACTTAGGGAAAAAGTTTCATTTGAAAAAAATCGCAAGCCTGTGAAAAAAAAAAAAAGGGGAGTTAAGGCTTTGAAAGGCCCGCGAAGAGGGGGGGAGGGTCTAAAAAAAAACAGGGCAGATCCGTTGGGGAAGGCAAACACCAGAAAAACAAAAAAAGGAAGGGGACTTGGAAGAACATAAAAGGTGGGAAACCAAGAAGTTGGGGGCAAAACCGTGAAGGGGAAAAAAATTATGAAAAAGACCCGGGGGAGAGAGGGCACGGTCACCATAAGGGAGGGGGGGGTCAGAAAGAAGAGGATTTGGGACGGGACCGGCAGGGATAAGACAGGAAGAGGGGGTCCTTGGAGGCAAAAGGGCGTCCGGGGGGGGCCTGGCAAAAGGAAAAAAAAACAAAAAAAAAATCCTCACGGGAAAGAGGAAAAAAAAGTTCAAAAAATTCTCCCCGGACAACGACAATCAGACCGGGGGGGGGGGTGAAAGAAAAGAAAAAACACAACAACAAAAAAGAAACTTTCATTGTGAACGGACCCGTAAAGAACGGGGAGGCTTGACAAACTCGGGGCGATACGAATTCCCTTTTGAAAAAACCAAATGGGAAACATCAGAACAGAAAAAAATCACCGAAAAAGGAGCCGAAAAAAACAAAAGGAAACGACACACGCCGGGAGCCGTGGGGAGAAAAATCCATAGGGAGGTAGAGGAAAAAAAAGAAAAAAAAAAAAACGCGTGGAACAAGAAGGGGAAGGGACTAAACGGATTCTGGGGTCCGCTCAAAAACGGCTGAGGGAATGGGGGGAAATTCAAGTGGGGAAGGAAAAAGTCGAAAACGAAAAGAAAAAAAGGGGAAAAAGGCGTGAAAATTTGAGTCTCTTGATGGCACGCGTTATCGCGGCAACTGACAAGAGTCCCACCGAAATGGAGCAAAACCGGGATACGAAAAACGTCCGCTCTAGACAACGGGCCAAAAAAGCTAGCAAGGGATAGAAGCTGTTGGGTTTCAGAAGAATTCCTAAAAGGCCGTACGAGGGTCAAAAAGGGGTAAGAAACTTGAAGGGAGAGTCAACTGCTGGTGTGTGCGAAAGGGGAAACCTTGGGATTGTCGAGCAATGTATCAGGGGGGAAATCGGAGTGATTACGAGGGAACTGGGGGGGGCAAAAGAAAAGAGGAACACGGCAAAAGGGGTACCAGGGGTTGCAAAAAAAAAAAAAGTCGGAAAACTTCCCAGTGAAGGGAACGGGGTCCGAAAACTGGGGAGGGTGGGGAAAAGCCTAAAGGAAGTGGATCTAAAAATGTCCCCAAGGGGGGAAGGGGGGACCAAAAAGAGGGGAAAACTTCGCGGAGGGCTGGGTAGGGGAAAAAAAAAACCTAGAAAAAAACCGAAACCTCTGAATCCTCAAAAAGGAAACTCAAATCAAAGGCGCATTGAAATGGTGGTCAAAACAACGGAAAAGGACACCAGCCGATCTGCACCCGGGCACCTTGGGGGAAGACTGTCTCGTTAAACGGACTAAAAAAACGCGACAGAAAGGGTCAAGGGGACCGTTGGTTGGGGGAAAAAAGAGTGATTCAGAAATTCGAAAAAAGAAAACAACAACAGGAGATGTGAGGGGGGATCTGGAAAAATCAACGGGGTCCAGGCGGCTGACTGTCCAGAAAACGCGAAAAAAAAACCGAAATCAAGAATGGAACTTGTCCATGTGTCGGAAAGAGGGAGCCTTCGAGAAAAAGGCGGAAAGAAAACACCTTGAGGAATTCCGAAAAAAAACGCAAAGGCTTTGGTCCTGCCAGGTCGGTGGATTGGGAAAAAGTCATCTATCAAAAAAAAAAAAATCAGGAACGGGAAAGGAAAGGAACTTACAAAGAATACTGTGCGGACTGTGTAGAACATCCCCCTGGAGGGACCTTAAGTCGGGAGAAAAAAAAAAACAGAAACCAGAAAGGAACCAAAGGTTAAAAAATGGAAAACGAGGGGCCTCCACCCAGACCGAAAAAAAAAGGGTCGTAGGAAAAACGAGAAAAACGGCGCAGAAAAGGCAAACAGAAGGGAGGCAACAAAAAAAAAAGTTAACTCCGGACGTACAAAAAGGAAATTAAAAAAAGAATCGAAGGAAAAAGGGTAGAGGGGGGGGGGTCGCGGCTCGAAGGAGAAACATGGGTCTTGCAGTAAGAAAAAAAAAAAAGAATTTAAGACAGAAAAGGTTGAGTTTAAAGGGTTCGAAAAAGAGGGAAAACAAAACCCAAAACGACGTCGGGAAAAGGGTCTGTGTAGAGGTCGAGGGGAAAAAAAAACCAAAGAATGAAAAGCAAGGGTCGTAAACGGTAAAAAAACTGGGCTTCGGCAGAAACAAAAATCTCTTAAAAAAAACTGGAAGTAAAAAGGCGAAAGGGGGGGAAGCCGAGAAAAGTGATCCCGAACGTAGGAGAGAAGTCCGGTAAAAAAGGGGGGAAAAAGCGGAGTCGAAAAAGACCAAAAAATGGTGACCCCGGGAAGAGAGGGGAAGGGGAAGGAGACATAAGAAAGTTGGAGGAAACTCGGGGGTTGGGGGGGAACGGCCAAACAATAATGAAAAGGGGGGAGTTCCACAAAAAAAACCGTAAACGAGAAAGATGAAAAAAAAAAAAAATGGAAAGGGGAAAAGAAATCTCAAGAAAGGGTCCGCGGGAAGGGAATCATCAATGGGGAATATTTGTTGCAGCACGGGGTGGATTCGACAGAAGATTTTCAAGCAAAAAAGGCCAGGGAAAAAAAGGACCCCGATAGGCAGAGGGGCTGAACCAGTGAACCTCCAAGTCATAAATACCGCGGGGGCACAAGGGGTAAAAGAAGCATCGGGGGAAGGGAGAAGGACCTTAGAAAAATTCAAAAAAAAAAGGAAAGGTACGTTAGAACGAAAGAAAAAAAGATTGACAGGAGAAACGAAAGATCTCAAAAAACAACAAAGGATTAAAAAGGTAGTTGTTTAAATCCGGGAGAAAAGCAAAAAAAAGAAATGCCAGTTCCCGAGAAGAGAAAAAGAAGAGAAGGGAGCCTGGGGAACAAAACTTGGAAAAAAAAAAAACTTAAAAAATACTACTTCAGTCTAGGGCATGGAAGCACAAAGGTCGAAAACTGAAGATAAAGAAAAATCAAAAAGGATCCTTAGAAATAGGCTCAGAATTCAGGAGTTTGGAAAAAACATAGAAAGTGGGGGGGGGGGATCAAGGTCATGGCAAGAAATTTGAAGGAATTGGGGAAAGGAGTCGGGGGAAAAAAGAAGGGGGGAAAGAGAAAGAGGGGGGGGAAGACAAACGTTAAAACGGGGGAGGCGGTTGGGAAAACCCGAGAAAAAAAAAGCCTGAAGGAAATTGAAAGAAAAAGGGAAACAAACAAAGGGTCACAAAAGGAAGCGCAAACAATCCTTCACAATCAGCCAAGGTGGGTGTTGTGGACTAAGGAAAAAACAAAAGAAAAAAGAAGGGCAGGCAAGTACCTGGGGCGCACAAAAAAAACCCATCCGAAAAAGTCCAAGAAAAAAAAAGGAAAGATTGAAAAGGGAAAAAAGAAGTCCAAACAAGAGGAGAACCGGAGGAGCAAAAAAACTTAAAAGAAAAGAACCTTAAAAAGGAGAATCAGAAAAAACCCTGGGGGAACGGGACAGGAAATCGGGGAGAAAAAAGGTACTTGAACTCGAGTTGGAGAAACTGGGGATTCGGGGGGGAAATCTCGTCCGAAAAACCTACCAACAATAAAGAGACGGTTGAGGGGTGTGGAAAGGTAAAAAAAAAATTAATTAAACAACCTTGGGGGAACGAAAAACAGGCTCAAGCAAGGACTATTCTCGGGAAAAACGGGCCTCTCCAAAAAAACCAAAGCAAGCGGAAGACTAAAAAAATCATCAAAAGATTGGGGAAAAGGGACCTAGGCAATTGGGGAACGGGCGTCCATGCTTTTTGAAGGAATGATGGTAGAGGAAAGCCTGAAACCCTGGAAAGAAAAGATCTGTGGGTAGAGCTCCATGAAGATCTACAAGTTTGGTGAATGGGGAGGGTAAAGGAAACCATTGAAAGGGGCCGTAAAATGACTGAAGGCAAGGGGAATTAAGTGCTTAGAGAAGTCGTAGAAAAACACGTCTGCCCCGGGAAATGATCCAGGGATATAATAGGGAAGTAAACAGGAAGGGGGACCCTTAAAATAGCAGGGGGGAGGGGTCATAAACGGAAACTCCCTGAAGAAGGGAGCCGGGGAAGGGCTGGACGAAAAAACCTTGCTGGAAAGGAACGCCGGCCCTCAGAGAATGGGGTAGAAAAGACCATCAGGGGGCTGAAAAAGTCATAAAAAAAGAAATGCAAGAAGGTTTGCACGTGGAGCGGGGAGAAAAAGAGAGACTCAAAACTGGAAAGAGGAGGAGGGGCCGAGAAAAAAGGGACTTGAAAACGCTTAAAAAATGATTCTTAAGTAAGGGACAAAATCCTGGGGGGCATGGAAGAAACCTTCCAAAAGAGACCAAAGACACACTGGCGGAAAAAAAAAAAAAGGTTGGGCACTCAAAAGACAGGGGCTTTGGACGGAAAACTAAAAAACGAAGGCAAAAGGCATCAGGGATGGAAACATTAAACAGATACTAAAAAAGGAAAAAAAGACGTGAAAAAAACTCAATGAAAACGTCATCAGATCCGGGGAGATCAAAACACGGGTGAGGAGCCGAGAGGGGAGCCTAGAGCAAAGAAAACAAAAAACGGACGGGGAAAGATACGACCGAAAAACACGTGGTCCAGAGGGCCAGAAGGAGAAGGACACAGGGGAGAACTCCAGGGAAAGCCACAGGAGGTGGACACAGTCGTTGTTTGGTAAAAGGGACGGGTTCGAAGAAAAACGGGAAAGTTCCGGAAGTTGTACGCAGAACGGGGGGGGGGAAAAAAAAAAAAAAAAAAAAAAATGGAAAATCGGGTTAAAAAAAGGGAAAAAACTTCCTAATGGGAAAGTGGGAGCAACCATAAGGTAAAAAAGGGGGCCAAAGGGAATTACCAAAAAAAAAAAAATCTGGAGGGGGGGGGGGGGGGCCTCCTAAAAGACCTAGATTCTGAAAAAGGGAGGGGGGCTGAAGGCCCAGTTGAGCCTCGGCAAAGGTTAAAAGGTGAGAAAAACAAAAAGGGCCGGGAGGAAAGGGATCTGGCGAAACTGATTGGAAAGGAGGTTTGAAGAGCCAAAGGGTAAGGCGGGAGAGTCAAAGGGAAACAGTGACGGCAGGATAATAGGTAGGAGTGGGGAGGGGGGGGGACACCACGAAAACAAGAAAGGGGTGTGACACAAACAAGGGGGTCGCCAGGATGATCAATGGAAAAAAAAACAAGCCCAAAAAGACTTCAGAAAAAGTATGAAAGGGGGGAAGCCGTCGCGAGTGGAAAGATCTCCGCGGTTTCGAAAAAAAGAAGAAGAAAATGTGAAAGTCTAAGAATTGAAGGCCTCGCGAGATCCCGCAAGGGAAAAAAGTCTGGCGCGCGTTGAAATTCAAAGGTTCCTCAGAGGAGGAACTTGAATATCAGCGGAAAAACAGGCGAA
>Ga0179593_1463376_pt1 | contig 14676 bp, 17 predicted proteins | sample CZODoug2_1_08_16_FD_185931 | JGI IMG/M metagenome (GOLD analysis project Ga0179593, IMG submission 185931) | Vadose zone soil fungal communities from Angelo Coast Range Reserve, California, USA - CZODoug2_1_08_16fungal (PacBio error correction) | ecosystem: Environmental > Terrestrial > Soil >...
TTGGAGGAAGCACCGGTCTGGTTGACAGAATAGAAAATGCGGAAAGATAAGGGGCTTGCCAAGTGGAGGAGCCCGATTTCTCAACCTTCAAGAGAAGACAAGTTGATTGGGTGCTGCTATGGGGGAGGGGGTGTCCGCCAAGAAGTGCCATTGCCACGCCGCAGTGGAATTTGGGGGAAGGATCAACCTTTGGGTTGCTGGGAAAAGGGTTATATAACGGGGACAAACAGAACGAGTTGACTCGGGCGTACATCCCGGCGATCAGCCACGACGTGCCCAACGGGAAAAGCCCAGGCTATTGGAGGAAGACAGGGAGGGAGTCAACGCCGATATAAAGGCGCTCTTCTGCTTTGGAAAAACGGCCAGTTTCGTAAAAAAGCGTGATTCAAACGATGTGTCTTTGGGAGGGACTTCAGCGTGAGCAAGGGGGAAAAAGGGAAACACTTTTTGTAGAGCTAAAGGGGGGGGTTGGTGAGGCAACAAAGGAGCCCAATGGCCAAAGGAGGACATTGATCGGGGGGGGGCAGAAAAAAAAGCTGGTTTTGCCCAACACAAGAAGGCCAAATAATCATAAAAAAAAACCGGCCTTGGAGCAAGAGGAGGATCCGTTATATTAACAGCCAGGGAAAGGGGGGGGGGGAAATTCCCGCAGAAGAGGAAAGCAGACCCTTCGAAAAAATTGCCGCCTTGGGAGGTTAATGCCGGCTGCGGGTGGGAAACGTGAAATGCCAAAACGGGGGATCCGCCACTAAACAAGGAAAAAAAGGGAAAGTGGGGGAGAATCACGCGGGGGGAAAACAGGGCCCGAAAAAGGAAAAAATGGGCCTGTGGGACAAAACGGGAAAGCCTGTCTCTTGAAAAGGAAAAGTCAGTAGAGGGGTCCAAGGGGGGGAGGGGCTTCCGCCCCTCAGGGAACAAGTCCGGCCGCAACTCCAGGTGAAGCGTTCCAGAAAGGGGATATTTGGTGGGAAAACTCACGTAAAGAGGGGAGGGGCCCAGAAAAATGCGTACGTTTGTTCTGTATTGAAGAAGAAGGGGAACAAGAGGGGAGAAAAAGACTTTGCCTCCGAGGCGGAAGGAGTAAAAGACCAACGCTTTCCTAAGGGAAAAAAATCCACAGGCAAAGATGTCGGGGGCCTGTTCTGGGCAGAAGAAAGGGAAAAAATCAGGGAAACGGAAATAGCTTTCCCAACATATAAAAAAAGAGCCAAAAAATAGGCGGGGGGAATCTTTCCCTTGAATAAAAAAGGGGGGGGAACTGAAAAAGTTGGCAGAAAGTTTGTTCACTTAGGCGAAAGGGGGGGGGGACCGAGAAGAACTTCCCTAAAAAATTCGGTAACCGCGAACAAAAAAAAGGCGAGGTGTCAAAACTGTCCCCTACCCCGGAAATCTGCGTGTGCCAAGACATGGCAATTTTCACTAATGGAAAGGAGGTAGGAGAAATCGCCGGACAACGAACTGCTCGAGCCCGCCAGAAGGAAAGGAACGAGGCGCTGACAAAAAGGGAAGAGAAACTGAAAGCAAGACGAAAAAAAAGGAGGGGGTCGAAGGGTGGCAAAAAGCCAGGGACATAGCTCACCGCCGAGAGAAATTGACAGATCATACGTCGAGGGGGAAAGAAGGCCTATGCGAGTGGAAAATCATGCTTAGGGGAAGCGCTAGGGACAAAAAAATCAGCCACAAAAAAAAGGGGCGCGCAAAATGAACTCTCTTCTCATTGGGGGAGGGAAGGGTGGCGCTGCGGAAGAGAAAAAAAGAGGATCGTAATCAAGACTGGGCGCCGCGCAGGTGGAAATAATTCAAAAAGGAAAGGAACATCTGGAAAAAGAAAGAATCTTTAATTTCGGAGCAGAAAAGAAAGAGGGTAGAATGTGAGGGAGCTCGGGTGCGGAGTGGAAAAGCGTGGGAAACGAATGAGGTAAGTGCGGGAAATTCGATGAACCGCCGTGGAGTGAAGGGACAATCCATCTCGAATGAGGGGAGGAACTGGAGTGGACAGGATAAGGACGCGAAAAGTGGCCGTATAGAAAATGAAGGGGCCGTAGGGGCAAAGGGCATTCAAAAGGAAGGGGTTCCGCAGAAAAACAGATCATTTGCCCGAAAGAAAAACTTCCGGGGGAAAAAGGAGGAAAGTCCCGCAGACGTCTTGGTTGGGAAAGGTAGGACCCGGTCGGGGGTCTGGGAGTAGGGGGGGAGTCGAGGATGTGAGTGACCCTCCCGGTTAGGACGGGAGATGAACCAAATACCGCGTCGAAAAATAGACACCAGAGAATACGTTGTCCGCACAGCAGACTGCTGAACTCCGGCTAGGGGAAAAGACGTTCGAAGGTGTAGAGACAACAAGACTGTCAATGGTAGGTTCCGGGGGTGTAGGGACGGCAGATGAATGACACGGGCGACACGTTGGCCAAGATTGCACGAAACAGGGGACTGGAAGGGAGGACAAGTCAAAAAACGGAAAAAGGCTGAGTTAAGGACACCGAGAAGGAGTCGCAAAAAGCCATTTTAAACGGCCACCCGGCATGTAAAGCGAGCGACATCAACACAAAACTTCCCCAGCTATCTTAGGGCCGGTTGGAGCCTCAAAAAAGGTACAGCAATGAAAAAAAAAACGACGTAAACTCTTTTGCACCCTGGGGAAAACGTCACTAGAGCCGAAGGGGGTTTGGGGGGTGGGTACCTCAAGTGAAGAACTGCCAAAGGAAAGAATGGAAACAGCTCATACCGGGGACAAGGTCTTTTCTCCTCCGCGAGGGGAAGAGGAGATCAGAAAAGAGGAGGTAAGTAAAAATATATGATGAAGAATCACCGAAAAAGCGAAGCAACAAAAACAAGCCACATGTTTACCGGTTGTCGGCCCCTAAATGAAAAGGGTTGCCTGGAGCCTTCCCAACCCCAAGGGGGGAGACCAAAAGGAAAACACCAGCAGGTGCAAGACTGCAAACTGAGATCGTGGGCACCCGTCGAAAAGGGGATGGAAGATTTGAGACCCAATCTACCTGCAATGTCGATGACGTCGGGGAAAAGCGGGGCGGCAATGCACTCACGGGAAAACAGTCATTTTGCCGCACATACTGCGAGTGAAAAAGGAGAGCAGGCCAGGTGGTGGGGGTCCGATCAGAGGGGAAATTGCAAATTGTGCGTAGGGGGGTTGAAACTTGGGGGGGGGCAAAGGGGGGGGGCCAGGGAAATCATCCTTACAGAAAAGTACCGAACACAAAAGCAAAGTTAGGAAGCAAACCATGTGAACGGCGGGAAAAAAAAAAAAAAAATGAGGGAAGGTGGGCCAAATGGCCTTCCGAAGGGTCGGTTAAAAAGGGGGCAACAGGGAGGGAGACTGGTGGTAGAAAGACGGGGGCAGGAACGACGCAAAAACGTGGGAAGTCTCACCACGAATGGGTTTAACAGAAAAAAAACGAACGGCGGGCAGCACAAAGAGAAAGAAAACAGATCAAAAAGAGACTCGCCGTAAAAACCAGAATCAGAAAAACGGGCACAACAAGCGGGCGGCAAGGTCCAACTGAAAAAGGACAGGTCATTTTGTTTGTGAAATGTTGGGGTGGGGTCGGCACCGAAAGGGTCAAACGAGTTAAAGACACAGGACTGACGGGACGCACGGCCCAGCGGGTCACATCCCACCGGGAGGGAAAAACTGTTTAGGGACTCTTAAAGCGAAATGGGAACCACGGACGGGGGCAAGTCGAACGAATTGGAGAAGAATGACACTGAGGAAGATGTGCGGGGTGGTTCGGTCCGAACGCACAGAGGCTAGACATTCCGAAGGGGAGAGAAAATCGGGCACAAGAAGAAAACGCTAAAAAAAAAAAGAGAACAAGAAAGTCATTAGAATCTAAGAGGATACACACGTAAAAAAATGATCTGTCTGGTGAGGGCAAAGGGCCACCGCGAATTTATGAACAAACGCGCGGAAATCCGGGGAAGTGCAGGGGTGTAGGGAGCGGTGATCAGAGGTCAAAGTGCCGAGCAAAAAAAAAAAAAGAAAAAAAGAAAAACCAACCACATGGAAGCCGAGAGTCCAGGACACATTACCAAGGGGGCAGGCCGAAAAGCCACGTCGAGTAGAATAAGAAAGGAGACAACAATCTCAGTAACTCCTGGAGTTCAAAATCGAAGGAAAGCTGTAGAAGGAGGGGGAGGCTGCTTTGTGAGAAGCGGATTGTGAAGGAGAATGGCGCACTTCGGACCAAATTGCATCAATCGTAGTGCCCCGGACTCGAAGAAAAAGGGGGGTAAGTGGTTGGGAAAAAAACGGGGCTCTAAAGGCAAACGGACAGAGACTTTTAGAAGGAGGGGAAGGGGGACATCGCTGAATATTAGGAAGAATGCATTCCGGGCAACAGCCGAAAGAAATTCACGGTGTTGAGGGAAAAAGCCCAGACTGTGCAGAATAACCACAGAAAGGGGAAATTGGGAGCCGTAATCGTCCAGCCTGGGCACATCCAACTAACCAGAAAACTGGCGCGCAGAGTCACGGGAAAAGGTCCTGTCAGTACCAAGGGGAGTATGAAAAGCCCTGACAGGGGTTCCTCCGGGGGGTGTGGGAAAAAGAGTGTGTCCGGAGACTGACGGGGGAAACTTCAATGGTAAGAGCCAAACCAATACAATCACCGAACGCGCCATGGTATTATGATCATCAAAGAGGAGGCTAGGAAGGAGGAAGGGAACCTGGAGAACACCGAAGCTTTGGGAAAACGGTTCGTAAAACCAAGCCAGAGAAATATCGGGATGACCTGCAGACAGGCCACACGGTAACTATCGTGCAAAAAAAACGGCAAGGAGAGACACTGCGCTTGGAGGGGCTCACGGAGTGCACGGAGAATGTCGACAAGGAGAAGAGAAGAAGAAACTTTCATAGGCAGAAATTGATGGAAAGAAACGGCTTTTGGAAAAAACCCACCAAAAAGTGGAACGATTGTTGGCGCACTTTTGCGGAACCCATGTACCGCGCCAAAAGTTGGAGAAAAAACTCCGGTTCTTCGGGTCGATGAAAAAACAACGGGGAGCGCAATGAAGCCAAAAGAGGCAAAAATTCTAAAACGAGTCCTCCCCCTTGGGAGGAAAACAGGAATCAGGGGGCTGATCAACTCAAAGGGCGAATGTTGAAAACACCCGGAAGCGGAACAATCACTCCTCGTGAAGGATAGTCCGGCCAGGGAAAAAAAATAGCGATTTTTGGAACGGTTTGGGTGGGGGGACAAAAAAAAGGATGCCCATCAAAAAGTCGAAACCACTTTGGAAAGTAAGTCAGAGGGAGACATAAAGACCCCCCAGGGGAAGCCTTCGAAAAATGTCCAAAGGGTCAGGCTAGGCGGGAAGAAAAAAAGACACAGCTTATGATTAAGAACTAGGGTGTGTTGGGGTTGGGGTTAAAAAAAAACAATAAGGTCCCAAAAACGGAAACGTCTGCAACGTATCCGTTTTAAGGCGGTTGTTCGCACGACACGGAAGCTCATACGAGGGCCGGTTACCCGCACACCAACATCGGGCAGGCACTGGGTGAGGCACGCGCAGACGGAGGATCTTTTTTTGCAAAAAAGAGTAAAGTAGGCAGGGCCCATAAAAAAAGGGGTGATAAAAAGGCCCTCCGGGTCAAAAAGTGCAAGAGGGGGGGCCCTCATTGGCAATTACTCGGGCGGCAAACCAAACAATCGATGCAAAAATAATATTTGAGAAGAGGGAAGGTACGGAAACTCGAACCGACATTGGCACGCAAGCAACAGAACAAAAAAATCTCTGGGGTGGTAAAAGCTAGGGGGATCTAACCAGCAATAAGAAAAAAAAAAGAGGAAAGTAAACGAGAGGAAACAACCAGGAGGGGAGGAAAAGAAAAGAATAGGGGCTCAAGATCCGTTTGGGGTTTCGAGACAGAAAAAGAGGGAACGTCAGCTTGGGGTTAATGACAGGTTGCGAGGGTGTTCACGATAAAGAGGAAGGGGGGGGGGGGGGTGTTTGAAAAAAAAAAAAAACCCCAACGAGATGGGGGGAAAACCTAGGGGAAAAAAAATGGGCACCGAACAGTCGGTTACATGGAAAGGCCTCTGACACTAATACCGGGGAAAACCTTGGGGAAAAAGTGCAAACAACATGAAAGAAAAAAGAAACCGTGTGGTTAAAAAAAGAAAAATCAGGCAGAACCAGCGGGTAAATTACGGCACGGGGAAATGCCAAGGATTTCCAGGGGGAAAAGAAACAAGGTCAAGGCGAAGGGTAGAACGAGGTCGGGCAAGAAAGACCAGAAGAATAAAGGGAGGACTAACGTCGGAAACAGGGCTTTTGGGGCAAATTGCCATGTGTTCAACAACGAAAAAAAAGGTTATAAATGAGAGCCTTGTCGTGGTTATTGTAAACTGCAAACAGCGTGAAAAAAAAGCGCCCCATTTGACTTTTGGTGAGAAGTCCTTTTCAAAGGTGGGGGGGGGTGGGGGTGCGCCCAATATGGGCAGCGGAACATTACCAAAAGGGGGGGGATGCAATGAAATCGGGGTCAAGAACTTGGGGGGAACACAGAAAAATCGAATAATGTAAAAGGTGCCGGGGTGCCAACTATGGGGAAAGAGAAATATGCCTATAGGGGCTGCAGGTGTGAAAAGAGGTAGCCTTTATCAGATAATAGAACTCAGAAGTTTCACGAGTCTCAATTGCTGTGAGTCTATTGCCAAGGCTGTCGGGTGCCTCATCAAGATGCAGAGCCAGGGGGGGTGGGGGGTCCGATGGCTAACAATAAGTAAGGAGTCAATCAGACGAAGAGAGGTTAAGGTAGAAAGGATGAAAACCACCAAACAGCAGATGAAACCTTTGGGGGGGACGTGGCAGTCTCGGCACATCAATGCTCGGATGGGAGTTTGTCAAGGGGGGGCCGGCTTAACGCAAGGAGGGGTCGAAAAGGTCCTGAATCCACTCCCAGGGAGAGTTCACAATGAGGGAAGGGAAGGGGGACCGACTTAAGCTTGAAGGTGGCCCGACCTACTTAAAGAGACCGATTTCTCTGTAATCATGAGGGATACCGGAGTGATAAAAGTCTTGTAAGGCTCTTTTCAAGTCACATAAGACCCTGAATCTGGGGAATAAAATGGAAGATAGCAAACTGAGAGATGGTCGAGTGTACTCAGAAAGTGGAAAAAGCCTGGGAAGAAGAGTCGGCCTGTAAATCGCTGGAAAACAAACCCAACTGATGAACAGAAAAAGAAGAACCGAACCGGGAAAGGGGCAAGGTGAGTGATTCACTGGGAAAGGGGGGGGGTAAGCATTGTTTTGAGCGGTGGAGAAGTTAGGGGAAAGGGGTAAAACCAGGGAAAGGGTGACGGCGCCAATCGGGGAAGGGGGGGTCCCTCAGAAAAAAACAGGAGGGCCGGACTTTCATCCAAAGGGGGAAGCTTCGGGCAGAACAAGGGAAAAATGCAGGTGGGTTCACTGAATCTTAAAATCGAGTCGGATATCACAACAAAAGGGAAACTCAGGGGGAAACGATATTCCCTTCGGGAAAAGAAAAAAAGTTGACAAGGGGGGGGGGTCGAGGGCACCAAACTGACGGGAGATGGAAAGACGACGACGGTCGCAGTGGTTTTGGGTTGCCCCAAAAAACAATCAGAAATTCGGAACAGAAAATCCTCCTCTTAGAAAAAGCCATAACTGGGCGTGGTCCCATCGGGCTGAGGCCTTTCTCATGGCTTCAGGACCGCTCGGTTGGGGAAGCGAAAGGGGACGAGGACGATCGGGGGAAGCGTGGGTTCAGGCAGTGAGCAGGGGGAGGGGAAGGACAAGAGAAAGAGAGCCGCCAATCCGCCCCTTTCATCGGGAAAACGGTAATACGTGCTCGGGGGGTCGGGGCAATCTCCCCCAAAGAGAGAAGAGGTGGGGGGCTCCGGGGAAAAGTAGCGGAAGGTAAGCGGTATATTGACTGGGTATAAGGGGGCGGTTTGGTAGGAGTTTGCCTGGGGTCGAAAAGAACGGCGGAATGAGGGGGTAGTCGATTATTGAGGAAGCAACTTCAGGACAGCCACAAAGAGTCGAAAATGCCGGTCGCGCATGGGAGTTTACATCTTCGTATCGGCGCGGAAAAAAAAAAGGTGGAGCGGGGGGGGGGGGAAGGGAAACTGGGAAAAAAAAAGGCCCGTGGGGCGACTCGGGAACGGGGTCAGGAACGGTAAAGACGGGAACCTCGAGGGGGGCCTAAATAAAGCAGTCAGTTCGGGATTGGGCCGAGGGGTGGGAGAAGGGGAATGAAGCGGTAGGGGTCTCTTCTAGAACAGAGGTATTCGTGGGAAAGGAAAGTGAAAGGATTCTAAATAACACGGGGCTGTCGTAAGAATAAGATAATCAAAAGTACAACCAGAGGAAAGACGGGCAAGAAGAAAAAAAGCATCGTCGAGGATTCTGCTTGCATCGGAAAGAGTGGTTTCCGGCGAAACGCTTTGTTCTGGAAGTCCTTTTTGGGGGGGAGGGGAGATTCCGTGGGAAGAGGAAAGAAAAAAGAAAAAGGGTCGACCAAGGTGGGGGGGGGCAAAAGAAACCCAACATTTTTTCGAAAATTGGCGGGAAATGGACCAAAAGGAGTTGTCTTAAAAACAAACGCTGGGAAGTAAAGGAACAACGCGCGGATGCAGCAATCACTGGGGATAACGGAGGGAATGTCTCCTCGAGCAAACCGGAAATAGTGAGCGGGAAAAAAGCAGGGTGCACAACAAGGAAGCACCGACAGAAAGATGGGCCGCCGGGTGACGGGAAAAGGCAAACTTGGGTTGTGGGGGGCGTAAATCTTCTCCATGGAAAACGGAGGCAGCACACACGGGTAAAAAATCGTGGGCAAGATGGTTGAAGATAGTGAAGAGAGACACAGAACGTGGGGAAAAGAAGGGAAAAGAGAGGTGAATAGCCACAGAGAAAAAGAGTTTAAGGGGGAGCGCCGGTAAGTGCCGTTTTGTGTGAGACTTCAAGAAGTGGGGGCAAAAACAAAGAGACGGGGGCAAGGGGGGGGGAAAAACAGGAAGGGGACGGGTGGGGCCCAAACAGGAGGTCGGTGAAACTATTCACAATAAGCCGCTGACAAGGGTGAAAGTGCTGAGCTAGTCACTAAATTAAGAAGGGGCAAACCAGAGGTGGGAACAATCTTCTCGGTGAAGGTAAAAGTCCAGCCGTTGGTTTTGCCGAAAACAAAAAGAGAGTTTGTCCTTACTCCAGTGCTAAAAAGGGGTTGGTCATCTTGGCAAACGTGGGGAGAAAAAGTAAGTAAGAGGCCCAACCGAATATCCCTAACAAAACGGCAATTGACAGAGGTGGTGTGTTTGGGGGGGACGCGAAACGGTCTCCCGTAGGGTGCCAAAGCGAGGCACGACAGAGATTCGGTCGGGGGAAAAGTTGTTCGGGGGGAAAAAAAACTCAAACGGGGGACACGGAAGGGGTCGATCTGGGGGTTCAGAACTTAAGGCCCACCGCGAAGATCGTCCTCTAGACCGAAAAGAAGTATTCTTCATCGACAAAAGGCAGCTGTCAACCAAGGGAAAGAAAAGGGGAAGGGTTATTTTTGAGAAACCTAGGTGAGCACAAACTAATGGAAGCTCTACTAAGGAACTTACAAAGCAACCGGATGGTCCACCTTGGGGGTTCGCAGCGATCGAAAATTGTGGGGACAATCCGTCTTCCCTACTTGCAAAGAAGGGGGGGGGCGACTTCAAGGAAAAAAAACGCGTTCAGTGAAAGAAACCTACTACAAAGAAGAGGAGACACGCGAGAAAATATAAAAGATCCGAAACAAAATCGAAGTCTATTAAGGACGCTTAGAAAGCGAGGACTTGGGAGACTTCATTGACCGCCAGTATTGGAACGGGCACCTCTGCCGATCAAAAAGAGACATGTTCACGTCTCCTCAGAAGGGAGTCTTAGGGCATAGCCAACCTCCCAAAAAGGAACAAGAATTTAAACCAGAAAAGGGACGACGCAGGCCTGCGAACCGACTCGACTTCTAAAAAGAAGCCCAAGAGCAAGTCGCATCTCCAGGGTTCAAACAGAAGGGAAAGGCTTTCAGAAAAGGAAATGCGGATGCCTGTCGATAGGGGGGGGACTACGAAAAGGTTGAAGGAAGGGGAGCAAAGTGTAGATGAAGCGCTCTCGTGCGAGAGGACGAGAAAATTGAAGAGGAGCGAGAAAAAGGAAACATCGTCGATAGGGGTGGGCGAAGGGAAATCGCAACGACCGGCTGTAATATGTAAAGGCCAGTAAAGAGGGGATTCCTTTTGGGAGACAGAAAAGAGGGAGTGTCCCGAACCAGTCAACAGTGGCTCCTGAAATCGGGCTCAAAAGCCCAACATAGCAAAGGGGGAATCGAATTTCCGCCCACAAAACAGGCCAAAGCTGGAAAGGGAAAGTTGATAACGCAAACTCCCGGGTGACAAACAAACGGGTTTGGTGGTGAAATAGGGTGGGGCCGCAGGATGGGGTTACATGGTTTACAACGGATTCGCGCCAGAAAAGGAGACATCTAGCCGTGTTGAAAAGGAAAAAGCATCCGAAACGAAGGTAGGATTTAGAAAAGGGAGCGGAAAAAAGACGGTGAACGCTTGCGAAATCATTAAAGTAAAAACAGTAGCGAGTGAATGTCCGGAATTACAACAGGAACATAGAGGAGGGGAAAAAAATGGGTTCGGCCCGGGAAATTAAACGCTTACACCTGGTAGGGTCCTTCCTTACGGGGACTAAAATAAGAAAGATGACAGAAAAAGGAAAAAAATAAACGCATTGAGTGAAAATGAGTGAAAAACCAAACAAAAATAAACAATAGAAATCATTTTGACAGACCACACCGAGAAGCTTGTGTCCCTAACAAAACGACACCAAGGGTAAGGGGGGCATTTTTTCAGGTAAGTGCCCAAGGCGCAGAAAGACAAAACGCTTCAAAAAAAAAGAAAAGCCAGTCCGCTTTGAAGGGGCGACCAGGCGGGGGGAAAAAACGCTCTTGGAGGGGCATCCAACCACAATCAGTAAATGTAAAACAGAGGTAAGAACTGAAACATATCGGCCGTCCTCATTGGGGGACAGACACTGCCAGGATATTTGGGAGGGGGGCGTTTGTTGGGGGGGTTGGGGGGCAAAAAAAAAGGGGTGTGGTTGAAAAGGATAATAAGCAAGACAGGGGGGGAAAATGTCACAACAAAAACTCTGTGGGCGCTCAGAAAAACCCTGGGGGGGGAGGACCTCTAAAAAAGGGTGCACCGTGGAGATCACATGCAGAAGCAAACAAGAAAAACCAGCGGATTATGAAACGACTTTTTTCAAGCTGACCCTGGAAAGCTGCAAAAACACGACATCGCAGGTTTTTTAATCAGAGTGTGGGGGGTGTCACAGGCCAAACAATCGACGCATCGCGTTAAGAATGTACTGCTGCATTTCGCCATGAATGGCACGCGAAAGACGGGGGAAGATGGGGGTTTCCAAAATTAATCTCGGCATGGGGCCCATCCAAAAACCCCATGTTAGAGGGGGCCACAATGGGGGCAGGACGCGGTCACCGCAAATGTGGCTGGGCACACTCGGGGGGGAGCAAAGACATAAACATAATAAACACACCAACAGCAAGGTGTTGTCTAAGATTAGCAAGGAAACGAACAAAACTGCACGAAAAGCCGCCGCGCTGGTTGGGACAACATAAAGAGAGAACGTCTCGAAGACCAGGGAATACCGAGAACCAAAGATACGAAAAAAATCAACAACAAACGAGAGGAGAGAGATCTGGGAGAGTGGATTCCGGTACTGGGAGAAAGATAGCAAAAGGTGAAAAAAAAAAAAGAGGCCGGAGACGGTGCCATTTCGGGGTCAGAGGGGAAAAATCGAAAAAAGAAAAGGAAAAAAAAACGAACCAACGGATGAATTTGGAGGGCCCGATGTTGCATGGGGCAAGCCAAACCAAATTAAACATGCGGGGAACGGCGGTTCCCCTAAGGGGCTCGGAAAAGCTGGGGGCTGGAACCAAAATGGCATATAGAAGTTTAAAGAAGAAAATCACTGGACCAAGAAACAGGGGGGGGGACCCAGGGTCAAAACGTCAAAAATGCCAAGAGGGTCTGTCCTTTAACCTGACAGGCTAAGCATGAGGAAGAAGGGGAGGAGAAGAAGAGCTTAAAAGAAAGAATTCATTCAGTGCAAAGCCAGGGGGGCCATGTGGCAGGTTTCAGAGAAAAAAAAGTTTAATTCATAGAGAGGGTTTCGTTGGAGGGACGGGGAAAAGTGACAAAAAAAAGGGTTGGGACCGTGTGGTTTGTAGGAAAGCCTGGGACAAAGGGGTTTGGACATAGCCAGATGGACACAGAGGGGGGACTCGGGGAAGAGGGGTCAAAAAAACAAGTGTTGGCAAACCCAAACAGAAGCCAAAAGAGAATGGCCAAGGACATGCCTGCATCGAAGAAAAAAAACACTCCGGATTAGCTTCAAGGGGGAAGTCAGCGATAGAACAAGAAATGTGGAAGGCGGAAAAGGCTTGAGGGGGGATATGTAGGGGGGTTGCCGCCTGTCGGGTGAATCGTCTATAGCGGGGGACGGGGGGTGGAGAAGACGGAACAAAGACGAATGAGGGTTGTTCTAAACGCGAGGGGTGGAACCGAAAAAGAGGACCAAAATCGTGGAAAAAAAGGGGGAATTTTTGGGGCTTTAAAATCCCGGGGCGAATGGAAACTGTTGGCAAATTCAATGTAGAGGCGGAAGGTTTCGGAGGGGGGGGGAGGGCGTAACGGAGGAGGAACTGGGTGTCTACACATTCAAAGAGAAGTGAAGAGTGTGGAAAGCTCGGGGGAGAAATGTATGGGGGAAGTGAACGAAAGGGGGGGAAAAACGTGACAAAAGAAATGCATAGCGAAAAAAAGGAATGAGATGGGAACGGTGCCTTCAAGGAGGTTGGAAAAAGAGCCAAAAAAGCCAAAAAAAAAACCAAGGTAAGTTCCCAGAACCCCGCGAAAATACGCGGAGGGGAGGGGGTTGGCTTTCATAAAACCAGCGAAAGGTGCGATGTCTTACCCGCCAGAAACTGGATACACAGGGGGAAAAAAAGAGTTCAAAGAGGGGGGGACAAAAAAGATGAAAAAACAAACGAGAACACCGGCGGTGGCGTTTAAACTTTGCAACTTGGCTTGAACTTGGGGACTTGAGCTGGGGAGAAACAAAATGAGTCAGTAGAGGGGAAAAGGGAAGAAAATACTGGAAGAGGGAGGGGGGGACGAAACGAACAAAACGTCTTGTTGAGTCACACCGGGAATCGTGCTCAAGAGGTGGTTTGCCTAAGCAGGGAATAGATTAGGAGAGCGAAGCAACTCAATGGCCATTCGGAAAAGAAAACCGAATAGTGAAACATGGTCAGAGCGTGGGCTCCCAGGACGGGGAAACGCCTGTAAAGACTAAGAGGGCCCCACGGGGGGGGTTGTCCTTCAAGTCTGCGGAAAAGACATCCTGAACGACGAGAGAGGACAAGAAGGAAAAACTTCCCTCGTGTGAAAATAGGAAGAGGAGGGGGACTCAAAAAAGGGGAAGGGCCAAAACGCACCGGCTCGGGGCGCCATCAACATGGCCGCACTAAAATCTAAGGCGGGATTTTTGGGGAAGTGGACGGGGAATGCGGGCATAGACGTCCGATCGACAAAAAGCAGATTAACGAGGGGGATCTAGAAGACGAAATGTTGAATAACGAAGGGTAGAAAAAGGGGGGGGGGGACCGTGGGAAAAAGTCCTCCAAGACCAAAAAGGGGGGGGTAGGAAGGACGTCTGCAAGAAAGGAGAGTAGAGGTACCAAAAAGGGGGGGGTGGATAATAGGTGTCGGGGGTGTTCGGAGGTGGCTAGGGAAGGAAAATGAGTGGGGGTGCAAGGGGTCAAAAACAAAAAAATGAAAAACCGGGGACGTAAAGCAGCCTCGGAACAGCCGGGGGGGCGAACGATGGGAGGGACATCTTCGAGAGGGGTCGGGCTAAAAAGTGGTGGCGGTGTTGGACGCTGGAAGGACAGGGAGGCCGGAGAATTGAAGGAGTGGCTCACCGACGGTGAAAGAAGACCGCTTCACGGAGGAGAAAATGCCGAATTTTTGGGTCTGATTTCGCCCGAAAGGAGGGGCGGGATCGGGGAACAGATGAGTCTTTTTTCAGCCGGCTAGAAAAAAACTTCGAGGCAACCTTCAAAAGGAGGGGTTCGAAAACTATATCGAAAACAACATAGATACCCGTTGGCCACAGAATCCCAGACAGCACGCAGGAGGAGCAACGGCGAATGCAAAATCGGAAAAAAAACGCCCTTGGTTTAACGGGGGGGGGCAGAAAGAAAAAGCCAAAAAGAAAAGGGTGGTCAGGGGCATGGGGGGGTAGGGCTGAGTGAAGAATTGAGACCCTTTCAAAAAAAGGGGGGGGGGGAAAATACTTCCAAAATGGGGTGGGGTCCTCACAAGGGGAAAAGGCCCATTGCAAAAAGCAGTCTGTGGTACGGAAAACACGAAAACGGGGGGGAGGGGTGAAACTTCACAAAAGCAAGACCACGTATTCTCAACCAGATTTTGAAGAACGGGCTGACAATGAGCAGAGAGGCCACCATCGTTCAGCAGGAGAAACGGCTTAGGTTCAACGCAAATCCTGAAAGACCAGGGAATGACTACTGGGGGAAAAGATGACATCCACATCAAAAGTTCAGTCGGA
>Ga0179593_1524062_pt1 | contig 14676 bp, 26 predicted proteins | sample CZODoug2_1_08_16_FD_185931 | JGI IMG/M metagenome (GOLD analysis project Ga0179593, IMG submission 185931) | Vadose zone soil fungal communities from Angelo Coast Range Reserve, California, USA - CZODoug2_1_08_16fungal (PacBio error correction) | ecosystem: Environmental > Terrestrial > Soil >...
AAGGGATGTGCCCAAGGTCAACGGTCGGCAAGTAAGAGGAAGTTCGAACAGGAACGAAAACTGAGCTCTTTTTTCCTTGGGGGGAACCATCAAAGCCCGCCTTCCAGGGGGGGGGATGGTTTGCAAGGCCTCTGTGGCCGTCAAGTCCCTGTCCTTCTGCGGAGGAGAGGAACTGCTATCTTCCTATATGGTAGGGCTCCACTTTTCGTATTTTCTGGGGAGAGGCAGGAGAGGCAGGTACCAGTAGATAACAGTCGGGACCTATTTCGGAATTCCCGTGATCAGAGGAAGGGACAACAACGGGTCGGGAGAAGTCAGCACATCTTCCTTTCCTCCTGACGTATCAATTGCCGAGGAAGACGTTTTGCAATAGATCTTGGCTGGAGGACCAATGTTTGGCTGTTAGGAAGAAATTTCCAATGGAGACAGAGAGTGAGGTAGGCGTTTTACAATCTGTGTGGGGGAGGAAAAAATCCCTAGTTGCGAATGGCAACAGTTCGTGGGGAGAAGCGTCCCTGAAACCGGCAGAGAAAGGAAAGAAGGGGGGGGGTAGGAGGAGCTAAGGGGAGAAGGGGGAGAGAGGGAGTTAGTGGGGGGGTAAGGGAATAGGTAGACAAAAGAGGGAGAGTGAAGGGGGGGGGAAAGGACAGAGGGGGAAGGAAATCATGGGGGCAAAGAGGGTACGGGGAACAAAGGGAAGTAGGTCAGAGAAAAAGAATAAGTTGGGGGAGTGGGGAAGTGTCAGGGAAAGGGGGGGTGGGAAGGTGAAGGACGCGAACTAAGTAGAAAAAAAGGGAGGAGGAGGTGGAGTAAGGGGTTTGCAAGGGGGGGGGAGGGGGTGGGGGTAGACAGGGGGGATAAGGCGACGGAGGGGAAAAGCAGGGCTGGGGGGTGAAATGTGAAGGAGTGGAGTGGGTATGTGAGGGAGAGGGTAAGGGGAGGAGCGGGGTCGGATCGGGGAGTATGCAGGGAGGTATTGAGGAGAGATAGGGGGGGGGGAAGCACAAAGTATGAGGGGGCGAATTGGGGGGGAGGAGAGAGAATGGTGAGGAGTGGTAGAAGGTGGAAGATGCGGGAGGGGAGCGAGAGGGGGAGTAGGAGGTGGTCGAAGGTGGGAGAAAAGCGGCAGGATTAAAGAATCGTGAGAAGGTGTAAGAGAGAAAGGAACAGGTAGGAGATAGAAAGGTAAGAGGGTGGGAAGTGGCTGAGTAGGGGGGGGGGGGGAGACGTTGGAGCGTGGAGGGCAGTGTTAGGGGATAGTTCAAAGGGAAGAGGGAGGGACAAAAGGAGGGGATAAAAGGGAGGGGTAGGGTGTGGGGGTAGTGGGTGGCGGCTGAAAAGAGTTGCGTAAAGGGGGGGGAGTGCAAAAAGAAGGGGGTTTAGGAGGGGGTGATGATAGAAGGAGGGGGGCTAGAGGTCTGGGGGGGGAGGAACTGTAAGGGGACGTGGGGGTAAGGAAGAGGACAGAGGTGGGGAAGAGAAAGAGGAGAGTGGGAGGGAAGTATAGACGGGGGGAGAGAAAGGGAGAAGTGGAGGAGTATAGAGGGGGAAGGGGGTTAAGATGAAGAGGGGGGAAGGGGGAGGTGGCGGTGAGGAGGGGAGGGTGAGAGGTGAGAGGAGTGTACAGGGGAGCAAGAGAAGAGGGATGCTCGGAATCGCGGGGGGACAAAGTGAAGCTGAGACTGGGAGGGGGGGGAAGGGTAAGTGGGGATAGTGAGAGAGGGGCTCAAGCTTGGGCGGGAAGTGAGACGGGTATTAAGGACGATGTGAGATGGGAGGTATAAGATTGGGGGGGGTGGGGGGGGTGGGGGGGTAGGGAGAATGGAGGGAGGCGTTGGATAGAAGAGGTGAGAAGGAGAGTGGGTAGGATTGGAGGGGTAATGGATCGGAAAGGAGGGTACAGATTGGAGGGGAGGAGGTGGGGGGACGGTGGTGGGAGGTAGGAGAGAGGGGGGTGGTGTGGAGAGGGAGGGGGACGGAAGGGGAGATGAAGAAGGGCTGCATGGGGATTGGTAGTGGTGAGGGGGGACGAAAAGAGGGGGAAAAGGGGGAAGGGGGAGGAGGTCGGAAGTACGTAGGGAGATGGGAGGGGTGGGGAGAGGGTGACTACGAGGATCGGAGGGGAGATCACGGGGGGGAAGGGGGGGGAGAGAAGGAGAAGGGTAAGAAGCGAGGAGGGAGGATGGGGGCAGGGAGAGAGGAGGGGGGAAGAGGAGGAGGCGGGAGTGGTGGTAAGGTGGTGCGTTATGGGGGGAGGGAAGGGGGGAAGGCGTTGGTGGGGAGCAGAGAAAGGGGTGTCAGGGTAGGGGTGAAGGAGTCATAAGTTAAGAGGGGGGCCAGGGGGAGAATCAGGCGCTCGCGCCTCTCTCCTCTTCTTTCTTCCTCCCCTTTTTTCTGACAATAAAAAAAGTGACTGATTCACCGGAGGTTTCCCTTCTCGCACACAAGTGAGGTGAGAGAACCCCTGGGGGAAGGGGGGGGTGACCTCACAATCCCTTTGGCTAGATTTCGTGTTAAGCAATCTAATGATTGTTGGAATAAGAGAGGGAGTGAAAGGTTTTGGGAAAAAGATGTGGTCATAAAGGATTAGATAAGGGGGGCGAGGTTTATCAAAGAAAAGAGATGCCCATTGTGAACGATGACTCAGGGGCTATGTGGTATTACTTGGGGAAAAAAGGGGGAGTGAAGGAACGTCTTTGTCTATGGGGGGGGAAAAGAGCGCGAGAAGAAAGGGGGGGGTTCGATTTTAGAACGGACTGAGGAGTTTTCGGGACCCTGGCAAAACTTTCATCACTGAAAGTCTTTTAAAAGGGGGGTTGAAAGGATGAGAGAGGGGAAGGGGGGGGGTGGCAAGACTATTGGGCGTCTACCAGGAAAAGGGGGTTGAATCAAAGAGGTTTGGGGGTGTGCATATCTTTTTTCAGAATCGGCGTTTTGAGGAGACCTTTAACAGTGGTCACAATTCGGGAAGAAAAATACTTAATAGGTGAAAGAGAAAGGGGCAAGCTGCATCTTGATGAGACGCCGAAGGTGGGACTGTCCGAGTACCGAACTTTAGAAATCAAAGAGGAAGGAAATTAAGATCCAAAAAGGCGCTTTCTCATACAATTAGAAAAAACATCGGTGGCAGGATTGCAGGGGAACGTCGGTCCGGCCGGTGAGTAGGAACGTAGAGAGATCATCCTTGATCTCGGAGGGGGTGCGAAAAATTTCAGAAAGGAACGATCGAGCTTCGATCGGGAGGAGAAAAGAGGGGGAAAACAGGTTCGGGGGGTAAGGACAAAGGCAATGTCTCCGGTAGTTTGAGCTTGCGAATCTAAATCCCGAATCGTTAGAATATAGAAAGGGCCCAAAGAGAGGAAAACATATTCTATTGAAAAAAATGCGAGGGTGGGTGGGGGAGAAACAGTTTCTCTCCTGACAGACAATAGAGATCAAACCACGTATTACATTGATCAAAGGGCGCCATTTCGTGGAAGGCGCCTGCGCTCTGGGGGGTGAAGGAAGACAAAAAGGGAAAGGGGCTCTTTTCGATGCGCGTCAATTGAAATAGCAATATCGAAGTCCCTTCACTCCCAGAGAGGTAAAATGTGTCCGCGCGCAGTTCGGACGCAAAAACTAGGAAAAGAGCGGAAGAACTATCATGGAAATCTGTTCAAACTTAAACTCAAAGCGTGTCAGGCGCGGGTCAGCCATCCCATATGATATTGAAAGAGGGGGGGGTGCTTTAAAGGGGCCAAGATCGGCGCTTCAACCCAAGAGAAGAGTCGCGCAATCCGAGGACGAGAAAGCTAGGGCGAATAGCCCGGGCGAAAACCGAGAATTCTATATTTGGCCAGGGGAAAATGGGGACCCGACGAAAGTCCTTTTTCTATTTTCGTCGAAAAAAATGATACATCCAATTTTCAAAGAGTGGGGAGACCACTCAAATTAATACGGTGCAAGGTGTTGTCAGCGCAGCAATCAAGAATTTAACGAAATAAATATCTAGAAAAAAGGAGAAAGTAGGGTCCTTTAAATTCTTGATTGTGGTGCAGGGGGGGAAATCATTGCAAAAAAAAAGGGGGAAGCAGGAGCCTATGTTGAGGGGGGAGGCGATTTGGGGCTCCCCAGCGAATCCGCACGTCCGAGAGGTCCCCAAAGGGGAAGTTATGGCGGCAAGGCAAGAAAAGGTGGGATCAGGTCGAAGAGCCGGTGTTTTCGAAGAGTGCACTCCCGAGGGGCGGAAGCGTTTGCCCGTGCTTGGGGAAGAGAGGGCCACTCGAAGTGCCTAAGAAAAAAAGATGACGTGGGATGGAGGAAAAGTTCGTTCTTTTAATTTTGAACATAAAGGCGGAGCGATATGGATAAGCGGAGAGGGGGGGTGTCTGCAAAAAGAAATACAGCTCGCGGAACATAAAGGGTCGCCGATTGGAGGGGAAAAAGGCGAACTCTGTGCGAGAGTGGCTATTGCCATCTCTGAAGAGAAAAGCCATTTTCGCGATATCGCCGGGGGGGGGTGTCCGGCCTCGTTAAAAAAAGTAATTTCAAGAAATGCGCATTAAATAAAAATCCATCGCTGGGGGTTTTGATTCTCCTATTGCGAAAGCGGGGAAAGAGGGGTTAATGCGCTCAAAAAGGGGGAGGGGAGGGGTTTCAAGGGGGGGCGTGTTTCATATCTGCTGGCAATCAAATTCCGTGGTACGAAAAACGAGTCTGATTTAGAGAAAAAAGGAAAAAGGCGCCGGGGAAGAGAAAGACTCACCTGGACTTGTTGCGAATCCTGCGGAATGTGACCCGCTCGAACGAGAGATCCGAGGCCTTCCGCACGCCGCAAGTCAAAAGAGGAGGCGAGAAGCGAAAAGACATTCAACCGCCGGAAAACAAAATTGCTCAATATTTGGCAATAAGCGGTGGGGGCTTAGATGGGTCTCAATTATTTGGCCCCTCGGTGGATTAACTGTATCGCGAAAAAAAGGGAGCTAAATTTTCGGTAACTAAACTGGAAGAAAGAACTACGGCGGATCATAAAAGGAAAACTTGATACGGGAACTCTAATGGAAAAGGAAAATGGGGGTTTACAGCAAGGAGGGAACTCCTACAAACTCCTATAGGGGGAAGAAAAAGGATGCAAATGTTTATTTCCCAACTTCCGGGGAGAAAACGGGGCGGAAAAGGCAAGCCAATCGCCTTATTGGAATCGATCAGCTGTACAACGTTTGTAAAAAGAAGCGGGGAGGGACTTTCGGCAGTTTCCAAAGGGCCTCCGCTGAAGGGAGAAACCAATTTCCAGTCTGCAGTGGGGGGACTTCGCGCCCTAGTTCATAAAAAGCCTAATATGCAGTCCAGACAGTGCCCACAAAGTAATTAAAAAAAGGGAAGCCCCATGGGCATCTATTTGGAAACAAAACTTCTATGGGAAAGAAGGAAAAGATTACTACACTATGATGACCTTAAAGAAGTGAATAAGAGCGAGAAAAAAAGGATGAACACGCAATCAAGAAAACAGGTAAGGGGGTGTTCACAAATGCCTGAACGGGAGAAAAGGAAAGTATACTTGGGGGACAAGATACGAGCCCCATTCAGAGTTTCCTGTATATGGGGGGGGGGAGGGTTTGAAGGGGCTCTAAAGAGTTTAAGGGGTTCAATTACGCTTCTGAACTACTTACATATCACCTATTTATTTGGAAGATCCAAAATGAAGGGTCCTCCCTCTCTTGAGACCGAGAGGGGGAAAGACTATACCGCCAACAATGGTCGCCAATCAATAAAGATCCAGCAAGATAGATGCCAAACGTGAAAGGTCCGATATGGGGAGATTTTTAGCCGGCCCCCCGACCAAAAGGGTTTGCACCTTCACGTTGGCAAAAGCGCGCAATCGAACTTCCGCCAAAGGGAGGGGGTCGGAAAAATTCCACAGAGGACGGTTACCGGAGATCCGACTGCCCGAGCCAGCAAAAGAAAAAAGTGTGTCAAAATCCATGCAGTGGGGGAAGGCAACTCCCATACTGCAGAAGACAGGCACCGAGAATGCCGGAAGATTTCTCATCCTTTCACACAAATCCAGAATTTTTCTGAAGGGGCCTTGGGGGGGTCCAGGAAAAAAACAGGGGGTCGTGTGAAGGGGGGGGGGGCTCCTCCCCTCGTTCGCACTGCAGAACCGACTGCCTCAGTAAGGGGACTGTGAGAACCCTTTTATCGCGGAAAAAACACACCGGAGGAGGGGAAAGGGGTATTTGCCGCTACCACGAGGTTTTTAGGGGGACAGTCCATGGTCGGAAGAGCTGGTGCGACCCAGGCAAGGGAAAAATGGGAGGCTTTTCCTGGCAATCAAGCAAGACCTTCCGAAATTCGGGGGGGGGGTGAAGGGGCTCCAGAAAACGGCAATTCTCTGGTGAATGTCTTCGTGCTGTCTGAGGCGCATACACCTATCGTAATAGGGGGATTTTCTCCACTTGGGGGGGAGGGGAAGACAGTCTGAAAAAGGAAGGAGACAGTATTTGGCAATGGTTCCCAAAGGGCGGAAGGTCAACCGATGAGAGTGCAACAACCGTTTTCTTTGAGGCCCAGTGCAGGGGACGGCTTCACCACTTCTTCAAAAAGGAGGGAAGGGGGTGCCGAAGGGAAGAAATCTACTTTCTGGGATAAAGGGAGAAAATGTTTTGGCTGTAAAGGGGATTCGTACGTGTCGTTCCGAGGAAAGAGAGTGTTTTCAATCGTATGTTGGAGGGGAAAAAATCCCTGGGGGACAGTTTACGTTCGCGAGTGAACATATCTGCTCCCGAAACGAGAAAAGGGAGGCAAGAACATTTTGGGCGGACGATGAATGGGGGCTCGGAGGGAGAAAAAAAGTCGATTTCTAAGGGGGGGGGGGGGGGGGAAGTTTGGGGGGGGGGGGGCCCTCAAAAACTTTCATGCAGGGGTGGGGAAAGAACAAAGTTCCGGTAGGCGAGTCACTAAAGGGATGTAAGCTCTTATTTCACTGTGGTTGGACAAGGTGCATATTGGGGGGAGGGGGGAGGGAAAGGAGATTGCGAAATCGAGTTCTGGGTAGCCCAAGGATGACCAGGTTGACGGAAGGTACTTTGTTTGAGAGGGTTTGAGGGAAGGGCCACTATTTCAGGGGAAGGGGGAAGTCTTTCGATAAGGGGGGGGGCAACTTAAAGGGGGGGGGGGGGGGGGGGGGAGTGTATGCTCTTCACGGAGTTATTTTCGGACCCTTTCATAACCATGCGAGGGAATAAAGGAAGGTCCTTTGGAAGGGTTTTTTACAGCTTGATCTATCAATCGGGGGGAGTTAAATACGATGGGGAGTGTGGAAATACAGGAAGTGTGGGGCCATACTTTTCACTACTGGAAGGGGAGGGGGTCGGCGGGGGGGAGGAGGGATGTTCACTAATTCGCGGAGGGGTAATCAACGTTGGGAGGACTGGGATTATCCTCCGCGGGGAGTTCCTGTGAAAGGGGACGAACTTTAGAATCAAAAGGAGATCCACCACCGAGAGCCCCCAAGAGGGTCCCATACAATTCAAGAAGAAAAGGGGAAGGATTGCCAATAGTGAGTACAGTTTAGTCGGTAAGGGGGAGTGTAGGAAGAGAAGCAGCCCCCCGAAACTTGTCCTTCTTGCGACAGTGGGAGGGGAAGAGGCTATCGCGCGAAAGGTCCATCAAGAAATGATCCGCAAACAGGTTTCGGTGAGCTTTCGTAAGGACAAAGGGACAAGGGAGATTGCGTCTCCTAAATCCGGGGAGGGGGTCAGAGAAAAGAAAAAAAACGATGGGGGGCCAGCAGATATGAACACCATCTTAAAAATCTTCGATTGAAAAAATGTAGAAAGGAAAAGGGGCTCATACACTAGGAGCGCCTGACGCCATAGAGAAAATTTATTCTGATTCGCCAGAGTGCAATAACGGGGGGCTCCTGCTCTCGTAGAAAGGAAAAACAGAACAGGAGAACTTTCGCCGGTGCGAAAAAAAGCAAAATAGCCAATCCTAGGGGAAACACTCCCAGAAGTTTCCACTTTTTATGACCGCGCTCTGTATTCAAAGGGGAGGAGAGAACAAAGAAACGCTTCATCCATATCGAGAAAAGGGGTCAAAATGAAAAAGAACAAAGAGGGGAATCCATAGGCAGATTGCACCTAAAAGAGTGGCCTTCGGAGAGGGAAAGTGGCAAGATCTGCGCGTCAAACCAAGACGGAGACGCAATAAGGCACCTCTAGCAAAGAGGAGAAAGCGATACAAATGGAAGAAGTGACTCATACCTGTCCCGACGAATCTTACCAGAGATTATTGTCCGGTGTTCTGGGAAAAAAAGTCTGCGCCAAGGGGGAGAGAAATGGAAATACTGGGCAATGAGGGAAAAGAAAGAAACCACAAGCAAGAATTTAAAAAAAAGTAGGAGGAAAAGGAGAGAGGGTTATTTAAAGGTAATGAGGGGGGGGTGCGCGCTGACGGAACGCCGGAAATCAAAAGGGGGACGTTGAAAGAAGGGGAAATTGGATGCAGATTTGGAGTCCCAAAAGGGGGAAGAAGGGGGCATAATCTAGCGTTCAAAAATAGGAAGGGACAGGTCATGTAGCAAGGCAAGGTCGGGGGTAGAACCGGGCTATGAGGAGGGAGAAGATTTGCCCTCGGATTGGAAAAGGGACGCCGGACCTTTGGGGGGGGGACACGAGGAACGAGCCGAATGCACACCATCGTGCAATTTAAATAAGGGGGGCTTACCCGCTCCTGGGGGGGTGAAGGACTTTTTAATTTGGGGGGGAAGTTCTGACTCGATATGGAGGATACTAAGCTATAGAGTTGTTTCGAGGGGGAGATGGTGGGATGAGTTGCGAGAGGGGTAGAAAGGCGGAGGGTGGGACAGGGGAAGAGCTTTAGGTTGAAGGGATTAGTAAGAAGGAGAAGGGGGAGTGCGGGGGGCGGGGGGGGACTACAAGAGATTAACATAAAATTTCCTTCCACTCTTGGGGGAGGAAAAAATATTTGCAGGGGAAAAGGGGTTCCCCATTCTCTGAAAGCTCATCCAAAAAAGGGAGCCAGTTCCTCTTATAGAAAAGGGGGTTGTCGGAGAGAGAAAAAAAGATCTCAGTCTCACATTATTGGAAGAATTAAAGAATAAATGGAAAGGATCTCTATTGCGTCCAGTAAAAGAAATATGTTACAGCTCTCGAGAGTGAGTGTTTTGCAAGGGAGGGTATTGTGCGGTGTTTCAGGAGAGGCAAAATAGCATGGCGTGGGAGAAGGATTCGGAATTTAAGACGCAACATAAGAAAATGCAGGGGGGACGGGGGCCCAGGGTTCTCTTACTAAAGACTCACCGGAAAACGGAAGAAGAATTTGCTGAGGAGAAAAACTGCCGCTCTATGAGAAGAGGGAAAAGAAATGTTTTGGAAGTTCCAAGTCTCGGATGCTAACAATGATGCTCGGCGACGATTCCTAACCGACACCGGACAGGAGAAACATTTTGTCAATCTTATAAGGGGGGAAGGGGGGATGATATGGGGGGGGGGAGGGCGCTCAATATTATCAGTTTGAAGATGACTGTATCCTCGCATTTAATTTCTAACGAGAAGGTTTCGGTACGCACAAAAAGGACGGCTGAAGATCATCAATCTAAAGAAAAAGGGGATACGAGAGTTTTTCCGCTAATGGACGGCCACTGTTAAAGGAAAGAGCTGTCACCGCCGACAACGCACTATGGGGGGGGGGAAAAAGGAGGAAAACACAAACAAGGGGGGGAAAAGCCTCTTGTATACGACAAATTTCGTAAGGGGATCAAGAGAATTGAGGGGGGAAAAAAAGAAAAAAAACGTGGAAAAAGAAGGAAAAGGTATTAACTTCCTCATTGGGCCCGAAAAAAATAGACCCCTCTGGAGAAGAAAGAAATCTGCATTTTGACTTCCTCGGGGAAGAAAACAAGCAGAAAGCCGAAATGGAGAAAAAATTATTGCCCACAAAGTAATTACAAACGGAAGGGAAAAAAAAACATGGGCAAGAAAGGAAAAGAACTCGATGGATACACTCGCAGAGGCATCTTTAGAAAAAGTGGAAACCCAGGAGAAAAAAAGGGAAATAAAGGGACAGGAAAGTATTGATGACCTCCATCAGGGACTGAAAAAAAATGCAGGAAGAAAGTAGACTTTTGGTAAAATATTCCAAGAGACGAGACCCATTCAACGTCACTAAAAATTGCGATTGCCGCAAAAAAAAGGAGAAAAGAATATTCGAGCGTTTCGGGAGAAAAAGGGGTTCAAGAAGCTCGTAGAAGGGGTTAAGGGGAAAAACTAGGGAGGGGAAAAGAGCCAACATACTATTGAACTCGGGAAGATCTGGGAAGAATCGTCCGCGAAAACTAACAGCCAACAGGGGAGCCATTCCTTCTATCCATCAAGATAGAGGGGAAAGGTTTCCGATATTGAAAAAAAAAGACGATTGTGACCTTCCAGAAACGCATCAAAGACCGGTGGGGGGAAGGATGCTCGTCTCATCGGAAGTAACGCATCTTCTGGGGGGGGGAAAAATGAAAAGGGGGCTTCGATGCGATCAGACTGCAGGAAACGAAAAGAACGTAAAAGGGAAAGGACGATAAGGGACTGAGAAAAGAAAGACGCACGAATACAGTTCACAAGGGGGGACCGCCCACGAGGGATGTCTCATCATTGCACAAAGAAGGAAGGACGGGCTTGGGGGAGGGGGGAAAAGCATAAGAGTCAGAAAGGGGGGGGCGAATGGGTAAGCCTCTTTTCGAACTGGCCGAAAGTAAAAAACCGGCGGTGGGGGTAATGACATAAAGGGGGTCTCTCCCCTCAGCACAACAACGGGAAAGGGAGATAAAAGGGGGGGGAGACCCTCCTGTGTTTGAAAGAGGAGGGGAAGGGCAGTGGAAAAAGAAAATTCGAACACCGACAACTGGCGGGCTTCTTGGGCTGTAACATCAACATTCAGAAAAAAAAGAGGGAGTTGTTGGAAAGAAAGCCCTCTTTTTCCTCAAAAGGTCTTACGTGCGTTCTGGGAGGGGTGGCTAGAGTCCTATAGTGTTATTTGGGGAAAAACGATTGAGGAGGGATGGGGATCGTCATTCTTATCTCAGAAGGGGGGGGGGCATGGGGAAGAGTAAGTCGATTAGCCGCCACATTGCAGTTGCAAAGGGGCGGTAAAGGGAAAAAGGCTCACATAGGAGGAAGAGGAAATATAGGGTTTTTGCATCTATCTTGCTGGATAGAGGGGGGGATGAACAATGTTGGGAGGAAGGAGAGTGATGGCTGACGATTCGTTCCTTCAAAAGGAGGGGAATTTTGCAAGAAGGGATAGTAAACAAAATGCCGAAAATTCACGGGCGACGAACACCAGAGTATATGATTATGTACAGACCTTGGGGGCGGCCAATCTCCATGAATAGATGACTGGGGGGGTCTTGGAAATTCAGAAAGGGCGAGAGGAAACGTTCAAGGGAGGGGGGGGGGATGCTATGATTGCGTGTTCATCATGAGATGGTGGGAATCTCTTGAAGGGAGGTGGTGTGAGCAATGTCCTCATATGGTGTCATCAAGGAGAGGGGGGCGATTTTGAAGCAAAAGGAGCCAACGTCTTGGAAAAGGGGGAGGAACTGATGAGAGAAGTGTTGGCAATAACGGTGAGAAACTGGAATGAGGAGGTGTCGAGCGGTGTGGAACTCGGGAGAAAGTGGCAAAGAAGGATTTATTCGCGCAGCGTAGAGGGGGGGAGAAAAAATGAAAGAAAAAAGAATCGGGAAAGTCTTTTTTCACTTTTTGGCTGAGTCCAATAAAAGGAGGAGGAGGTCAACTACAATTTTGCGTCTACACAGTTGGGAAGGAGAAGAGGTTTGTGTTGGCAAGAGGAAAAAAGGAAGAAATCGTGCGTGAGGAAAAGTGCATGGAACAGTGGGGGGAAAAGAGGGAAAAACATACTTCATAGAAGAAACTTGGAGCATTTCAGGGGGTAAGAAAAGAATCTTTCTTTCTGTCCAGTGAGTCCGGAGAAGGAGAGCGAGAAGGTAAGAGAAAAAAGAAAAGGGACGCTGTCTCATACAATTCGCATATCAGCCCCAAGAGGAAGGGGAAAAAGATTGAGAAGGAAAGGGAAAGGGAGGAATCGTCGGAGATAGAAGAAAGGTGAGCATCGAGAACGTGCTGCGTGCGTAAAAATTGCAAAATCCGTTAGGGAAATTCGATCGGTTCTCCGCGGGAAAAAAGGTTTCAGGGGAGGAGGGTAATGATCAAATGCAATAGCTTTGGAGTTCTGCTTGCGGTGATAATCCTGATCGTTTGGGAAACGAAGGAGAGATTTGCAAGAAAACTTCAAACATCTTAGGGAAAATGAACAGTAAGTAAAGGGGGGAAAAAGAAAAACACCGCGTCCGTCTCCTGACTACAGGAAAAAAACAGCGAGGAAAACATTTATTCTGTCATTCGCCATTTAAGAAAGGGGGGAGAAGGCTCTCGGTGAAGAAAACAGACGTCGATAGAGAGAAGTGGGGACGAATCGCGTAAAAAGAAAAACAATCTCGCATCAGAGTCCGACGGTCGCAAAGTGAAAGACACTTTTAGTTCCGCGAACAAAAAAAGATTGCGACGCAAAAGAAATCGCTTTCCATATCGAATGGAGGGAGATGTAAAAGTAAAAAAAAAAAAAGAGTAAGCCATCCCATAGTATATGCAATAGCAAAAAAAAAGGGGGGGGCCTTCTTCTCTTTCAGGGGGGGAGATCGCGCGGGGAAAAAACTTCTCTCAATCACGAGGGCCACTGCTTCGAAAAAAAAAAGAGAGAAACGGAGGCAAAAAGGGGGAATTGTCTCCATACCTGTCCCGGAAGAAAACCGGGGGGGGGGGGGAGAAAAAAGTGGGGTGCTGATTTCGCTGGGAGCACAAAGGGGAAGTAGGGCTCCTGCCTCAAGGAAGAAAGTGAGTTCCGTCAGCGCGCACACAATCAAAGAAAAAGGGAAAGAGCAACAACAAAAAGAGAGAAAGGAAAAGGGGGGATTTCTTTAAATTCTTGAGTGGGGCGCGCCTGGAAAGGGAAAATAAGGGGGGAACCGTATTCATTTTGAAGTTGAGGAAGGGGAAAAGGAGGCATATTTGGGAAAAAAAAACCGGACATATCTAATGATAGGGGACAGGTAGGGAAGGAAAAGGGTGGATTGCGTTTCGCCTCAAGGGCGGCGAGCCGTTGGGAGAAGAAGTGTCCCTCGGATTCGCGAAAAGGTGGGGACGAGAGGGAGTCTGAACGAGCCGAAGCACCACCATCAGGGGTTGACAGAGAGGAAGGCCCGATGTGCGTTCTTTTTTAAGGGTTGAAAGAAGATTGGAGGGGGATGATTACTCTAGAGCTATATCTATTGGTCGCAAAAAGAGGGGGAACAAAGGGAGGAAAGAAGGTGAAAAGGGGGTTAATTGCTACCTGTTCGAGATTGGGGCTGGGCCAGCTCCGGAAAAAGAGGCGACTGGCGCCATTTCTCGATATCGAAAGGGGGGGGAGGAGAGGGAAACGATCGACGAGGGAAAAAAATGGCTAATTCCAGAATAAGGGGAGGAAGAGAGGGCTAGGGAAAGGGAGCAGCAAATTGTACTTAATATTGGTTTAACATCGGGAAGATGTAAAGATTTTGCGTTTTCATATCTGCGGGAAGGAGGGAAAATCGGAAAAAAAAAGGGAGCAAGCAGAAATAAATGCTCCAGGAGAGCCCTGAAAGAAGACAAAAAAGGATATGACCCGCTCGCCGTTAAGGAGGTGAGGAAGGGTCCGCACGCAGTCCAATTCTAAAAAAGGATGACTCTCAAAACGATTCCGAGCCGAAAGGGAAAAATTGGGGGGGGGGGAGAAAATCCTTACCACTCGATTGGGGGATCTGAATATTAGACCCAGGAAGGGGGGGGGGCCCTCGGTGTTGGTATGAAGAAGAGAGGTTCTAAAGTTGCGGGGGAAAAAGAACGACGGCGGATCCTCAAGCTGAAAAGATTAAGGATGGGGAAATCTTTACCACTGTTCCAGGCAATATGCGTAAAAACCCAGCAGACGCACGATTTAGGAATGAGGAAAAGGGATTTTTTTTTTCCAAACTTCTCCAAAAAGGAAAAAGGGGAAATCAAGAGGGGGCAAGGGGAGAGAGAAAAACGTGGAAAAAGCTTCCGTTAACGCATGTTATAAAGGGGTCACAAGAAAATATCCTCCGCTGCGCGCAGAGGGGGAGAGAAAGGGGGGAGGGATCGCCCGAGGGAAGAGCATCGACAAAGGAGAAAAAAAAGAAAAAGGGGGTTTGCAAAAAAGTACGTCCCCATGGCATCGAAGGTGCTTAAAAGGGATGGAATAAACATCAGCAATCTTATCGAAAAGGGAAAGATGATGACCTTCGCTAGGAGAAGAGGAGGAAAAATAAGAGAAAGGAAGGAATAGAACATGACCGAATTGTTCGGAACATGCAAAGTGGGGAGGGGGATAGAAATTAAGCTTTTGGGGGGGTGAAAAGATCGAAGAAAAAAAAGGCGTCAACTTCCTCCATGGAGATTAAAAAAAGAAAAATGTCTGGATAACAAGTTCTCAGGAGAGGGTTCGGTAGAAGGGCGAACGTTAAAAACTGTTTTCCCAAAAAAAAAAGGAGTGGGGGACACTCAGAGAAAAAAGCTTCAGGAAAGGGACCTAGCATGTATAATTGTGAAGGAAAGGACCGGCCGCATA
>Ga0179593_1612067_pt1 | contig 14676 bp, 24 predicted proteins | sample CZODoug2_1_08_16_FD_185931 | JGI IMG/M metagenome (GOLD analysis project Ga0179593, IMG submission 185931) | Vadose zone soil fungal communities from Angelo Coast Range Reserve, California, USA - CZODoug2_1_08_16fungal (PacBio error correction) | ecosystem: Environmental > Terrestrial > Soil >...
CCTAAATGACAATAAATAGCATGAATGGGAGGGGACAAAAGGGAAAGTAGGTGCTCGTAACGCTCCGGTTAAAAGGTGAATGGGAGTGGGACAGCTGGTGTCGTTGGGATTTCCTGCAGGGGGGGGGGGAAAAATGGGACTTAAAAAAGGAACACTATAAAATGGCAGAGGAGGCGTCCACCGAAAAAAAAAGCACTCGGCGCAGCACCAAGAGGGGGAGAGGGGGGGGAAGAAAAAAGGGGGAAAAAAAAAAAAGAAAAAAGGGGGGAGAAGGGGGAGGGAGGTCATGGAATTTTTGAAATGGTGGAAACGGCGCCTTAGCTGAGGGTAAGAAAAGCGTGGGTATGGGGGGGAGGGGAACACGTGAGACTGTGGGAGGAACATAAATACAAGAAACAGGGAAAAAGCAAACATCCACTATTGAAAGAAAGGAAAGTACTCAGGTCGTGAAGGGGGGAGGGGGTCACTGGGCAACAGGGTTGCCACACGATATCTGAGGGAAAAAAGGACTAAAAAAGGAGCACGCGGAAATTTGGGTAAAGAACGGATTCTCAAGGAAGAAGACGGGCAAGGGGGTAAAATGAATGTAAAATAAAATGAAATCGACAGAGGGGAAAGACGTGCAAGAGGAGGGGGCACCCGAGAGTAGGAGAAAAGGTATGGGGTGTGGGGGTTAGGGGCAGAGGGGACTACGGAACAGGAAAAGAGAAAGGTGGCTGGGGAAGTAAACCTCGACCGCAGCCAGTTTACTAAGGAGAGGGGGGGGGGGTGGTGGGGGCCAAGAATTGGGAAGGGGCAGGAAAAGGGACGTTCTTTTCTGGATGGGGAAGACAGTTTCAAGGAATTAAAAAAAAACTTGAAGCAGAGAAGGGCTATTTGTTGTCGAGGAGACTTCCCCTGGAGAGGCAACGACTAAGCAAGAGGGGGTGGTCAGGACTACACACGGGGGAGAAACAGGGATGAATGCGGGGTGGAACAAATGATAGGCCGGCTGATGCAGGGAGAACTCGCAGAGAAAAAGTCGCAATCTGGCAAAAAAATACATAGGATAATGATGGACATAAACATGCCATTGGGGAGGAGGTCATGAAAGATGGGACCCGTATGAAAGTTGTGCGGCAAAGGGGGGTAAAGATGACAAAGGAAAAGGATCTCGGTGGGAGAAAGGAAAAAACCCGGCCACGTAGGGGCGGAGAAGTTTCGGGGAGTAAGGTAGTTGGCCAAAGTGATCGAAGTTGCTGAACACGTGAAAGGAGTGCGCGATAAGGACCCATTCAAAGAAGGGGGATGGGTATGAGAAAATGGTACGGTGAAGGGGGGGGAGCGCTACGCTATTTCGGGGTACAGGATTTACAAAAAAAAAAATGGCACAACAAAATCCGTGTAATACTTAAGCAATTGAGGAAAAAAGGTCAAGGAAGGAAGATAAGGTGAATATTGGTGACTTCGCAGTCGGGGGAAAGGGAAAGATGTTAAGTAAGATTGAAATAGTCGTCTTGGGTGTAGAAAAAAAACGAAGCTACCTGGAATGAAGAGAGGACTAACCTAACCAAACAAAAAATTCTAAAAAAAGGACACATAAACAACTAACAACACAAAGAGCGCGAAATTGCAGGAGGGGAAAAGGTGGAGGGCCGACGCCGTTGACTTATGAAAAAAAAAAAAAAAGACCTCCCAGAAAAAAAAAAAAAAAGAAAAAAAGAAAAAGAAAACAACAAAAAGGAAAGAAAAAGAAACAGAAAAACAAAAAAGGAAAAAAAAAAAAAAACAAAAAAAAAAAAAAAACAACACAAAAAAGGACTGAGGAAAAAAGGGGGGAATATTGGGAGTGAAGTGTGAAGATGGGGGGGGGGAAACAGGTGGGGGGTCTGTCATTTTTGGGAGAAAAAGACTATGGTCGCCGCTGGGGAGTCTGAAGGGAAAAGGTACAACACGGAGGGATTATGTGACAAAGGGGAAGGGCCGGAAAAAACCTCAAATGGCTTGGGGGAAGAGAAAAAAAAAAAAAAAAAAAAGTGAAGAAGAAAAGGGTGAAATTCGACAAGGAAGACGGGAAAAAAGGCGGAAGGAAGTCAGACACGAAATGAGTAGGAGAAGATGCAAAGGGGGGTAGAGAGGACGCGCGATCGGAGAAATGTAACCTTGCGAAGCGGAAGAAGGGAAAGATACCCCTGAGAATAAGCAAAAAGGAGAGAGGGGGAGAGAACGATTGGGAACTAAAGCGATACTGCATACTACCGGAAGGTAAAGTGGCGGGCCTGGGGCGCGAGTTACCAGAAATCGGAATAGGGGAGGGTGATGGGACAGGGTGGAGAAAAACGGATGGTATATGATTATGAAGGGGTAGGGAAAAAACGCCAAGGAAGAAAACTCTCGTCCCGGAATCGCGCTGCCTTCAAAGGAGGGACTCGAGAGGCCCCGGGAAGATCGGGAAGCAGGTTCTCTCGATCTTTACTAAAAGAAGAACAGTGGGGGCAAATTTTTAGGCCGGAAAAGAATCAATTACACGAAAAAAAAAGAGGGGGGCAGGCACGCAGCAAGGGTCTTCTACTACTGGTCGAGGGGGGAATACGTACGGAGGGGGGGAGACCCTGCATGAGAAAAAGATTGGGTCCTTGACGGCTTGTGGGGTTACGGGGGAAGGTTTGGGAAGAAAAAAAAAAAAAATAACACTCTCGCGGTTGGGGAAGGGTTAGCATGGGAGGAGAGAAAAACGGAAGCTAAAAAAAGAATCTCAGCTTTGATACCAGCAGACCCTAATTAGGGTGTTGCGGTAAGGGGAAGAAAAAAAGATAGAAGGGGGAAACAGTGACAACACAAAGGAGGAAGAGTCCAAGGAGGGGATGCAAAACATACCGAAAGGGTTGGAGGGAAGTATAAGGAAAAAGGAGATGAAAACTCAACGCGAAATGCAAATGCCGGCTTGAGGAGGAGTTTTGGGGGAAAAATGATAAAAACCAAAAGGGAGGGGGAGGGGAGACCCGAAGGTCCCTAGAAGAAATCCGTCACCAAAGAGAGTAGGAGGGGGGCCGGGGCGAAATGACGGAAAGAGATTAGTCCCTCATAAGAAGGAAAAATGAAAGGGCGTCGAAAATGGGTTTTTTTGAGGAACTGGAAGGAAACAAGGGAACTAAAATGGGAAAAGGGGAGGGAAGAACCAGGGGGTTAGGGGGCAGGGATAGGGGGACAGAGAAAAAAAAATAGTTCGGATAAGGAATCAAAAGCGACATTCTGCAGTAATCAATTTCCTGCAAAATAAGTAAAGGGAGATACATATAAGTCGGGAATAACACTCACCGCACGGGGGGGGGAGCAAAGTTATGTTGCAAAAGAAAAAAAAAAAAAAACGAGGACACACCCTTACGAACTAAAAAAAACAACAAAAGAAGGAAGGCAAGCCAATATTTCGTAAAAAAAAGAAAAGGTACTAGAAGAGGCTAAGACAAAAAAGAAGAAAAAAAAAAAAAAGGCGCAAACCATTTTGAAAAAAAAAACACACACACAAAAGGAAAGGAAATACGACATCCGCACTACACAAAAAGGGACAACTTTCCTTTGAGACAGGCGAAAAGTGGTGGAACCATTGACAGGAAAGGAGCCGAATTCTGTTCCATAAAATTAAAAACGAAGGAAAGAGCGGGCGAAGCCTGAGCAAAAGACGATCCCACGGGGACTGCCGGAAAAGGGGGGAACTCGGAAGGGGAAAGGCGAATATCACAGGGGGGAAATAGAACGCAAAAAGGGAAAAATACTCCCCATACCAGGATCGCGGATGAATGAGAAAATGAAAAAGGTCTATATCCAAAGGGAAAAGTGAGAAATAAGGGGGAGTCTCCGAACTCGAGGGGTTCAGTTGCTCCGGTAGTTTCTCCTTCCCTCCGACCAGGAAACACCGGGGGGCCCGTGTGGTCAGGGCTCGCGGAGCAACATATCGACGGGGAAGCGGAAGGCCAGCGAAATGACGAATTGGGGAAGGTAGGTTTTCCAACGAAGGGACCACTCCAGGACATTGGAAGAATAAAGTGGGGGAATTCCGAAGGGGGTTAAAAAACCCCGTGAAGGTAGGGAGACGTCGAAAAACAATTCCAAATAGCCAGGACAAGCTGCGGGGCCCCGAAGGCAAAGACCTTCGCACGACAAGGGACAAATCGATAAAACAAATGGCAGGGTTTACCGGGGGATGGAAGCCGACAAAGTATTACAATGATGGAAAAAAGAGGATGAGTACAATCGGGGACATGTCCAAGCCTCGAAAGGAGGAAGAAGAAAAGGCGGTATCTGCACATTTGCAAAATAGTGGGGAATAAAGTGGAAATCAGAACCAGGAAAGAGAAAAAAGAAGGCAGTCTGCTCTCTGCCCAAAACAAATTTAAAAAGAGCCTTAAGAGGACATTGGAAAAAACCTGGAGGTAAAAACCGAGGAAGGGGGGGGGGTGGGTGTCCATGAAAACGCTCAAATTTGTGGAAAAGAAGGAAGGGAAGGAAAAGTAGAAAACTGTCTGAGACTAAGGAAAATGTTAGGGGAAAAAAAAAAGCCACCAAAGTTGAAAATGATGGAATGATCAAAAACGGGGAAACCTGCCAGACTTCAGGGGTAAGGGATTAAAATCTGGGAATCGGTTGGAAAAAAAAGGCTCCTCTTCCCGAGTGATCTCACAGGGGACCTAATAAAGAATTCGCGAAAAAGTGGCCAAAAATGGGAACTAAACCCGCACCAAAATGCCTAAAAAGAGGGGTCGGGGCGAATCGGGGAAGGGTATACACAAAACATTACCGAGAAAACCTTGGGACACTTCTCTAAGATTGGAAACAGGTCTCGGGTGGGGGGGTCAATCAGAAAAAAACGCTGTATCCAGAAAGGGCTCACCGGAAAGGATATGGCCCCTCATTTGAACCGGGGGGTGGAGGAAAGGAAGGGAAGGAATGAGCATGGGTCAAAAGATCATTACATCCTTAAAAAAAGAAACATAAATTAAAAGGGGGAGGGCCCTGTGCTTGAGGATACAAAAAAGGATTTTGTAAGATACCAGTCCGGGAAACGCGGTATAGGAACCCGCTGGGAGAAGGGAGTCAACACCTCCAAGGGGAAGAACGAGCGGCCTGGTAGAAGGGACTCGTGGGAAGGAATGGGGCTTATTACTTCATCCACCACCAAAAGGAGAGGGGAGAGGAGAGATAGCCCCATGAAGTATCAGAGTTGACAAACGAGCGTAGAAGCGCCGCCGTTCTCAGAGGAAAGAGGTTGTAGGGTGTGGAATTCCAGGAATACGTTCAGCAAAGGGGGGAAACGCTGCAGTTCTTCCACCGGAGAAATTTTCATTTGTTTAAAGGACAGCCGGGAAGAAAAGGGGATGCGTGACCTTCATAAATTACACTGGCCAGAAAGAAAAAAGTTACCACATCCCTATTGAAGGACCATAAACTGTTATCCTGGGCGGGGGAACAAGGGAGGGGGACAAGAAGAATTTCAATTTAAATTAGACGAAAAAGGTAACAAGATCCGGGGGACAAAAAAAAGGGAGGCAGTGCTTGGAAAAAAGGGGGGAGCGAGAAAAAGGGGGGGAAGGGATCGGGGGGTCCTGGGAGTAATGAGGCTGAGGAACAGTAAAAACGCGGGAGGGCACAGAAAGCTTAAGTTTCGGAGAAACTAACGATGCACCGAAAGTTTGTGGGGTGGTCATAAACCCCGAATAAGGGGAAAGGGCGCAGGACGATTATATAGTGCCAGGGGTGGTTGAAAAGGAAAAAAAAGGGGGGAAAAGTGTCAGGGGAAAAGAGGTTTCATTCATTAACAGTGAGGCGGAAAAAGGGGAAAAAAAACGTGGCTAGCAAAAAGGGTTCGATTCGTCTAGTTGAAGGGAAAAAAGAGAGGGGGGACAAAACAGACAAAAAAAGGGGGAGGGGGTCAATATGAAAAATAGACAAAGAATCGAGGGCTAGAAGGAGGCCGTCAGTAGGCACAGAAAATAAACGCCAGCAGAATTGTGTCTGCATAGGGGGCAAGGACAGAATTGTAGGGGTCTAAATTGGCCCTTAGAAAGGGAAGTGGGGGAGGTCTGCTTCGACAACATCTAGCAAAATGGAGGGAAATCTGGGGACTTGCCAAAGAAAGGGAGTCGAACGGAAAGGGCTTCCTACTAAGGAAATCGTCCAGGGTGGAATTCCCAATGGGGAAAACGCTATACGCGAGTTTGGGCGGGAAAGGATAGGGGGAAAAAAAAATAAAGGTGCACCGAGAGGGAGATGCCAGGGCACGGCCTAATCGTCGGGAGAGCGCGACGCGCAGAAGAGAGAAGTTGACAAGGGGGATGTTGGATGGGGGGCAGATAGGAGAAACACAATGTGAATTAGACGAGATGGAAAAAGCAAGATAGAAACCGAGACGCCGTAAAAAACTCGGGGGGGGAAAAGAAGACCGTTTAAGTCCGATAAACCCTGAACTTTATCGGTAAGGGAAGGGGGAAGAAGTTGTGAGGAAAAGGAAGACCTGTTACAAAAATATGAACAAGTACAAAAAAAAGTCGTTGTGAGGGTGTGGATCGTAATCAGGGAAGAAGAAACCCCTCAGGGGGGGAGGAGTGTCGGTCCAGCTATCGTAATTATACACAAAACGAAGTAGAAAAAAAGAAGGGGGGGGTGGGAATGCAGTATCATTGAAAGAGGGGGAACGTTTGTGACAAAAATGGCGAAATAAAAAGGGTGAAATAGTAAAAGGAACAGGGCGGAGAAAATTTTTCGTCACTCTGGTGGGGAAAAATAGGGTTGAGATTGCCTCAGGGAGGCTATCAGAATGATTGAAGGGGAAGGGTTCTGGAGAAAAGGGGCCATGATGAATCAATCGTGCGGGGATTTCCCCTCAAAGAGCTCCAGGCAGTTGTAGAGGGGGTCCGAAAAAAGCCTGAACGTTCTGCGGAAAAAGAGCACAGGCAAACAGATACATTATACATTGAAAGGGCCTGAAAGCGGGCAGGAACGGACGATCCGAAAAGAGTAAAAAAAACGAAAAACTTAAACAAAAAAAGCAAAGTAGGAAGCAATGTAAATGGGTAGAAACCATGGACTAAAGAAGAAACAAGGGTGGGAAAAAAATTACCCTACGTACCAAGTGACTGGATAGGACGTCAACTTGAGGGACGTGTGAAAGAAAAAGAAAAATTGGCCCTGCGGCACGCAATATAGGAAAAGAAGGAAAGGCCTAATTGTGGTTGAACGGAATAATCAGGGGAAGAGAGGAGGGGTGTCGATGCGGCTCACACAGAAGAGGTAAAATATGAAAAAACTCCAAACGCAAAGAGAGGGGCCGTGATCTCAGAACATCGGGAAGGGGGAAGAGAGATGATGTGTAAATACGCGGGAGGAACAATAGGACGATAGCTGATTGAGAATGTGTAGAAGGAGGGCACAGGTAGGGGGGGAAAGGGAGAAAAAGAAACTCATCTCTCAGGAAACTGGTATGATTAGGAAAGCAGGGCAATGGTCGGGAGGATGGGGATGCAAAACAGAACAACCAGAAAGGGGGGAAAAGAGGGGGGGGGGGGGGGGGGGGGGGAGAACAAAAAAATCACAAAATAAAACGGAAGAACTTTTAGAATTCGTAAATGCCGGATAAAAAAAAGAGGCACACTTAGATGAAAACTCAAAAAAGGGCTTTTGGCAGCCGAAAAAGAAAAAAAGGGTGGAAGGAATATGCTAAGCACCCAAACGCAGGGGGGGAGGGATCACCATCCTAAGCCCGGGAAGGGTTCATTCGCCGATATCACCACAAGAGGAAAATCTTGGGATGGAAACGGGGCCGGAGCCAAAGAGTCTCGAGCAGAAAGGGGGGGGAGTAGTATAGCTGGGGACCCTGATGGTGCCGGGCATTGGGTTTTGGTGGGGGGGAGCGAGGAAAGGCGAATCCGGCAGGGGCCCACTGGCGCTCGAGGGGGGGGTCGGCAAAGAGAAAAAAAAAAAAAAAAAAAACGAAATTGTCTGGTAGGGGGTTAGAAGTGAGGCAAGACGCGACGGCGAATGTCCTGGGACCGAGAACGTGAAAAGGGGGACGGTTTGCAGAGAAAAAAAAAAAACATCGCTGCAGGGAAAGTTGCCAAAGAAGGAAGGTCCAAACCCGCGAAATTAAGACCGAAAGCCGATTCCTTAAGGAGAGGGAGTCAATCCTAAAACCAACGGGGGGGTGTAACAACGCGTGGGAAAAAGACGGGACTAAGCATGCCTTTTGGGCGAGCCTGCGATAATAAAAAAAACACCTTGAAAAAATAAAAAAAAACAAGCTTTGGGAAAAAAAAAAAGAATACCACAAGGTTTTCATTCCAAGGGAAATTTGGAGACAGGAAAGAGAAGGGGGAAGGGGGGGAAAAAAAAGAAGAAGGAGGAGAGGGGGAGGGGGGGGGGAAAAGAGGGGGGGGGGGAAAGGGAGAGAGCTCTGAAGGAGAGTGAAGGTGGAGAGAAAGGAGGAAGAGTGGGGGAGGAAGGAGGAGGAGGGTGGGGGGGGGGGGGGGGAGGGGGAGGGAAAAAGGGGTGGGGAAAGGAAAGGGGGGGGGGAAAGGAAGACGGAGGGGGGGAAGGAGAGGAGAGGTAAGGGGAGTAAAGGAAGAAGAAGAGAGGAGCAGAGAAAGGGAAGGGGGGTGGGGAAAAGGGGGGAAGGAGGAAGAGAAAAAAAGAAGAAGAAGAGTGAAGGAGGGGATCACTTTTTCCTACGAAAGGGCTAACGTGCAAAATTGCAACTCTGCTGAGTAGGATTTCGGCGGAGGGGACGGAACGGTGGCCGATCAAAGTGGTCACTGGACAACACGTCCTTGGTGGTGGTGGGCGGCAAGGCAGGGAACGGGCGAAAGGTCAGCCCAACGGGGAGAATTACACGAAGACACGAAGAGTTCATAATGGATTTCGTCGAAAGAGATACACGCGTCGGGAAAAAAAAAAACACCCTCGGGAGGTTGTGGGGGGGGACTTCTCAAAAAAAGGAAAGAGGGAAAAATCTATTATCGGAGGACTCTCATTCCATGATCTTGGAGGGGATCAAAAAAAAAAAAGGCGCGGGGCCAGCCACCCGAAACCGGGGAGTCACCATATTGTGGAAAAAAACATGCGAAGACAGCACTATCGATACGGGGGAAAATGTGCGCGCCAGCGGGAAAATGCATGGAGAGTATGGTTCCAAGTTTCTAGGGGAAAACTACAAGGGGTAAAGAACACGGGCCAGTCACAACACAAAAACTACCGAATTTTTTGGGGACCCCCGAATTGGAGAGGGAGCCCCGTGACTGGGATTAAACATGGCAAAAAAAAAAGAAGCAAGAACCAAAAACCCCAGGACGAGAGAGAAAATTTCTAGAGACAAAACTGGGAGGGATCAAGGCCAAAGTCTCTGACAGGGAGAAAAAAATGGGCACGGTATTATTGTAGCACACTGTAAATAGAAGAAAACAAAGTATGGGGGCTTCTTGAAAGAGTGAGCAGTCTGGCAAGAGAGAAAAAGTCTAGAAATGCGCCAGGAGGAAACATAGTAATGAGGAGCAAAAAGTTAAAGGAAATTGCGTAAATTGCAAAAGGTTCCTCCTTAAAAAAGCTGACCAAATTCAGTCTGCTCTCAAAAGCCCTGGCTCAGTCACTGAGAAAAAAAGAAAGAAAGGGTACCTTTGCACCGGGAATTCCTTGTGTGTGTAAACACACACGTCAAAAGAAAAAGGCTCAGTAAAAAGGGAGCGTATTAAGATGAAAAACAAAATGTGCATGCCGAAAAACGCCCCTAACTCAACTGAATAGTGAAAAAAGAAACAACAACATAGCTTCAAGACCGCTAGCGGAAACGATAGAAATTTTAGCCCGGTAGGGGGAAAGGGACAAAAGCACTGCCTCAGAACATGAAGTAGACAATTCCGCGTACATCAAGATCTCGTGGACAAAGTCGAAGGGGGGGAAAGCTCCACAGGCGGAGAACAAGGTACTAATATTGCTCAGGAGTAGGGGGGAAATAAAAGAGCGTGCCGAAGGAATTCAAGGCGTCCTGATGACAACAAATGGGACGCCGCGGAGGACAGAATACTCACGGAGCAGAAAATCGCGTCAGAGGAAAACTCCATCCGCCAAAAAAGTAAAGGAAAAATACCCATTGGAAGGGGGGGTTAGCAGGGATAACGGCAGGCGCGGGTGTGAGTAAAAAGGTTTTTGAAAAAAGCTGATACTTTCATGGGAGGGACAACAACAACAACGGAAGGGGAGGAGGGGCAAGGGGAGAGCCAGAAATGGGTGGGACAAAGAAAAATTCTCTACAGGCCCGAGAAGGGGGGAAAGTGAAAAACTCCTTCCTGGATCGGATATGAGCAGAAAGGCTGAGCATTGGGGAGAGAAGCAAACAACGTATATTCCGACCTTAAGGGGGGAGTTTTTTGTCAAGAGAAGAATGAGAGATATGCCAGTCCGAATCTGGAAAGGGTGGAAATGGGCTACATTACCCGGGAAAAGAACATGAGGCATATCAGTAGGAAAGGCTTGGAGCTGAGGTGGCTGAGGGAGAAAAAAGGGAAAAGCATAACCAGGAAGGGTCCTACGGAACAAAAATCGAAAACAGTTCTTTGCTGTTCCAGGAGGGGCCTTAGCGGAAGAACGATGAAAATCAGAGTAACAAAACCGGGGATATCAATCAAGTATTTAGTTAGATGGGAACCACCTGCCATGAAAACAGAAAGGTTGGTGGCTGTGGGCAAACAAGATCGACGACCCGCGGATCAGCAGGGGGTACCGACAAAAATATTGGCAAGGGGGGTTGTGAGACACCAATTCACTTGAGAATGCTGGGTCAGGGATAAGACGGTTCAAGGAAACCCAGAGGAGAAACGGGAAGCGACATGGGTGAGGGGTCGTCCTGTTTTGAAATAAGTCAAAGGGCAAAAGTAAGGAAAGCTACTACAAATAAAGGGAGATTATAGGGAAAGGCTCGAAGATATGGCCCGATGCAAGGACGAGTGCACTCATCTTGGAGGCTATCCGGGACTAACAACAGGCCACATTTGGGGGGAGAGGGTAATAAAAGATCTCAAAGGGGGCCGGTGAAAAGTTTTACAGGAAGAGATCCGCCGCTCTCGGGGGAGTTTATAAGTGGAGGGGGCACAAAAGGAAGGGAAAGGTGGCGAACCAAAGTACGGACGGAAAAATATCGGATCTCAAAGGATGTTGAGATCACCCCAAGAAATGGGAGTGGGGGGGGGAAAAGAAAAAACGGCTAGTTGACCTTGCAGTGGAAAATTTCGGGAAAATTGGCCAAAAAAAGGAGTGGAGCGGCACAAATAGGAAAGAAGGACCTGGTGAGAGGAATGGTAAGTGGATGAAAATCTCTCTGAAAAAGATAGCAACTAGAAAGGGATACATCATTATAGTAGAGAAGTGGGGGGAGGAAAAAAAAAACGCAGAACGCTCACATGAATTAGAAGAAGAAAAAGTAAATACCAAAAGGAAAAAGTCGAGACCGGAAAAAGCGATTGTGTCAGGGAAGAAAAAGAACCGAAAAAAAAAAAAGGTTTGCGTGGGGGGTATCAGCAAGGACCAGGGGGGAAAAAGGGGGGAATAACCCTGTCGGACTTGGGATTAGTTTTGCAATAAGGTTTTGGGTTGCGACTAGGCAAAGGCTATTCGAGGCAATAAGGAAGGTAGTGTCCGAACATTTGGGGGGGGATCGTTCCAAAAGGGAAACCCTCAGGCGTAGGACCGGAGGCTAATTACGAAAGTAAGGAAAAAAGGGAGAGAAAAAAAAGAGCGGAAAAATTCGGCAGATGGAGGAGATTGACATGAACGAGACATAAACACTTGGAAGGGATTGCTGTCTAAGTTTGGAGGATAGGAGTTTTCCCAATGGGGAGGGGGGGAAGGAGGCGGGACGAAATACAGCAGAAGCAGAAGAAATCAGTGAAGGGGGCCGGGTTCCAGGCGAAGGGGAAGAGTAAGTCGGGGAGGGGGGAAATAACGTGACGACTAAAGGGAAAATGGAAGGGAATGGGTAAAAAGTTCCGGAAACGTTTGAAAAAGGATATCATCGCCGAGAAGATCTGTACTGAGACAGGAGGGTTCAAAAGTAAAAGCCAACGAAAGGAGTTTTTCGAGAAACAGAACACATAAGGAGCAAAAAAGGTTTAGCAGGACCTAGAACAGAAAGAAAGAGAGAAAAAAAATTGGGAAAAAGGCACACAGAACGAAAAATAAATTAAAATAACCCACAAAAAGGGTGACATAGCGGCGGCAAAAGGGAGGGGCTCGCCACCAGGAAACAGATGGGTCAAAAGCTGGGGGGTGGCGAAATTCGTTTCGGAATGGGAGGCAAAAAAGAGGGGGGACTCGGTAGATGGCAAACGCAGCTAAAAGCTGACAAACGAAAAGAAGGCGTTTGAACGGATTTCATCAGGGAGGGGAATAGTGAAGGATACCGGCCGAAAAAAAAAATCGATGTTATTAAGGAAAGAAGGGGGTGGTTTGTCAGTTTTGCGAACAAATCGAACGTGTCTCTCTCACAAAAAAAAGAATGAAGCGGGGGAGGTAGGCAAAAAGAACGCAACACAAAATAAAGAGGCTAAGGTCGGGGGGAGCCGGAAGACCACAAGTCGAAAAATGAAAAAAGAGGGGGTCCCGTCGTTATTAAAGGGATGCGGAGGGAAGGAGACAAATTAAGAAAACGGACCCAAGGGGCCACTCCATCCGATCCGCACGTAATAGGGGGGTCAGCCGAAAGAGGAATCTGGAGGGGGAGGCCGTGTTCGAGAACAGGAACACTGGGAGTAAAAAGAAGTCGTATAAAAAAAAGGGAATTGTGCAGTGGTGGTGTTTGGGGAACTTGAGATATGTATCAAAACGACTAATAAACAAAGGTCACGCCTGTAAGGTACGTCAAGATTAAAGGAGGGGATCGGAGAGGAGACAGGCTAGTCAGTGACGGGGGAGGGGAAAAAGTTCCTCGTGATCCGGGACTAGAACGTTACACATGGGGAGTGTTTGCGGACAAGAGAAAAATCACCATCCTTGAGGGTGAGGGGGGAGGCGGATGGAAATCCAGATCAAAGGAGGAAGGCACTCAAAGCTGGAGAAAAAAGACGGGAAAATAATTCAAAAAATCAGTTGGAGTAGAATCGCTGAGGAACTAAAATTTTAGAAACCGAAAACAAGGATAACCAGCACCTGAAAAGAAAAATGCAAGAGACGGCAGGTTAAAGTCAAACCGTTTCCTGGAAAAGGTGAGGGGGACGCGACGGTGTTTCTCCAGGAGGGGTTGGGGGCGAATAGCAGCGGCGAAAGGGGGTTTTCCGGGCGGGGAAAAAGAAAAGAAAGGGAAATTGTGGTCGACTCCTCCACAACGGGAGAAAGGGCGCGTAACGAAAGAGTTCTCCGATCGGCGAAGAAGGAGGGGGAAATAATACCGTACAAAAAAAGAGAAAAGAAAAATGGAAGAAAGAATAACCGCGAGGGGGCTTCTTACCAAAACCCGATAGGGACATTGTTGGGGGGCAGTGGTCTTAAAGAGGAAAGTTGTGCTGTAGTGAAAATGGCAGGAATCAAAGAAGGGTTTCTCCTGCCCGCCACAAGGAACGAATACAAACCGAAGAAGTTAGTCCTAGCAGGTAATCTGCGAAAAACACCAGGAATAAACAGAATGAATAGACACTGGGGAAAGACGATGAGTGCACCTGCCCCAAGTCATGTCAGGCGTCACACGAGAACAAGGCAAACCTTTCCATTCAAACAACAAGGGGGTTGTTGGAGATTAATGCTGAAGTAAACAGCACAAGGAGGAGTTAAACAACGCAAAGGGCAAAGAAAGCTGTCAAAAAAAAGCGGCCGGGGGGAGGGAGAAAAATGGCACGGGGAAAGTATAGGGACCTCGAGAGGTGTTGTCCATCGGATGAAAGGAACAAGGCGGGAATCGTATGGCCGAGGAACGGGCATCGACAAAAAAACAGGTCTGAAAAGCTGCCAGGCTTAGCAGCCACGCGGGGGGGGACGTTTGCCAGGAAAAGGGGGAGTCACAAAACGAAAAAACATCGCAAGGAAAGAAAGCCACTTTGGAAAAAAAGACCAATTCCTGAAGGGGGGGAGGGAACACCTTCAAAAAGAAATGGGAAAGGCCAAGCCGAAAAATGACGAAAAGGGGTACATGAGCCAAAGGGATGGAAAGGGTCAAAGGCGTAGGGGAAAACTTTTTCTCCTGTGCAAAAAAAAAAAAATGCACAGAAAGAATGAAGGCGGGATGCTAAGGGGACAAAAAGAACAGATGCCAAAAACGAGATCGCGATCAACCTTTTCTTTAAAAAAAGCAAGCACTGCCTCCTAAGAAAGTGGGTTCCGTATAGAACATTCAAGGAAAAAAAAGAAGGCTCAAAAAAAGGGGAAAAGCTCCCAATGCCATATAAAAGGAGTTCCTTATATAAATCCGGGGGAACCGGGAGGGGGACAAGTGAGAAGAAAGGCGGGTTAGCAGGGACACCCGCAACATCAGGCGTCCCGACAAATGACAATTGGGAAGCGGATCGGAATCTCAAGGGGGGGAAGAAAGGCACAGATTGCAAGGAAGACAATCGTAGAGAAAAAAGGGGGGAGGAAGAATTCCCACAAATCCAAGTGACGAGTGAGAAACTGCGGAGGCAGGGAATCTAGACACTAACGAGGGGGGGGGTTGCAAGGCCTGGCCGTGAATCT
>Ga0179593_1304787_pt1 | contig 14675 bp, 12 predicted proteins | sample CZODoug2_1_08_16_FD_185931 | JGI IMG/M metagenome (GOLD analysis project Ga0179593, IMG submission 185931) | Vadose zone soil fungal communities from Angelo Coast Range Reserve, California, USA - CZODoug2_1_08_16fungal (PacBio error correction) | ecosystem: Environmental > Terrestrial > Soil >...
ACTCCATCATGGGGAAAAAAGAGAAAAAATGGGGAGGACAGTCATGACTTCGCTCCCCCTGGTGTAGGGCCAAAAAGAGGAGGGGGAGGGGGGGCCTTTGGTTGCAAAGCCGGAAAGGAGGGAAACCAGTGGTTCACATTCAAAACAGGGGTTAACAATTGACCATCCTTATGGGAAGAAAAAAAGTAGACGAAAAAGTCTCAGACGGCACGGTAGCCCGGTCCAACCGCGATCAAAAGTCGTCCAGGGGAGAGATCTTCAGTGTCAAAACGAACACAGGCTATTGCCCATGGACGGGATAACGGAAAAGGTTGGTTGACCGTATCTACGGACATCAACATGGTCCCCACAGGCGAGGAACGATCGACTAACTGGTCTAGACATCTAGGATCGTCCGCTGGTAGAGCAAGTAGAACAAAAAACCGGGCCGCACTGGAGGTGAATGGGGCAAGCGAAAAAAGAGCTCCCAAAATCCAGGATCCCCCTCTGGAATGCCGTGGAGACGCAATCGACCCTCTACGCGCCCCGAGAGAAGCACACGGTAACCGAAAAAAGACCCCCTAACAATCTGAGGCGAGTTGCACGGGGGGCTCCACGAAAGCAAAGACAAAAACTGGGTTATGTTTCTCTTGGAGACAAATGGTCACTCAGTTATAGTAAGCCCTCGAATCGGTGGGCTTGGGATGAGTATGTTCCCCGGTCAGGGCTCACGCGGAAAGAAGGCATCGGGGGGAGAGGGAAGTAAACTGGGAATGCCAATTGGAGAACCCGACAGGGTCCCAACGTCCCAGATGCTTCTTCGAAGAAGACATATTTCAAGCACGTCGTCGGATTTTAGGAAGACTAAGCCAACGTGCTATGGAAACGGAGAGGAAAAAAAAGATTGCGATCAAACTTAAGCGACTGGCTGCTACTGGTTCTTCGGCCATTATCGTGGAGAGACGTTGGCCATCAGCTTGAAGACAGGAGGATCGACAACCCAAAAAAGAAAATGGGTACGACTATTCGACAAAGGCAAATCCCCATCAGACTGCGATCTAGCATTGTCAAAGGCCAGGGAGGCTCCAGAAAAGAAAAGGCGCGACAAGCGCGAAGAAGAAAAAAGTGTCAACTCCTGTCAGCAAGAGATTCAGGTGTGTCGCGACCTTGAGTCGAGATGGCGGATAAAAAGAAGTATGGAACCCAAAATATTGTCAGTTAACGCCGAGAAGGAATCCCGATTGCACGAGACGTGTAACAAGCAACCTCAGGGGGGAAAAAGATACTAGCAGAGACGCCGCGCAAAAAAATTGTGAAAACCAGCCTCACGCCTGTAAAAAGGAAGATACCACGAGAGAAGAGACCCTAAAAAAAGAGAGGGGATGCGTGTCCCTTGCGTATAAACGAATAATTAACAGGTGAGCCTCAAGGATCGAAGGGACCGCTATGTTCAAGAAGTCGTAAGAGGGAACCTCTCACCGACATGCAGTCGGGTGTAAAATGATTGCCCGCGAATGCGCTCAGGAGTAAAAAAGACAAAAAACGAATTCGGGGACGAGCGTCACTCACCGCCTGGAGAAAGTAGAAATTACCCAGGGCTTAAAATCGACGGGGTAGGAAAAAGCCGTCACGTCTCACAGCTTGACACGAAGGGGCATCCTTTAGAAAGGAGGGGAAAGAAGAAGTAAGCAAAAAAAAGAAACTCGGGAATAAAATCTCCTAGAGAAGGCTCTTCTAACAGTCACAACAAGCCCCTACCATCTGCACTTAACACGGAGAGAGATATCACACTGTTATGGATCGGGGTAGAGCAAAGTGAGCGTCTATCATTTTAAGAAATGGAGGAAGGAGGGACGGCCACATTAAATAGAGGGGGTTGACGTTCGTCAGCCTAAAGCGCCTGTGAAACCTCCATCATATAGGATCAGGAGAAGAGGGGATGCTTCTACCTGAAAATCGATACGGAACTCAGGGGGGGGAAAAGACGCAGCATGACAGCCCCGTTGGGAGACTCATGAAAGGGAGAAAGTTCTCCAGCCTGGATTCAGAAAGAGGTCACAAGAAAGGGAACGCGTGAGGTGGGGGAAACAAAAAAAAGAGCGAGTCTTCATAGGAAGGAAACGAGGGGCCGCAAATAACCTGATAGAAGAGTGGGCTCTATCAGAGGTGGTTGTTTAGAAAATGCGGGGTGGAGAAATAAAGAAGGGTATCGGGGGAGCAGGAACGGCAAAACACAAGGCCGAGCGCACGACGAGCCGGGCCAAGGCAGGCCAAATTGCTGGAAAACAACGGAGCCGGAAAAAATCTATGTCAGCGGGGGAACCGGGCCATCAAGGAAAAAACCGACGGAACCTGGGGCCGGGAAAAAGAACTATTGCGTCGTGGCAAAAGCGGGACGGTCTTATGCTCTGAAATGTCGAGTACCAGGTTCTATTCCAAGTTATATAAAGAAGGGCGGGGAACTAACTGAGAAAGCGAGAGGTGTCCTAAACTAGAGCAACAAGATCTGTATTGTATATACGTGGTCTACCTAGCAGTATGGGACTAAATAAGACTAAGTTATGTTTTGACATGAAGAAACCACTTATGATGTAGGTAAAATAGACACCACATACAAGTCTTCTTTCATAGCGGATCAACGGAGTGAGAGCCTACCGCAAGAAAAGACTTGTCGCAGAGCTGGCTTCAATAAATACAGCAATATGGGTATGTAAAAATACACCTGGCCTGAGGACAACCACGTCTGGCAGACGGTAAGCGGGAGGGATAGTACGAACTGGGAAGAGAAAAGAAAACTGGGAAGAGATACGAAAAGGCAGGCGGGAAGAACACAAAAAATACGCAAAATAAACGCAAGTTACACGAAGCTCGGCAAGATGGGGAGAGTCTAATTCTCAAAACGGATAAAAAGGGCTCCGCTAGGAGAACATAACGTCTTTGTGAATCACAGGGGCCGCACATGGTACGAAACAATGGGGGAGGTCTAAAGTGAGGCCCAAAATTAGCCACATCTTCTCACGGGGGAGGCAATGGGGGCGGGGGACGAGAAAAAACCCAACCTAGGCGAAACACTCGCGATAATCAGGGGCAAAAGGGGGACCTTGCTCGGCGTGGAAGAAGCTGGACGGAGGGGGGAGAGGAGGGGCGTGGAGACCCGAAGTGAACGGGCAGAAAACCCAGGGAGGGGAGGAGGAAGGCTCTTAAAGATTGAGGCAGGGGGGAGCTGTTGCATGTTAACGCCTGCGGCTAGGGGCGGGAGCTGCCAACGACATCCGAAAGAGTGTTAGGTGGTTCAGTGAGGGGGAGGGATCATGTCTGGGAAGGTTCACGCCGAAAAAGGGCGTTGACTTGATAAGAAATGGCAGAGAGGCAGTAGTGTCCAGATCGGCGCGTAAAAAAGAATGGCGAAATCCTCCGAGTTAAGTGCGATACGGGGGACGTTTAAAACGGTCGGGTGGAAAAGGAGGAGGAAGCCTACTCTGGGAAAGATCTAGTCTAAATAAGGATGGGAAGCTTCGGGCTGGGATGTTTTCGCGTCCGTCGTGCGGCAAGAAAAGAGCAGTAACGTACAAGTCGATATTCTTTCAAAAAGCGCGAAAAAAAAAAGGGGTGTCGACTCAGGAAGCCAAAAGGGGCCTGAAAAAGACAGCATACGCAGGAGGGAGAAGTCAAAGGTCGTTCTGGCGAAGCACTACAAACGGACGCGCTGAGGGAGGGGGGGTTCGAGAAATTCTCTATCAAAGGAGGGGGAAGAATTGAGCGGCTAAAAAAAGCGAACATCACGCTGTACGGGAAAAGGGCGGCAAAGCTCCGGAAATAGCGTGGGGATAGGGGGTACATAGATATTGGGCTGGGGAAGGACCACCAGGGGGAAAGGGGAGCTCCTCTAAAAATGGGGCCGAAAGCGGTGGGGAGAGACGACGGCGCTCGGAGAGGTCAGGCGGGGGGAATGGGTTTGGGACAACCCTAAAGAAGGCCTAGGGAGAGCTGAATAAATACCGGCACATGTGGAAGCCTGAAAGAAGATGGATCTCGCGAAGGTAGTCTGGCGAAAGGGAAAAAATCACCTTTGAGTGGGGATTAACGAAGTACAAAAACCAAAGATGAAGACGGAAACCCATAGGACTAACTCGGAAACTAAAAGGGGGGGGGCAAACGTACTTTTTTCGAGGCTCGTGGGATTCTCGTTTCAGAGTTGTTTAGGGGGAAGAAGTTGGGGGGGGCCCGATATGAGGGAGGAGAAGTTTATTTCAAACCAGAAGGCGAGCGTCGTGTCACAGAAGTCGGGGGACTCTACTGAGAAGTAGAGGATTTCCAAGCGAAACGGGTGAAAGAACCAGCATAGGCTTGCTTCGTTACAGATAGGCTCATCAGGGGAAGCGGGCATAGTTCCTGCAGACAGAGGCAGAAATTGAGATTCCTCCCACTGTTCAACCTTCCTGAGAACGCCGGGCAGCGGGGGCACTCAATTGGGGCAACGGGGCGTTTGCAAAAAGAGAGCTTGGCATCCTCGCAACGCTGAAGGGAAGGCGGACCCTCTGACTACAGAAAAGACGACCCCCGAGCGAATGATTACGAAAGGGCGCTAAAGTACCGAGAAAAGTGTAAAAGCGGGGCGGGTGGGAGCCCAAGGGTGGCAAAGGGGAAAAAAAAAAAGGCGGCGCTCTCCTGGAGGAGGATATGCTGGAGCGTAGCAGGCGACGTAGGCGCCAACCCGAATTTATATGCCTTTTGTGAGCCGGAAGGAGGAGGGGACCGCACTGAGTCTACACGGCTCTTAAGAGTACGACGAAGTATCTAGGCAGACGTATATGGTAAATCGGGATAGGATCTAGAGCACTGGGCCAAACGCCTTGGGGAGGAGTCGAAAGCCCCAAAAAAGAAAAAGCAGGCGAAAAACCTCTGATCATCGGGACGGACTCGCGACAGGAGAAGGGAGAGACGGGGGGGCCGGACTACCGTTAGGGTATACTTTTTGTAAGAGCAAGAAAACGAAAAAAAACAACAAAGGGGAGTGGTTTTGCAGTGGGGGGGCAGGGGACGGGCAGATTCAAAATAAAAAGGGGGGGAAAAAAAAAGGAATCCTCCGAGCGGGAACATGGGGCCGGGGCGAGATTCTCGAAAAGTGAGGGCAGGTTGAGTACGGAGAGCAAAAAAACACTTGGGAGGAGAGATGAAACAAAACTCCACAAAGGGCCCCAGAAAACGTCTCACTACTCATGTTTTGGAGGGGGAGACCTTCGGAAAGTAGCCCCCTTTGATGGGGAAACGCGGGAAAGCACGGTGCCATGGGTTAGGGCAGAGAATTCCCGGAAAAAAAGTGGTTAAAAAAAGGGGGGAAACGAGCGTTCGTATGCGAGGATCGGAAAGACCAAGGGGGACAAAAAAGGAAGGCACGGAGAAGGGGTTCAAAAAAAAAAATCCGGTGAGTCGAAAAAAGTCGATATCGCGCCGAGGAAGCTGGGCTGCTTGGTGGGAAGGCATCGAGGGGGGGGAATGGGGTTGTGAACCTTGCACAGCACCAAGTTTAAAAGGGCCTTTCGATCGAGGAGAGGTGACAGCAACTCTCGGAGACCGCTGTTGGAAGGCGACCTGGAGAAAGAATAAAGGGGGGGAGGAGGGTCCTCGAAGGCTCGGAGAAAAAACAACCTCCGATTCCACCGAGCTGTAACAGAAATCAAGACCACTAGGTCATAAAAAAAGTGTCCTACTATAACGCCCTCCGAGAACCCAGAAAGAGGAAGCCTGAAAAACGAAAATCTATCAAAGGGGTCGAGGATAGAAAGGGGATACATCGCTTCGCAAAACGCGGGGTCAATCTCGGACGAAAAATTAACCCGACTGAAAGAAGTAGAGACGGGTCAAAAGGGGTAAAACGGGAGGAGAGACCCCACGTGGTCAAAACAAAAAAAACGTAGATACTTAGGGGAGAGGGAAAAGTGTCTGACAGCGAATAGAATTCTCAACAAAAGTCTTAGGGGTGGGGGGTTATATTTCCCGAAAGTGACGAGGAGCACGAAGACTCCATCTAGGCGGTTCTTCTGACATACTGAAGAGAGGGGGCCAGAGCGGGGCCTAGAAAGGAGAAACACCAGTCATTTAAAAATGACAACCATGCTTTCAATAAAATAAAAATATGACGCAAAAGAAGAGGCCATCTCATCACAACAAAAATAGCAAGAAGAAGAACTAAGAAAAGTTCGTTTACCCTCCGTTCAGAAGGGCGATAAAAGGTGGAAAAAAAAAACGGACAAAAAGAGAGGCGTGCTTTCCCTCTGTCTGTGAAAAAAAACCGATATTTTGACCAGGAGAAAAACAAAAAAGGCAGCATGGCACGATCGGAGGGCCAAAAACACCTCGCAATTTGAAAGATGGAAGACGCTACTGGCTAAACTGCCTAGGGGAGGCAAAAGAACCAGACCAGTATACGCGCATAAAGGACCGCGAGGGGACGATGGCGAAAAAGCATCAGTAAATGGTAGACTGCGATAAAGAAGGGGGGGCTCGCAGCCAGACCGGAGAGAATTCTCCTGTGCAAAAGAAAAAAATCGAACAAAAATTCACACAGCAAAGCGGGGAAAATTAGTGGATACATAAAAAATATGAAGTCACCAGATGGGTAGACGTCGGGACTAGAAAGATGTCAACTCTACGAAAAATGGCAACGCCGTGATAGAGTGCGTCGTATCGACGACACAGACTAAACCCACCATCGAACAGCTAAAGAATGGGGAGGATAAATGCCGAAATGCATGGGGGAGTAAAATAAAAACACCGACACGGAAGGCGTCAATGGTACCCACCCAAAGACTTTGCCAGAAGGTTGAGAAAATATAGGAAAAAGGCAAACAGTAAGAAAATCAAAGAAACAACCACTTCGAAAAGGTATGGAATAACAGAGGGGACTCATCCGGGCAAGTTGGCAGAACGGGGTACTAACGGGGGGTTTGCAAGGCTCACTCTCTGGGTATGACACGAGGTCACCGGGGGAGTTGGACGGGAGGGGCGCCTCAGAAGTCAGGCTCTTAGGGGAAATAAGACGTCTTGGGGCCCCCAGAGATAAAGGCTCCCGTGTTGTTTAATTTAAAAGAGAGAGTAAGTTCACTCTAGCCAGCTAGTCAATAACGAGGAAGCTCTGACTATTAAAATAAAGGGGCGAGAACTAGGAGGCTTACAGGGGAGGAAGTGGGTAGAGTGAGAATGGGTTGGGTTGAACGCGCAAGATTCAAGGGTTCCCGTCGCGTAGATACACGAAGGTCAAAAAACTCGAGTGTGGTGAAGAAGAACGAAGGCATGACATCAATAAAAAGGGATGCTGAGGCAACAACAAGTGAAGCTAGCTTAAATCCTTATGACATTTAATTCAACGGGGGGTCAGCTGAATAAAACAGCTCCGGCACGTTTAAAACAACCCAGCGCTCATAAAAAAAAAAATGCATAAAGGAAAATATGCAAAACTGCGGTAAAAATATGGGAAGGGAGGAAGAGCGGTAGTGCACTTCAGGGAGAAGTAATCAAGAGGCCATTAGGGGAGTTAAAACACGTCAAAAAAAGGAAAAAGAAGAGAGCGTACCCCGTGCCGGGGTCCGCTTACGTTAATGAAAGAATGACGGCTTGTAAGTGGTGGCGAAAAGGGTCTGTGCACGTGAATAAAAAAAAAAGTCACAGAAAGGGCAGGGTTAAAGAAGATGCGGAGCACAAGATACGCGGGGAACCGGCGAAAGTAAAAACAGGTGTGTAGGCACCAAAAACTTGGGGAAGCAAAAATCGCCCAAAGGGAAAAAAAAAAATTTAAATTTGAAAACAGGGCATAGAAGGGTCTCTTCCACGAAAAAAGAACGGTGGTATGGCGGCAGATGGATGCTAGGCTGGGTGCTCGGAGAGAATGAAAGGAGAACGAAATGGGGGGATAAAAAAAAAAGGGAGAGAAGGTGAGAAGTGCCAGGCAAATACGGGGTAGAAAGAACACCCCGAAAAGAACAAGAAGCTTTCTCCTGCCCAAAAGAAGAAACGTGGCCCTAATCGCCGAGGGGAAGTCGAAGGCAGAAGAAAGGCAGCCTGGCCGAACGAAAAAGGAGGTGGGACTGGGGGGCGACATCGAGAAAAGGGATGAAAAAGAGCCCAAATCCAGGCCTCTTTCGCGAAGGAGCTTCTCGGAGAGAAAGCGATAGCCGGAGCGGGAGATAGGCTGCTAGTCTGAGGCGCAAGGGGCGGGTCACCGGGCAGAGAGCTTCGAAGAGGTAAAAGAAGTACAAGGAAACGACTTCACGCGATCTAGAAAGTAAAATACAGGCAAATATCGGAAAACACAGGGGTCGATACAAATAACGCGGGAGACTATCCTGTACGGTGAGAAAGAGAAAAACTGCCCAGATGGGAGGAAATCAGCTAAGTCTTGATAATAAAACCTACTCGATGGTCGCGTCGAAGAGGGTGGAAGACGCCGCGGAAGGAAAAAGTCTGACATCAATGAAATTATTGGGGAAGAAACTGCAAAGGAGGAGGCGCTACAAAACAAAGGGTCGCTGGTGGGGGGAAACCCAAAAAAATAAGCGCTCGGGGGGCCTAAGGGGGGGGGGGGGGGGCGCGGTAACGAGACGGGAAGCGCCCAGAGCACGTCAGAGCGGCCCACAAGATACACTGAGATCGGAGGCGGCACGTGCAGGGGATGCTACTAAAAAAAAAGAGCGTTATGGGGGCGTGAAAACAGAGGGACCCGGCTCGAGTACCTTTGACCGCGTGAAGAGACTGTCGCGAGGCTGCCTGGAGAAGAGGGAAAATTGGGGAAAGGGGGGTTCCTTAAAAAACAAAAGGGGTAGTATTTGGGACCCGAAAAAAGAGATGGGATGTCTGAGTGAGGCTAGCGGCATACAGTAAAACCGGGAATCGCCGACAACAAATGAATGCGGGGGAAAAAAGGGAGTCGCTCTTTAGTGTTCTGGGGTACTCGACACGAGAATCTCTTGAAAAAAAAGTGGGATCCTGGGAACGTAAAACGGGGGGGGTGTAGAAAAAAGACCGAAGTCTCTAGGAAGAAGGAGAGAAGAGGGTTGCGAGGGTACAAAGGTAGGGGGTCAGGAGGGAGAAAAAAAACCAGACTTGCCCGCTCAGACGAGTGGCTTGCTATCGATCGGGGCGATACTAAAAAAGGACTAAGAAAAAGGACTGTTGGAAGTCACGAAATCGTCGTCAAATTGCAAAGTGGCGGGGCGTGCAAAAGAGGAAAAAAAAACACAGTACACGTAGGGGATCTTACCTGGGGTGCTCGTGGGAGATTAATGGGCTCAGAAATAAGAATCGTGGGGAGAGATTAGGCGAAATCAAGCGCCTTGCGCTAGGGGCGCGGGCAAATAGAAGGGAAGAGTGAGGCTGTACCAAGGAGGTGCCCGAGGATGTCGGGGAGCCTTCGAACTCGCTGAAGGAGTCGCCTCCATCCGTGTCATAAGGGGGCGTGGAACCTGTTTCAGTTCATGAAACTACAAAGGGGGTCACGGCCGATGTAGGCGAGGTCGTCAGGGGATAGGAGTCTCGGCGAGCCGGAGTCGGGCCGGCTTGGTAATGGGGTGGGCAAAAAAAAAAAAAAAAAGAACGAGTGTTGACAAACTGGATGGAAGATTAATCCTACCATGGCAAAGAAAATGAGGGGATAAGCACCGCTCGTGTACAAGAGGAGAGGGGCGCTAAAAAAACAAGTGAAGTCAGGGAGATAGGGGGGCAACTATGCGGGGGGTGGGTGGGCAGTACAAGAGAAACCAATCCAGAATAACGGAAGGACGCCGACCCAGAGGCAACGAAAAAAAAAAAGAAAACGTGTTTGTTCAACCGAAAACTGTTGGAGTGAGGCGAGGGTGAGAATATCGGGCGCAAAAAAGGATGCGAAGGAGCAGGTCTCGTAGGATAAGAGAATCGTAGGTCGGGGGAGAGGGGTTAAACGACAAGAAGGATTGATCACTTCAAAGCTGGTCATGTGGCTCTACAATCAGGCAAAGGCCGCAGTTCCATCCGGTTAGAACGTTAAGAGGGACAGATCCAGTGCCGGGCACGTGGCGGTCATATGAAGGTATCAGACGTACAGGGCGAAGTGAGTAGTGCGAAAAAAAGAACAAGTCGGGCTGGTGGAATCAAATCGGGCAAGCCACGGGGAAGAAGACGATTGTCCTTGGAAGAAAAAGAAGAAGGGATGGGGAATGTCTAGGGGGGAAAGGGGTGCAGAAGTAAAAAAGGGTCGGCATAACCGGTAAACCACGGACTGTTACCGCGGATCTTACCCTGAAAACTATCTAACAGGGATCGACACACGCAGCGAAGGGGCCTTACGAAGACGGAGAATGGCTACTGACAACCGCAATTGATTCAGGTGAAGGGGGGGAGACAAAGGTGTGGTTAACAGAACGTAACAGAAAGGAGGGGAGGAGCTCTCAGAGAGGTCGAGAGAGGGCGGGGAGAAGCGCAGGGCAAAACCTCGTCCAGGAGGGGGAGAAAGGGAAAAAGGTGGAGTATGAAAGAGAGCACATAAAGCCGAGACTAACGCCAAATTCACATAAGGGGGGGAACAGACTAGCACCAGTTACTAAGGGAGGTGTTGGCAAAAAAGAGAAGCAGAGGGCTGACTCAAATGTAGAAAGAGGGGGAAGGACCGAAAAAGTGTCCATTTCCACATTCGGTGGCACCGCTTCTACCCAAAAACAAGACATCCTTTGGAGAAAAAGAAAGAAAAGAAATCAGCGAGCGACTAGTCCTCAGGTGAATACGGGTTGGGATAAAACAGAATAAGAAAGTCTGCTATGGACTTGGTGGTACATTTTAAGCTGAGTCAGAGAGAAGAATAAACAGGCGAAACTTTGGACAAAACACTGGGGTGTGACAAGAATGCAGAGTACATAAACCCCTGTTCCAAAGCAAACGCCGCCTAAAAGGGGAGGGGGGGGAGAATTCACAAGAAGTAGAGCACAGAAAAAATGCGAGAGGGGATGGGAAATTTAGTAGTCTGAAGAAGGGAGAATAAAACAACAGAAAGGGACATGAATAAACGAGACTAAACAAGACAAAGAAGACTAGGGTGTGGGGTATACTAGGAAACCCCAAAGGGGGAGGGACAAAAAATTTTGACATGGAGGTTTCAAGGGAAATAACTTGGGGGCGTGGGACACGTATAACGTCCGCCGGCTTATTCGTATTATATGGTCCGCGACAAGGTATTACGAAAGTCCAAGAACGGGAAATCGGTCCGTTCGAGCTTCGACGAGTAGAGATGGAGGTACGGGGAACCCGCACTGGCTGATGGTGTAGAGCAGGCAGCCTTTGTCTAAACCGGGCAGGAGCAGCAACAACACGATTTCTTCGGGAGTGATGAAACAAGTGGCGACGGGGAAGCGACAACGCTTAGGGGGGGGGACCGGGGGGTGCAAAACGTGTGAGATAAAGAAGGGATTGCGGGCAGAAACAAAGCACCGATCCAATAAGCAGCTCGAGGCGACGCGCGTCGAAAGAAGCGAAAAGGATAACAATCAAAACCTCTAAGAGGAAATCTGCGGGAAAGCGTTCGGGGAAAAAACATGGGATCCCACGAAAGCAACGAACAAGGGCGGGCCGCAGGGGGGGAAAAGGCCCATGGGGGGGGAATAAAGGGAGGAGAAGAGCAGCGGAGGGGGTAGAGAAATAAAATAGTTCTCCTCTGCCCGGGTCGCTACGAACTCGGTCAAGAGCGATTGAGGAAGGAGGAAGAAGACACCAAAGTTACGTAGGAACAAAACTTTGTGGAAACGAAAGCCTCAAAATTATCGGACCGTCGGCAGGGAGCGTCCTGAGTAAGCAATCTTCTGAGGAGGAAACAGGTGGGGAGGAGAAATCGAACCTGAGAGGGGAGCCTAAACGGGAAGAAGCACTATCACTGGACATACGGCGCAAAAGGTAAAGAGTGGCCTTCTAAACGACGATGAGGGGAACACGAAAATGTTTCAGCACCGACGACAGCGGGAAAAGGAAACCAAGGAACCAGCTTCCCGTGAATCAGCGGCGGCAAAGAGAGCACATCACCTAAAAACGAAGGAAAGAGCGCAAGCCAGCCCTGAGCCAGAGAAGCACTAAAGAAATGCCGGCTCGAGGAAAGAAGCAACAAGTCGTTGCAAACCTAAGGGAGGTGGAAGAAATAAATTCCCAGTGGGGGAGAGAGCAAGGGAAAAAAGTAGGGCTGGTGGATCTAGACTGTGAAAAACAACAAGAGATTCTGACCAGGGAGTGAAGAACAGAGAGAGCGACCGGGGTGGGAGACGGCTAAGGAATCAAAGCTAATGCTTCTAATAGGCCGTGAAAACGCAAAAGTGAAACGCCGGATGTTTGAAGACAAAAAAAAGAGAAGAGAGAAAAAAAAGACTGACAACGATCGACGACCGAGGAGCCAATACGCATCGAGGTACACTGAATTTCTAAATAACGGCGAAGAGCATGACAGGGTGGTGCAACCAATGGAAGGAGGAAGGGTCCTATGGCGCAGAGGAATTGGTACGCCTCCACAAAAGCCATGGATGGTCCGCAAGGAGAAAAAGACTAATGAGTTCAGGAGAAAAAACCGCTAAAACCAAGCATTCCTCCAGAGGCGAGCGCCCGTACACCATTGAAGATACCATTTCGAAAAAAAGGGAGACCACCTTCCTGGGACCGTTTAAACGATATCGGAAGGAGATCAAGGAGCAATTCTTCAATACCAAGCAGCAATAGGGGAAAAATGACGGTTCGATCAAATTAGCATGGTAGGAGAACGTCAGAAAACAGCAGCAATCCCGAGAAATCAGCAATCTTCACCCGAAGAAGAGAGGGAAAAAGGAGTCGCACCTTTTCAAACAACCGAGGACTCGGAAGAATGGAAACACCTGGGTAGGTATCTCGTGCAAAAAAGCCATTGCGGGCGCGGCGCCTCATTGGAAAGGAATGCAAATTAGCTGCACAGATGAACAGAGAGGGGAAATAGAAAGGTACCAGCCAGCGGGGTAAAGAGCGCCCTGTGAAACGCCTCTATCTGAAGCAGAGGAAGGAAGAGGGAGGGAAAATCGAATCGCAAGGGGGATAGCGAAACGCATTTCGGGGGGGAAAAAAACTTACCATGCCAACCCAACACAGTCGAAATCTGGGGAGGAGCCCTAGGCCCGCGGAAAGACGTGAAAAAAGGATCAGGGTGAATTCGTGTACCGGGGGGGGAGAGGGAAACGGGAGCAGGGGTGCACACCAATAGCGAGCGACGGCATCCGATCAAAGAGGAGACAAGCGGGCATTATCTCGGAGTGGGAATCGGAGATAGTTTCCGATGCGTAAGGGATGTCCCACGTACACCAATTGCAGATGCCTCTAGACGGCCGGGGCGCTAACCAACAGCGCATACAGGCAAGTGGGGGATACATGTCGGGAGCCCGCAAAGGCGAAGGCACAAGCATGACAGCAGACCACACAAAAAATGCAGAGAAAAAGTAAGAAGATCAACCCCAGACGCCCGCGCGATGTACGCTAAGGAGCGGCGAAAACAAAGAGGGAACGGCATTCCGCCACAGGTCTCAAAGAGACTGGTGATACGTCAAAAGGCCTATACAGCCGTGCCACAGGTCGCCGCAGGGCGAAGAGAGTGTTGAGTCCCGATGCTGTACGAAAATGGCATATCTCCGATATGGAGCATAGGGGCATACAATCATTACCAGGCCGAAAAGATATTAAAATGGGGTTGTAATCATCAGCAAAAAAAACACAACGTATGGATTAAACTATAAGAAGGTCCACATCTAGGGGAGAGTCAAAAAACTCTTGGTACGAGGAAGCGTAGCGTATGGGTCGGTCTCCATCTACTTTCTTGATTCGGGCGAAGGGGGGGGGGGAGTATCTTCAGAACTAAATGTCAACTCTAAAGTGCTCAAATCTACGGGATTAAAGTCACTATAAAATGGCCGGCTAAATTAACACCAGTAGTAGATCGAGACTTGGAAGCTCTCCACCGTCTCCAAGATGACTAGGAAGGGGTTCTAAAGTCTAACATCTCGGATTAAGCAGTACGGTAGAGAGGGCCCTTCCCGCGAACTCTCGCCATCATCGCGTGTTTCCGTCACTCAATGCTAAGTTGGTCTAAGGACAAATCTGGGACCCGTGGGGGAAAGGACATCGGCTAAACCGAGTCATCTAATAAGGAGTTGGAAACGCGGGGAAGAAAATGCCGCCCAGAGGAAAAAGACATCGAACTACTCTATGACCGGATGGGAATCGCTGCTTTTAGAGACTGCTAAGAGGGGGGGGTGGAAAAATCTATTCCGTTTAATTAAAAGAACGGGGGACTACGTGGGGAGAGAAGCTCTGGGAATTAGAGTTCAATTCGATCTTGTTATGGGGGTTCCTGAGGTCAAAAAACGAAATGTTCGCTCCAACTGCTAGAGTAGGATCTAAGGGTACTGGGGAAAAGAAAACTCTATTGCAAGGTCCGTATCGCTATTATGCTGTTTCAATGACGCAAGCTTGCGGGGGGAAAGTTAGAACTAACTTCGGAAACGGAGGCGAAGAAGGGAGAGAGGCCGGACCACATCAAATACATGAGCCAATGATGCGCCAACAAGACAACCCATAATTTAGGATCGCCTCGCCAGAGAGTATATATCAGACGCGTCCTAAAAGGGGCGTGGGTCGGGGATCATTCCTGCTTTCAGTAACAGTGCGTGTGGTGATTA
>Ga0179593_1374947_pt1 | contig 14675 bp, 13 predicted proteins | sample CZODoug2_1_08_16_FD_185931 | JGI IMG/M metagenome (GOLD analysis project Ga0179593, IMG submission 185931) | Vadose zone soil fungal communities from Angelo Coast Range Reserve, California, USA - CZODoug2_1_08_16fungal (PacBio error correction) | ecosystem: Environmental > Terrestrial > Soil >...
GTCCTCTTATAGAAAAACGAAAGCCGAACGTGATGTACCCACAGCCTATTCTAAATACTGGAGGGAGGCAACGCAATAAGAAAAAGACGGGAGGGCGAAAGTTCGGACACCAGTGTGATGTCCCCATCTCTAATCATAAGGTCTCAGAAGGGGAAAATGAATGCATGAAAAAATCGGAGAGACGATTAGGAGAATGGACAGCACGATTTGCGAACGACTCGGAAGTAACTGAACCCAAGAAAGAAAAAAAGGATGAAAAAAACGACTATCAGAAGAAAGACTTGAGCATGACGCTGGCTAGAATCGGACCCCTCTAAGAGAACAAGAAGAAAGGGAAATTCTAGAGCGGCGATGTGCGGCAGCGTACTGGAGCGGCCTCAGTGGGGAGAGGAAAAGGGGAGACTGACCGAGAAGGGAGGCCGGGGGACTAGAGAAGAGAGGACCGGTCAGGTACGTTGCCGTATAACAGAAGACCGAGCGCCTGGGGTGAGGGCATCTCAAGAGGAAAAACTTCAATACTGAAAGAAAGAAAAAAGCAATATCATCGATCAAAAGAGGAGGAAAAAAAAGGTCCGCTCGGCGTGAAGCATTTCATAGAGGAACTACCTGCTCTACGTCGAAGTCTACTAAGAAATATCAGGAAAGCCGGAAGAGGCCAGGGTCGAGAAGGAGACCACCTTCTCAAGACAGCTCTGGATCGAGAAGGATCCAGGGAAAAAAAATCGAAACCCGAGCTTTCCTAAGATTTCTTTTTGGGGGGTCAGAAAAAGGGGCGAATGGATGGGAAATTAAGGAGCTTAGGGAGGGAAAAGGGTGAAAAACGCAAATCAGGGGAAAATTTCTCAAGGGAGGTCGAGGAACCAAAGTTCGATTCAGGAAATTCCAAACACTACACCCTGGGTCAGAGCGCAAGGGACAAGGAAGAGAGAGGCTGCGGTTTGGGGAAGGAAACTGGGAAAAAAATACTGGTCGCTGCGCGGGAAAACTCATTGTGGAGAAGACAAAGAAATGGCTGTGAGGGTCTGAAAAATTTGAATCGCAGCGGGCGGAGGGGGGACAAGAAAAGTAAAAGAAAAAATTTCGGATACGGCCGTTTCCTGATCGTACTGGTGACCTCTGCTCGCCTGTCCCACAAGCCTCATAGGGGCGGAAAAGTAGAGAAACAGAAGGAAAAGAAAGGAAGGATTGATGAAAGTGAAATGCGCCCATGTCCATGGGCAATCATTTCCCACAAAAGGTCGCGCTAGAAAGATACCAAGAATATTCTCAAAGGAAAGCAGGCTGACTGAGTGGAAAATGGGGGGGGAGAAAAAAAAAAGGATGAAGAAGACTATTGGTTGGTCTAACGTACTCGTTCGTGATCGGCATGAACATCAGTTTTAACTCCCGATGGCGCAGAAACGCAAGAATCAAAGACGCCGCACGGCAAGGGAAAACGTCAAAAAGTAAATGTTCAATACGCGCTGAAACGTGCCTGAATGGATATTGCATCGAGTGCGATCGATCGAAAAGCACCATGAACTAGTGGAAAACCGTAATTGTAAATGGGGGAAGGGGAGCTCACAAAAAAAAAGGGAGGATGGGGCATCACATTCCGAACGCATGTTTGTAATTCAAAACGGGAAAAGGAAGAGAGAAAGCTCCCGAAGGGAAGACTCATGGGGCAAAAAAGTTATTCCCTGTAGCTGGAAAAAAAAAACACAGGGTAGGTGATCAGGTGATAAAGGGAAAAAATGTGCAACCTGTCTGTCTCAAAATAAGGTTGCATGGATCCAGGACAACCATCACAAGAGAGAGCGTCTTCAAGGGGAAGATAATACAAAAACAGGATTATTAAAGAGCTAATATCAAAAGTCCCGCGAGAGAAGCCCATTTGGGGAGGAGGGATCCGTAAAGAAGAGGGGTTCGAAAAAGAGACGGTTTCCTGCATTTAAGGTCCCGTCTTCCATGTTCCATTCTTTGTCTACACCGAAAGAGGGCCAGGGGCCTGGAGAGGAGAGTAGCAGGGGGAAAAGATGTGTGTCACACGGAAACCTATATCTTTCGGTTCTAATAGTGATTAAAAAATCCATAATGTGTAAGGGTGTGGTGGGCGGTATTTTGTTCCATGCCCTATTTTCAACCGGCTTAATGGTCGCAGCTAAGAGAAGAGAGGGGGAAAATGCCCAGAAGACCCCAAGCGGTCTTGACCCCTAAATGATATTTCACGGGGTTGGCAAGGAGGGAGAGGCTCTTGTAGGGGAAGGGAAGGCAAAAACGGAAACCTGCCTTTCATGCAGAGGACCGAAAGTAGACAAAATCCCATAGTCGCGTATTTTTTTCTCATGGGAAACTCATAAAAATGCTTGCCTGTTCAGATAATCGGAGGGGGGGAAGTGCAGCTAGGACTAGGTGGGAAAGAGAAAAGAAGTTCAGATGGAAAAGTCGCCACAAAAAGGAGAAAGTTGCTGCGTTTGGAAGCGCTTCGTGGCCAAAATGGCGCGATTCAGGGGAGAGGGAGCAAGAGGAGGGTGACAACAGAAAGAAGAAAATACACGGAAAAAGAATACACTGTCAATCTACCTCGTGCGCGGATCAAGCCGCACTCAGCACACCATTTGAAGCCCCATACCAGGAGAAAAAAAAAATCTCTCTCCTAAGGGAAAGGAGACCATCATAAAAACACCAAAATAAGCGAAAAGTCAAACAGGAAGAACACGTAGATGATCCCAACCGTCAAGCGATTCGCGGCCCTTGCATAGACACCAGCTAGGGGGGGGGGGAAAGAATGAAGGGATAAGGGTGTTACTCGAACTCCTTGGAGGAAAGTTCCTCCCTAAAAATGCTCTGCGGACGAAGCTCGTGAGGAAAAAACGCAGCAAGGCAAAAGGAGCCAGGAACAAAAATATGACGAAGAGGGAAAAACCGCGCCTATGTTATCTCAGCTCTGACTGTGCGCCGTATATCGCATGGGTGACATAAAAGTGGGGGAGGGCCCAGCTAAGAGAATTCCCCGTCTGCTTGCGCGTATCGCTTCGGCTGAATCGTACCGATGACAGTTCTGCGAGAAGCTTGGGAGGAATAAAAAAAGGAGCTGAGCGTCTTCTAGCCCTGGATTTGCGGTGGTTTAACTTTCCTTATCGCTGAATTAGGAGACATACCAAAAAGCTGACGAAGGAGAATCTGATTTCGAAGATCAAAGCGTCGAGGATCGCTAAACAGGAGGAAGCAAAGGAAAAAAAAAAAAAGAAGGCGAGGTCGAGCATCTGCCGCGCCTCGGCAGTATGAAAGAGCGACAGGAGGCCACGAAAGGGAAAGGAAAAAAGCATGCGCCACGTTCGCCTTGGTTGATCTCGTCAGAGCTATTTCCTAAAACAAAGCGGTCGGAAAAGACGGGCGAATTCGAGGGGGATTAGGTCATGTCATCTGAAAAGATTGGGGCAGGAGCCGAGGGAAAAATCAGGGCGGGGGGAAAAATCGCCGGACAATCGGCAATGGAGCAGCGATAGCAGGAGCTTCAGGCGCAACGCATAATTCTCTAGGAAGCAGGACGCACGAAGGGGCAGGAGGGGGGAACGCAATAAACGGCCGCAGCCGCGTGCCAGCCGCCGTCCGAAAGCCTGGCGTCCAATGAAAAGGCATTGAGGACAGAGGCGAGGATGAAATAAAGAGAGGGTAGAAAACAGAAGGGCAATCGTCGTTAATCCTCCTCCGCTCTCATCGACTTGGCAAATTGGAATCTGCAACGCAAGCTGTAAAAAGAGAAGAGCATTTGTTGAATTAAGAGGGGGGAGAGAGAAGGGACATTGAGGAAAGAGAAAAACGGACGCGCAGAGGCTGAAAACCTCAGAATGAAAGGGTATATGTCTATACCCTAGGGCCCTGGCAACCACAAGAAGCTGGGAGGGAACCGTAATACAGAGGGGGGGGGAACATGGTTGGGGGAAAGAGGGGGATGGCTGATTGGGGGAACAATGCGGGTCTGTTGCGGCCTAGCTTTTTGAAGAAGGGGATAGGAACCAAGGCAGGAAAAGGGGGAGATGAAGTAAGTGAAGGGACGAAAGTGGGCTGAAAGGATCACGCAGTGGTCGCGGCAAAAGTCTAGAGGGGGCAATCGGATGTCAAAAGGCGCTGGGGAAGACAGAGTGGGGTCTCACGGGACAAAAATCGTAGCCATCGCGGTGTGAATTTGGGGTGCCGCTGAAAACCAGATCGAGTAGGAAAGGGGGCAATGAAAGGGAGAGGGGGGGAGAGCGTTCTCTAACATTACCGCAGCATTCGAATACCTGTAGTTCGTCGACAAGTGGGGGCTCAATGGGGATGGGAATGAGAGGGAAAATTTGTGGATCGATCTGGTCTGCCAGAACAGCTATTCCTCAGTCTCGAAATAAAAAGCCTAAGGGAAGAGGGGGGAAAGACGGAATCTGAGCGGGCCGGTCGATATCGGCCCTTGAAAGCACGAGATCCGGGGAAGGCCTGAGAAAAGGAAAAATAAATCTGTATCCGGCCCAATCATCGGCGGAAGCGGAAACTGGAAGACAGGATAAGGTCTGGAGGAGGGGTTGAGGGAGATATAGGGGACGCAGGCGTGTGCGGCGTGGGGAAACTGAGCGATAATCTGGGGGCTTTTTGAGAAGTTGTGTGGCAAGGGGGGGAAACAAGAATCCTAACCTAGTTACTCCATACCCCCTTCTATAAAAAAGAGTCCATCGTGAAAAATGAGTCAGCCACAGAGGGGCAGATAAGGGGGGGGTTCAGGACCCAAGGGAACGATGACGAAACAACACCCAGAGAGGGGGCGTATGTACCTGTAACGAATAAAACTCATGCAGCGTCGGAGGCATTAATCCGCGGATTAAGCCTATACTGTCAAGAAAAGAACCTGAGGCGAGCCCCTATTCGGGGCGAAAGTGCGCCGTCCCGCACCACCTCGCCTACCACCCCGTGAAGAATGGGTCCCATGAAAGGCAGGTTCTAAAGTCAGAGACCCATCTCTCATCAAAAAAAAAAGAGGAACAAAGAAGGAGTAAACTTGGCTTTATACCTGACGGAACTTACATGCAGGTTGTCAGGTCGAGGGTGGGCGGAAGTAGAAAATTCGCCCTAAAGCCCCAGGGGAACAGATGGCATAGGTGCCGGCTTCGTTTCACGCGTCGCCGGCCGCATTAACGCGCAGCGAGGGCGGGGGGTTCTCAGGGGAAAGGGAAAAAAAACTGTCCTCTAGGGGGTGTTGGGGTCGGAGGCATCAAGTCCTTGTTAGCAACCCAACGGCGCTGAAGAAGAAGGGAGGAGATTAAAGGGGGGCCGAATGGGAGAGAGGGATGGGATGGAGCTAAAGCGAGGGGCTTATGCGAAAAAAGAGGGAAACCTCTCAGAAAAAAAAAAAAACATTCTAGAGCCATCACATGTGAACTGGCAGGTTCTCCCCGCCATATAAGTCAATCAAACGCCGGAAAAGACGGATACGTATGGTAAGGGAGGAGCATAAAATAAAACTGTTATTGGCAGGAAGAGGGCACTACCATGCCTCGCTCGCTACATGTCGCTGCAAGAATGTCCAGGAAGTCATAATTGGTGAAAAGGCCTGCCTCTGAAGGAATGGAAGGAGGTACATAGATTACGCGATGTTGAGTTATATTGGAAAAGAATATCTTTCCGATCCTGGGAAAAGAACGATCGATCCAAAAGGGGGAAAGGGAAATAGAAAAAAAGGGAGAAAACTCTCTCCCAGGGAAACAGAAAACGTCTTGTGAGACTGCTGGGTATGGTCCGAGCCTGACCCGAAAACGCGGCCCTCCTCCTGAGCCTCAGAGAGCGTCATGTTAACAAGAAAAGAGGAAAAAAAATCGACACCTCTTGGGGGGAGAAAAACTTGGGGGAAGGAAGAAGAGTGAGCCCACCACTGAGGAGTTAGCTACGAGAGGGGAATCGAGAGCCGCCGACAAAAGCGCCTGCAAGGTCCCTCGGTCCCTCAAAAAATTCCGAAGAGCCAGGGACCGTATGCCCTTTGCCGATAACTTCTTAACATGGCACAAACAAGAACGGACAATCAAAATCATCAGGAAGGCAGGGAAGAAGACCAAAAAAAAAATAGAAGGGAGGATTTTAAGAAGCCCAGACAGTCTGGACTGTCGACGTTTCGACGAGGGAGTGAATTAACGCGAACTGTGAGATGACAGGTTTCAAAAGAACGGGTTAGTCCTCTTAATCTCGGAAAGCACAGGGAAAAAGGGGGGAAAACTTACTGGAGGGAAAGTTTGTCGAACAAAGATCGGAGCTCTTTCTTAATGCCTATGTTAGCAGACTTTGACCAAGTAACCATACCTGCGAAAAACGAAAGCCTTCAGGGAGAAAGAGAGGGTGACAAAAAAAGGGCGGCTTATATCAGAAGAAATAAAGCGCTGAAGCATGACTCCAATTAGAGCATCCTCAGGCGTAGGGGGAGAAATCGGCCGTGTCAGGTGGGAGAAGAGGGGGAGGTGGAAGGGGGGGAGGGCTTCCCACAGGAAAGAACAAGTCTCCTCCGTTGGCGCGCCCTTTATCCAAAGCTATTCGTGATCCATGACGAGTGGCACGTCGATGAAAAAGCTATTGTTGGGGGAAGAAGAGGCAGGCCAGAAACGAAAAAAAAAAAAAAAACCCGAGAAACAACGCGACAGTACTCCGTCTAAGAGGGATTAACGGAGGGGGCGGGAGGGAAAGTAGAAAAAAATACGGGGAAGAAACCAACCGTGAGCCGCTATTACAGCGCTCTGATGGCTAAGAAGGAGGCCTTCGGGCCAATCGGTCTGCCGGGGGAGGGGAGGGAAGAATGCACGACAGAAGTCCTTCTATTCCCGGGTCTTTTACAATCTACCTGTCGACATCTTTACGGGGCGCGCACGGGGAAGACTATGAAAACTTAAGACTTTTGCTAGGACTTCCACTGAGAGGCGACGATCAATAGGACAGTACAAGAAAAAGAAGGAAAAAACTCCTCTAGACATTCGTCCGGATCGCAGAGATGTGAAGGTCCTTAGAGAAGCGACCGAAACGTAATCTACGTTCGATGCTACACGCAAGCGCAGTTAACAAGTCACTTTCAGGGGAAGGGGAGGAGGGAGAGGGAAAAAACCTTCGAAAGCAGCTCCTTGATCTACCGAAAGTCGAGAGTTCGAAAGAAGGGCTCGGGGGAAGTAGGAGATTGAGTGAGAGAAGGGGAAAGGAGGGAGTCGAGGGTACTCAGCTCGGTTCGGGCCTATCTCAAGGTTAGTTAAAGAATGTCCGCAAGGAGGTCTATAAAGGGAAAAATTCATCTTTGGGGGAAAAAGAGGGAGAAAAAGAAAGACGCTGGGGGAAAAAAAACGCCGCGCACATTCATCTCAGAGGTGCGTTGGCAATAAGTGCTTCCGGGTTAAAAAGTTTCTCTTCGGGAAGGGGGGAAGGAGGCGATGGGGGGGGGAGGAAGGGTACATAGTAGGGGAGCACTCGTCTGGTCTGGTCTTGGAAATTGGCTGCGCAGCTTGCGAATATCAGACCAAAACGGCGGTAGCGGAAGGTTTCGAAGGGATGTGAAGGGTGACCAACACGCGCCCGCGCACTTCGCCACAAGGCCGCCAAATTTCAAACCGCGTAGAAAACCGCAATCAGAAGGGCCTGTGGAGGGCGGACAGGGGGGGGGGGGGAACATCGACCTTAGGAAAACTGGAAAAAAAACAAAGAACTTTTCTAGGGAAAGACCCCACGAATATTATCGGAAAACCGCAAGCCCGTTGCGGACTGAAGTTAAAACAAGGCGAACAAAGACACTTCTAAAAGAAATAGTTGGATTGTGGGAGAAGAGTCGTTCGTGATCGGCCAACCCCCAGAACATTACCCTCGGCCATGAAGGGGGGGGGATGTCGTTAAGAAAAAACAAAAAGGATCCCAAAAAGAAAAAACGGGGTGACACGACAAATTCTCTGGGATGTCATACGCGCCTGTGGTCCGAGAAAGCGCGTGAGGTGACAGAGCCCCTAGGAAGGGAAGCGGGTTGCGCCCGTCGCGTTAACCTGTAGGGTCAATGACAAAAAAATACAAGAAAACCCATGCAAATTAGGGGGAAGGGGGGATCCCCAGGAGAGAAAAAAGAGGAATTGCATGCCTTGAAAAATGATTCGGTAGATCACATCCAATTTCATACTACCTCCTTTCCCGACAGGTGTTGAAAGGAGGTGTGCAAAGAAGGGCCTATGTGGACCAGCCGGGACTGGCGGCCGGAACCGGCTCTTCGCAAAAGGCCCGGAGAACTCCTCCGACAGGAAAAAAAAGCAATAAGAAAGGGGAACTGCATATACGTCAAACACAAGGGAGGAGGGCCCAAGGCCTCTGAGAATTAAGGACAGTGTTGAAGGATCCGCAATATATTGGAGACGGACAGCTTTGGAAAAAAGAAGAAGAAGTCCGAGCTGGTCCAAAATCGGCCATTTCGTGGCACTCAGTTGTAGCATTGGCAATGGGTCGGCAAAGTGACGTTCTGGAGAAGAAAAGGAAGAGAAAAAACCTAATATGCTTTTCAGTGATAACACTTCCCTAATGTTTCATTTTGTTTTCGTATTTTTGGGGGAAAGTACTAAAAGGGGGGGAAACAGGGAGGGGGGGAGCAGAGTCGAACGACGACTGAGATATGACCGATCCTCATGCGAACCCGCTGTAACAAACGAGATGAGACGTGCACGGTTGCCTTGACGCTGAAAATATGTCGGTTAGCCGCACGAGGGAAAATAAGGGGGAGTCTACAATATAATTAGACAAAATCCCAAATTCGGCTTCCGCAAAGGCCGGTCTCAGGGGGGGTGGAAACCCATGCATTGGGGTAAGGACGGGAGGAAGGGGGGCTATAAGAGTGAAAAAAAAAAAAGAATACTTGCATCTAGAAGGATGTGACCTACCAAAGTGGGTCGTATGGTCCACCGGGGGGAGGAGAAAAAACGGGAAATATTTGCGAGTTGTAGCTCGTTTTAGAACACTATGGCTTGAGAGTAGACTGGGGCGAAGGAAGAAGCGCGGTCAAAGAGGAAATCCTAGAAAGGACAGAAAGAGAGGGAAATCACCGTCTTTTCTTTGAAGAATCATACTCCTTCTCTCACCAGAACATGCCCATATAAGAATCAGATGTTTCACAGAGAAGAAAAGGGCCAGTCAAAAAGTCACATCTTCCCAGAAACCGGAAAACAAGGGGAAGAAACCGAAAGCCAGATAGGAAGGGAAGGCAAGGAAGTAACAACGAGGTAGTGGTTTACCGTAGTTGGTCCCTTAATCGATGAGGGTGTGTTCCTCGCGAGCATTGAGGAACCTAGGGGAACCTCCATCGGAGAGAGGAAACTAATCGGCGAGTTCGGCTAAAGCACGGGAGACCCACCACCGCTTGCGTAAGGGACTAAGACAGGGGTTGTGTATGGAAGAAATGCTGGCGCTCCAAGGGGTCGTGAAGTCACTCTCGAGGGGCCGGTGCGAAGATACCGGCGCGGGTGTGACAATTGGTCTAGAAAACCTCGCCAAGAAAAGGAAGGTTAGAGGCCCCTCTGGAGGGATTCACTTAGCTTCGCAGTCCGTCTTCTCGACTGAAACTGGCCGTCACCGAGCATAGGGCAGAAGTAATGGCGAGGAGAATTATATTTAGTGTTGGAATGTCCTCGCGCGCCGTAGAAAGGCGAAGAAAAAAAAAAAGTCTGAAGGGAACTTTCCCAGCTTCTGCAGTTCCTCGAGAATTGTTGGGCTACCTCGCGTTAAACGGGAAAAGGGGAATTCTCCTTATAATGTCGGGAAGAGGGGCCAGAGAAAGGGCAATAATCCTGATTCCCAGCGTGCTGCCTCGCGCTTGGACAATCGCATGCACGTCAATAATTGGGATCCTAGTCTATTTGACTATTCGACTAAACTCTACACGGTCACAAGTCCTTCGAAGGGAGATGATCGGGGCGTAATAGGCCGTGGAAAAGTCGGCCGCCGAGTCTAAAAAAGACGGGTGTCAATCGTCGGGAAATAGTCAAGGGAAGGGAAGCTAAGGAGGTGAATTCGAAAGGTTGCGCTCAACCGGACATAAGTTGCGCGTGTGAGAGGTAACTCCGAAAAGGGAATGAAAAGGGAATACCACCGAGAAACTGGAGGCCTTTCCCCCGCAAAACGACTATGGATCTAATATCGGCTTCCCTCTAAAAGTTATTCCGCGGATTCGTTATCATCTTATCTGACAAAACTGGCGCCATCAGGGCCTACGTATAACAGAGGTCTGGTCCAGTCTGGGCAGGAGAGAGAGACGATGGCATTTAAAATAAATGGCGCAATTTTTGACAGGACAGGTCTTGACACGCATTCAGTCAATTGCAGAAAAGGGAAGGGAGGGAACCCGAAGGAAATGCTGAAAAAACCCTCAAAGTCATGGAGAATTCATCCATAGGGACCCGGTTGGCCAGAAAAAGGCCGAGGGGGGGAGGACCTTAAGAAGGGAGGGTGGGCCTCAAGGGGCGAATTAATTTCTGTGCTTGGCGGGCGGTTGTATAATGTTAAGGGTGGGGTATACCGTTCTCAGACGAAATGAAAAAGGCGACGGAGCTGGCTTTGTGGTCTCTGCTGAGGACGCCCGGTCGCTTCATGGAAGAGGTGAGACATTAGAGGTCAAGACTCCTGCTCTGCCCGCATCAGGTTTGGTTGATAAGGGGAGGAAGTCAAAAAGGAGGGAAGCTCTTGGTACGATTTGTTTCTCGCTTCCACGACGCGTCCGAGGATCACGAGGAAGATGTGAGGCTTAGATATGACCATGACAGAAGTGAGGAAAAAAGGGACCTTGTTTCCGTTGGACGACAAGTGACAATTGGTCTGGTAGCTGCCGACTGGAGGGGAAGTTGAGAGGATCATGGTGCTGCCCAAGAGGCGGGGAAGAAAGAAAAATAGATCAACATAGAAGAAATCCTTCCGAATGTTCAAGGGGTCGGCGCGTGTAGCCTGTCCAAAAACGACATTCTGCTCTAATGTCTCCTCGCTGAGGAAGGGGATGGGGATTCTGGAGAAGACCAGGACCGTTTTGGAGGGCGAGCGCCCTTAATCCGCCGGATTGCGCTTTGGGAGTGGACCTATAGCGCGGTGGAGGTAGCCTTCGATTTTCCAACGTTCTTTATCGCTAAGAGGGTCATTTTTTGGCAGGTGGGTGCCCGTGGGAACCAGTAGCAGAAAAGAAGGACAAAGGAAACGCATCCATATCGACTCCTGATCTGAAAAGAAGGACCCTCTTTTTCAAATCAAACGGGACGGTCCCTAACACAAGAAGAAAAAGGGACTACGCCAAACAAAGAAGAGTACCAGTATTAAGTTCCAAAAAGAAAACAAAGTGCCCTCAAGGCGGCGAAAACCTTCTCCGACCTTAAACGAAGAACCGCCAGATGCCGATTAAAAGTCGGGAAGGGGGGGGGGGGGGAACCTCAACCACACCATCGACCTTAAAACCGGTGTACCAAGGGACGTGTCGTTGATGAAAGGCAAAAGAAGTAGCCCGATCAGAGAAAAAAAAAGAGGAGGGGAGAAGGAAAAGGGATGGGAGATGGATTGCCTCTTTCCTTTATACCTGACGGCAGTTGAGTTTGTCAGTCGGGTGTGCGGCGGTCGCAATTTCGCCCGAAAACTTGGCCTCGCATATACGGAGTAAGGAAAGCTGCAAACAAAGAGGAAGAAAAAAGGGGGTGCGAGTTTGGGGGGGTTGGTCTGGGAACGGAAAGGTTCCTCTGAGGGGTACATACTGGGTTAGCGTACCAGCCGGCCGGAAAGCACGTGAGCTATGCCGATAGTCACGAGCGGGAGAGGTAAAGGGGGAGGGAAAGGGGGGGGCGGAGTAGGAAAGGGCCGAAATCTTCTCAAAGCAGGTCTCTCGGGCAGCACCGTCACGCCTGCAGTCATTGAGAGAAGAGCAACTGGGGGCCACAGAAAAAAAAGAAGCGAGGCCGTTAGAGGGATACGTGCGCTCCGACGCACCGGTGGGCAGATCTAGACAAAGCCTCCCGAGCAGGATAAAAAGGGGAAAGAGTTAAGTAAGTCCTCATTTAACGCATCCGATCCTCATTGAAACGGACCCGAGTTCGGGGTGAGTGTAGATTTACAATCCGACGATGGGAAATACAAAAAGATAGAGAAAGATCCAAGGCCCTCAGCACCTTGACCAAAAAACGCTGATCCCGGGCACATGAACGGTTTCTTCGCTGCATGGTTAAGTGTGGAGGAGAAAAATCCTAAAAGAGCCTCATCGTGGTCCTCGAGACGCAAAGAGACAACTCGACCCAGACCACCGGTGGATTGAGACAGAAGTGGAGTCCTGCGTCTCAACAAGAAAAACAAAAGGAGTGGAAGGCGGTACGCGGGAAATCCTTGTAAAGCATCATTGCGGCGACACCCGTTCGCGCGTTCAGAAGCAGTCCATCAGCCGAGACCGGGCCGTGCGGGATATGAACGAAGGAAAAAGGGGGCATACAAAGCAAAGGGGGGAAAAATCATAACTGAAATGAAAACTTCAGCACAATCTCAGTATTCAAATGTCAGCCCCCCGGCAGGGGCTGGGGGGGCCAAACGGGCACTCGGGAAGATGACATCTCCATGAAATATTCACTGTCTTTTTGGTCAAACGTGTGAAGGATAGTAAAGAGGGGAAAGTAAGAAGATTGACGGGAAGGAGTGGGCATCAACGATTGTCAACGGCAAAAATGGGGATCGGGATATAAGGAAACGCGGATGTGACCGCATACTGACCAACCGACAGGGGGGGTACCAAGAAGGAGGGGGGAGGGGAAGCCTCTGTCTAAGTCTTTTGGGTTTAACGGATATAAATACAGAGCAAGCCGAATCGGTGGTTATGACATGTCTCAGATTTCGAGTCAGAAGGCGGACGGTCAGAGCCGCGGCCGTCGGGGAGAAGTTGATTCCTGGGAGAGTAAAAGGGAAAAGCAAGGCACTTCTAAAGGGGGGGGGTCAAATTGAATGCATCACTGAGATCTATAGAAACAAGGATTGGCCATGGACAACAGCGAGCGGACCGCTCCTTTCTAACACTTGTGCTCGAATTCCCTGTTAGGGTCTATTCTTTCTTCAAAAAGGCCAAGGAAGGGAAAACCTGCGCCACAGCTATACGCGGCGAGGCTGGGAGTGAGCTGCGTTCGCAATCGTTCCCCCTCTACGAAAGAAAAGCAACAAGGATCAGAAAGTGGCGTCCTCTTTGTGGGCCGCGCTCTGCAGCGCGATGTGGAGCGGAGTCATGTTTCGGTCGTACAGAAGAGAAGCCTAAGAGGGAAAAAAGGTGACTTGGCGGCGGAAGCTCTAAGAACGAAAAGGGAAAAAAAGTTCGCGGCTTCAGCAATAGACCGGCTACGGGGGACGGTTGTCTAATCGCCGCGCCGTCCTCGGCCATTCCAAAAAAAACAAGAAAGGGAGGGCATAGACTATGTACTTACGAAACTCTAGCTAGGGAATCCGTTCATTGCCGTACCAATGCATCGAATTAAAAAGTCTGAACACGTCATACGATCAATCTGAGACGGGAGAGGACGTATGCGTGAATACCACCGATATCCTTGATCTACTTAGCCGGGCAGCTCTTTCGTCTACCATAAGGGGTCATCGGTAGCGGAAGTACTGGCTGTAAGTTTTTCTTCCGCGGGACGACGTTTGCGCGCGGGGGAATGAACTTCCGGCGCCTGAGAGCTAGTTAGGGGAGCAGTCAAAGAAGTTCTCTTCGAACAGAAAGAGGTTAAATTAAAAAAGTGGTCCAAAGAATCGGGGTAGAGAACGCCAGCACCTTCACTGCCGGCGTTGGCGACGAGTGTCTTCCTTGGTGGCAGAAAGGGGAGGGAGGGGTTTTCCGCAATCAGGGGGTAGGCTGGGACATCCAGCGAGGAAAAGTCTCTCACGGTGCTGACTTTTCACAAGGGGGGGAATGCGCAAAGGAGCGTGCATATGCCCGCACGCGGTGCGTAGGAGGAAGACCGGGGGGACTTATCTCTTGGGAAACGCTCGGCGCCTCCATCGAAAGCATCTTTGAACTCCGCCGCTTTCCACATCAGCACGAACGGGCAAGGGTGCTTGGGAAAGGGGGGAAAAAATAGACCTTTAATGGGAACGCCCAACCTACTCTACGGGCTACTCACAAGAATATTATCTGAACGGGCAGACGTAAAAAAATGAAGGGGACAAACTGTCTACCATAAGGATGGACTAATACTGTTTTGTTAATAAATGCGACTCGTGATCGGCATAGCGCAGGTGCCTGATGGCGGCATCAAAAAGACCGGGATAACGAAGATTCAAAATTTCACTGTAAATCAACTTAGGGCGTGTTCAATACGCCTAAAGGGGTCCAGAAATAGGCCCGGGGGGCTAAAAAGGGGGGGGGGGGGGGATCTAGATCTTCTAACCCAGTCCGGTTAACCGTATTGCATGACAAAAAAAGACGCAAACCCCATGACACATTATGTGGGCTCACATTATCAAGAAAAGGAAAGAAGAATAGGGGGTTTCATTGAAAAGGGGCCATGAGGGAGGAATCACTATCAAATGGAAACTGCAATCATGCCAACGGACAACTGAGAGGTGAAACACCAAATGACAGGTGTCAAAAAAGGAATGAAATAAGGAAAACCGGATCCGGGGGAAAAAAAAAGAGATGGCGGATAAGACTCCAAAAAACCTGAGGAGGCGCGCGG
>Ga0179593_1731303_pt1 | contig 14675 bp, 22 predicted proteins | sample CZODoug2_1_08_16_FD_185931 | JGI IMG/M metagenome (GOLD analysis project Ga0179593, IMG submission 185931) | Vadose zone soil fungal communities from Angelo Coast Range Reserve, California, USA - CZODoug2_1_08_16fungal (PacBio error correction) | ecosystem: Environmental > Terrestrial > Soil >...
TCTCACGGCCCGTTCGAGAGGGACACTTAAAGGCCCTTCCGAAGACTCCAAGAGTAGAGAAGAAGAGAGAGAGGTGTTGAAGGGACATTACCGCGACCCCTCTCCTGATCATCCTCGGCCGCCGCATTGAGGAGCGGTGCATGGGGGAGTTGTACCCTGATAGAGGCAACAGGAGGTCGGGCGGATCCAGCGACGGACTCGGGACGAAAAAACACCTTGCCGGGATCACGAGAAAAAAAAAAAAGGCCAGCATGCTGGAAGAACCGCAAGAAAGGCAAAGAACCTACTTCGCGTGACTGCGAACCAAATAAGGGGTCTCGGATGGAAGGGCTCAGAAGAGTGGCGGAGTCGAAAAAAGGGGGGGGGCGGGACCGAATTGGGTACAAGAAAACCAATAAAGGACTCGGTGAGCGGGCGGGAAGGTCCTAAGCCTCGGGAAGAGCTGCTCGACGCAGGTGGAAAAACACGAGGGTACAACTATGAGAAACTCACCTAGAAGGACTGAGATGAAAATACTTCCCCTAGAAACATCTTGGTCCTGGGGGTGAAGCAGAGGGGAACGGGATGGGGGACGTTCCCAGATGAACGATCTGAAAAAAGCGTAGAAGTGAGTGGGGAAGTATGAGCTTTGAATGGCGGGCTCTGCGGGGCAACTCTGGGGGACGCTGGCGGGGAAGAAAAAAAACGTCGGGCGGGAGACAAGAAAGACAGGGACAGGGGCTGAGAGAACGGCAACAGTTGCCACTGAACTCGACGACCTGCATATCCGCGAGGAAAGGGCCGAACGGGCTCGTTCTCCGTCACGAGAAAACCTGCTGGCCAAGGTTTTCATTAGGGGCATGGATCAAAAAAAAAATTTCTGTCCTCGCCTTTATGACGCGGACATGTAAGAAGCTGGAAAAAATAAGAGAAATCGACTACACGAGCAGCAATTTACCGCGGGGAGCGGGGTCCTTCTCTGTGATGAGAAAAACGTGCCAAAGGGCAAGAAGATCCTGGAAAGAAGCTGCTGGCCGTCACTAAGGGGGATGATTGCCATGCGGATCACCGGCAGAAGAGCAGGACTGTAGGCTGCCCGGTCTGTACGGGGTTAGGCCGAGGCGCGCCTCTGGAAAAACTCTCTCGGGGACAGGTCTTGTGAAACTATTATGTAAAGAAACCAAAAAGGTTTATCTCTGCGTGCGGGAGATGCCGCTCCAGGGAGCATGAGGTGGGCTGGGACGCAAAGGGTCTCCCTGCAAACTGACGCGCGTTCACATAGAAATGGGGGGGGCGTCCTTCGACTCTCACGCTCAGTATAAAAGTCTAGGAACGGCCCTGGGGGGAAGGACACTCACCTACGGCCTAAGAAGAAAAGGGATCATCGTGTACTTTTCGACGTGCGGAGTTTAGGCCGGAGCACGAGGTGCGGCCGCTTGGTTTCAGAAACGTGAAGAAAGTTCACCGGCGACCCGCAAAAGAGGAAGTTGGTGCTTGTCTGTCCCAGGGACACCCTAGAAAAATGGCAGGAAAAGAGATTCAAGGCCCGTCTTAAAGAGCGCGCTGTATGGGAAATGCGGCACGGAACGCTGCTGGAGAACGATGTTTCGGGTCTCTTGAGGCCGGGGGGGAGATGAGCCTTCCTGAAAGTGACCACCGGAGCCGCTCCTACGGGATCCGCTTAAGGAAGGCACTTTTTCACACGCCGAAAGGAGTAAGAGGGCCGAGGAAAAGAAGGAGCAGGAGCATGGAGGGGATCAGTCCTAGAGATTTCCAAACTTCGCGAAGAGAAAAGGAAATGTCATCTAGGGAATTAAAATATCGCCAAAGGACGGAAAACCATTCAATTAGGTAAAGAAAATTGGCAAACCAGGGCCCGCAGGGAGATCTCATCATCGAAGGGGGAAATAAGGGGGGAATAAATTGAAGACGTTTCACTGCGTGAAGAGAAGCAGCACCCGTAAGGTCGTCCCCTCCTGTCCTGGTGACGGGAGTATGGGGAGAGACAGTGCACAAAGAGCTCCGGGAGTGGGAAAAATGAAAGTAGCCATCAGGGGACCAATAACCCCAAAAGGATGAACTCGTTAAAGGGGGACCGAGGGACAATTGCCTCACAGCATCAACCACAGGGTGGTGGCCCTGGAGCTTGACGAAAAGGATGGCACAGAGATCAGGTAAGGAAGGAGTAGAAAAGGGCTGAGCTCCTGAAAAGTGCCTCGGGGAAGAATCGGCCAGCAGGTGAAGGGACCCATTTGCCTCGCCTGAGACACTTGCAGGACTCCGATCGATGATGCCCCGCAATACACGTGAGGGGGGAAGCCATCCCATGCTATTCGGCGCTCACGGTGGCCCAGCGGCCACCAAAGAGGGGGCAAAAAAGGCGCGGACGGCTAAGAGGGCCTCGCCCTGTTCATCATCGGCTGGATCCAAGATAGGAGAGACATCCGAGATAAAATTGCGTGAGCACTACGTATCAACGGACGCTAACGTGTCCAGCTGGTGATCCGGAGAGGGGAAAGAGGAATAAGCGAGAGCGCCGTGATCCCAGAGTACCAGGAAAAGAATCACAAAGCCGAAAGGAAACGGGTTTCTTCCGCCACTGCCATCAAAGGAGGAAGAAATCGCCAAACCCGCAAAAAAAGAAGCGCGTCAAAGAGATCAAGGCGGTTGGCACACCTCCAAAGGGCCCGGAACACCGTGGTTCTTCCTGGGCGGCCATGCAGAGAGGGTCACCGATGCAAAAAAACTTGCGGTTGAATCAGGGGGGTCCGAGAAGCACCGGGTCCGTGGGACAGAGGCGCAGTGTGGGGCATTAGGAAAGGAAAAGAAATAAAAAAGAAACAGGAAAGGGCGGATCCCCCAGTTGTTGCTGGGGGGAAAAGGCGTCTGGTGGAAGTGAGAGTCCACTATGCCCTTAGTCACACTTCGATTAATAGAAAATCTCCATGCGGATTAACGAGGAGACTCATTGACCAGGTGTATTTGACGGTGGCTGCGTGACCATTGCGCAGAGTTAGAAAAGAAAAGTCAAGGTAAGCGGCTCGCAAAGAAATCTCTACGCCTGATAATGAAGGGGGACCGGTACGGGGGGTATATGCAAATATTGAGAGTGTGACCGCAAGTCATCGCAAAAATTAAGCTTTAGATTCTCAGGGACGTAGGAGAAAAGACTTACCCGCCCTTTCAGCGAGAGGGACCAGAGTAATACGCAGCGATCAGGACCGCATGAAAAAAAAGCAGGCGCCGCTTCTTTCAGTTAAGGGCCGGAAGAGGTCTCGTGAACCGGGGGACCAAAGAAAAAACCACAGAAAGAAACGTAAAAGGGAAGGGGGCGCGAAGTGGCAAACGCCCGGCGGCCGGTGGGGCGGAGGCCTGAAGGCCGGGAGCTCCACTCGAAAAGAGACAAACCGTAACCACATGAGAAGGGGGGGAAAAGATGGGGAAATATAGTTTCAAGCCGAAAGAGCCGGGGAGGGACAGCTTAAAACGAGAGCAAGAAAGCGGGATGAAAGACCACCCATGAAGCCTTAGAAGGGAAACTTTCACGAAGAGCTGCGTTGTCAGGTAAAGGAAGGGTCAGGAGGCCTTTCCCCCCGGACTGTTCAAGCAGTCATAAGACACAAAAGGGAAGGGGAATACCCGCGATCCGGGGTCTTTAAAAACGGGCATAGAACACGACCTTGTCCAGATGGGTCACTCTCCTTGTGTAAGAAATCCAAGGGAAAAGGGCGTGCAGAAAGAACATGTCCTAGGACTACAATCGGGCCACGAGAACAGCATGTGCGAAATGGTCCTGTAATAGGTGAACTGCAGCAGGAAAGGTTGAAAAGACCCGGCTGGCAAAGGCCTGAACCCGGGGGGCTGGTTAAAAACCCAGCCTGCAAAGGACGACCTTGCCTCCCCGATCTGGTAGGGAATTCCGGGTGAGGGGTTGGCCCCTCGACCGGCCGTACAGGGCCGCTGGGGCTGAGGGGGGAGCGAAACTTTTACCAAGCGTTTGTAAAAGGGGGGCCTGAGCCGGAAACTGCCTCAATGGACCGGGGCGGGGACAGAAAAGGTCCACCGCTTATCCCAACGTGCAACATCCGCTTGGCTATAGGGGCAGGTGGAGGAAGTTACTTGTTCGGGGCGCAGGCAAACGAAAGAAGTACGGGGGGACAACAGCCCTAAAAGTCTCCGGAAAGGAACGGGGCAACGCTTTGCGAGCTCCAGAAAGTCCGAGACCCCTCACTCTCAGTCCGGGCCCAAGTGAAGAGGGGATCATCTAAAGGACACAGAAACACCCAGGAATTGACGGTTCGAACGGACGGCATTGGAGGAAGTCCAAGCCCGCTAGGTGTCCCGGCCGACGTTGAATTGCGGGTCTCCTCACAACTAGAAGAAGAGCAAACCGCCGCGGGAGACTTACCTCCCTCACACCAACCCGAGAGAAGGATTTCACAGGGTAACCGAAGTCGCGGCCAAAAATGGAAACCCGATGGGGGGAAAGGAAGACAACAGTAAGCCAGAAAAAAGCGACTACAAGCGAGCGAGGCGCAGAAGGCGCTCCTTTTGGAGGCGAAGTAGGCCCGGAATAGTTAGGGAGGGGAAACCAACACCGGCCGTGACTATCTCGACCATATTAGAAAAGAAGGGGGTGCAGCGAGTATCCTCGCCGTTGCCGCCCGTGAGACAAGACCGCCGAGGAAGGGACCGTCCTCCTCCAGGGGGACCCGCCTATATCGAAAAAAAGGAGGGAAGAAAGCTGATCGGGTACTGGATACAGCCAAAGCGCAGTGACACAGAGCTTAGGGCTGCAGGAGAGGATACCACGGTATAATAGACGTCGAACCGGCTGGGGGGTTCTATAGAGAAAAAAAGGACAACCCAACGGAGGAGGTAGAATATAGATATCTCCAAAAGGCCCGTTTCGAACGAAGAAAGTACTTATCAAGTACCTTAACGAAGGAAAAAAAGGAGGACGAGCCGCTGTAGGTGACGTGATGGATGTACATTAGGGAAAAAACCGCGGAGGGGCCTCATTTATCTATAGGGTCAAAGGGATAGGAAACCGGGGGGGGAGAAAAACGCGTCGACGATTATACCACTAGCGAGTACCTTTGGGGAGAAAAAATCCAGAGATGCAACAAAAGGGGAATTGGGGGCACTCGCGCATATTTTTCCCAACCTAGGATCAATGACGCTACCTGAGGAGCTAGGGGTGTATACGGAGGATCGCTGCGGTTCGTTAAAACACTAGTGGGAGACAGTGGGGGTACCCCGGGATACCAAGAAGTGAAAGAACTTCGCGTTTATAGGTATGAAGCAAGCATGCCTCGCTGACTAACTCCGGGAGAGGGGGAATGAAAAGAAATAAACGGAGACCGAGAACCTCTCCGGCCTTATTCAAGGAAGAAGGACGCAGGCTAAGGGTCCCCTAGAAACGGATCAGAGGAAACGTCCGGGAGTGGAGAGTTTCAGAAAAGACTGACAGAGCTGCCCGCGGCTTCTTGAAAGGAGGAAAGAGGGGGAGTGGGCGAGAGGGAATGGCAAAGAAAGAAAACGCGTGCTCGGAGGGAACCTGGTCGCTGAATGTCAGGACTTTATCAAAACAAACAGAGGAATGAAGGGCTCAGTTAGCTGACTGGAAGCGGACATTCCGGCACGGAAATCAAAATGAGGAAAAGAAAAAACCGGATGGAAGTGGCTCAGCTGTGGACTCGAACGACCTTCTGGAAGATTCATTGAGGGCGGGCTGGAATCGAGGGCGCCTGACGGGAAACGGGAAATCGAACTGGAGAGAAAAAACAGAAATGTAAGTCATATTATTTCACAGCTCACCAGGACATCGCGCAGAGGTTCGTGCAAGGGACCCGCTCTGGTCGGCAGTGGATGGAAATCCACCCGGGCAAGAAGAAAGAAGGGTCAGAATCAAGGGAACCTCAGTCCACGATGAAAAAGGCTAATCTGCCATGCGGAGAACTGGGCCAACGGCAGGTATCCGCCGTACTTGAGGGAGCCCGGTCCGACGGGGTTTGAGTAGGAAAAAAGGCTTCCGCAGGAAAGGTTCTATGGGCCCTTTTTCACCAAAACCCCGTGTCGAGGAGGCGGGCTCGCCGTGTTAGACGCTTACCCGCAAGGTGTTGAAAAGAGGGAAAAGAAAGCCAAAAATTCGGCTTGCGAAGTCGATACGCGGAATGGGGTCGGGAATGTCGCCGCAGGGAGGGGTCGCAAAACGGCCGCGGGCGGTATCACTTCCCGATGCCTAAAAGGTGCAAAAAGTGATCGGTGCGAAGGGAGCGCCGTAGAAGTGCTCGAGTGAACTTGGGGATCGGTGGCCCACAGGGGGGGAAAAAACCGGCGCCGGCCTGCTGCCCGGGCGGGATGGGGGGGTTGTGAGGAAAGAAGAAAGGGAAAGAAATCTTCATTGCCAAGGACGTTTCCTGGACGGCACAGAGTAGGGGAAAAGCACCTGGGCTCGCTTCTAGTAAGACCGCTGAGGGGGAAGGCATTTCAGACTCGACGGTCCTGGCCGTAAAAAAAAAGGATCTGGACTATGACCGGCGTGTTTCCCACTACCAAGCGGCCTAAAAAGTCTGGGAAGGGACCTGATTATCCAAGTACGTGACAAGGAAGATTCTCAACAGCTCCAAAAATGTCAGGGCGATAATAGCGCCAGGGTTACGAAATGTTTCAAGCAATGAAAAACAAAAAAAGAGAGAAAGGTTCTCCCGCGGAGCCAGGAATGTCGCGGGGACGCTCTAGAAGAGGGCAGTGAGAAGCAATTCACTGGCTAGGCCCTCAAAAAAAAGCCCGCTGGCGGGAAAGGAAAAAACAAAGGGGGCGCCCCGTCATGGTCGGATCTTTTAGTGGAAGGGGGGGGAGAAGAAAGGGTCCCCTTGCCCCACAAGGGGAAGCTGGCAACCGGAACCGGTTCGTAAAAGCTGACAAATAAACTCAGGACAGAAAGAATCGGGAACCACTATAATCCTTAAAGCACAGGCAAAAAACCAGGTGGGTGCCCTGTAAAATCGGGACAGTGAGGGGGCGGTGTGCCAACAAAACTCTGCCGGGGGGAAAGTCTGACAAGGAGCTCTGGGGGGACTGGTGGCGGGAGCGGCCATCAGGGTTGGGAAGCGTTAGAACCGCGCCGTAAACGGGATGCTGGGCTTCCCCGCCAGGGTTACCGAAGGGAAAAGGGGATCCAGAGGGAAGAAGAAGGACAAGGAAACCGGATCGGCACAGGGCGCTGCGCGGCTGCTACTTACGGCAATCCACTTTCATCATCGAGGGGGGAAAATAGGAGGAGAGAGATGGACCCAGACGGGGGGGAGGAACATGTCTGGAGTCAAAGAAAAGAAAGAAAGCAAGTGACACGAGGTAAAGAAAGGGGAAATGGAGCTGTGCCAGCGGAGTGAACAGACGAGGGGAGTCCGTGATCAAAAAACATTCTTAAAAAGGGAGACGCCTGGCTATCGTCACGGGGTTAACGGAACGTGGCTAAAAGGCCTAGAAGGAAACAGGAGGGGAAATCGACCCCCCAAGCATCTCTGGAAGCGGAAGACCGTAACGCAATCCGGACAGAGATCTTGCGTTGAAAACAGACTGACTGCGGGAAAAAGAAGAGAACCTTTGGGATTCAATGTGCGTAACCATTATCAGAAGAAAAGGATTGAGGGGCACCGAGTCCTCATGGCTGGGTATGGTCCCTGGGGCTCAACAGGGAAAAAGGGGGGAAACGGAGGGGAAGAGGAATTAAAAAAAAAATTCTCAACCTAACTAAAGATTCCTGACCACAGGGCTTCACTCAGAAAAAAAATCCAGCACTGGTCGCGGTCATCTAGGGCCATTTAAAGAATTAGAGTCCCAAGGGGGAAAAAGAGGATAAGACATCTCCCGGCCGCTTAGTCCGTCAAAAGGGATGAAATCAAGGGAGGGAATGGAGAACTCGAAGTAACTTTCTAAAATTCTTAAAATCGATACATAAAGTCAGTATCGCGAGAGGGGAATCGCGTCCCTACATTTCGTATCCCGGGAGTTAGAAATGGTAGAGCAGACTGTTAGTGATGAACAGGCAATCATCGACATAGGGAAAAAAAGAGTCGGGGGTCGTCACGGAGAGGGAACTTCCCTCATCCATCCATACCTCCAGCGAGCGGGAAAAGCAGCTAGCAAATGCAGTGACGTCATCAAGTCCCGTATTTCAGCAAGAAGAGAGGAACCGCGTCGCCATTAGGGGGGAGAGGGAAAATGAAAAGAAGCCACCACCATCCGGACCCGGCCAAGCCCCGGGCTGAGAACACCGGGCGCCGGTCTTTCCACCCTGGGACAAGGGAAAAAAGAAAAACATCAACACCGAAGGGGTCGACCGTACCCCGATTATCACCTCGTTGGAGAGGCAGGTCTGGGTGGAAGCAAAATCGGCCTGTTCCCCCCGTTCTAAAAAGGAAAATAGAGGAGCGGGATCAGAAAGAAAAAAAATCAAACCCGTACCGAGTGCACGAAATCTCTTGGTGCAAAAGCCCGGAGGCAGGCTAAGGCATCCTGACAAAACCTGAGTCAAGCGTAGAAACTGAAGAGAAGAGACGAAGCACATAAGATGGGGGGTAGATCCCGGTTGTGGTAAAAACGATTGAAGAACAAGGACCTTTTCAAAAGGGCTGCATCTTCAGACGTCGGGAGGGAAAAAAATCCGTTCGTGCAACCTGAAGCCCCGTCAGAAGGAGTAAACAAAGCGCCGTGGGCACTCATCATGTTCAGATAAATGGGGCCGGGACTCGGGGACGCTATAAGAGGGAGTCGAGGAAAGAGTTTCCCGGACGCCTTAAAGTCGTCCAATGAGGATATTCAAACAACTCTAAGACAGAGAGAGGGGAAAACGTAGAAAGAAAAAGCCCATATCTTGTCGGCATTAGCTTCTAATGGGAGCGGGTTCTTACATTTCCGCTTGGTATCTTGAAAAAGAGACTAAGACGTCCTGAAACCTCGTCCGGAGGACTTCCCAGGGACCAGAAAGCCACTAAATGTACCCCCTTTCAGCCGTGTTGATGCGCCGAGTCAAAAAGAGAAACCCGGAAAAAAGTCCGCGGGATGGGCAGGTTCGCCGAGTTACGCACGGAATTGTTCGGTGACGAAAAAGACCACTACGGGCGGAGCCGGAGTGGGGCCAAACAAGAAGCGGTCAATGCGATTGCGCATCGCCAACCAGACCATCTCCGACAAAGAGCCGGGCCCGCCGGGGAACGCGGCATCTCTGAGCGGGCAGAAAGTCCACAAATCCCGGGACGGGGAGCCGGAACCAGATCGCGGGAGTAAGCGCTCCTTGCCCGTCCTGCGAGGTGGTCCCGGCTCAAAGTGGGACCACTCTGCCCGTCGAGCAACGGCAGCCGCTGGTCGAAAACGAAGGACCGTCCCCGCTCCCCACAGAAGTGAGGATCTTGGAAGAGTCCCGGGACCAGAAAATGCCCACATGGCGCACGAGGTTTTCAGGAACAAGAAGCGATAAAGTGGGGTCCAGGTCACTCGGACACCCCGACGATCTCAGAAAGTGAGAGAAATCGTACGTATGCCGGCAACAATCGAGTAAAAACGAGACGCCTGGTGCGATCGACCACGGGGAGCAAGACCGTGGGAAAAACGAGTACCCGCGCCTTGACCGCCCTTGAAAATCGAAAGTTGTCCTCCTCCAGTCCACCAAATAGGAACGTGCGGCTGAATCCCCGGCAGGAATGGGGAAGGGCAAGAGCCATCCCACTCGTCCGTACTTGGAGATTTGATGAAGGAAAAAAAGACCGGGAATAGTATTAAAGGGGGCGAGGGGGCCTGGGTGGCTATAGACAAATCTCACAAGAGGAAGAGAGCGATATAACACAATGCCCGTTTCAATAAGGATAAAAGGAAAATGCCGAATGACTCAGATCTCGCAGGACGAGCGAGCAGAAATTTCAGGACTAAAGGGAGTAAAGTGAAGAACCCGACCGCCTTTGATCAACTCGGACAAGGCCTAGGATCGAGGTGAACCTTTAGGAGGAAACCGGCAGTTGATGAACATCTATGTTTCTACAAGTCTGGGACACGGCGAGTATAAGAGAGGTGAACTTTCCGTTAGACCGCTTGTCGAAGTCGTACCAATGCCTTGTCCAGAACGGGGCTGCCCCTAGGGCCCGCCTACGTCTCTTGACTGCGAGAATGATGCGGAGGGGGCTACGTTTCTTATGAAGGCTCGCTGCGCTTGTAGGAACACCTCGTTGTAGCCAGGGAGCAGAAGTGGTACCAACAGAGACCAAGAAAGTCACTTCCTCCGAGTGTGGGCGGCGTTCCTCTGGAAAAAAAAGGAGACGCCGGTCAGAGGGTGGACATGAGACCCGGCACTTGACAACGAGAGAAGGTACCACCGAGAAGAGGAAAAAAAGGAAGAGCAAGGACATAACGTTCTAACCGACCCTATCTGTTCCGTCACCTCACAGGGTGGTGGAGATTGTAAAGAAATCGAAAAGAGGAACCGGATGCCCTGCTAGATTGGTGCCTGTCAAAGCAGCTGTTTCTTCGCGGCTCAAACGGAGAAAGGGAGGAGGGAGCAACTGAACCCCCCCCCCTAACTTAATTGTGGCAGCTTGCCGAAGAAGGCTGAAACTCGAGGCCCTATCACGCCCGCGATGTTTCACTGTGGAGTACCATCTTGGACTCCGTAAAAACCGGCAAAGTAGTAATTGAGGAGTTCAAAAAAAAGGCTAGGTAACTCCTGTAACAATTTGGGGAGGACGTGGACGAGGATCCTCGTCCCTTTCAGCAGCTAAGGTATGAGGCAAGTACAAAATGCCTACAGTAGCCGGGCTGGTTGGTCTCCAGCCTCCTCATGTCCAGGGAGGAAAATCCAAACGGAGAAAACCAGCCGGGTCAAGAACTCACCGGACCGGAAAGAAGGAAAAGATGGCCCATCTGGAGATGCAGGGAGAAGGGGGTGCCCACGCCAAGGTAGCCGCAAGGACTGGACGGAGCCCTTGCAGGCGCGAAGACGGCGAATTCTGCCAATCGTGGGAAAGGTCGGGAGAGAAGGGAATGTGCAAAACCCCCCTGTGATCGCTAAATGTATTCCCTTAGGACGCGACGGGGTTGACGCTGCTTGACAGCCGTCCTCAAGAAACGCGCGCGGACACTACGACGAGTAGTCTTAATGGGTGGTGGCAGATTACTCTAAGTTTACAGCGTCCCTTTAACATTCCCACGGGCGGAGACACGAAAATCTTGCAAGGGTGCTCATCAGGGTACGTTCACGAAAAACAAAGAGGTGAATAGACGGCAAGTCGAGGCACGGGGAAAGGTTTGTAGAAAAAAGCAGCAAAGGTAGGGGCCACGACAGCCCGGCTGCTGCACGGGAATGTGGGGGAACGGGGAACCGAGATAAAAGCATGGCCTACGCTGCGTTAGGGCCAATACTGAAGGCAGAAAAATGGCTCGCGGGGACGTACCGATCGCAGGTCTGAGGCAGGGAAGATGATTGTCCTAAGACTGGAATACCAGGAAGAACCGATCATCCGAGGACCGATGCCCGTCGTGTTGAAAGCCTCAGAGGAGAAGTTAAAGGATGGATCCCGCCAGGGTCCGTGATCAGGAAGAGAGTTTCGACAAAGCTCGCGAACTGGATGTGGGGAAGGGCACTATTAAGAAGAAAGGTTTACTAAAGTGGCCAGGAAATGAGTAAGCCATGTTACGGGGGCGCCAGCGGCAAGGGAGATGTCTCCAAGAGGGAAGCAAGGAGGCCTAAGGGGCATGAAAGCATCTTGGGGGAAGGCGATGAACGCGAAGGGAAAGAGAAAAGGAGGGCGCCCCGCCTGAGGGGGGGACCTTGATTCTTTGTCTGTGGCGAAGAAGGTCATCCTGAAGAGGGACCGCTGCCAAACCGGGTGGAGAAGAAACAACCCAGCGGAAGGAGACTCGGGTGCACCCAAAAAGCATCGTTAAAAAAGAGACACAGCACGTGTTGGCCCTGGAGCCTGACCGGGACAGTCATCTGGGCTTGTTGCCAACCGGGAAAGACTGTCCGAGGGGGGAGAAGATGGAAAAAGGCACCGGGCGGCCAGCAGGTGCTGGCTGCCTCTTCTAAACTTAAAAGATCTGCAAGGGGGAAGGGGAGCGCCCCTCCCGGTAAGGTCTGGTCATCCTTGGGCCTTCTGCGAGGGAGCGCGTCACGCTGTGCAAAGAAAAGGAGGAGGGGGGAAAGCAGGAGACGGCTACTGAGGGCCGCCCTGTTCATCATCGCTTTGGGAATACACAACACCAACGATATAGGAAAAAGGAAGTGGGGGACCGGCTTATGAAATGGCGGGCCACGACGGCGTCCGGGGAAAAAAAGGGCGTTGAGAGGTCACTCTTTTCTGGCCAAAGAGGACGCGAAGCTCGCGCCGGATCAGAAGTAAACCAGTTGGTATAGAGGCAGAGAAAGGGCAGAGTCACTGTCCAGCAATTCCGATGAGTCAAAATGAAAGAGAGTCTAGAACATACCATGCCGGACAGAGCCTGCGTTAAGTTTCAACCCACAGACTGAACTGGGTTCAAGGGGGAAATGGGCCCTCGTTGATGCTGTGTCTCCAATAGCGTGTTCACCCCTATGAGGAGGGGGACGTATTTAGAAATTTCAAAAAGCTCCACATCACCGGTCAGGGGGCCAGCGGCGCCTTGTGGGCCAGGAGGAAATTCCTGCATCAAAAAGAGTAACCAAGATGCGTTTCTCAAAAACCGGTTTGCATTCGGGAAAAAAGCTGGAGGAGGGACATCGGACGTGCTTCAAATGGTAGCCCTGGGTCACCAAGTATTGAGGAATATCGAAGGGAAGGAGAACGTAACCCCCCTGGGAGCTCCTAGGGAGAGGGTGTAGAAAAATTTGAAGAGGTAAATGGCGCTATTAATAGCTGCCGAGATGACTCAGACTGCCCGAAATCAGATAAAGGACATGGCGTAGGAAACCGGCTGTCTAATTGGTAGAGGCTTCAGGGAAACCGGGAAACGAGCGGATGAAACCGGGAGCGGATCCGGGTCGGGTCAACGGAGGGAGACCCCTAACCATCTCCGCGAGCTCTGTCGACCACAGCCCAGGGGAAGGAAAAAAGGAAAGCTTGTCATCCGGAGGAAACGCCCGCTTCGGCCATAAGTAGGATGTCAAAAAAGGGGCCACATACCCACAAATCCGCAAAAAGAAGCGAATTGCTCAAGGGGCCAAGCGCCAGGCGGCCTTCGGCCACCCTAAAATGACCGGAAGAAAAAGACGTCACAAAAAGAAAAACCCTTACCAAAACGTTAAGTCAAGTCTTGAGACGGAATATTCACAAATAAAAGGGAATGGTAACAAGACCTGCCTTTTTCCCGGGAACATACGGAAAAAAGAGCTTAGCTGGAGATCGCGCCGACCACCAAGAAGGGAACCGTACTCTCGTCTGGGAATCCTGAGCGCGTGCCAAGGAGGTTGCATGAAAGAAAGCATAGGCCACCCCGGCGTCCAGAGAAGAAAGAAGGGAAACTCGGCTCTCCGCTGCACGGTCCCTTTTGGATGTGGAAATAAGAAATGTTTCCAGCTGTGCTGCATCTGGAGAATCAACAAACACGTCTGCAGGGTCGGCTCAGGTACAGTGCAACAAAGAGGAATGGGCCGGTAAAGGTGACCGCTGCAGACATCCGAGATGTCTAGAAGTAGGACTGGCGGAGGGGACTACCCTGGGGTGTGAGGGAGACAAAAGAATACCAGAGCGTCGCCGGGTCGATTCCGCTCTTAGGCGATTTATTTCTCTGCAGTGGGCGACTCTAAAGGGGGAGAGGGAGAGTCGGTAAGCACGCGATCCCGCCCCCATTACGGAAGGAGGGGGAACGGAGGCCTGCCAGAATAAAGACAATTAGAAGGAGGAGGTTGGCTTGCGCCCGAGTCAGACTGCCACCGAACACAAAGGAGAGGCAGGTCAGTTCCGTGCCGGCATTTTTGCGAAGGCGCAGCCAAAAGGGGAAAAGAAGGCGTCGGACGAGGGGGGCTCCCGCCGCGAAAGAAGTCTCCGACCAGGTCCATAAACGAAGAAAAGGCTCCGCAGGCCCCACGAAATGCAGCCGGGCGGTTCCAAGGAAAGGCGAGGGCCCGACACTCCTCAAAATCCCGGGAAGGTGGGGGACGACCGGAACCATATCTGGGCTCGGGAGTAAAGAAGAGTAATTGATAACGTCCCGGCGAGGTGGTACCGGTCAATTTCCGGGGGAAAGGGAAAGCACAAAACTTCCAGTCGAGCAGCGCGCACCGCGTTATTCGGGCGAGCCAAAAAGCTCATTGAGGTCACGTCTTGCTCGGAGGGGAAAAGGAAGGAACCCCTTTGCGCAACACGAGTTGTTCACGTCCACATAGCCAAGAAATCGAACTGTCTTACACCCTAAGAGGGGGAGAAAGCATGGGAGGAAAGTTAAACAACGTCCGGAAAAACTCGGGCGCGATTGCCCCGCCGGACATTCCTGAGGGACCGGGAGAGAAGAGACCTGTTTTCCCCCAAGGGGGGGGTACTGACAAGGGGTCCGCAAGGGTCGAAAGTTGTGTCCGACTTGCCTTTCCAGAATCCGGTATGAGGAAAGCGGAACGGCCGCGAACCCCGTGGAGGGGTCGGGGCAACGGTATGTCCAGGAACGGAGAGGAGAATCGAGAATCTGGTAGTCCTGCATGGAAGAGTTCTTAGGAGAACCGGGGGTGGACG
>Ga0179593_1382869_pt1 | contig 14674 bp, 12 predicted proteins | sample CZODoug2_1_08_16_FD_185931 | JGI IMG/M metagenome (GOLD analysis project Ga0179593, IMG submission 185931) | Vadose zone soil fungal communities from Angelo Coast Range Reserve, California, USA - CZODoug2_1_08_16fungal (PacBio error correction) | ecosystem: Environmental > Terrestrial > Soil >...
GCAAAGATAGGCGGGGTAAAGGGAAGAAAAAGGAAAAAACATGGAGAGACGCACAGACGAGATGGGTTTCATTCCAAACGTCCCTATTAAACTCCCGGGAGGGACAAAAAAAACACGTTGGTGAAGAATGACATTGGAACAGCAAGGAAAGGGTCTGGTGGCCAAGGCAGGAAAAAAAGTGCGGTGACAGAATGAAACAAACTACCAAATCTGAAAGGACAGGACACGTAGGAGAAAGATACAAAGAGGCAGGACCGCCGGGGGGAATGGGGGTATCCTCTAAAAGTCAGATGAAAGAGTAGTAAGGGGTGTGAGGTCCAAACTGGAAAAAGAAAAACGAAAGGTTTGTGGTAGCTCCCCTGAGGTGCTTCGCTTTGTTAATTACGAAAAAAGAGGGCTGCGCAACGGCGCAAAACAATGGAAAGATATCACTAAGATAAAAGAAAATAAAAGATCGGCCTAAGACGCCGGAAATGTCCGTGTGTTGAATTGGGGAGGAATCCGAAATCGAATTCATCGAAAAAAAACTTGCCATGGAGACCAAGGGGACGAAGGGTAAAACACGAGTTACCTCAGCTTCCAAAACGGAAACTGTGAAAAGGCAGGAAAAAGGGCCAAAGCGAAAAAGGAGAATGATCCAGACACGAGGCAGACATCCGAGAAACGGTTGGCCAATATTTCTGGCAAAAAAAGAAGGTGGAAGAAGCCCGAGGATAAGAAAAAACAGAAAACAAAACAGAAGAGGGAACGAACGCAAGCTTTGGCTTACGCCGAAACAAAATCTGGGGAATGGAAGCGCGAACACAAATGGGGTTGGGGGAATAAACGACAGGGGGGAACGACAGAAAAAGCAGGAAAGAGAAAACACATCCAAAAGAAAACCGGAAGTATAATGGGGGTGGGGCAAAGGAAGCTCATTTGATGTCGCGTGCGCAGATAGGGGGATGTTAAGGTCAGCTGAGAATCACGGGGTTCGTGGTGAGGACTACCGTCGCGCTAAAAACACCATAAAAACAGGAAGAAAAGACCATTACGATAAACACAAAAAAAAAAAAGGCCAAATTTATCACATATCCAGACCGGCCAGAACCCAATGGTGTAACTATTACGAAGGCAACAAAAATGCGGGACACAAAGAGGTAACCGAATGGGCAAAGGGAAGCTGTTATTCAAGGGACCCCCATCGCCAAAAACCGAGAAACTTGTTTCGAAACCAGCACCGAAAAAAAATACACTCCATAAAATTTGACAGTAAAGAGACCGGAGGCTAAACAAAGTTACAAAAAGGACCTACCCAAATGAAAATTTAAATACTGTCATATCACTCTCGAGTAAGGGAACAACAAACTAACATAAAAGGCCTGGAGAAAATATAAATAGGGGCGAATTACCGATCTGACGCAGCCCCCATGTCCTAAGATCAGACCGTGTCGGAGAAAGGGAAATGAACGAACGCTAGAAAGTGTGGGACTCGTAAAAAAACACCAGACAAGGTCAAAACTGACAACTCGTCAGGATGATGGTCAGGGGGACCCTGCGGTAAGAAGTTGAAGAAAAAACGAGGCAACCATTGATCAAAAGGGGCCTCAAAACCACTGAAAAAAAAAAGAACAAAAGAGCGACTGGTCTCGGGTGACCGAGAGGGAGATTTTAGGGCGGTAAAGGCCCAGATGAGGCCCCTCGTCAGATCCATAAAAATGGAGAGAAGGGAGGTTAAGGGGAAAAAACATCGGGGTAGAGGAGGGGAAGGTCACGAAGAAAAGGTCTGCCTTCAATCCGGGAACGATCAAAAGGGCCTTAAACAAAAAATGACCTAAGGCCCGAGGTAAAAAATCGGGGACCACGCTAAAAAAGACCAGCGAAAAATAGAAACGAGCTGGGAAGTTTGCAATAGAAAAAGGCAGGGGTGCCCGTCGGAGCAAACAAATAGAAGCGGATACGTTTCCAATAGGAAACGAGGAAGTGAGTCAAAATGCGGAACAACCCCAAGACGGGGACATCCCCTGATCAGGAGAACAAGATCGTGCAAAGCCGGGACGACATAGGGGACGGCACAGGAATGGGATACACTTCCAAGTGGATGAGGAGGGAGAATGCAAACAAGTGAAAAAACCAGAACGGGGGGGACCGCAAGGAGTACTACATAGGAAAGGATTTGCAACAACAGCGAAAAAGAACGTGAGAACTCGACTGCACTAAAACAACCTCAGGGAGAAACTCGTTTCAAAGGGGACTAGTTTTTTACAAAGGGAAAAGGGGAGACAAACTAAGAACCCAGTAACCGGTGGGAGAGGAACTGTGCAAAAAGTTCAAAAGGGTCAGGAGGATGATCAAATCAGAGGGGGTACTTCAATGGGGTTTTAAACCCAACCAATAAGCAAGGGGCTGCCGGGAAACAAGTCCAAAAAGTGGCATAAAGCAAGTGATAAAACGGAGGGATCCTTGAACTAAGGTGGATCTAAGGGAGAATGTCATGACTGCAACAAGTAGAGTGAAACCCATCCCGAAGGGACAAAAAAGGGGGATGTTCAAAACGGCCCGGGTAAAATTAAACCAGAACGAAAAAACGGTCACGACCAAAAAGGGTCAACGGGGGGAAGGGGGGTACAAACAAGGCCGACCCCGAGGAATGATCAAAAACGCACGAGGAAAAGAAGCTATTCAGAAGAAAAGAATTGTTGGAAAGAACAAAAAACAATATACGGGGTCCGTAAGCTAAAAATGAGCCGACTGGGTTTGTAGGAAAAAAAGAACGCCATCACTTCCAAAGGGGGAACAAGAAGGTCACGTCGAGCTAAACACGGGAACTGGAAGGGCCGAACCCGACGATCACAAGGACAGAAAAACGACAAAAGTAAAGGGGCAGGAGGGGGCACAGCCAAGCAGCAGAAAATATACCGTCGTCTAATTGAAATAAAAAGGCCTGGGTAGACCAAGGGGGGGGGGAGGGGCCTAAGAAGGCCCTCAGAAAGGGGAAAACTAATGGTCCGAGCAGTAAAAAAGGAGTCCCAGTCGCGAACAGAGTGGGGAGAGGTGACAACAAAAACACAGCACGTGGCTAGTGAAAAACGCACAGGAAATGCCCCAAAGAGAACGCAAGTGCACGGGTCACGGAACGGGGCTGCCAAAGATAGATCGGACGCCGGTCGTTCCTCAAGTAAGGACAGTGTTCTTTTGAAAAATCAATAGGTATACCATCGGGTCTTCCGAGCCTGGGAACGCCGAGGCCAAAAAAAGCCTATCATGGAAAAAAGGCCACAAAAAACCCTACCGAACCAAACGAGGGACGTCGGGGTGAACCTGTGAAACCTCTACACGAATGGTCAGGTTTGGAGAACGCGGGCTTATATAAAAGGGGGTAAAACACTTGAGGGGGTGGACCGCCGATTAAGCCCGACGGGGTATCCGTGGGTCGCCAAAAAGGGGGAAGTTTGGAAAACTCTAAAAGACCGCGGGTCTGTGGGGGACTCTCGTGTGAGGGCATCGATTACGGCAGATCGCCGCTAAGGCAGTGAAGGCAAAAAGGGGGGAGTTCAGATAGGATGGGGCCAAGCCGAGGTCTTTCAGGAAGCAGTCCCGCCAGGTTTACCGTAAAAAACAATGCTGGTGGGGGGCAGGAAAATACAGCCCCAGAAAGGCAAAAAGGAGAAAAGGTTACGGAGGGAGAACATTGGGGTTAGTCAACAAAAAAGCTTGGAAAACAACAGCCTGCCACCGGTTTTAAACCCAAAGAAGGGATAAGTATACCACCTAGGACACCGATGAGGGCGTCAACAAATGTTCACAAAATTGTGCATACCAAAAACCGATGAAACTAAAAAGTTGATTTAACGAGCTCAAACATTGCAATAAAGGGGGGGGAAAACCGACCTACGCGAAAAAATGTCGAAGACCTCCGAAAAATCAATATGTGCCCAATACATAGCAGCACACGGGTGAGAAGCAAATGCTGGGGGGATGGGGCGGGGGCACGAAAAACCGGAAACCTATACATCGCAATTTGGGTCACAAAACAAATAGATTCAAGGACAGTCAAAAGGGTCCCAAACGGGGAGGGGGGGCCGGCACGCCCACCATGAAAAACATTGCCAGGGTTTAAGCAGGGGTGTTTGCGTGCAAAAAGGAGCCAGGATACTCACGCTGGGAGGAAATGAAAAGAGGGGTATAGTAAGCCAACGTGGGGCACAGCAGGTCATCAGCCTGAAGTGCACATCGGGTGTCCAGGAAATGCAAACTTTCGCGCAAGAAAGTGGACAGCGGGCTCGAATGGCCTACAGATAAGAGTGGGGAAGATATCCTGGCCAGCAAGGGACATGTAAAAAACGCACGGTTATTTGTTGGTGACAAAGATTCAAGAACCACTAGCAAAAGGGGCAAAATGGGGGGAAAAGGGAGGCAGAACAAAACCGTAACAACTGGTGTGGGGAAATTAAGGCCTGCCAACGAGTTGAATAGGGGGGTAGAGCCAAGAGGACCCGTGCGAGCATACCGAAAATCAAAACTTGGGAAGGAAGGGTCAGGCAGGGGCCTTGTCCGAAACGTACGACGGCCCTGGGCACCAAAAGAGTGGGGCAAAGCAGGGGAAGAGATCTATGGGGAGAGGTAGCTAAGATGGGGGGTGGATAGGGTGCCGGGGGTAAAGAAAATGGCAACAGGTGGGACACGCCAAAGACCACGGAAAAAAACGAAAGACAACAGCCAGGACAATGGTAGAGTGCCACGAGTATGGGAGTTGAAAATGCCGAGAACGGGGTTGGGTCCCGACGCGGTCCCAAGCCGTCGATTGGGGAAAAGTCCGTTTGCGAGAGGGGAATAGGGGACAGTCAGAAGCCACAAGGGGGGTACTTAAAAGCAAGAGGCGGCGGGACGAGTAAAGTGGCGGAGATACAGTCGCCAAAAAATCCGGCTCTGGAAGGGGGACCTCTCTCGCCTGCCTTGACGATAAAGAACATCGAAATTCTTCTTAGGGGGGGGGGGGGGATCACAAGGTTTTGGCGGCGCAAGGGGAACCTGGGGGGGAGGGGCAGGGGAGAAAAACCCACGCAACCAGATCGAATTCGTTCCAAAAAGACTTAAAGATCAGGACTCAATGGCAAACAATAAAAACAAAATCAGGAGTAAAGAAAGCCGAAGGGGATTGGTCAAAAAGCTTAAACCAAAGTCACCAGCAGAAAACCAAGGAGATCCCTGGTATCGAGTACTGGGAACACCCAGAAGGGGCGGGGGAGACGACGAGCGAAAAAATAATTAGTCGAAAGACGGGGGGGGGGGGGGGGAACAACGGGTAAGTAAAGACAGAAAAATTGGATAACAACGGGCTTTTGGGTCCCAGGAAAGCGAAAAAGAAGGAAAACCACAACGGCTATATCGACCACTTCAAATAAACCGAACAAAAACAACGGCGGAGACTACAGCAGAGCATTAGCCGGTTTTGTTTTCTCGTCCGGGAAGGAGAAGTCCCCATTTGAGGGGCGCCCGGGGGGCCCAGAAAAGGTTGGAAACAAAACAAGTCGACTATGGGGGCGCAACCAGGGTGGAAAAAGAAAAATCCTCGGGCCGCAAAAACAAAAAACAAACCGAAGGACGGGGTGTTCCCGGCAGCAAACAACGGGAATAGAGGTTGGTCAAAGACAAGAGGTAAAGATGGAATTTGGGGGGTGACACGCGACGCTGAAAAAATCAGTGTCCGGAAACTGGAAACCCCTGCCCAGTCAAATTGTGCCGTTGAAAAAAAGCCGAGTCCCGAAAAGACTAATCCTGGGGAATCCCGATTAAAGCGGTTGGTGATAAAATGCCCCGACGAAAAGGCCACCTCAAAACCTTGGAGCAACCAATCGGAATGGCGAGGCCTACAGGTCGAAGGCCCGAGGGGAAAGAAAGGAGGTAACCGGGCGCCGTAGAGAAGGGGGGCAAAAGGATAACCCGCCACGTCAGAATCGCCGCCCTAGTGAACCTGGACGCGGTTGTCGACCAAGGATCCACAAGGGAACAACCTCGAAGGCACCAAAGCGAAAGGCCGGGGGAGAACGCGTGGGATCACAAAAAACAGTCCGGAGGGGGGGGGGGGGCAGTCACCCACAAACGGCGCAGGAGTGTGGAAAAAAAATAAAAAAGCTCCATGGCTGCTGCACGGGGCAATATTGTTCAGGGACGGCCGATCGTGGAGCAAGATTTCAATTGTGCGGGGCATATCCACAAAACAAGGAGACCCCCATAAGTTGTAGCGAAATCCAGATAAAAAAGAAAATCGCTGACGGGAGGAAAGAAAAAGGGCTGGGGCGGCACAGGAAAGGACGGTCCCCTTCGAAAGAGAAATGACAGGACGCGAAGGAGGATTAAACGCCACAGTCCGAGTGGAAAACTACCCAGAGAGGAAAGATGTACCATTCAAAAGAAAAAAAAAAAATGACGGGTTGACTGGAACTCAGAAATTTCAACATGGCTGAAGGGGAATGGAAGCATGGGGGGGACCGTTCAACCAATAGGAGAGGGGGACCCGTGGACAGAAAAACTAAAAATAGCCGAAAAAGCTTTAAAATAGACCTTCTAGAAAAAAAAAAAGAGGGTCAACGGAAGGGGGGAAAAAAGAATGAAATCATGAAACCGATGGCGCTAAGCTGAGGACCTGTCGCCATTGCTAACGAAAAAAATAATAAAGAGGTGGGACCAGGAATAGCATGATCCTTTGAGACCTGGGGAGAAAGGAAAAGGCCAACCTGGCAGAGGTAATGGGCAACAGTGACCAGAAGTAAGTCATTGGGATAAGACTGGGGGTGCAAATGCTATCCCGAATTTCGTGTGGAGGCAGCCCCAGTTACCAAAAATGGGGGGGGGGGGATCTGGGGGAAAACTAAGTATTGGTAGAAAGAAAATGTTGGGATCGACGGGTCAACATTTGGAAGAGAGTGAAGTGCGGGCGAACCGCCAGTATGGCAAGTATACTAGGAAAATCAAATTGAGGTCTAGGGGTGTGGGGAGGAACCAGAAATGAACATTTGGTGCGCGAAAGAGGCGCAGAGTAATCTGGGGGGGGAAAAAAAGGGGTTGACGGGGTACTTGGGTTGGACCGGAAAAAGGTCCGCCAATCAAATCACGGACATTGGACGCACGAGGGCTGAATTCCAGCCAACAAAGATACGGTTTAGAACGCCAGGTGGTAAACATTAAAAAAGGCGGCGGAAGATCGCCAAAGGGCCACTAGGACTAGGGAAAAGAAAAACCGGGCCTTGCGACCGGAACGGAGGGACGGGAAAAGTGTTCGAGATAGCAGCCTCAAAAAAAGCGCAAAGCCGCGCTCAAGATTGCACACCGCAGGTGTGGGAACACAAGGCGGGCGGACGGTGGAGGGACTATCGAGGTGAAAAGAAAAACCAGAACACATCGTTGGAAACCAGGGAACGACCCCGGTCAGACAAGAACCAGCAGGACCGGGTGATGCGAGGGGTGGTACGAACGTCCTCTTAGATGTGCGCCGGGGTTCAAGGCCTTGTCTTGCCCAAGGCGCCAAAAAGGGGGACGCTGCCCCAGGCGCGTCGGTAACAGGGTCTAAAATCTGCGACCAGGGGACAGAACCCCCTGAAAAACACACATTAAAAAAAAAAGCGTGAACGAAAAGACTGTCGTGGGTACATTTACGCCCGGAGAAGACCACGTTAGAGGGGCAAAATTAGGGCGTGTTATCTAAATCCATTGTCTGGGAAACACCTTTCGCGGAAACGAAGTACGGTAATCGCAGTCGGAACAAAGCCGCTTGGGGCCCTAAACACGGCGACGAGCAACGACAAGGGTCACCTACCGGGCCTGTTCCGAAACGACGAAGGGAATAGTGGCGGAGTTGGCGGGAACACCGTTCGCCTGGTGACGTGAAGTCAGTGTGTCTGTCCGCGGGAGGTACAGAGCATGGGCAGGAGTCCCTCGAACAGGGGATGATTTGGGGGGGGGCACCTGAATTGATGCATGCGTGCAGTCTTTAAAAAAAAAAAAACTCACAACCCTTCACCGACAGGCCTCAAATTGAACAATCATAGCGGGGTTGTAACGTGATAACTAAGGATCTCTTGAAAAAAAGATCAGGAAAAAGCCACAAAATCGGGGAGGGATGTGCCTCGGACGGTGTGTGGGGGCCACCAAATCCAGTGTAAATAGGGTGACTCGTGGAAGGGGCCACCCAGTTGAACAAAAGGAAACGAAACAATCCCAACAGGAGGAAAAACGTCAACAACACTCTGAGGCATAGGGTGCAAAACGAAACCAGGAGAAGGAATGCGAGCAAAAACTGAGGGAAAGAAACCCGTGTTTTTGAAACACGTGGAGTGAAAGGTGTGGGAAATAGACCTCAAATAGGAAGAAACCTACAAGTTTCGGTATGGGGGGCGAAATGACCGAACCGACTGAAATCATCAAAAGGCCGCAGTGTGAAAATTTGAAGGGCCGCCCAGGTCTTTGTGGAGGAATGTTCGAGAACAAGCAAAAACAGTAGGAAAATTAGGAATTTTTAGGGGGGAGGTCGGAGGTAGGGAAGGCCCGGCAAGAACTTGAGCCATTTGGAAGTCGGCGGGGGGGTGGAACACAGCTGTCCTGTTCGTCATACAATGCTGTCGCAGAACCGATTTTCAAACACATGCGAGGAAGTGGGGACGACGAATCATCGAAAGCCGTCCAATGCTTACGACAAGGTAGATCGCCCAAGCTGCCAAAAAAGAAAGATCAAAGGGCAATTTTACCTCGCAGAGGGGGGGGGCCTGCGCACCCCAACAGATCCGCAATCCAATCTTGGTGGGTCAAGCCATTGGGACACGATATCTTTCGGGGTGCTGGTATGCAGACGAGAACCATGTCGATCTTGTGCAAACCCGACAGGAGGCAAACTTACAAGACTTGATTTCGAGCAAGGGCCATCAAGAGGGGTCGTGCACTTTCTGCAGGGATTTTGGGGGCGTACCTTAGTTACAGGCGCCTACGACACTAAAGCCTGTATAAGAAAGCTATAACGGACATCCAAGAGCTTCTCGTTGATTGAGATATAATGGCACCTGCAACCGATGGTCGACCGAAAATCGGGCAAACAGGGCCGATCAGGGGACCACCAACGCAATTAAAGAGCTAAGGTCAAACGTCGACTGTGGTTTTGGGCAAACGAGCAACCCATTACAGAAATAATTAAATCCATTTTGGGGGTAATTCATGTCTGACCCAAAAAAGAATACCTGAAAAATTCCATAGTGGGACGACCTTCATTTGCAGTTTTGGTCGCCTTCATCCAAATTTAAGTCGGGAGTAGGGTTGTGGGAACGAGTAAGATTCCTTCTGAGGAGAAAAGTGTAGGCTCGAGAATAAAATCACCGTAAAAACACACTAGTTGATATGGGCCTCCAAGCCGGTCCGCACTGTAAGGTGGTTGTGTACTTCAACTCCCGCAGGGCGAGAGACGGAAGTAAAAAATCTGTACAAACATGGGGGCGTAAAAGTTGGGTTTTTTAGCGGTCTTCCCTCCTAAGACATAAAACGGTTTCTTGGGGAGTTGGGCTGATCTTTGCTGTGAAACCAAAAAAAGTTCCGGAGAGGTGATGGGGCAGGATGGGGGACTTACTAACACCCGTGGGGGGAAAAATCGGACTCGGACATATTGGGCCCAAGCCGGGTGCTGGGGGGAAAAAAGGGAAACGACATACAGAACGCCACAACACTCGGGGGGGAAAGCTGTCCCTGTATGTGACGTTCTTGGTGGGAGGGTGAAGCAGGTAGAAACCGGTCTGAACCTGGTAGGGCTCGGAAGAAAAAAAAGCAGGGGGGAGGTAGCGCCACCCAAAAAAACAAATGTAGGACCAGAAAAGGACGAGCGAAGAAAACGGCCGCCAAAAAAATCCAGAGATTACAGAAAAATGACCGTGGACGAGAATTTCTCCAGTAAGGGTCACTGGGGAGCTGTCGGCAGGAAATGGGCAACTGGGAACACTGGGAATTTGATCAAAGAAACAACAGGTGGGTGCAGATGCGCAAGACTAAGCCCAGTGAACTCCTCCAAGCTCGTGAGGAACAGTCGATGGGTCGTGACCCACTCACTTGGGGGTCACGGAAACCAAAAAAACTGCCCCTGACTGGGACTTCCCTTCTGGAAAAGTTATGGTCCCAAGCTGGGGAGGGAGGTGATGGAGAAGATCGGCTCGGGTTTGTTGGATTGCCTGATGCTTTAGAGAAAAGACAAACGATAACAAAAACTCCCAAAAGGAGCGGCGGAACAATCGTTTTACCAAACCAGTCCCGAGAGCATCAGGGAATAGGTGCCGGCTCGGTTCGATTGGAAAAACTCGGATAAACAAATCAAAGGACCATAGGAAAGGGGCGTGGGGCGGCACTAGTTCTTATCTTAGCGGAACTTTCCAAAATGGGGGGGCAGCCCGTTGGGGCGCAGCAAGCCTTTTTCGCCATCGACCCCGCGAAGACCAAACTTAAAGGAGGCTAACAAAAAACTGGGGGTCAAGAAGGGCCACCCGGGGGGGTGGGGTTAACCTCGTCGCGGGTGTACAATCTCTGACAGTCGCGATGGGGATTACCCACGAAGAAAGAACTGAGATAGGAGCTAAAACGGCAGTCTAAAAAGGTCATGTGGGGGTTATCGACACTGCCAAGGTTGTGTAGCCTTGTTAAACATAACACGGCCAGTTGCATCGAAAAAACAGTGGGCTTGCACGGAACACGGACAGCACCACGAACACGTGTAGTGAATGAAAAATCCTTTTTAGTGACAAACAGCCTCCTGGGGTCCTGTGTTAACACGGCGGGCAAGTTCGCCGTTGTACATCTCTCCGCAACACAAAAAAGTAAGAAAACGAGATAAAAAGAGTCCAAATCGGAGACCTCTAATACAAAGGAAAATCGCGCCCACTTGTAGAGTCCACAACTGGTTCAAAATCCTTCAAGAAAAATTAACCTTCCGGTAGGTACGGGCCGCAAGACCATTGAGCAAGCCACGGCAGAGTTTCCAAATTCACAAAAGTGCGTTAAGAATCCACAACGACCTACTAACCCGCACCCAAAAGGGACAGCACCGAGAGCCAAGCATGGTCTCGTGGACTGCTATCCTCAACCGAAGGTGACAGAAGGGAAGATAAGTAGGAAAGGGGCCGAAGAAGACCCTTAACCACAGTGGTGGGGTAGCATCCAAAAGGCGGCGCAGGTTGGGATGGCGAAGAGCTGACAGAACAATTCTGTCCCCAAAATTGGAAAGAATAAGAAGTAAGACCATAGACAAAATGCAACGCAAAAAATCATCGCTTGATTTCTTATAAGAGTACAAGAGGAATTGTCACGCAAGACACACGAGGCCAATGAGTCGCTTCGGGAACGATATGGTAGTCCTGGAGGGCACGGAGGAGGAAATAGGGAAGACCAAATCCACCTCCCATCAAGATTCAGAACTTCATGGCAAAATACAAGGTAAAAGCATTCCCAACGAGAGGCAAGACCAGGGAGACAACTAAACAAATCGACTGGAAAAACGCAGCGGGGGGGGTCCATAGCAAGTAAAAACGCCTTCGTAGAGCACCCGGAACCTGGTTGGGTGAGCAAAAACCGCCTGTTCACCAGACACGCAGGAGAAAAAACAAACGGAAACCCCGGAAAACGGAGAAACGGGTGGTGGATGGGAACCCCGCGTGAAAAAAAGCGCAATAATGGGTTCGCGAAAACAGCTGGCCACGGAATGGAGAACTCGGGGAGGGCGGTGGGGGGGGGGGAACCGGGGAAAACCCAGCCCCGTAGCTTTAGAACATACAGGAGAAAACCAAGGAAAAATGCCACAGGGAACACAAGGCCAAAAGGCACATAGGGAAAGACGCCCGCAAAAAACTTATGGGAACGATTAAAAAATGAGGCAGCACAAGCGGGGACAAAATGTCGAAAGAGTCCAAATTCTCAACGCAGGTGGGCAACGCCATCAGACAACGACGCCTTGTGAAGACACAAAAATAAACGACAAGAAAAAAAATTAAAAAGGACCCGGGTAAATGAAAAAGACCATAACCACAACCAGGAAATACCAGTTAAAAAAAAGACAGTGGGGTGTAAAAGACGTCGATCCCTAATAACATTTATTGAGTAACAACACGAAAAGGAGTAAAACCTAAAACGAATGATAAATATTGAACTGAATGACTATCTGGCAGAAATATACCCAGGAAAAAGGTCAGATAAGAAGACGTGATCTGGCTCATCACTACTAGAAGAATATGGAGGGAAAAGTCGAAAAAAAGGGCAAACAGCGCGATTGCCCAGCAATTCGGACCTGCAGGGCCAGAAATGAAACACCGAAGGGGGTTAGTGGGAAAGGGGGGCAAAAAAAAAAGGGGCCAACCGTCCAAACACATAGGCACGCTACGGGTCGCTGTGGACATTATCAGGCCAGAAATGGTGCGAGGAAAAGTAAGACAGACATTCCACGATAAATAATAGAGATATGGGGGGAGGTCATTTGAAGAAACCTAGGTCTCTTCGGCAGCTGCAGGACGAATAAACGGGAAGAGAAAAAAAATCAGGCCAGAAAAGTGACCAAGACCATAAAGGGGATCGCCCCGATCGACACGACGCTAAAGCCGCCCACGGTGAGGGGGTTTTGACAAGAGCTCCCACCAGGCGTGCAGCGTCGCAACCAAAATCCAATAAGTTTCCTTCTGACACGCCCTTGCCTTGATCGGCTGGGGGGGCCAACCGACAAACCCATCAGCGGGCCCCGCAAGGACTGTAGATCGTGCACAGCCGGTCGGGGGAAAACCACTCGCGGGTCACAAAAGGAGAGGTCTGAAAATACCTAAAAAGTGAGGCGACGGCCCAGACTAAGACCGTTAAAAAACGGACCGGTAATAAAAAATAGACCCTTATGGACCAACCCAACGAAGCAAAACCAAAAACGTGGTTCGCTGACACGAATGGAGAATAACGACGGCCCCCAAAAACATAAGGGTGGGTGGGGGGGCAAGTTAGGTCTCGCCAGGGAGACAAAAAGTAACGTGGGAGAAGGAAACTTACACGTACCGGGAGGATGATGAAATCAACTGCGGGTCATGTCAAAACATGTAGACAAACCAATAAACGAAGATGAGGCAGGGAACCGAAGGAAGCCTCTAAAAAAAGGGCAGACTATCCAAAGGAAAAAACGGGTTTATAGGTGAAACTCATGGTGTGCAATGCGGGATGCGAAAGGGAAAAAGGTAAAAAATTGCACATACCCAGACGTTTTGGAAAGAAAGACTGTGGGGGAGGGGAAAACAAAAACGTGGGTGACTACGGCCGGGGAACAGAAGGCAAAAGAAAAAGGGGGACAATGAGGTTAAACGCAACGTCCAGCATATCATAACAATTCAACGACTTGAGGGCAGCTATTCAGAGAGAGCCAGTGTTGTATGACTAAAAGAAAACAAACCGGCGGGGGGGGTGGGGGACGCATGACGTCAGGTGGGGGGTAGTGGGGGAAGACGAACAAATGTAAGACAAGAGGGTGGAGAAGACGAAGAGACATGAAAGGAAATAAACAAAAGAACGGCAAAAGAAGTAAAAGGAATACCCTAAAGGAGCAGGTGCAAAAAAAAGCATACGCAAATAAAGGCACGGAGCAGTTGCATAGGAGGAACGAGGAACCAAAAAAATTGAATTTTACTCCCTACATCCGAAAAAAGACTAAGTGAACTATTGGGGGTTACGAAGGAGAAGTACCTTAAGCATTGACAACGTCGCGGAAACTATTTTGCAATCAAAAAGTGGACCACAGAAAGGGCGAAGGGAAAGAAAAGACAAACAACTTGCCACTCACACGTGGAAGACTGGCCATGGAACGAAAGAATCGACGCGCCCACTGAATGGTCAGGACAAGGGGTTCTTGTCACAGGGAAAGAGTTGAGCCACTAAGACGGGCCCGATCCGTAATAGGCAGAAAGGCCAGAACAAAACTACGGAAAAACAAAGAACGAAGACGTAGGAAAAGAAAAGAGAAAGAGGGGAAGGGTTTATAACGTGGCCCCATTGGGGGTGTAAACAGAATGATTGTTTTACCGCCGGAAGAGACAAATATAGAGACAATCTTGGGGGAGCCCCCAAAAGGGGGGGGGAAAAAAGAGAGACCTCCCTTTAACGTCCGTGACCTCGTGCTGCGCCAGGAGGGCGCATGTGTTAGAAGCCTTCGAAATCTTCTCTTTATCTTTTTCGCCCGTCTCAAAGCCCGGAACTTGTGGTCGGTACAAAAGAAAGTGGAGCGTTAGAATGCCTCATATTCCATACGCTGGCGGGGCGGGGGGGGGTGGGGGGGCGGGTGCACAGATCGCGCCCTCTTTTGACTAGCCGAACGTCTTTTTTGTCTGAAAAAAGAAACAGCAGTACAAACGCTTCCATGCCGAAACGTATCGTGGTTGGGCTTGGGGAATCACGCACCCGTCACAGAAAAAAAATTCACGTGAGGGGAAGGGTAAGAAACTGGGTTAAGTCAGCAACAAAAAAGCTAGCTTGCACCAAAGCACAAATTTTCAAGAAAGGGGGAGAAACAGCGCCTCTGGCGGCCCCAACAAAGGTTTACATAGGGTGTGAAGAAAACAAACACGATACCATCAAACCACATTGGGGGGTGCATAGCTCTATGTGGCAAATAAAAGGAGGGTTCGCAAGGCACGACGACAAAGCCAAATGGGAG
>Ga0179593_1493701_pt1 | contig 14674 bp, 15 predicted proteins | sample CZODoug2_1_08_16_FD_185931 | JGI IMG/M metagenome (GOLD analysis project Ga0179593, IMG submission 185931) | Vadose zone soil fungal communities from Angelo Coast Range Reserve, California, USA - CZODoug2_1_08_16fungal (PacBio error correction) | ecosystem: Environmental > Terrestrial > Soil >...
ATGTCTGATCTCTTCCCGTGTGAAGGAAGACGACGAGTCGAGGCTTTTTCAGGCGGGGGATGGGCGGAGTAACGGGCTGGGAGAGCTCCCACTCCAACAGGGGTTAAAGGAACAGACGCCCCATTTCAATACCAAAGGGGGAAAGTCAAAGTCTTCGATAAGAGTGGAGGAAGCAAAAAAAAACCACTCCAAGAAACATGCGAAATTGAGGGGGTTTCCCCCGAAAATCAATTCCTCCTCTGGGTGAGGGGGGAGACAAATCCGCTTGGCCGTGTATCAAAAGGCCTCGTAAGAACTAACAAAAAATTGTTCGTAGTTGTCGCCCTTGGGAAAAGAACTTTGGATCTTTTGACGGAAGAAAATGTTGGCGCGCCCGAAAAAAACCGGGTCAATCCGCAATCCCTTTCCTGGAGGAAGGTGCCGATTAAAATGGAAAAGGTCATCAACGCGAGACCAAAACGCAAAAAGCATGGGTGAGGAACCTAAACCCTGCGAATGTGGTCAAATCGAAAACAAGGGGGATAGAAAAAAAGAGCTGAGCAGTTCCTCCATCATAAGAACGGGTACTTGGAGAAAGCTTGATATTAGGGCCAAAGGTGACAATCACGTTAACTGGAAGCGTTACGGGGGGGCCTTCAAACGCCCAAGGCCGGGTGTGGCCAAAAAAAAAAGGTCTCTTTGAAAAAGGGGGAAAGAAAGTCCAAAACTCAACTTAGGGGTGGGAGCGACAAATAGCCTTTTCGGGCAAAGTTTCAACAGCCCGCAACGGATGAGTCCAATGGGAGCGACGAGGTTATCCTCCTTGATAAACCGCAGAATCCGATTCCTTGTTGGGCTTGGGTGATCATTTTCTACATTGGAAGGAAATCCCGTCCTTGATAGTCGGGACTGGGAGGTTAAAGGAAGCGGGGACTGTGCACTTAATTTACGAAGAATCTTCGAATTTTCCTTCGGAGGGGTATCCTCCGAGTTGGGTGTAGAAACGCATAAGAAGGCGGGCCTAAAAGGCTCCGGAGCAACAAAAAAAATCATTTGGGGGAGACCCGGACGCTTGGGCACAGCCCAAGAAAGTCAATCTGCAACTTGAGGTCTTCTGCGTTTTGCAAGGAGGGAAGGGAAAACCGCCTCATGGCTCCGAAAACCACCCAGGTGAAGCAGAAGGTTTTCAAAGGGGCCAGAGCCACATACATGGTTTGTGAGAATTTAAAAGACGCCTCCCACGTCCAGACAACCCAACCCAACCGTTTGAAAAAGCTGTATGCCTTCCCTTCAGGAAATAATGATGAAAGGCCGGGCGTCGGGACAGTCCTACTTTACTCTTAACAAAAAAAAACCTTTGCTACTATCCGTCCGCCTGAATACCGAAAGGGTTGAAAGGCGGAGGAGCAATGGACTCGGAACGGCCCTCTAACGTAGCACAGAGGGAGACCAACAGAGACGGTTTTCCGTTTGGGCCATTCTTGAAAGGAAAAATAAAGGTCCGGGCATTGGGGTTGGGGACACACTAAGGAAGCAGAAGACAGATGGGACAGTAATCTTGAAGGAAGGAGGTTAGAGGTGCACGCAATCCCTCTCAGCCAGGGCTCGAGCATTCTCGAACGCAGGGGCGGCTGGAGTCAGTCAAAAAAGCAAATACTAGGACCAGTAAGGACGACTCACTCCACCAACACACGAGAGGGGGGGATAGAATCTCCTTACTGGGGGAGAGTTTGCCCGCTGGGGTGGGGGGTGTAAAGTTACCCTACACAATGCGTGACGAGAATGCTCTAAAGGGAAGGCATATTTGGACCGGCAGAGAGAGTTAAAAATTGGAATTCTTTAAATTCTGCAAGGGTACTGATCCCGCAACGCAAGGAAAATGCCAAGGATTACTTTGAGCGGCCACACTGGGGCTTGAGGATTTAGTCCGATTTGAGCCCGGGTTTCGGGGGGGGGGAGGGGAAGCGCGCCATTTGGAGACGTCCCAGAAGATACGCAAGTCGCGTAGAGGAGACAGGGGCTAGCCAACGGCAAAAATGGTATCCTCGACAGGAAAGGTACCAAAAAAGCAGAAGAGGGAATTAAGAATTCTGAAGGCGACGGGAGGTGCCCGCAAGTAAGGAAAACGTTTTGTGATGGGGAGGGAAAAGAGTGCTTTACAGGGAACCATAGAGGGAAAGGGTGCTCTCCTGCACTGGCGGGAAACAACCTGGCTTTCACGCGGGAAAAAGAACGAACCTCACTGCACTATAGAAATAAAAGTTGGGGAAGTGAAAAAAAAAAAAATTGGGGGAGAGCTGGTGGCTTTAACACGGGGTTTCGAAACCCCTACGTGGGGGGGGGGGAGGCTTGTCAAAGCGGCGGACGCGCCGCGATGCCAGGGCCAACCAAAAGGGGGGGAAAGGCCATCCTCCAATGTCACTAAAACGGAACGTCAGACAAAGCTGCGTCACAATAGCAACGCGTCAAAACCTAAGAAGAAAGAAAGCAAACTATACGCGAAAGGACGGCTGAGGGTGATCACGACGCACGAGGGATTTTAAATTGGGGAAACGGGGGGGGAGAAAATAGGGGGTGAGAAAAAAAAGGACAAAGGGGGGCTTTCCTTCTATGGCGCGCTGTTGTAGCAAGAGGGAATTCAACTCAAAAAAAGGGAAACACCATGCTAACTCTGCTACCTAGCCGAATTGAAAAAACCGGGGTTCTCAGCAAAATGGGTGGCACAACAACGGGAAACGTGGGAGGGTTAGAAAGAAAGCGTCCACTTTACTTAAGGGGAATTGGGGGGTCAGTTCGAGAAATGACTCACCGCTTTGAGCATAGGGAGAAAACTGAACCCGGCATCAAAGGTCGCTTTGACTAATTGGAGGGGGGGGGAAGCAAGGGGGCTGGAGCATATCAAGGCTCGTATACCGGGGGGAAAAGAGGAGTACTCGTTGGGCGCTGTTAGCTAAAGGGGCCATTGTGGGGAGGGGCAATCGGCATCGATTAATGAAGGGAATGATGGGGAGTCGGCGTATTGTGCAAAATCTACGGGAAGGTGGTGGGAGAAAAAGTCGCAGGGGAAAAGGCATAGGACACTGGAAAGGGGAAAAGTGTATGGGGGGCCCTGTACAGGACCCGAAAGTTCTCTAAAGAGTAAGTTTGGGAAGGAGGAGAAAAAAAACGGAGAGAGGGGCCATCCCTGCAAAAACACAGAAATCGCATGGTGAGAGGTTTTATTGGCGGCGGAAACCCGCGGAGTATAAGGAGAAGGGATTCAAGCACCGGGGCATGGGGGGGGGCAGAGCCGTGGAGAGGGGTGCTCAAATGTCAGCAGGCCTAAGTGAAGATGAACAAAGTCAATCTCCCTAGTCATCCGAGGAAGAAAAGCAGCAACCCTGGGAAAAGAAGAAGGAAGTGATCAGACAAATCAACGGTCAACAAAGAAAAAATAACGCGGGTGAGAAAAGATGCTCGAATAGTGAAGTTGACAAGGCCGTGTAGCGTGAGGAGGACGGGGAGGCAGCGAGGCCTTTCCGCATTTACAAAGCGGAAGGAAGGACGGAGGGGTCAGCTTGAGGTCAAAGCCTATAGAAAAACAAAAAAACGGAAGAAGGGGGCAAAGCGAAAAAAAAGAGGATGACCCCATTCCCGAAAAGAAGCAGCCTTAGGAAAGCCTCGCGATCCCTTGAAACAGAAAGACATTCCAGGGCCTTTCACAGGGAAAGAAGAGAGAGACCGTAGCCACACGCGGTGAGTATGGTTCCTGTTGCATTTGGGATATCAAAAGGAGGGGAGGCGGGGGACCACGGGTTGCGGATGAGAGAATGAGGAAGTCGCCGGCGAGAACGAGGAACTTCTTGCTGTGAAACAAAACATGTCTAAAATCAAAGCGAAAAATTAAAAAAAGACCCTTGCTCACCGGGGAGGGGGAGTGTACGTCGATAAGGAAGCGTTGGAACGGCAACGACAACAATTTCACCAATAAGAGCAGTGTTTTTTCGGTCGGAAAAAGGGAGAAAGGAGACGCGAAAGTCCTCCCGGGGTTGTGGCGAAAGGTGGGAAAGGGAGAACCACTCCCCAAGGAGGAAAAGCTTGCGTGCACGCCAGGTCCCAGAGACGTAATTGACGGAGGATTCGCCCATGTGTTCCGAAAGTCCTGGGATGGGGGTGGTTTGAATTCATTTGGGCGACAGGAGGAAAAAAAAAGAAGGCACCCACGAAGTGTCCTCCGACATCAAACTCTTCCTCTAAGGCGGCGGGAAAAATGGGCACCAATGTAACAGCGCAACGCGACGAAAGAGCTTCACGTGAACCCTTCAAGCCATCGACAACCTTTTCGTTTGTCGCAAAAAAGAAGAAAAATGGGATGAAAAGACTCATGGGGCAAAACAATATTGAGATCCGTCGGGAGGGAAGGAAGAAACAAACGGATAGTACAACAATTGAACAACGTCGGACCGCTTGAGGGGGGCCAGAAACCACACAAGAATGGCCGGGGTGCACAAAAAAACTCGCGGGGGAAAAGCCTCCCTGCAAAAACAAAATCACCTTCATAGGCATGGTGGGGGGGGGTCGGTGTTGTCCGTTGAAAACACAAGTGAGGTTTCCGGTACCGATTTTAAAACAGAACCAACCGGCAAAAGAAGAAACAGGATTTTCCTCCGGGAGAAAATCATCAATCTGGGACGTAGGTTCCTTGACGTAAAATCCGGACAAATCGCGTGGGAACAGGCTGGCTAAACTGATGCAGCGTGCGGGGAGGTACTTTACGCGGCTATTGATTACGAGAGAGCTCGAAGTCCGTCCAGGGGGCAAAGGGTCGCCTCCCGTTTGGGGGAAGAAAATGCAGGCCGTCTCGAGAAAGGTCAAAAAAATCTAACCAAACTAGCAGTTTAGGGGAAACCTCACGGCGTTCCCCACAGAGAAAGAAAAAACGGGCCGTCTTTGCTGCAAGATAGTAAGGCAAGACCCAGACTGGAGCCTCCAACCATCGGGGAGAAGGGGATGCAGCAGTCCATGAATACGCATATGTAATATGTGTCACAGAGAAAGAGACGGGGAAGACCAACGTAAACACACCAACGAAAAAAAAGGGGGGGTTCGGGGTGTCCCCTTACTTCGGAGGCAATCCCGTTCAAGTCCATGATTGGGGGATCAATGGTCCGAAGTAGAGAATCTTGTTACATCTAAGGGAGTGGACCTCAAAAACCCTGGCTACTACCGAAAGAAGAAGCGTGAGTACACACCGATTCTCAAAATCAAAAAAGAGACCTCAAAACTAAACTGGCTAAAGGAAACATCACACTTCAATTTTTCCGCTTCGGGGGGGGAGAGGTACAACAGGTTCCTTGACGCTTTGCGGGGGAGGTTGCGGGAGAAAAGGAAAGGAGAGTAAGATTTCTTTTCAATTTCTCTTTAACTCCTCGGGAGAATTGACGTTCATGCAATCGAAGCCCATTCTCGGAGATTACCTGTGCGGCGGTTTGAGGAAAACGAAAATAACTCTCCAGAAGCTAAGAGGATCTCAAAAGAACACCCCTTCGGCTTAGGGGGGGGAAAAAAAGGTCCCTGAATAGCTTCTTAAGGGGGAAAGTATTTTGGTAAGTTCGAGAATCCTCAAATTAAGTTACGCAGGGGGATAACCCTTTCTCGTCGGGGGGGGAGACTGGACACCGCGCTCCAGAGACGAAGACGGACGGCAAGCCATTCTCTGAGACACGGCGGTAAAGGGTTTATCGCCGCACGGGGTAATGCCAAGGCGTCATAACGGTAGGGGAAGGGCACAGAAAAGGGACAACACTGTAATGCGGCGATGATGTTTCCCCTGGGACGCGGCGATGGGGGTATATTCTCTCAGTTCAATTTATAACTTTCCATACGGGTCTACGACAACATCGCGCCTGAAAAAGGGCTGCAGGGAAAAGCCGTTTTTATTTGGATCAGAAATTAGACTGTAACCGAAGAAGAGCCGGCCTCGCATTCGCATTCGCGTGAACGACTTGGTTGAAAAGGGGAAAACCAGGGGACCTGGGGGGGGGGGCGTCCTGTGGAACCTGGGAACGAAAGTGCTTAAAGGATTCCCATTGGCAGTAGTCAGGGATCTCTTCTGCCCCAACTCATGAAGTAATGAAAAAAGCTGGGGGGGCTCTGTCGTGCACCTGCAGGAAGACAATCACGGCCCAGGGGGGTGGGATCTCTTGTGCTTGGGAAAGAGCGTTCAAGAACCCGAAGGGGGGCACAGGGGGTTTTTCCTTGCTCAGTTCTACGAGCGGATGCTTTTCAAACACTAGGCTATCAGGGGATTTTCACCTAAGTGGAGAAGCTAATGCTTAAGGGAAATCTGAAACTCTCCTATCATAAGGCCATCATACGGATTTTACTTCATATTAAAAGAAGACAAGGCCGCCACCAGCGAGGGGACGCTTTTCAAGAAAACTCCGGGGGGTGACGCACCTTGGACGACGCTGTCTGCGGAAAAAGGTTGGGGGAGAAACGGGCCTAAACTAAAAAAAATGCTATTCTGCTTGAGGCGGGCGGCCGTTTGTACGCGCATGGGGCCGGCACTTTGGGGAGTGGTGGGCAGCACAGAGACATGTTGCTTTAGGACAGGGGTCTTTCCTAATAATCGGTCGGAGGGAAGAGAAAGAAAAGAGCTGAAATAGAGGCGGGGGGTGGGGGGGGGGCTAACAACTGCTCGCTTTCATCCAACCCTGTTCCCTGCGGGTGGTAAGAAACCATTGGGGCAGGGGCTGGAAGCATATCCAGGGATCGTGAGAAAAAAGAAACATTGGAGTTTGAACTGGAAAATGGTCCATTTTGTCACTTGCGCATGCTGGAAGGGGAAATAGGGCCGTATCCGCACAAGAGTGTGACGAGGGGGACTGACGACGCAAATGATCAGTTCAGCCAAAGCAAAGAAGGGGAAAGCAACGACCGAAGGGTCAATGTGATGAGTACCGATGAGAAAAAGAAGCTTCTTTATGGGGTAGGGGAAAAAAAGCCTCGCAAAAAACTAGGAGCGTAAATGCCCCAGAAACCCGGGAACAAAGGAAACCCATTGCTCGTGGGAAGGGACGAGCATCTTAAACCTCGGCCTTCAAAATGAGGGAGCACCGGGAGCAATGTGGAGGGGGAACAGGAAGGAGTTATCTGGAAGCGGGAGGATGTTCAGGAATCGACCCACATCTCTAATCACGAAAGAGGATCCGAATCGATCCTGGCGCGAGAAGAGAAAGGACAACGTCACATTCTTAGGGGAGAGGGGGGAAAAAATAAAGAAGAAAGAAATACAAAGGACGCAGTCAGACGGGTGGCTGAGAAACTAAAAGAAGCCCTCTGTGCCGCTATTTCTGGGGGGATCGCGGAAGGTAGCGAAACTTCCTGCTACTGTGTCGTGGAGGCAACGGGCAAGCGAAGTTCGATAAAAGGGATAGAGGGATACTCGCGGAAGACATATTCACCACGAGGACGAGAAGGATTGAAAAGTAAATTCTGCGGGGGCCTCGCTATCACTTGCCCAGAAAGAGAACAGACCTCTCAACACGGAGTATATAAAGGGACTGGCTAGCCACCCGCGGCCTTCGAAGTGAGGAGGGGGAGGTGGAAAGGGGGGGTCATTTGGGGAAAAGCATTAAGTGCGGTTTGTGGGCCACCCCAGTACAGAGCGCAGGAGTCTGCAGTGTTCGAGGTTGATAGTAACTTCAAGGGGGGGGAGGGGAGGGGGGACATCAGAGCGCAACGCCACTGACACGGACAAATGTTCCCAGACGACCATTCCCAGAATTCCGCGAAGGCCTTCTTCTATAAGAGTCCGGTGTCCGAATGCTCGCCACCATTCCCAATAACAAAAAAAGAATGTACTGGGTTATCAAGCAAGAGGAGAATCGAAACCTCCTCGGGTAGGTATTGGCCTCGAACCAAAACCCTCCCGCCGCTTCGCTCAGAAAAGGGAGAAAAGGCCTCGTACAGAAGGCAACAAAGGGAATTGGTTTCGTTAGGGGCTTCTCCCCTTTTTGAAATCCTTTGGAAGGGGAACGGCAGTTGCATGAATAACCCAGAGGAAAAACGACGTAAATCAAAAGCCGACATCAAACTCCGGCCAGAAAGCGCATTTTGCCAAAAAATGGGGAGAGAAAAAGTCACCGCAACGCACGCAACCGCAGAAACGAAAGAGGATATGCAAAAAATGTCCAGACCGCTCAACACTGGGGGGTTGGCGGAAAATTCCGTCCACGCGAAGTGACGTGGCGCAGTCTATGTTTACACATCTCTCACATGGTCGGGGGAGAACTGTCAAAAAGTCGAGGGCGGCACAGATGAGACACTGGCATGGGATCAAAAGAAACCGACGACAGCGGGCGGTGCCCCTGGGAGAGGATGGGGGGAAGCACGGCACAAAAATCAGTGCTGGGTTATGTTCCTGGGCAAGTGCACTCCTCCGGGGGGGGGGGGGGGGGGGGGGGTTTTTGCCACCAGTCGCCGCGGGAACTGCTCTTGAACCCTTCCCTCTCTCAGAGGTCGAAGCGGGCGGAAAAGAGCGACGGCTCTTAGTTTACGCGCCTCTCTCGGCCACAGAACCTTCATATTGGGGGGGAAGTCACGACGCGGGTTCGGGGGGGAATGTCCGAGTGGCTAACGCCGCACCCCAGGTTGAGCTGGCACCTCCGTGCGCCGACCAAGACTGTGTGGCGCAAAATCCCCCGTGAAAGGCAGGAAAAAAAGAAAATCCGAACGGGACATAGGGTGACTTATGACGGAGTGGCGCGTTCCGTTGACGAGGGACGAAAGGCAGAAAGTTTAAGAAGGTCGGGAACGGCCGGCGCAGAAGTGGGAAAACAGCAAAACGGAAGCGAGGTGATGCCCACTCGAGAGTTTGGGAAAACCGACGTCTGTCCAGGAGCTCCCCCCCCTCTTCTAAGGTGGGAGGACAGACTAGTACAGGAATTGCCAGACCGACAGGGTCCGCCCCGTTGAAAGACAGAACGTGCATGAAAAGAACAAACAAGAAGTGGGGGAAGGTTAAAGCAACTCTTTTCCTCAAAAGAAAAAGACACCCCCCCGAAGACCAACACGGGCCGTAAGTCTCTGGGAATCCCGTCCCAAGCGAGGGGGGAAAACAAGCTGAGAGATTCGCGGATGCACATCTACTCACAATTACAATCACAGAGAATCCGTTCCGCAAAAAAAAAAAAAAAAAAAATAATGCAGAACTTGGGGAAATATCACCTTCAGGGAAAATTCTCAAGGGGCAGCCACGAAAGACCACTTAGAATAAAGCGAAAATTCAGTCCTCGGAGGTTGTAAGGACAATAACTGTTCATGCCGAAGTTAAGTTCACGAAAGAGTGTAAAATTTCTTGCAGTGAAAAAAGATTCGAGGAAAGCTGCCGTCTCCGCAGCAGGACAGTAGATTCACGTAGGGGGGGCCGGTCGGGGAAAGGATTAACGGGCGAACTGTGGCATAATCGGCAAAAAGTAACGCTCTGAAGTAGAACACAACAGACAAGGAGAAGGGATCCGAAAGCGTTGTGAAAAGTATTTGAAGGTGGGGGGAGGTGTACGACCCACGAACAAAGCCTTTAAGAATTTGCTTCAAAAGTGCGGCAGGAGAGGAGAACTTACGGGGCTCGAAGAGACCATGGAAAAGAGCCGGACAGTGTCACTAGACTAAATATATGTGATCACCCGACGTAAGGGATGAAGAACGTATTTCCTGACGAAAGGCAAGGAAGGGAACGACGGAATCCTCCGCGGAGCCGGGGAGGACGGCCGGGGTTACGAGATTTCACAGACGGTGAACGCAAAGAGGGCGGGGAGCGTAGCCCAGGGTGATTTAGCTGAAAGGAGAAGGAACTCTCCGTGCCGCGACAGAGAACAAGATGGCACGGACGGGAGTCACCCGCGAGAGGGGAAAAAAGTGTTGGGGCGGCAGGTGATGAAGGTGCTTTATATCCATATTTGGTTTCTCACCAATTCGTGCGAAAACATCGGATGATCACGAGGGGGGGAGAAACGGCCGGCCAATCCTGACTATCGTAACACGGACGGCAATGGGGGGGATTCTGGGCGCATCCAGAAAAGGAGAGGTTTTTCGCGAGGGGGGAAAAAGGGGCCGCGACGGAGGAGGTTATTGACCAACAAGAAATCCGGAACGCTTCAAGGGTTCGCGCGCCTGGCGTCAAAGGTAAGCAAGGGACGAGCTAAAGAATAGTAAAAGATAGGAACCGGAAGGGAAAAGGAATCGGAGTAAAATAGACGACGGGCAAAATTTCGGATTGTTGCAATAACACAGGACAGAACGTGGAAACACAGCTTAAGGGGGAAAAAAAATGCGATTGGATGGCAAGCAACTACTTAATAAACCCACCCGGAAAGGACTTGTCCGTTGAAGGGGTGCCTCTACATCTTGGGCAAAAAAAGAGGGGGGGTTTCATGCCTAATCCGAATTACATGGTCCTTTTTCAGGGCCTACGACGTGTCGCTTACTACAAGGAAATGAGAGGAACGCTCCTGGGGCCATGAGTTTATTTGGGGGGGGAATGAAGGCTAGGAGGAAGTCATATCCATGAATGCGTTTCGTGATCGGGGAGAGGGTGAACGGAAAGTGGTCCATTGATGGGACAGCAGTTCTGCTGCCAGGTCGGATATTTACCACGCTCGGGTTGCTGAGGGTAAGAAACGGCAGAAAATGCAGTTCAGAAAAAGACAGGAAAGGGCTGGCGAAGCAACGAACAAGTCAATTTGGGGGGCGGCTGTACAGGACCGGCGTGAGCCACGGGGGGGTTTTTCTCTGTCAAAGGGCCAGGGAGAGGAGGACTTTGATCGTAAGGAAGACGAGGAAAAACACATACCGGAAAAGGGTTCTAGGAAGGTGGGGGGCGAGAATCGTAAACCAGGGGATTGTACTCGAAAGCACCGTGCAGGGGGAAAATGGGAAGGTATCGTTGCCATGGTAGAGAAATGGGGGACCCGAAGTTCAAAAAGCCCCTCATAACATCAACGGGCAGGCCTCGACTGGCGCTCTGGACAACGCTCCAGAGTAAAAGTGAGCAACAGGAAAATAAAGGAACTCAAGGCTCAGGCCAGGGGGGCAATCTCGAAGCCCGCTATAGTTTCGTTTAAAAATGGGGGGGCTTGCTTGGGCAAGGAGAGGATCTTCCTTCCTAGCGACAATGAGTGGGGGGGGGGGATCTGTCTTTCCTCTAAAGTAACAACAGAGAGGATAAAATATAGTAACGTTCGAGAAGACATGACCGCACAAATTCCGGAGCCAGGGTAAATGCACTCCGCCAGAAAGATAACTCAATCAAAAAAATTTAGAAAAATAGGGGCCGAGCTGGCCACACCGCGCGGCACGCCTTGGAGCAGTTTCATTTGTCGAGCAATGGAGCGGGAAAGTGTGCGAGCGGACTGAAGGCAGGGATGGTCTAGTACGGGGTCGCTGCTGCACATCGCGCGAAAACGGACAGGATTTTGGGAAACGAAAGGGCAACTCCCTGTGAAGGACGAATAAAAGGGAAAGGGAAAGGATATGGGTTTAAAAAAGCTTTCCATACCAAAAGGAAAGGGGTAGGGGACGGAGAAGGAAGGGCAATCAGCTCATCGGTTTGGGGGGGAAAATAGAACGTGATACCGAGAAACAGACTTCTCGCATCGTCATCCTCGAAGAAAGAACATCAAATTGTGTTCGGGGCGGAAAAAGGTCGCCAATGGGTCCTCAGTTGGTTACTCTGACGGTTCAATGAAGGGCTCACCCAATGAAGAAACGTACATAAGAAAGCCGACATCAAAACTTCCGAACAGAAAGACGGGCCGATGAAAAAGACAATTAAGGTCACCCCGAAGAACTCCGCCCAGGAATTACCGACCGAATAGAAAATGAGGAAAACCCCGGGGGTCGGAGAGCCCAAAAAAAGTCCAAAGAATCAGCCGTGTTCGGTTTAGAAATCGGGACGATACAATCGGTAATCGGTGAAAAAACGGTAAGGAACAGGTCCTGTTTACAAGAAAGTGGGGACTGCAACCACCCCAGAGGGTTGGGACAACCCAGCGGACACCCCAACCCTACTCCTCAAAGCAGTGGGGGTGTCGGAAGTTGGCTGGGGTTGGATCAAAAACAATCGAAAACTGACCAAAGAGGTGGGGCACACGGATTATCAGTGATGGAAAAAAAAACCACTCAGTAGTTTGAAGTTTCAAAGGAAGTAAATCCGGTCTATAGGGGGGGGGGGGAGACACAAGGTCTCTTGCTTTGAAGTGCTTGGAGGGCCAGTAGCGCTCACGTTGCGCAACATATAGGCAAGCAGTCCGGGTGTTTTCGAGCAACACGCCGGCACGGCTCCGAAGCCCCACCACCGAGAGAAAAACTGCCAGTGTTCTAATGCGGTAAAGAAAAAATGTCCACAATAAAGGGGACAGGGCGTTGCGGAGTTTCAGGCCCTACGCGTTGGATCCGAACCGACGAGGGCCGCCCGTTCCATAGCCATGGGGAAGAAAGCTTTTTCCTCCAAGGGTCATCCCCCCACCACAGATCAACACACGTCCCGTTCACTTACTGGAGGCACTAAAAGTCCTTGAAATGTGCATAATTGAAGCCCGGAGATGTGGCGAGACGGAGGGAAGGATTACAAGAAAACTGGCTAGGCCTCATGCAATGAGCTTGCGTAATAATCACCGGTCAACTGGCTCCAACCCGAACGAAACGACCCCGGAAAACGGCACTCTGGAAGTGGCCTGATTTGAAGGACTACCGTGAAAAAAGCAGCCGGGGGAAGACTTCGGGATCAAAAGGGAAGGACAGCACAGTGAAGGAGCGGGCGCGCAGGGGAATCATCCGCAGACCACGGGAGGGAAGCCATTCATAGACGCCGAGTTGCCCGTCGGCTTCCTACCTAACAATAAAGAATAGCAAACAGTAGGACTAAGCCTGTGGCAGAGATATATAACACACAAGAAGATAGAGAAATCCGAAGTGAACTGGGAAGTATTTTGAGGGGTTATTCAACGAAAAAAACAAGAAATCAAGGGAAAACTTTTTCTGATCATTTCCGAGAGACTCGCGCGGACGAATCGAGAGAACTGTAAAGCACATCGTGCACAGACTTTATGTGACCCTCAACGTAGGGCAAAGGAGACAGGCACTTTCTCCTTAAGTCCAGGAATTGCGTTTGGGGAACCTTGATCCCGGGTTTCGGCAGTGCCGTTCAAATAGCCAGGAGTCGGTGATACTCAATAGCTTAGAGCGGGGATGTATCCATTGGGTTATTTTAATCCTCCAAGGATACGTACAAAGGCTGCACTCATATGCAAATTATTGCCAGGGTACGCGGAAAAGTAGGGGGGGGGAAAAACGGACTTTGGGAGTGGGGGGGGGACGGGGAAAGGGAAAATATTTCTGGAACTAAGTCCAAGATGGTGTATGAGACACGGGCAAACGTGACAAGCGAAAAAGCGGTTTCTTAGACCATCGTGTGAGAAAAAAGAGGATGGAACAAGAAAGGACGGGGGGTTGACCTCGGGGCTGAACAGAAGTCTGTTAAAAAACTGAGAGGGGTGGGGGGAGCGAGGTGGGCATTGGTCAACGGGCAGGGAGGGAACGCGGGAGAAGGTTGATCATAAAAGCGAGGTAAGGATTGAAGAAACGGGAGGCGCTACTGGATCAATTAAAAGGGAACAACGGGAAAACGTAGGAGACGAAAATAAACCGGGAAAGGACCGGAGTTTCCTGGGGGAAAACAATGAGTATCTATCACGAGCAACAAGAAAAATTGGGGGATCTGGTGCATACTGAACCCAACTCAGTGGTCCGAGGGAGCGAGGTTGGCGGTTGTACTTACTGCATAACTAAACGCATGGAAACAACAACTGACCGAATCGCTCTGAGGGAGTGGGATTAGAAAAAGTTACAGAACCATTGTCACAACGGAACACTCTTGAGGACTCAAGCGGCCTAGTTGCTTAAAATTAAGGGTGGTTTCGTCCTATCAAGTGTCTCAGAAAAAGGAAAGCAGGAAATAGTTCGGAAACATGAAAGCGTTTCACTAAACAATACTGGTTTAAATACTCACCGAATTTCAAGGAGGGCCCGGAAATGAGTTCAGGTGGGATTCTTGCTCTGGGGGGAGGAATACGATGGGACATGTTCGACTGGGGGAATTTTGATGTCGGCGGTCAAATTGTAAAGATTAGGGGGGTGGATAAAGAACGGCGCAAATGAAGAATTTCAGAAACTAAAAAGAGGAAAAGTGCGAATCACGAAAGTCAAAGGGGGGGTAGGGGACTCCAGGACAGTAGAGGACACCGGAGGGGGAGTGAGGCATCGGTCAACTTCCAAAAGGATGGGAGGAAAACTCCCTAACTGTAAAACAAGAAATGGGGGGGGGCTCGTTTTTTGAAGGGGGGACAGCAACGCCTGAGAAAGAAGAATTGGGAAGAAGTGGTAGCAGGTTGCGCGGGAAGAAGGGTAGGAAAAAAGGGGAAGCATCCAAAGTTAACGCCTCGAAAGACTGCAATCGAGAGAATCAGGAACGAAACCCTTGGGACCAACGCGGTTGAGAAAAAAGGGAAACAAAGGAAACTGATCTCAGGCAAGGGAGGGGGGTAGATCGCCGAGATAAGCCCTCAGTCTTAAAAAGGAGGGGAAGGCGGAGATTGGAGGGGAGCGCTTCCTCATTTAAAAAGAGCGAACAGCAGAGGGGAGGTCATTTCAAAGG
>Ga0179593_1613118_pt1 | contig 14674 bp, 16 predicted proteins | sample CZODoug2_1_08_16_FD_185931 | JGI IMG/M metagenome (GOLD analysis project Ga0179593, IMG submission 185931) | Vadose zone soil fungal communities from Angelo Coast Range Reserve, California, USA - CZODoug2_1_08_16fungal (PacBio error correction) | ecosystem: Environmental > Terrestrial > Soil >...
CGGGGAGGGGCGAAAACGAGAAGGGGGGAGAAACCCTCCTGAGGGTCGAACGGAGTGGGCAAACTTAAGAAGGGGAGAGGAGAGGGAACACAGTCGAAGGGGAGGGGGGGGGTACAAAAGGGAAGGTAAAGGATGGGCGTAAAGAGACATCCGACCAGGCCACAAAATTTTACGTCTAGGGACCATGAAAGGAAAGCCAAACGGGGAGACTAACCGCAAAGAACCCCGTCGGATAGAAGTGGGTCCGTACTGCGAGGCGAAAGCGAACAGAATGGGAGGGGCCGGGAGGTTGGGGAAGCAGTCAGAACGGGCGAGTTGTTGTCTAGAGGTTTTCTTGAGGAGGGGCTACAGTAAATGCAAACGGGGGCGGACTGAGGAACGAGAAAAAAAAAAAAAACTTGCCAGCTCTCTTCCCCGAGGTAAGGGGGGGAGAGACCTAAAAAAATGTCGAAGGCAGCCCGCCGCTGCTGTCAGAGTCTCCTTTTTAGGGAAGCCGTGAACATGGGAATCAAAGGGAAAGGGTACAGAACCGTCTGAAACGCCCGGGCACCTTATGCCTTGAGGGGTACGACGGCTGAGTGGAAGAAAGTGGTGGGGGGGGTACACGGCCTGAACTGAGGGGAAAAGTCCTCACAAAAGGCCTTACCAAGCTCCCTGAAAAACCGGACCGGACGGGGGGGGGAACGCCTGAAACGTAACCACTCACTACATGGGCTCCATCAAAAAAAAAGCCACCCGCCTCCAAGAAAGTCGGGCCAAAGAACGCTCCCGCCGAGCAACGGATGCGGTTGAGGAAAGAAAAAACAAATAGAATCCCCCACAAGGAACGCCTACTCTAAAGGGCAAGTAAATGCGGAGATTGGACGGCGAAGGATCTACATCGTCGGAGCCGGCTAGACGGGAATCTGTACGCATGGCGGTCCGTCAAAAAGACCTCGAAACGGTCCTCGGCGGCACTGCTCTCAAAAGGAAAAAAAGTTCGTCAAAAAGAAAAAAAGGACCGGTTGTCAATTCGTCCTTTGCGGAAACGGTCCGCCGGGGCGGTTTTAAGGGTAGGGCGTTGGCAAAAGTGAGAAAAAAAACAACCGCGCTTCTTTCTAAGCCAACAATACAAAACGAGACATGGTCTCGGGGAAGAAAAATGTGGGGCTTTGTTAAGAGGTAACCGGTACCTCTCCAAGGGGGAGTTGGCCCTTGCCATCCTCAACACTTCACTTCACCCATCCCGTCCCTTAGAAAAGGGAAAGTGCCTTATGTAGCAAGTCGTCGGGGAGGGGGGACGGCGGACAAAAAAGGAAAAAAGAATGGTACGCTTCATGGACCAAAAGGTATGCGTAATACTCCCTGGCCAACGGTCTTTCGTGAAAACAGAAGGAAAAATGCTAAAGGGAACCGTCCGCGACATCCGACCCAGCCGACAACGAGTGGGAAACCACGTATAAAGCGCGTGGCCTCGGGGTGCAGCGGGTCGTAAGGGATAGGAAACAAAGATCGAGCTGGGTCCCCACCGGCGGGACGCCGAAGGCGAAACTGGCGGGCCAGACAAAAGAAAGGGGCAGGGAAAAAAGGGCACCGGGGGAAACCCGGCAAAACTGCTAGCCGCGTTTCTGCCCCCCACAAGTAAGAGAGAAACAACACCCCTGAGAGAGAAGGGCCGAAAGAAAAACACGGGGAAAAAAAGCAGCAGCAGAGACCCTTTTCCACCGTGTCTCCCGCCAAAGAGTCGGGTTAGGAACATCGCAAAGGGACCGAGGGAACATCTGACAAACGAAAAATTGTCCGGCCGCCGCAACTGGAAAAACAAAACGGCCACAAAGGGACGCGTGGTGTGCGCTCTTCTTAATTGTGGCGAAGGGCCGGAAAAGAAGAAAAAAAAATGGAAGCCGGGAAACTTTTGCGTCGCAGACCGTTGCCGAAAAACGGGAGGTCGAAACGTTCAGAAAGAAAAAGGGGGTCAGGATGAACTTGCACCCTCTCCGGGCCGCTTTGCAACCGTCTACGGACAACCGATCAGGTCCTTCCGAAGGGGAAACCTTGGCAGGAAAGATGTGCACGGAAGCCCGGAGACCGTCACGAAGGGAAGGAACACAATCCCTTTGGGGGCCACAAACCATGGCTCAACGCTAGGGAGTGAGGAGCAACTTGGGGGACGGCGGTGCTGACGCATCCCTCGAAAAAACGCCGAAAAACGAAAGGAAATAAAAGAACCTCAAGAACGCTGCACCGCAGGTACGAACCTTGGTGATGCGGTGAGAGCATGCCCGACGCTATTCCGGAGGGGTCAAAGAGGGGAGAGAAGCCGGGGAAGAAGTACACGTAAGCAGGCCGAAGACGACTGTAGATACCGGGCAGACCCTGGAAAAACAACAAATCATAAAGCAGAAAAAGCTTCGTAAACTTTGTCCTGGGGAATATTCTTGCGATGGTGGGGTTTCTCCCCTCAAAAAAAAAGGGGCATCGAACGAGGAGTAAGGGCAGACTCAGGGTTTGGGCGGAAGATCCGGAGCCAGGCCGTGGCGGAAGGGGAATAAAAGCGTAAAACAGGAACCCGAGTCCCTTCGAAGGGGCCGTTTCCAAACGAAGGAAGTCCCGCCAAAAACCGCCCGTCCACATCAAAAACCACAACACGAAGCGTCCCATCCCGTCGGACAAAGAAAAAAAAAGAAGAAGGGCCTGCCGCCAAAGGTGGGGAAAAAACATTGGAAAGTCTTCTAGCAGTTTAAGCGCGCACACAAAGAAAAAGGCAGCTGCCGCGGGCAGGGTGGCGTCGTCCGAACCAAGGCGATCCGGCGCAAATCGGAAAAAGAGGGAATTGGGAAAGGATGGGGTCCCCCGGTAGAACATACCGGCGCCCCTAATCATAAATAGCACGACCGACGAACGGACTATCCGAAAACGCAGAAGGCCTCGGCAGAAAGTTCGGCATTCACTTCCTTCCAAGGGAGAAAAAAATAAGGCGGGGGGGGGACAGGGGGGGAGAAGGAAAGCCGTTTGACGTAGGGTGGGGGGACAGAAGCACCACAATTTCTTGCAAAGTAAGGTGGAAATCACAGCAGGAAAGGGGGTGAGAAAGAGAATTTGGAAAGAAGCTTTCGCCGGAAGCAGGTCTCCTTCTCACTGTACTCAGGCGGGGTAGCCCAAAGACAATAATCTACACAAAAAGAAAAATGGGGGGTGTCAATCGCTCCGCAGCGAAGGAACCTCCTGATTGGCGACGATGTCCAAACTTAAGCCCCCGGGAGCGGCAGCACGGACCAAAAAAGAGTTGGGAAACAAACATAGACTTACTTTATAGGGGGGGCAGGCTAGCCTGGGGGAACAAAAAAAGAATTGTGAAGGAACAGTGCCATTCTCCAAACACCGTCTACGCGCCCACCCGCAAAAAAGAAGGACTGCAAAAATTATATAGAAAAGGAGCCGAGGGAAGGGGACTGACGTTGCGGAAAAAATACCTTCGAAAGTTCGTTGCAGGGCTGGGTTGATCTTCTTAGGGGAGTACCGCGGGGTGCTACCCCTGTAACGAAAGATAAAAGGGAAAACTGCCCAAGATTTCCACCCTGACCGACGAAGGATCGTCCATGGTCAGGGGGGGGGAACCCAAAAGACCGCCGATCTCTCAAAGGGAGTCTAGCGAAGCGTCAGCTTAAAAAAAAATACGAAAATGGGAATGGCCAGCGGACGCCCGAAAAAAACCTTCTGCACTGGATCTTGTTACCTTTCTTGGGACCGCCCGACCATTGGTGGTTGTGGGGGGAATCGGCGGGAAAAATGTCTTAGGAGGGGGAGTCAGGGAACCTTCCTAAAAACCCTCCAAGAAAAAAACCTTGCCACTAAAAGAGACAAACCGAAGTTAAAAAAGGTCCCTCCAACCTTGGCGGGCCTGTCTCAATACTCCTCAAGAACCACACAGCCAGGAATAACCTTCAAAAAGACTAAAAAATGTCAGACTGCCCGTCGTGCCGAAACTTCTACCAAGAAAACCGCCTCAAACAAAAAGCAAGAAAGCTGGAAAAAAAAAAAGGGCCGGCTATCAGGGGTGTCCTGCGACGGTAATCTCCCCAATAAAAACGGGAAGCTGAAAAAAATAAAGGGCGTCCCCCAGTAGTGCGGAGGCTGTCCCTCCTAACCGTCTCCCTCAGGAAAGAGGGCGTCGCCTAAGCAAAAAAGAACAAGGGGAAAGAAAGGGGAAGTTTTGCGGGAAAACGGGTGAGTCTGGGGTTGATGCGAGCGCAAAAAAAGGGGCGTAGTAGGGCCGGAGAAAGACGACGCCCAAGGAAAGGGGTGTCAAGCCGAAAGACATAAAAGACAGGGTTTGAGCCTGGGAAAGTAGTCCAAAAAACAGGGGGGGTTATTGTTTGGGGACCTGTCAGAGAAGCCCCGGGCCTACTCCCTTGAAACATCCCCTTCTAAGGGCAACCTACTTAAGAAAAAACCCTGAGCTTGGTCTGCAGAAAAATGGTCAAACACCCCGTCCGCCTTCTCTTGGAAAAAAAAACACCCCCGGAAGGAGGGGAAGAAGCCCAAAAGCCGGCAAACACTGTCGGGCAGATCACCAAAGACCCAACAAGAAAGAGTCAGGGTAAAAATTCTACCCAAGGGGGGTCACGCCGTATTTCCGCCTCAAAAACGTCCACCTATCAAAAAAAAAAGTGACCGGTTTGAAGCAAGGAGGAAGAACAGGTAAAATCCTCGGTAGACGACGAGCGGACTGGCGTGTCCATAAACGCCGTTCCCGAACCGAACAAACAAGACGGAAGATGCCCTGCTTCCTGGGGAAAGGAAAAAAAAAACCAAGGTACTAGGGAAATCACAACAACAATAGGAGAAAAGATAGACTCGGGGGACTAAAAAAGGTCATTAATGGACACTTACCTGTCCGGAGGGGTCACCCGCCGACGTTTCTTTTTCAGCAAAACCCATTCCCTGCTTAAAGAAACGAAAAAAAGGTGAAACAACCTCACGAGCCTCACGTGACAAGCAAAAAGCTGCTTCACCCGACCCGTGGCTATTAAAAAAACTGGACGTGGGGGACTCAAACTTCTGAAGTAGTCGAGGAGGCAACCTTACTACCCGCGCAGCCCGTCTTCCTGCGAAAAAATCACATAACAGACGGGGATGATTGGAAGGAAATTTAAAACCTTCTGGGAGAGACTCGGAGAGATGATAAAAGACAGACCTTGGAAAGGTACATTTCAGAATCAGGACATGCCGTGGAACAAGTCCGGTCAGGAACGAGGTTTAAGCGAGGGTGATGTCTGGGGGGGGGAAGACCGCAAAGAGGTACCTCGAAGAAGGAACACAATCCCTGGGTACTACTCCCATTTCTCAATAAGATTGTCTTTGCAGAAAGACGCACCGTCGGTTAAGAAGGAGGGGACCACTCCTCTACGAACAAAAATGCCCCTTCTGGACACGGTCGCCTCTCAAAAAGAAGACATACGCCGTAGAAAGGGAAGGGGAAAAGAGATGGACGACCTGGAAAATCCGAAAAGAAAAAAAGGATTAGGGCGACGGGAAAGGAAGGGCACAGCACGACGGGTACACTTACTACCAAAAAGAAAAAAAAAGGGAAATCGAAAAAAATAGCCGGAAAAAAACGCTGCGGAGCAGGTTGGTCCTTGGGGAGGGGGCTTCTATGGGGGAGTGCGAAACAAAAAACGGGGAAAAATGGAAAAACCGTCCCGAATAGGTGAACGTCTTTGGGCCCTTGAATAGTAAAAGGACCCGGGGTCGGGAGTTGTACACTTCCAGACCCGTTCCATACAGTACTCAAAAGGCTTGGGGCAGGCGGGACACCGACCAGCCCGAAACATGCCAACTTCGCTTCGTACCAAATCAAAAAAGCTGCGTCCAAGAACAAGAAAAAAACCTTACCGAAGGAAAAAGTACATTGGTAGAGAGGGAAAGGGGGGCCCTGGGATCCCAGCTTTTTCACCGTCTTCAAAGGGACATGGGAAGGCCGAGAATGCCGAAATTTCCGTTCCCCTGCTACTTCAGAGGGCGGGGTGGAAGAGGAAGGGCGAGATCGGGCCGAAAGCCCTCTCGCAGGGCAGTTTACGACTTCTAGAAAAGGTCCCTTCAACGGGAAAAAAGAAAGCCGGACAGGCGCCCAGAACTAGACTACTTCCTTCCTAAGCCACTTCCTAAAAGCACCCCCGCTGAAAAGAGGGGGAACTCCAAAGAAAGATATGAAGGCTCCAGGAGGAAAAGAAGTCCGGGGGGGAGTAGCTGTTTATAATAATGTGCAAAGATCTCCTTCACAGGTGGGGGTGAATCGGATGAGGAAGAAACAAAACCAAAAAAGGGGGCTTCGAAAGGTGACCAAAGAAAAAGGGTTCATAGGACAATGGTGTAGATCGCGACCTGAGCTTAATTTTGCACACAGGGAAAAAGAACAAGGAGCGAATACGGCGGGGGTAGCCAAAAGGAACCCAACAAGAGGAGGCGGGAAAAAGAGAGGGTCCGTTTGGCGTGCTACAAAACCTGGAGGACATGTCGAAGAAAAAAAAAAACCGAAACGTTGTGCAAAGGAAAAATGAAAAAGAAAAGAGGACCCAACAGTAAAGAAATGGACGGAAAACAAGCCGACGGGAAAGGGGGTGGCAGCGTCAAAAAAGACTGCACCTCCCCTCACAATGGGGTGAGGACGGATCCAGGAAAGCAAAAAAGATGCAAAAAAAAAAAAAGGAACCTGACCGAAGAAATGGCCGACGGCTCTTCTCTTCGACCGTAAAGCGGTCGACGGAGGACCGGGGGAAAAAGGACGGCAAAGAGGCTTGGTCGAGGATAAATGGTTATGTCTTCTTCGGTTCTAAAGGTTCTAACGGTCAAAGAAGGAAAACGAGACCAGTCAACGAAAACCGAAAGGGACGGTTAACGGCGACGCCTACCCTGTAGAAACCTCCGACACAAAAAACCCAAGGCATAAAGGCTGAACATTGTAACTGTAGGAAGAAAAAACTTCAACTGCATCCTTTCCGGGGCGACCGTGCAAGGGCACTAAAGAGGCAAGGGGTTACGAAGGAGGGGTCTGGGAAAAGTTTGTGGGTTGGGAGGGGTACTGCCTCTTCCGAAAATACTGCCCCCGAAAACGAAAAAGCAGAAAACACCTGAAAGGGTCCGTGAAAAAAAAGAACGACCACCAACCTCACCCCCGTGGTGCGTCCGGCCGAAACACAATCCACAAACCAGCCTAAAATCTTCAGGGGAAAAAAAGCCCCGTGGAGGGGGAGACCGTCTTGAAAGGGATAAACTCAAAAGGAAGCAGGACCGCCGAAAAACAGACCGACATGGCCCGCCTAAGCGCCGTCGTGGGGCTAGGGTCATCTACATCGGAGACTTCTCGTCCGCGGGGAGAAACACCACGTCTGCTAGCCAAAAAAGATCAAAAAGAACCTCAAGAAAAAAAAAACGGCCTGTCTCTGCGGGGGGGGAAATGCGTGCCGTGGGGCCGCCAAGGTCGTGGGGTAAACGGGGGAGGCGGGAATGTGGCTGGGTCTGGTGAATAGGGTAGCCAGGGGAGGGGAAGAGGGGGACCATAGGGGGGGGTGGTCAAGCGAGGACAGGCGGACGCAAGGAGGGAAAAAAAACGTCTCGCGGTGGTCTATGTGAGAACCGCCCAGGGGGTGACATGTGAGCGACGGGCGCAGGGCCAAGTGGTGGGTTGTGGCGCGGGGGCCAGGTGCAGGTAAAAAAAAGCTGTATAATGTAAAACGCGAAATTGCAAAGGGGGGGTAAAGCGCGGGGGGCTCGACGACGGGGCGGGTGGCAGGCAGGCCCGGGGGGGAAAAGTGGGGGTCTCTCGTGAGGGCAGGGACAAGGGCTGACAAAAGTGGTGCACGGGGCAGGGGCTAACAGGTCAGCAAGGTGCAGGCGCATTGGTTGCAAGGAAGGAAGGACGAGAGGAGGGGGGGGAGACGGCGGTCTGCTGGGAGTCGGAGGGGGGGGAAAAAGACGTGTGCGCGGGGTTAGGAGGAAAGCCGACCTCGAAAAACCGGGACACTCGAGAGTTTCCGAGGGACGTGGTCGCTAGCAGTAACTGTAAGGTGAAAGGGGGTAGCAAAGGTGGCGAGCGAAGACGGTTGCAAGGATAGGGGTGTCACACAGTGGGTCGCCGAGGGAAACCAAGTGGAGTGGTAAAAATGAAGTAAAGCGAGGGTGGACCAGGCACAAAAAGCGCTCTGATGGGGTGGCAAGAGGTACGGCAGGTCAAGGGGAAAAAAAAAAAGACGACAAACATCGTGGAGAGAAAGGGACGGTGGAAACCCGTCCGGACACACAGCTCCTACCAGAGTGAAACGTGGGAGGCGAAGATGGGTGGGAAAAAAACGGTGCCGGAGGAATCGTTACCCGCAGTAGGGAAAGTGAACCCGTCTTCTGCCGCGGGCGCTGCCTCCGCAAGGCACCCAGGGGTAAGTGGTGAAAAAAGGTTATAGGATGATGGCAACTCAACTTGCGTGTCAAGTCTCGACGTCACCCTGACGGGGGGGGTGGAGGAGGATCCACTGGAAGGTCGGGAGTTTTCCGTAGGGGATTTCGGGGTTCTAGGTACGAAGACGGTGTGGCTGAAGTGGGAAAGAATGGTGGACGGCGAACGCCCGCGTGATCCACTCTCAGGCCGGGCACGTGCCTGGCGTCCGGGGGGAAAAAAAGGGGGAAAAAGGAATGGAGGCCGCAAGGGCTAGTTACCGGAAAGACCCAAGACCACATCCGCTTCTTGTTGACTGAGTGGGAAACCAACAGGGGTCGAAAAAAAAAGGTAAGCCGGACATAAAAGGTTGGGGGAAAAACGGGGAAAAGTGCTGAAGCCCTACGAACCTACTGACCCGCGGCAAACGGAACCGTAAGCAAACAAAACGAGGCCAACCGCATACGTCCTTTGTTAAGACTGGGATGAGGGGCGAGCAAGGCCGAATGAAATGACGGGGATTAGAAGAGGAAGAAACGGGGTGCCAGAGAGAAGGGGTTGAAGAAACAGAAATCCTCCGCGAGGGTAATTAGCCGACACGACGAAAAAGCCGTCTCCTTCGAAAGGACGGTCTTCAGTGTCAGGGGCCGGTGTCTCCCCAAAAAAAAAAAGGACCAAAACCCCGTCCCGACCTTCGTCGTGAAAGAAAAAGCGCTGCGGAAGAAAAAAAAAAAGTCAAAACGCCACGGGGACGGCCCGGTTGCACGTCCGGCGTACCTGACCAAGGACGGACCGGGTGAACTGGGGCAAAGAAATGGGACGGGGAGGAGTCGAAAACCTATGTAAAAAAAATCCCACCAACAAACAACGGCTCCAATACCAAGCCAAGAACACGACGACCAAAGAGCCCAGCCCCCAACACACAAAAACAAAAAAAAATAGCGGGGGAAAATCGAAGTAATCTTCGGAACAAAGTTCCACTGCGCCACGAGCCGCCAACCCCGTACAAGCGAGAAACTAGGGCGCCACAGGTAAAGGGTCGCACGTACAGACGGGAACCTCGGCCGGATTGAGACTTCGATCAAAAGGAACAAAAAAAGCAACGGGTGGAACAAAAAAGGAAGGAACCTCTACCAAAAAGAAGACGCCGTCTCCGCCACAGACTTACCCAGCAACCAAGAAACGGCACAGACGACCGAATTCTCGTCCAGGAAAACTCCCGATGTCAAGGGAAGCGTAGACGGGGGGGGAATGGCAGACTGCCGTCACACTGGTGTTTAAAGGATGCCAAGGCGGGACGAGAAAGGGGATTGGATTAAGCGGTGACCAAAGCCAGGGGAATGTGGGAAAAAAACCCGTCAGGGCTTAGTGGGGGCACACATCGTTCGCCCAGGGGGCGCCTTCGCACAGTCTAAAGACCCGAAAAGGAAAAAGAAAGGATGAACTGTCTGAAAGGTGAACGAAGAGCTCCCGAGGGCGAACGAATGGGGTCAAAAATTAACCCTAAGGAAGGTCGAAAAAAAAAGGACCTGCAAGTGGGGAGACCACAACCCGAAAGAAGGTGGGGGGGGACTTCCTGAAGCAAGACCCGTCACAAAAGGTGGAAGAAACGAGGGAACGGTCTACAATTCTCCTAAAGCCCACCCGAAGAAACTGACCGCGAGAGGACCGACTGCCAAAAAAGAAATCAGACCTGCCCGGTAGTGGGGCAAAAAAAGGGGAAAAAAAAAAAGACTACGGAAAGAAGTCGTAAAAAAAGTTGTCGAGGATACTGTGGGGTCCGGTCTTCGGGGGCGTAAGGTTCTAACCCCGGAAGAAAAGGGATAAAAAAAATGCCCGGATTACAAAGATCGTGGCCGACAGGAACAGGCATTCCACCCAGCCGGACATATCGAGAGGGAGGAGACAAGGGTAAGGGGAGAAAACCCCGCACGGACCCGGACGCCCTTGCATGAATGCAATGGCTTCGTTTTCTCGAAGGGGGGTCAATGGTTGGGGACTAGGGGGTGGGGTGAGGGGGTAAAAAAAGGGACCTTCTGGTCGACTTCCCCGGCCAGTTACCCCTCAGAAAGAAACCGGACCCGCCCTTCTGGAATCCCTTCCTACGTGGGGACCTCCCTCACCTTTCTGGGGGCAATCCCCGGCAACCCGCCAAACAAAGCCCTGACGGCCCGAAAACTACGACCGGGTGACTTTCTAATTAAAGATGAGAAACAAAAAAACCCGGCCAAAGAAAGACCCCCGTGGCCCGCAGGAATGACGGCTATCGCCGTCGGGTCTGCTACTTTCATAGAAAGCGGCACGGCTCGACGAAAGATGGGAGACAGGAGGCCTGGAAACCTCCTCAAGAAAAAAAGAAGAACTGCATCGGCGTCGAAGCGCCCACCTTCATCCCAAGAGGTCAACCTCGTTCCGGAAAATCGGTTGGGGGTCACGGGAGTCTTGGGATGAATTGGGGGAGCCCGGGAAAAAAGGGGGGTGCTGGGTAGAAAGGATGGGCTAGTCAAAAGTGGAAGGAAAATAAGGGAAGTCAAAAGGAATTGAAGGGGAAAATTGGCGGTGGGCACCTCCACGGATGGGGCGCTTGTGGGAAAAAATGAAACGAGACCAAAAAATTCCGAAAAAAAAAAACGCCAAGGGGACTTCACCCGTCCGTCCCGCACAGGAACTGGAAGAGTGGTAGAAAAATGTCAAAGAGGGGGAAATAGGGGAGGGGGAAAAAAGGACAGGACATTCAAAACAAACTGGACGAGAACGCTCCAAAAAAAAAAAGACCCTTTAAAAAGAAAAGCACAACCCCTCCCAAGGACCCGAAGAAAGGCGGAAGGTTAAAACGAAATCTAGGAAAAAAAATGAAATATTCCTTTTACCCAACCACGAAACCAAGACCCGCTTGGAAGAAAAATGGAGGCAAATGTCTGAGGAATATCTTTTTCCAAAAGTCGCCTTAAACCGGTGAGGAAATCGTAAAGAAATGGGGGACCCCCAAAAAGGAATTCTGTTCTACAAGCCTACCAGGTCCGTACTCCTGCAGAAAAAAAGGCAAAAAGCCTAATGTTTAGGAATCAAACCAGGCAAACACCAACAAGGGGGGAGAGGAGATATATCCTTTTTGGAGAACCCGGCCCCGGGATTCATCAGCAAAAGAAGGGTCATCCTCAAAAAAAAAGACAGATGGAAAGGGCCATTAACTTAAAAAGGGGAGGAACCCTCTCTTGTGGCCGCCCAGTGAAAACAGACCGCTTCTGCACCCGTCAGCCTGGACGTGGAAAAGCTGAGGAGGACGTCAGGCAAGGGAAAGAAAAAAAAAATTACGCGCCCTCGGAGAAGGGAGTCCTGGCGGTGATCGTAGCCCTACCTTTGCAAGGAGGGGGGCTGGGAGGGCAGGGAGAAGGGAAAGAAGAACTTCGGGGGACGACCGGGGGAAAGAAATCTCCGTCCGCTTGGGGAAGAAGGGGGACTTCTCCAACAAAAAAAGCTCGGGGGGAAAGCAGGGAAGAAGGGAAGGGAAATCAGGTCTGCGAGGACCTGAAAATGAACACAATCAATGTAGTGTGACTACTCCCATTGGGGGCAAAAAGAAGGGTAGGCCGGGCTGCATCAAGGACTAGTGAGGGAAGAATGGAAGACCCTACTAAAAAAGGAGAAAGCCACCTCGGAAAAGGACCAGCAATCAATCATCCCCAAAGGTTTCCCTCCAAAAAAAGGGGGAATGGCCTCCTGGTGGGAGGATCAGGAAGGGGGGAGAGGGGGGGAACAGCCCCTGACGGCAGAAGAAGTACGACTCGGACAAAGGAAAACGCCGATGTTATATTAAAAAAAGAGGACACGACTTCTATGAAAAATCAAGCTGGGGAAGGGGAGAAATGGGGGGAAGGAAGCAAAAGACATCGACCGCAGTCTGCCGCCGACATTAGGGTCTGTGGTGGGAGGGGGGTAAAAAAAAGCCACGTGAAACCTTCAGGGGGAGGGATTACCGCCGCCGCCCGGGGCACCGGGGTGGATCCTTGCGGTGTAAAGCAGGTGTCAGGCTGCATTAAAAAGCACAAGATGAGAAAAAGTAAAAAAAAAAGTCGGACAGGGGAAAACCTAGAAAAATGCCATTGCAATGATGCCTCCGCAGTAATACTTGGGAAGGGGGTCCAAAAGGGAATAAAAAAGAAAAGCGCTCGGAAGGAAAAAAAAAAAAAAACAATCCGGGGAGGAGATCTGCGGCGGGAGGAAGTTCCTACAGGAAGGGCCCGTAAAGAAAGGAAGGGGGGAAACGTCGAAAGAAAAACTCCCTCCCGGAACAGCCTTACGCCCCTAAGAAAAAAAAAATAACACGTATCCTCAGAACGACCCGACGTCATAGAAGGCAAAAAAGCAAAAAAACGCAGGGAGGGCGAAAGCAGTAGGTCCAGTTTTGCTCCGGCACAGGTCGTGCGCGGTTGGAGAAGGGAGAAAGGGAACCATGGTCAGTCGCGAAAGGAAGTGGGGGGAAGGGAACGCCGGAGACTCCAAGGAGCCTTGGGGGAAACAAAAGACAATAGGGAAAAAAAAACCAAAAAAAAAAAAAAAACAAAAAAAAAAAGGTGAAAAAAAAAAAAAAAAAAAAAAAAAAAAAAAAAAAAAAAAAAAAAAAAAAAAAAAAAAAAAAACACAAAAAAAAAAAAAAAAAAAAAAAAAAAAAAAAAAAAAAAAAAACAAAAAAAAAAAAAAAAAAAAAAAAAAAAAAAGGAAGGGTCAGAAGGGGACAGAAGCCGCGAAAGTGTCACACGCGGGAGGAAAAACGGAGTGCGCCTTCGCACATGGGAAGAAAGCGGGGTAGCCCGCCAAAAGATCTCCACAAAAAAACCACGGAGAAGAGCTTGGGGGGCTGGACTGAAGAAAACAGAATGATGTACGAAAAAGCCCTGAAGGGAAAAAAAAAAAAGGCACAACCGTCCTCGGAAAGGAAAAGGGGGCTGTTGGTCACAGAAACGACGGGTAGAGCAGGTGGAAGGGCGGCGCTGAGGGAAAATTAAAGACGGCAAGGAAGCTACACAAAAAATTCGCTCACCGCCGCACTACCGGGTATAAACTGGCCGACGGGGGGGGCGAAAGATGGGCGAAGGGAGCCAGGGAACGGAAAGACGCCGTGGGGGGGGGATTGTCGAGTATACGTGTTAGGGAGTTTCTGGGGCGTAGGGACTACCTGTCGGAAAAAAAATAGAACGGCGCCAAAGGACCACCTAGGAGGAAAAAAAGATCGGGAAAAAACCAAGCAAAAAAAAAGAAAAATCCGGTGGGCGGCCGAACGTTTACTTTTGTCTGGAAAAACGCAACTTTCCCTCAGGCTAAAGGTGGGAAAGCCCATAGGGGACTAAAAAACGAAGGGCCGCCGTACGTGGTTGTTGTGGATGGGAGGGCGTCCCGCTTGCTGAGAAGGAGGACCCGGCCACCCAGGGGATCCAAAAAAGGATCAGGAGACTTTTCAAAAAAAAACCCGTGGCTGAAGGGATCACACTCGCCCCCACAAAAAAGACGTGTCAAAAAAGCCAGAGGGTAAAACGAAGGGAAAACTTAACGGGAAAGTCCGCCCTCCGCCCAAAACAAACGCCGACGGAAAGCAAACCTGCTGACGGCTATCTCGAAAATCGTAAAGTGTCCAGGACAGGAAGTTCGAACGGGGAACAAGAGGACTCTGGGGGGGACAGGAACCTCCTCAAAAAAAAAGGAGAAAACGAACATCGCCCTTCATCGACGTCGTCAGGCCCACCTCATTCCCCAGGTCGTCCACAGAAAAGGGGCACTCAAATTCGTTTGGGAAATAGGATATGAGGGAAGGGAGTCAGAGAGGGGACGGGGTAAATAGTGTCTGAAAAAAAAGGGATTCCGCCAAATCCGGCTTGCTGCAGCACGCCCAGAGGGAGGGTACCCTGGAGACACAAACAATAAGGGGGGGGGTAACAGAAGTACGTGAAGGGGAGACCCAATACGCTTTCCCTTGCCACTACCCGTCGAAGGAAATCGACGGAGAAAAGAGGACAAAGAACGGGAAAACCTGTCCAAAGCTGCAGGCGAAGAAAAGGGGGGGCGCCTTGAGGCGGGTCCATCAAATAAAGGTAGAACGGGGCAAAAAAACGGGAGGGTCTACAGTACAATCCATTACGCTAACCTGAGGAGTACGGATTGGAACCTCTAAATGCTCATTCCGTGCACTCCTATGGGGCCTCAAGCCCAGAAAACGGAAGTTGGAAAAGAGTTTCCACTGGGAGGGGAACTTCAATAAGCTGTTCAGAAGAC
>Ga0179593_1436855_pt1 | contig 14672 bp, 19 predicted proteins | sample CZODoug2_1_08_16_FD_185931 | JGI IMG/M metagenome (GOLD analysis project Ga0179593, IMG submission 185931) | Vadose zone soil fungal communities from Angelo Coast Range Reserve, California, USA - CZODoug2_1_08_16fungal (PacBio error correction) | ecosystem: Environmental > Terrestrial > Soil >...
CCCCACCCTTTGCAAACAAAAAAAAAAACCACCCTTGAAGGTGTGCGTGGTAGGGACGGGAGAAAGAAGGTCGGAGTAAATTTGCGTAAACAGCCCGTTGGGACAACTAATCGGTGGGGGGCAATTGGAAACGATGCAAAGACTGCAAACTTCCCCCGCTCGGTGCTCAAAAGAATTAAGGCACAGTAGTGATTCAAACAAGAATAAAACGAATAAATGGGGGGAAGGGGCGTGGGTGAAGTAAACTGAACGCAATGCTCATGGGATTCGAATTCTTCCTTTTTGTCAGAGAGTGGGGTTAAAAGAAGGTAAATCTAAGTCAGAACAGAGGCGGACGCAGGGAGATGGAGGACGCGAAATCGGGACTGCCGAGCATGGAAATAATGTAATTATTATCCTGAGGGAGCTTAAGCCTCAACGATGGACGCTGCGTAAAAAAGTCAGACAGATGAGAGGATTTTGTCGGGTCTTCTGGGGAGATACAACTGGGGGAATTAAAAAAACCGGTAAAAAGAATATTTTCTCAGTTGGGGGGGCTCACCTAGGCAAGAGGGAGGGGACTATCCCGGGCGATGGTCCCGTCCTCGAAGTCCTCTTTCAGTGGTCTGTGGGGTGGGTTGAAAAAACGCCTGGCCGGATTGGAAGAACGGATGAAAGAGGCGGGGAGGGGGCGAGACCATTGTGCGATCCTTAAAGGATTCAAAAAGCATTTCCCGTGTGGTGTTGTCCCGAGTCGGCGAGGTCTGGTTTGAAAGGGAAGGCGAGAAGGTCAAGCGCGGGCGCTAGCGAACAAATATGATATAGCTGGAGGGAAGGAAGAACGCAAAGATCGGCCTGGTGGGCAAAACTGGGGGAGTGAAACAAGAGAAGAGCTCTGTATGAGAAATTAGGACCACTCAAATCAACGGTCGAGGCTCCAGTTCAAAAAGTTATCCAGTACTAAAGCCTCTCCAATAGAGCCAAAGAGTAACTTGGGACTCACTGTCGGACTTGAAATAGGCAGGGAAAAAAAAGCAGAGGGATCATGGCGGATGCGGGCTCAAAACGCTTTCGCGAAATTCTGGGCGGTGGGTTCACACATGCAGGTAAATCTAGTGGAGGGGAGGGATTCTCGATAACGGGGAAAATCAAAACTCCCACCTCGGAAAAGACATGTGGTCTAGAGTCCGGTCACGGGGGGAAGGAGACACGTACTCAGAATCGTAAGGGCTCAAAGGGGGGGAACTTTTCAAAGAGTAGACAGGGACAACACGTAAAGCAAATCCTCGCGGGACAGGATAAATCTGGTGGCGTTTGATAAAAAAAAATCGGCGTGAGTAATAAAAAGTCAAAAGAAGGACGAGAAAAGGGAGGTCAGGAAGATTCCGCCGTGTCGCGGACGATGGAAAATGAAAACCCTAAAACCTTTCACGTTCAGAAAATGGCCGGAGGGAAGAGTACCAGCCTAAAGGCGCTTGTACTTAAAGGGAAAGGGGGCGGCGAGGGACAGTGCGCCGGTCCAGTTGAAGAAAAGCGATACGCGGCACATACAGTCCTCGTAAATAGAAAGGAAACTGAGAGGGGGAGAGGAAAAACGAGCTCTAACCAACGCTCTTGATAAACGCCGCGGCACATCAGTTGGAGTCCTAGGGCAGCGTCCTAGAGACTGAGGAAAAAAAAACAGGGGATGAGGAAACGAAGCGAGAGACGGCTGATGAACACTGAGAGGGGCGAGGGTCAGATGTGCAACGCCAAAGGAGGTTGGCCCTCAATAATATTGGGGCCTCGGGGGAAGGCCGCCAAAAAAAAATCGGATATCGTCCGGGGCAAAGGAGGAGGGAGGGAGGGCCTTTGGGAAAAACGCGAGGTCTTGTAGACCTTAATCTAATGTAGCTACGAGCGCGTCCGGAAAGGACCAAAAGCGAACAGGGGGACAGCCGGCAAGTCCATGTGGCAGCACGAGACAGGTTTGGTAAGCGTTGTTGGGTAGGAAAACAACTGCTAAAGCTCAGGGGAAAAAAGAGACGGATTGTGGAAGGAGGACGCCAATAAAAAGCTTGGATGCCACCGAGTCAAGCAAGAGGAGGATGAGGGTGCGAGTCAAAAAATACCGAGAAGGGGGCCAAGGGGGGGGAAAAAATGAGCTGAAAGTACAGAGCTATTCGACGATTATGCAACCCAGCGGAGACCGGCTTCAGAAAAAGGGGGGGGTAGGGGGGAGCGGGAGGAACGAGCACCTCCCGACACGCGAGGCCCACGGTGGAAACGAGGCAAACCGGCACTTTAATCGAAGAAAGAGGGGGATCATGAAGTTGCAGATCCCGGTGCTGGGTTAATATTGTTCACGTTCTACGAAAAAGTTAGCACGGATCAAGGAGAGGGGGGATATGGGGGGGGGGGAAAGCAGAGCGAAAAGCGGATACTGGGGGAGGCGCATTGGGGAAATGGGAGTCACGGGAGAGTTGTCTCGTCTAGTTCACTGATGGCTGTTGGAAGAAAAAAAGACAGGAAAGGGAATCCGCGAGCCTTCGCAATGCGGTAAAAAAGTAAAGTGGAGATAGAGACTGAGGAGAAGTTCCTCGGGCAAAAGCGAAATCTTAAAAGAATTGATGCCAGCTCTCGAACAATGGGCACGAAGGTCACTGAATCATTGTGAGAAAAGAAGGAGGGGCCCTACGTACGTGCATGGGAAATCCCAAATAAATCATCAGTAGTCCTGATAAGGGATCAGAGCTCCGGACAATCGACCATGCCGGTAACATGGGAAGGTCGTCCAAAAAGAATCGAGAATGGGGGGGTTATGGGATTAAGAGCTCATCCCCAGGGGTGTACTCTCAAGACGAAACTGGATCAGCGAAACGAGAAATCATTTTAAAAAAAGGGATTCATAGGCGGTAGAGAGAAAAGAGTTTAAAAGTAGACCTTCTGTCAAGAGAGGATGGGGTCCCGACGATTTTCGCGAAATACTTAGACTGGAGGAGGAAGCCTTAAGAATAAGAAATCGATGAAACAAAACTGATAAATAAGGGACGGAATTCGATCCCAGCCATGCAAACCAGGGAAAAAAAAACAGCTGTATTACGAATAGGTCGGGGATAGCAAACTGCTATAGGCGGGCAGCGTTGAAGTGGTTGGGGAGCAGAGGCTGGTGGGGCGAGGTCGGACTAGTGAAAATAAAAAATCCCGGATAGTTTTGCGCCACATGTTTTTGGGGGGGGGGTAAAAAATGGAACCGAAAGTCGTAAGGAAATGAAGAATCCATGGCACTTACATTTTATGAAGATCAAAAAAAAAAAAAAAAAAAAAAAAAAAAAAAAAAAAAACAAAAAAAAAAAAAAAAAAAAAAAAAAAAAAAAAAAAAAAAAAAAAAAAAAAAAAAAAAAAAAAAAAAAAAAAACCAAAAAAAAAAAAACAACCACAAAAAAAAGAAAAAAAAAAAACTACTAAACCTACCAATATTTCATGTGGTGTCTGATTTGCAGAAAGATTTTCGCGACTTTAATTAATCTAGTGGGATATATTGTGTTCTTTTTCAACAGGTATTCTAACCCGAATATCCAATAATCCCTGCTCGCCTGAAAATCGCGGTGGGACTTTACATGGAATGGGAGGGTGAACGAAACTTCCGTAACGAATGGATTTTGCAACTTCGTCCCCTAAAAAAGGACTCGATTTCATTTAAGGGGGGGGATTAAAAACCATTTACACGAGAGGTTTCGAAAGGACGGAGGGAATGGGGGCGCGTCAAAACTAATTGTGTAGTCTAGGGGGGGGGGGCCTCCCGGATTTGAGAGTTTGTTGATGAGGGAGGGTTCGTGGGCGGAGAGACTTCGCCGGGTGGGGTTGCTGGGGGAAAATGTATCTCTACGCTTGCTAACTAAACGGGATAAAGAGTCGAGATGTGCATCTATGAGGGAGGACATAGGGGGAAGGTGTGGTAATTCGGAAAGGTACAGTCTCAACTTCAGATACAACAAAACGAGGTGAGTGAGATTATATAGCGTTAGCAAAGGCAAGGTTTCAGAAGGAAACACTGGGCAAACGATCAGAGGGTCTCCTGCTATCGCAGTCGAAAAGTCTGGGCAGAGAGGGCGGCCTATTAAAGGGGGGGATAAAAAAAAGGCAAACTCCAAAACCGCACCCATCCCCCCAAAAAAACACACCCCCCAAAGTCCCCCCCCAACCCCCAAAAAACACAGGGGAAATGGGACACGAAATCACAAAGAAAAAAACGCTTTAAAAGGTAGGGAAAAGACATCTACCATAGGCCCCCTCACGTGTACTCTCACCCCATCTGTATTATCATCACGTCAAATAGGGTGGACTTTTTAAAAGGGAGTACCTGTACAAGTCTTTGGATCTGTGAGCGTTCAAAGCAAAAAGGAGGTTCTCGTCAGTTCGTTCAAAATAACTCTTTCACCAAACGCGCGTATCAGGTGTACTTCATGTCTTGAGGGGGGGCTTGGTTAGAATAAAATTCGGTAACCACGAGAGCAGAAGGGGACCGTCACCAATCAGGAGCCAATCGAAGTAAAAATCACGATGAAAGGGGGGGTCCGTCCTTTTAAACAAACGAAGGTCAACCCGGTGTCGGAGACTGGCAGTATCGTTAAATTCCCGCGAAGAGGGGGTAGGCTTCCTTGTTCTCGAAGCATTGGGACCACGTTGGGGGTAGCCCATAAAAATCTACCGGAACTCTCACGACCCCCGGATCCACCTGTCCACACAAAACGGCGTTAGGGGAAGACAGGTTTATGACTTTCAAATAGGTATTAAGTGTCGTTTAAAGAAAAGTACGCAAAGGGGGCGCATGCTGAATCTAGTCATCTTCCTTACTGGTCTAAAGGTCCTGATAGGGGGGAGGTGAAAACTAAGAGTTCTCATTATTCAGCGAACGGGAGGGACGCGAAAATAAAGGTCGGACTTTGCCGAAGGCTGACGAAGGTAAAAAAAAAAAAAAAGAAAAAAAAAAAACAGATATCCGAGGTTCGGAGGCTCCGATGGGAAGCCCGACTGCCAAAAGGAAAGCGCCGCACAATCATTTCCGGAAAAAGCAGTATGAACACATGTTGAAGAAACGGAAAAAGATCACGACCATTTTCTAGGGTTTTTCAAACTAGCTCCGGGACTAACGCCTGGCAGGGGGGTCCGCTCCGCTAGTAAGACAATCTGCACGGGGACGCACTGGAAGGAGGATTTGGTTTTTGGAAAAACACCGTCAAAACTCACGGGCGAGCGGCGAGTAACATGGGCGGAGCTGGAGTGAGGCAAAAAGTTTCCCGCTGAAAGATACGATTGGAGCTGTTGGGGGAAGATAGAGAAAGGCGCATCGGTCACGGCGCCCCCGTAAGAGTAGAAACTAGGAAGTCGGCGGCGCGCGAATCATTGCCGGTGTGGGCTAAACCTAGCCCCTGGACTCCTGCCCCCAAGGCAAACAGAGAGGCTGCAAAGTCAAAGCGATGAGCCAGGTCCGCGGCGCTGATGAAACACGAGCTCAATGTCCTGTTCAAGCGTCTTGAAAGTGAATGTAAAAAAAAGAGTGATATGCAACGAATGAGCTCCGAGTGTCGCGAGAAAAATGAGGTTGGGGGGTTCGTTGGGAAAAGCAATCTTTGATCAACTGTGCTTACTTAGCACGAGAAAACCGACACACAAGTTGGCGCGAAAAGTGTCAGTACAAGTTGTTGAAGAACTATGGGATCTCCTGTTGATCAGCAAGGGGGTGCAAAAGGTGGCCCGATATTCGCCGGTCACGGAGTGTACTATCTGAAAGGGTACGGTGCAGACGTCGTCATCAGAAAACAGGGGAAAAAGTTTAAAGGGGGGGGTCAACGAGATTCGAGGGTCCGACTGATGGCCACTCTTCAAAAAGCTACTTGGGAGGGGATGGATATTCTGCTGGCCAGGAAGGGTCCCTGGGGGGGGAACGTGGGAAATCGACAAGATGAATCTGTTGAGATTCAAGGGTTCCACTCATAAGAAAAGAACGACAATGCGATGGTCACTGGAAGGGGGTTAGGGAGGGGCAAAAGCGAGGAAAAACGCTAATTTTGATACAGGAGGCCTTTTCGGCCAATTACCGAAAAAAAAACTGCTGAGAACATCTTATCGAAAAAAAAGGTTAAGAAGAGAGAGATAAAGCACCGAAGTCCATGCCCTGCAGATGGAAGTCTGCGCAGTCACCTGCGAAAAACGAGCAAATGGAGCGTTTTAGTAGCATATGGGGAAGGAAAGGGAACAGCGACGGCTATCGGCGAGTGGCAAAGCGCCGTAGGGGTAGGGGGCCTTTGGGGCCGCTTTTTTGCGATTTAGAAAAAAGGCTCTAAAGGGAGCAAGAAACTCGCGCGGGGGAATTTCACGTGCGGAGGAATGACTGGGGGGACCATGCCGGCCCGGCTCCATGTGAAGAAGAGTTTTTGCAGCATTGTTCCTGCAGAATTCCCCCTCAAGCGGTTTCAACTAATAGTCAAAGGGGGGGGAAGGTAGACGCCAAACGAAGGATAGTCGTCACCTAATTCAGACAGGTTAGAGGGATATTTGCATTCACGGATGACCGGCGATTAGAGGGGGCGGGCAAAACGCTGAGAAGTACATCGCGCTATAGACTCTCTTCTTAAAAAAAAGGGACGGAGCGTGAGAGAAAGCAAGGGAGTTCAAAAAACAACCGGGTGGGGGGATCGTTCGATGCAAAAATCTAGTCTGTAAGCAAACACAGTGGGACAAAAAGGAGAACCAACAGGCAGGGGAAACATCGCGATAAGCGACCCAGTCGTTTGAAAAACCCATATTTTTTTGCCGTACATTGTAACGTCTAAAACGGCGCAAAACATGGAATGAAGTAGTTGAAGATGTGGTGGAAAAGACGCGAAGATACTGGGGAAAAGAAGACTTTGAGAACGGGGGGGCGGCTAACGTAGAATACCGGCAGGGTCTTAAGAAAAGATCGACAGAATCTCAGGCACACCCGCGGTTCGCCGAGCGTCCTGAAAACTGTAAAGGGAAACGAGCGCTGACTTCCGGGCCTCTTAAAGAAGAGGGGGCCGAAGAGAGATGGGGGAGGGGAAAAACCTGTCCAGGAACTCGCCAATGGGACAGTAGGATTCTCTTCATAAATATGAACACCTACTGCAAAGAGGTCTAAACACCAAGAAAAAAGAGAGGAGGAAACTCCCGTGCCAGGCGCTGAGCGGGTAAGAATACAAGCCTCCATTACATGGCGAAGTAGTTCAGGCAAACCATACTAGAAATTGCTGGGATTTTTGGGGAGGGACGGGAGGAGATCCCCAAGGGGTACTCGAGACGAAAAACTAAAGATTGGCGTACTTTTTCAAGAATTCTATAGGAAACAGGACATGCGGAAGGACAAAATCCATTTCCTAAAATTTTCGCGTTCAATAATCCTAAAAAGCTACATACCAAGTAGTTAGCGCAAGAGACCATAGGAGGAACACAAGGAACGGTAGGACCAGTGAGACGAGAATTCGATAGCCGAAACCATGAGTCCGGGCGCCCCACCCGTCCTAGATTACGAGAGTGGCCTTAGTGTGTGATAGAACAATGTTTTCAGCATACATGAAGTACTTGAGGGGGGTGGGATATGCTTTAGGCTGGGAAAGGAGTGGGGAAAGGGCTAAAAATCTATTAGGGGTTGCGCAAAGGTGGGGGATTGATTCCTCAGTCTCGCGGAAAAATGACGACCCGTTCGTTGAGAACAAGGTGGGAATCGTCGGGCACACAAACAGGATAAAGGGTACTAAAACACTGGGCAGTGATCGCGGGGTCGAGTTTCGTCGGGGACGAACGGGAGTTCACGGGGGTGAAAAACGATGGGGGCGATAGGGGCGTGTCAACTAGAAAAAACATCTTACGCAGATGAAGTCACAATTCTTGAGAACAAGGGGGGGGGGGTGATACGGGGAATTAGGGTGGGGAGCCCCAGTTGGATACGAAAGAATGGTGCCGCAGGAAAATGGAAAGGAGAAAGGGGCAGGAAAGGGTCTCAGTAAAACGTACCCGTGCAAGGGGGATGGTCTTTCTGGAAGACTTACCGGGTTTTTCGAGACCTAAAAGCTGGGGGTTGGGGGGGATTGCTGTCAAATTAAAGTGGAAACAAGGGGGGGGGGGGATCAGGAGGATGTTCGTTTAGCCTTCTATACGTCGCCGTTTTTGAGGGGGATTAGGGGTTCCCTTAAGGAACTATCGAACCAGGCGCGATCGCTGATAAGGTCTGGGGGGCCGCGGGGGGGGGGCAAAGTGGTACTTGAGGAAAACTTTCAGAAAAAGAACCGAACTGAGAGGAGGAAGAGGAGGGGTTGGGAGAAGGAAGTTTGGACCCAAGAAAATGCAAAAGAAAACAGACGATACATCCGCGAGCGCGCCGCTTCTTAACGGTTCGCAGGAATCAGACCGCTCGGTACCCCCGCTACTATGACCACGTAAATCCGAAAAAAAGCAACGTAAAAGCGGCAAGACTTCACAAAAATCGTTCGGTCCTGTCGGAAAAAAAAGAAAGAGACTTTCCACGGGAAGCTACTGGAATTACCACCCGAAAGAAGGGGAACCCGGGGGAAAAGGAGGGGGGAATCAACACGGTAGGTTATCTAAGTTATCAAAAAAATCCTGAAAGTTCAACACAGCGAGGTGGGGGGAAGGCACAGCAGGTGAAACTTCGGAGCGGCTTAAAGGTGGGGATCAAAACAGTCGTACCACGAAAATCGAAGTCGACACGTGAAGGGAAAAGGGACGAAAAGAGATCCGCAAAGCTCCGTCGTTGACGAAAATGGGGCTGACTTGTAGAATTTTGGGCCATAAAAGGTAAACAAGGGGAGTCAAGACAAGGGGACTGGTAGGAGGTCATTTCCGAGAGACTGGAAGCCAGTGTAGGGAAAAATCAACCCTTTTGGCAAAGCGTTTGACAGTTCACCTCTGCCCACGCAAGGCCAACGCAATTCCCCCAGCCTAGGCGCCACACGAACCGAGAGGGGCCCTTATCTCCTTCAAGTAGGGAAATACAAAAACAGGGGGCACTCTCGGAATAGGAAGGGTTTACGGGGAGTGTGGCCGAAACGACTACCGCTTTCTAGAAAAGGGGAATTCTCTTCAGAACTAAGGGGAAGTCGGTTATTCTAGGGGATTTCATCCCGGTTGGGGCGAGCACGAGCGCGTCCGCGCACGTATCGACAGAAAAAAAAACAGGACGGACATTACTCTTCTGACCGAATTATAATTAAGAAAGATGTGGCCTGACTCCGGGGCTACCGTCGGAAGAAGAAAGAAAAGTTGGCGTCGGAGATAAAAAGTACAAAGGTTGGGGGGGGGGAAAATCATCCTAGACGTACCAGGGTTAAAAAAAACGGGAAGGGTGTTTTGGGGGGGGCCAAAGGAAGACAGGGGCGCCGTGCGAAGGTACACGCGTACTCTCCAGTTCTCCCCGTCACGGAAAAGTATTTAATTGGGTGGTTCCAGAAAAGTCTGGCCCGTCGTTTAGGAGAAAGGAATCGCAGAGGACGAGCCCATTGGGGGCGAGCCTAATACCTTCAAAAAAAAGCGGGGGAAAACCGCTTAGCGACGATTAGGAGTTGGGCCGATAAGACAGCTCGCGATCCGGTTGGGGGAATTACGCTCGATCGGGGGGGGGAGGAGAGAGAGGGAGAGGGGGTTGCAAGTGGTGGGGAAACGCCGAAGAGGCACCGGTATTGCTCCTTGCCCCAGACGACCCTCTTTCAAAATAGGAACATTTACGGAGGAAGACGATATCGAAACGTTTGGGGCCGACAAGGAGAGAAATATGCTGACAAAGCAACTCGGGATCGCAACAGAAGGAGCTAACGCTTAGCCATCTGTTGGGCTAGTGTTCACAATGCGAAGGAATTCTCGAAAGTGTGCAGCGTTCAAGAAAATCGGCCCAAAAGAAACCGTTAGGGTAAAAGGGGAAGTGGGGGAACGAGCGCCAGAAATTACACGGTGAGGGACTCTTACTTCTAGGGCTTTCTTCCATCATATTTTGTCTGGCATAGATTACCGTTCACGCCTGGATCTCAATCAGGTCTAAAGGGACATTTCGTGTATCTGCGTGGGTCTCCCTTGAGCTGGTCCGGTCAAACGAGCAGATGAAACCGGGTCCTGACTTAGAAAGGGGAAAAAACGTGAAGAAAAAATGAAGCGTGAGGGAAAAATGGAAGCCGGAGCCGGGGGGGAAGGGACCCCATTCATGGTTTTAATGACTCTACCTAGGAAAAAAAGAGATCGCTCACCGTTCAAAAGGATACGCCGCAAAAATAACGACCGATAGAAAACGCGACGATACGCTACAGCGGGAGGCACGCACAAGCTCGGCCCACTCTTCCCTTTGATCGAAGAGAATCCTTTTGGCGGCCGCATGAACTAGCGCTGACAGCATAATCTCCTCAAAAAGAGTAAAGAGAAAAGAGATCGGCATTCAGGGAATCGCTTGGGAGATGTGCCGAGAAAGAAAAGGGGGGAGGTGGGAGACGGCGGTGCCGCGCACAGAGGATCTCGCGCGTGAAAAAGCGTCATACGGGTCTTCCTGTTGCTTATCGATTTGAGAGGGCAGCGATGCCAAAGGGGGGAAATCCAAAGAGTCGCGGGGCAAAAGGAAGGCATCCATGGGGCCAAAAATACAGTTGTTTGGGTTAAAATGGTTTTCAAGGAGAATTCAGACACCGCGGAACTCGGTCACGTATTGGGGATGGAAAAGAAAACGCCGCAAGAATGAACCGAAAGTCACGCTATAAGGGGCGCGATGATTTGGGACGTCACGGCGTAAGAAATTATGGAAATCGAAAACTTACAGACGCTAGTCGGAGGACCTCTACTTTACTTCCAAGGGAAAAGGGACTAGGGCGATCGAACAAGAAATTCGTCGACCCTTCGCCGACTTTGGTATCGGGGTCGATCATCCAGCAGCGAGGATGCATGCAACGATGGCAGTTGGGGGGGGCCAAAAATCGCAGAAGTTTTCCTCAGATAAGCGTAAAGAAGATTCGTGCAAGAGTCGGGTGCTTATGATTTCACAAAAAAGGAACATAGGCAAAACGAGGGAAGAGGGGTTAAGCGAAAGAGAGGGAGGTGGAAGCAAGGGAATTGGGGGAAGGAAGGGCAGAATACCGGGGCGGATATCGCGCCTACAAGGAACCCTTAATGACGACTCTCTCGCCGCGGATTCGATGACAACTCAAGAAAGGGCGCCTGACTCGAAAATTCTCTCTCTGGACAAAGAAAGAGGGGGACGAAAGGGGAAAAAAGAGTTTGAGGAAAAAGTTGGAAACGGCTCGCCAATGGGCTATCGTCAAATCTCCATCATTTTATCAGAGGGGGATTGGACACCACCAGAAACTAGAAGACGCGTCCAAAACTTTCCCTAGTGAAGATGGCAGACAAAGGACAGAGGGAAGTACCATGGCGGCGGGGGCCGCCAAAACATGAATAAATGTCTTGTATAGGTAAAGACGGCTGAATCCCAGGTTACGGGGGGGGGATCTCCTAAAGAAAAGGGAGGAGGAGACTCTAAATCAGTTGGGGGGGGGAGAACGGGAGAAACATGCGAGCGGCGCCGATCCCAAAGTTCCTTCTACATCGGGAAAAGGCAAATTCCGGACCGAAATTTTACTCCGTACCGCAACTTTCGCTTTCACACGCCCATTGAAAGCCCGATAGCCGGAATAAAAAAAAGAGGCGGCGGAACGGGGAGGGAAGGAAGCCTTACGAGAATTTACGCATCCTTTTCTTGGTATCGTCAATCTATGCGGGGGGAATTAGGGGGGGGCTAAGGGGGAATATAAAGGAGGGTCACTGTTGGTGGGGGGGGGGGGGGAAGGAACGGCTGGGGGAAATCTGGGGCAGTGGGATGTTTTCACATTGGATACAACTCTAGTGGGTTGCAAAAAAAGTTTTGGGGTTTGGTTCGAAGAAAACGAAGGGAGAGAAAAAGGGGAAAGAAACGCATTCAAGGGCGTGAAGAGAGGGTGAGTCGTCGGCACGAAGGATAACCGGACGAAACCCCGAGTCGACGGATATTTCGAGTTTCGCGATTGCAAGAAAGTTGGAAAAGTTAGAGGGGACGGTTCAAAAAACAGAGGGCGTGTCAACAAAGCCTGAAGGAAGACGAAAGGTCAACGGTTCTTTACGCTGGGTGAATACGGGTGGCGGGGGAAAAGGCATGATACCCGTTTGTTGACAGCACTGTGTCACCCGCTCTCTCGGAAAAAAGTATGTAGGAATAAGTTAACCAAAGGGGACGGGAGGGGATACTTACCGGGGGGAAGGGGGCGCGTCCGACGCGGGAGTAGGCGGAAGGGGATGTCCCTGGAAAAGTTTGACCTTTTTTATTCTTGGCTGTATGTCCAGGGGAAGTCGCCGGGGGGTTTCAAGGAGGGTGGGTAAATGATGGGTTCAGAGGGGAGGCAAGGGGGGGGAAGAGGGGGTCCTAGAGAAGTCAGGACGGGGATGATAGGACTGCAATCGTTTGGATGGGTGAGAAAACAGTGGGGGTCTTCAACTACTACTCTCACAAAAACAGGGGTAAAAGCGAAGATAGGTCGCCAACCCCACCCCCAAAAAAAAAAAAAAAAAATCGAAAAAGTTGAAGGGGAAAGGAAAAAAGCACTAAAAGAAAGAGAGACCGAGGCGCAACGCTTCGGATCGCTCGTAGGCGCCGATGAAAGCACGGAGTTCAGACAAGAAATACTAAATCTACTTAGAAGCGCACTAAAATCCTCAAAAAAGGGAAAAGCAATCGCCATAAAGTACCAGAGTTAAAAAGGCACAACGGAGGTCAGCAAGGAGAAAAGAGGGGTCAAAGGGGGGGAAGTTGTAATGACAGAGTGCCCCTGAGCGGAGGGGACGGGACCCCGGTCCGTCAAGCCAACCTTTAGAGAAGTACCGCCCATGCCACTATACCCACCGCCTGCTGACGAAGCATCGTTGGTGGAACGTCTTTAGGATGCAGTAAGTTCTTGTGGCAGGTAATACAGAGGAAACCGACCAAGAGGAAAAGGAACGCAGGAAAAGCCACCGTCGCGGAAAAAGAGGTCCGCATAAAGACGTCTACCTTCGTCGGGATCGCAAAAAGCACCCTGTAGATTCAAAAGAAAGGGCCATTGGGCGTCAGTGGAGGAGAAAAACTTTCGGCGGAAAGTGGGCAGTACGAACAAGTCCAAAAAATGGGAGGGGAACAAAAAAAGGAGGATTTCCGTCAAAGCCTCTCACCCACGACCAAAAATTCCCCAGACTGTGTGGCTCCACCACTAAAAACAATGAGGAAGGGAATGAAAACAGGTAAGGAGAAGAAAAAAAAGAGCACAGAGAGATAGAATTGTTGAGGGGAGTGGCCGACCCTGAACGCCTCGGATGAACATGGCTTTCGATCTGGTAAATCAGAGAGGGGGGGGGTATCCTTAACCGCGGTATTTCATCTGGCGGATGAGAAGAAAGAGCTGAGAGAACGGGGGAAAGGAGGAAGGAAGCAGAGGCTTGACCGATGGTAGAAGGCATAAACGATTAATTCCGGTGCCTCCTATGGACTTAGAGAGAGGGAAAAAAAGGTAATTGTGGACTGAAAAGGGCAGGGGCAAGAGGAAAAAAAATCGAAAAGAACCATTGACTCGAGGAATGGTGTGGGCTCCCAAGCCCCTCTCCACCTTTCTATAAAACGGATCGGCGCACCAGGAATGGAAGATGACCGTGGTATTGGGGGGAAGTTCCAGCAAAAAAGGGGCCGGGCAGGGGGGGGCCGGGAGAGACAAATTATGGCTCGAAGAGAAGCCAGGCGAGACTTATGACGGCGCTTAGATGGGTTGGGCTGGGGGGAAAAAGGCAGATAGTCGCGGAAAACAAAATTGCGAAAAAGGATGAGGAAGCAGAATCGGGGGGAAGAGGGCAGAGGTAGTGGCCGGTTTGCAGGGATTGACGCATATATCACGGTATTGGCTAAAAAACGGATCCAGCGCGTGTCCGTAGATTCATAACGCGGGCGGAGATGATTCTCACACAAGAAGCAAAGAGGAGAACGCTGTGCGTACAATTAGAAGGGGAGGGTAAAAGAAAAATAGGGGGATGCGGGGGGAAACAATGCATCCGCTTAGAGAAGAAAAATGGCGGTGTTTTTTCGCTTTTGCACAAATGTGCAAGCCGTATGCGAGGGGGGAGAGGTACCCCCGAAACAACGGTTCGGCGAAGAAAGTTAGAGGACGCCGCAGGACAGCGAAGCACGGGGCGGGGCTTTACGCTCGGGAATCATTTGTGCCACTTGAAAACGAGGGAAAAAAAAGGTGAACAAAGTCTCGAAAAAAAAAAGAGAAGATAGAAGAGGGTCGGTGTCATCTAGCGCTTGGAGAATAACCTCAACAATCCGTACCGGGTCTAGCATTCTGTTAAGGACGAACACGGAAAGTACAAAAAACTGTCGGGAGGGGCACAGTAGCAGGAGGCAGGGGGGGGAAAAACCAATGGGAGGGAGGGGGGCCGTGACCGCGCTAGATCGGCATCGCTACAGGAGCGGAAAAAGTTTTGAACTTACACGCTCACAATGACCTCCCTCCTTTTTGCCACGCAAACAATCATCTGTGGCAGGTCGGCACACGAAGCTCAGGTACCCCGAGGAAGGGGATCGCAGCTTCAAGTGCATGGGGGCGGCCGCAGTGAACACTCGAATCGCAGGCAGGAATGAAGCTTGG
>Ga0179593_1459927_pt1 | contig 14672 bp, 16 predicted proteins | sample CZODoug2_1_08_16_FD_185931 | JGI IMG/M metagenome (GOLD analysis project Ga0179593, IMG submission 185931) | Vadose zone soil fungal communities from Angelo Coast Range Reserve, California, USA - CZODoug2_1_08_16fungal (PacBio error correction) | ecosystem: Environmental > Terrestrial > Soil >...
CGATCTTGCGTACTCAAGAAACGGGTCACTGTGGCGGGATCGGAACCTCAGAACACAGGAAAGGGCAAGACCTGGGGCACAGAAAAAGGCAAGCGAGAGCTTCGATCACCGGTTTCACGCCAAACTTGCCGAAGAACAGATAGGGTCGGCGAAGACCATGCGCACAGAGCTCGGTAGCAAAACCTGAACCTGCCCGAGTATACAAACCATCAAACAACGAGGCCGGAGTTGAGCTTCAAGTTAGGCTGGGAGCTCACGAAGCGCCCGAAGTGCTCACCTATCCTGCTTCCGCCTGGGACTCACCCGTACGTCACTGAAAAAGAAAGGGAACAGCGATTTGGTAAAAGCCAACCAAAAAAAACCTGAACTTCGCTCATCCTCGTTGAGAAGCAAAACATCGTCGGCCGTGCATCAAAATGCGCCCTTACTTAGAACAAAAAGACGATCTTAGCGGGCAGCGGCCGCAGCAAATAAGAATGGGGACAGCGAAAAAGGCAGAAAAGTTTCCTCCCGAAGGGAAAGGGGATGCCATCCATAGAAGATCGCTGGCCGGAGGACAGGGCGCCAACGAAGAGAGATAAAGACCACTGCACGAGAAAGGGGGCAGGAAGCCGGGTACGGGGCACTCGGGGAGACGTCCCAACAGCTCTCAAGCAACTATCTCAACACGACGAAAGCAGCACAAAAAGGCCTATCGTGAGGAGAACCTGAACTCAACCTAGAACCGCGCCTTCCACGCAAAAGGATCCCCCCAGAAGCTGTCGGGGACTCGCGAGCAAAAAGCCGCACGAAATAGGTGGGGAGGTCAGAACACACGAAGGGGGGGAAAACGCGGGCGCCCAAAAATCAAAAAAACAATATCGGTTATGAGCTGCTTGTTTATAAAAGGCACTTTTCCGCTGTGCAGTGAAGTTAGATCCGTGAAGATCGGACCGCATCTTTTATTAGAGGGAACGGGACTCGAAACCGCGAATCTGGGAAGGAATCGCTCAGAACCAAAGGCCTTCCCCAACGTACAACCAAAACAGTATCTATGCTACCGGAATATCTGCTTCAGTCTCGTTCCCGCACTCCTATCATTGGCGGGCTACAAAAAGTGTAGAGGACTTTGGGCCACCACAAGAGATCGCAACGAAAACAAAGGGGGAGGGTTTCAGAGGACAATTTGGGTGGAGAGAGCGAGGTAGAAGTCTCGTCTTTCATGAAACTGATTCAAAAGGTCCGAAGAGCTCTAGTTCTTCTTGGGGAGGGAAGGTGAAGAGAGGGAGAGAACTGCGACTTATCCGAGACTTGGGTGTCGCAGCAGGGCAATAAAGGCCTGAACTGATACCAAGGATAATGACCCGGGAGGGTACAAACTGATCCCGCGGAGCGGAGTGGGAGCAGTTTGGGAGTGTGGACAAAAGAGACTCTCAACCACAACACCGGGGATGAAAGATAGGCTGGGCACAACTCCAAATGGAAGAAAATAAGAGGATAGGGGTTAAGAAAGGGGGGGTATCTGTCCCGGGATCTCCTCTGGTAGGTAGTTTCGGAAGGGAAAAAGGGGGGAAGGTGGAAAAAAGACTATTCTGATAAAAAAAAAGGGGGAGGAGTTAAGGCTCGGAGGCACTCCTTCACCGCCCAAAAGAAAGCGTGGCCGAGGAATTAATTAGCAAGTTTTCATCAAAGCTTAGAAGAAGCGAAAGAGAATAACACCTTGGGGGACGTCTCTGATACACCTCAACAAGCAGGAGGAGTCTTGTGGGGTGAAAGTCCTCTAAACTGGCTTCTAAAGAAATGATAGAAGGTCAGGGAAACACGAACTGTGAATTAATCGCTAGGTATCAAGGGATTGGAGGTGGGTGTTTGTTAACGGGTGGGGAGTAGATCAGTGGGGGGGTAGAGGCTCTGGGCCCGGGCGTCAAGGTAGCGTTGGGAGGGGGCACCCGTCGTCTCCCTCCAGATAAGAAAGGACTGAGGTCAGGATCTGACGGAATATTAACGGAACTGCATTTTCCCAGGGGGCCCCATGACATCAAAAAAAGGAAAGGGAACCGATATTGAGTGCCTGGTGAGTTTGGGGACGCCTCAAAGAGGAAAAAAAAAATCGTGTGTTCTAAGTCGGCTTTGCTAGAGGGGGGGTATTCCCCAGCCATTGAAAAGCTGGGGGATTACTTCCAGGGAGAACGCGGGGGAAAGAGGGTCGAGGCTTCGTGCTATAAGAAGCGATAGCTCGCGAAAGTTAAAACAGCGAGTGGTGGGGAAATAGTAGACGGGCGATGTTTGGGACCGCATCAACCGCGAAACCTGCTTGAACGGGTAACCGGCGTCCTGCAAGACGGGGCAGATGCAGCGTTCGAGGGGATGAGTTTTCGCGGTCTAAAAGGGAAGGAGAGGGGGGCCCTCCCGAGTCTTAAGATGGCAAAAAGGACACGCTCGGGTAAGGCTGGCTTTATGCGGACGTACTTCGTTCGAGCTGCGCGCGAGACCTAGAGATCGGCTTACGGTAGAGAAAGTTCATGAAGAGGAGAAAAGGAAGAAGATGTGCGTGATATGCTCCCAAGAAGAAAGCACCAAATGCACCCAAGGTTTGGGGGGGCGGGGAGAGAGGGTGGAAAGACAATTCTCAGTTTGGACGGGGGTTGCAGTACTGGCGTGAGGGTTAGGACCCCGCGGATAATAGATCGTGAGCCTGATCTCTGAGTCTGTATGAGAGCCAACAAACTTGGGGGATCTCGAACTCAGGAGAGGGGGGAGGATGTGACTAGGGTCAGGAGAGCTGGTAAAAAAGAAGAGTTCACAAGAGCCGAATAGCAGGAGAGTCGTCAAGTGAGTGGGATCGGAGGGACTCGCGATTCGTCTCGTGCCAGAGGAATTATTGGGGGAAGAGGGTGTATAACTGGCGTGTCCGATCCAAACACAAAGGTCTTCTGTAGGTAGGGAAGTCTGGGCTGAGAAATCCAATTTTTTCAGAAAACCGGAGGAGATGGAAAGCACTGGGAAACGATTCAAGAACCGGCAATCGTGCAAAGGGGGCGAGTCCTACACCACGAAAGGTGCTCAGTGGAGATGCTTTTGTGAAAGAAGCCATTTCCTATGAAAGGTATTGGACAAGACGGCCTTCAGCAATGGAGGGGCAGCGTGAAAGTCTTATGGGGATTAAAAAATCGTAGGGTTTTGTTTTTGCAGAAATCCAGCATCTCAGGGGTGAGATGATAACTACTCCTAAACTATTGCTATACAAGATGCGGCGGGCCAACAAGTGAAAGCTTGACAGAGGGCGGCGGGCCGACATCTTGATATTTAAATCACGTCGGGGCAGTTGGAGACAATGAGGCAGAGGACTGCTAAAAAATGGGAATTCAATACTGCAAGGAGGGGGCAAAATAGACTCAGAAGTTCGTTAGATTAAGGAACGGGAACATCAGGAGAACGAAACGGGAAGCGTGAATTTGTTAGAGGGGGGTAAAGAGCTATATAAGAGCGAAAGTCGAACATTTAAAGTGGGCAGTCAAGAGCAACCTCAGAGAGGGAATTGGGCCATGGTGCAAAAGTGGTCGATCGAGGGGTGATTCAAGTGTAAAAGAATAGGAGCCCACCGCCGAGGTCTAATTTTATTATTAACGAAGCGAGGAGGGAAAAAAAAAGGGCTGGCTGTAGAAAACCGAGGGGACGACGGCGGGTCGGGGAGAGGGCTGTGGAGGGGGTAATTTTAGGTCAAAAGAGACTAAAAACGGGGAAAAGGGGAATAAAACGTCACAGAAACATAGACAATTCTCCAGAACTGGCTACGGGCGGCAAAGCGGACGTGCGAAAGGAGACGTCCAAGAAACATGTTACAGGGGGGAAGAAAAAAAAAAAAAAAAAAAAGAAAAAAAAAAAAAAAAAAAAAAAAAAAAAAAAAAAAAAAAAAAAAGAAAAAAAAAAAAAAAAAAAGAAAAAAAAACGCCACACATTCAGTGGACCTTCATATACGAGAGAAAAGAAGAACCTACACCAAAACGGGGGGAAAAGGAGGAGGTCATCCGCTTCCTGGACCTTAGGAGGGGGGAGGAGAGGCCCAGTACAACGGCGAAACTCGACGCGAATATTTTCGCACTTCCTAAAAAGTGACAGGGGGCGCCGGCAGTTGGCGCAGGGAATCATACTGGTACTCCAAGTTCCAATCCGCGGCGACAGTTTGGTGCCACTAAAGCACATCAATAAAAAATGGCCACGCACACGGCGTGGGAATACGGCGGATACGAAAACAGAATTGTTGTGATGCGATTCCCGAAGGGGTCCCAGCAAACTGAAGGGAATTTCACGGACGCAACTTACGAATCACACAACAACAAAACCACTGGGGAACCAAGGGAAGGGTCGGCATACTCTGGGATCGGAGGACGCCACACGGAAAAACATTCACCAACTTTGTAAGTGAAAAGACCCCAAACCAACAAAAGGGACGATCAAGAGTAGACCGGAAAGGAGGTTCGGAAAATATCCCATGTCCGATGAGATGAAGAAACCTGGAGCGAGAAAAGTAGGAGGAGAGGCCGGAATAAAACAGACGCCTATCCCTTATGCAACTAAAGAAAATCGGCAAAGGACCGCTGGAAGCCCTCAAGCGGGGGTGGACGGAATTCAGGAGCAGAAAGATCACGCCGAACCCTAGTGTGATGACGGAAACCACCGCCAAGGAAAGTATCAATCAACGAAAAAGCTTTGAAGAGGTGAGACAAGGTCTCATCGACATTGTCCCTCTCAAAAACAAGAGCACAAATACATTTAAAACGGGGAACATGAAATCCCTCCCAAGAAGAGTCGGGCCGCCTGCAAAGGACGGTAGGCTGGGGGAGAAAAACCCGAGGAGTAAATAACTTTGGCGTGGAATAAAGCACGCCAACGACACAAGTCCAATAGACAAGAAGCAAGATGTCGATAACCATCTCATCGAATCTCAGATGCAAAAGCGGCGAAAGGAAAAGGTCTAACTCCAATCAAGTACCATGCCGAAAAAGGCAAGTTGAGGCTTCTCAAAAAAGACAGAGCCAGAATCCGATCATGCTTGCTGGCCGAACCATCGGATAGAACACCATTCACCACGAGTCACCAAAGACGAATACTCAAAAAAGGAGCGTCACTTCAAGGGAAAATCCAGCCTCTCGTCCCTCTCAGTGAACAACTAGCTCCTCTGGCCCTTCGGACGTATATCAAAAAACCCTCGGAGAAGAAATCAGCGCCATAACTAAAAGAGTGTCCGGCCATCCAGATAAGCTCGTGGCCGGCCCGCCCAATGAAGAGCCCGGAACTCAAGACGCTACCGCTTCGACGATAATGGCAGAAATCGGGCGTTAGGCAGGGCGGAGGAAGTAAGCTAAATCAACACTCGATAAACGAGACTGAAGTCTAGTTGACAGAGGAACCTGACAAGGGGGGAAACCCCAGCGGAATAACGGAAGAATCATAGTTGCGCCACACTAAGGGGGAAACAAAAAGGGAGAGGGGCAAGGGGGATGGATGGGTGGTCACTGGCAAAGGATGCAGGGGCCTTTAAGAGAAGCCGTCTACTTCGAGTCAAACTGGAGGGGAACTGGGGAGGGGAGCGAAAGAGGGCCGGTAAGGGCAGCTCTGCCACCAGGAAAGGCCCAAAGTAACACAACACGGAGATAAGACTCTATATCTGAGACCGGTAAGCGTCTAGAAAAGAGTCGGGGAAGTGTAATAGGAGCCAAAAAACACACTTTAGGTATATAGAAAAACGCATTGGGCGAGCCTTTTTGAGGATGGAAAAGCCGAGGCCACGCTCTAGGACGAATTAGAACTGCTACGTTATAAAACATACTGGCACAGCCGGGCAGCAGAACCGAGACTACCAATGATCCCGGAGCGGGTTGGGGGGATGGGCCCAAAACAGAAACAACACCTGAGGAAAGAAGAGGACTGGGAAACTCCAAACTAAGGCCCAAGAGAGCAGTAAGTAGGATCAGTGGGGGGGTGTGTCCAGGTGGACTCACACGGTTCTTTTATTAAAAAGAGGGAAAGTTCGCGTTTATAGTGCACTCAAGAACCTAGGCTTGACCTGGCTGTCTGCTTTCAAGGAAAGCTTCTCGGCGGCGCAAATTGTATCAAAGAAAAAGAGACGTTGGTTGTGAAGGAATCAAAAACTGGGCGAAAAAGAGAAACCAGAAGTGAAGTCCGCTCTTAGGTAGAGGATGAATTTTTGGGGGGGTTGGTAAGGGGGGGGGGGATACAGTTGGGGGGGGAAGCGCTGCAAAACGGGGGTCGCGGGGTCAACAGTTCGTCCCCAAGGGACTGAGGTCGATAGTAAGGCACTGGAAAAAGTCAACATGAAAAGAACATCATAGGTCCAAGAGGGAAGTGTTGATTTTGGAGACCCAGGTAAACCCTCGAGAAACTAGGGAGCTCGAGGGGGAAAAAAAAAGACACGGGGGGGGGGTGAAGGCGGAAGAAGGGAGAGTCTGAAGGACTAAGAGAGGCCTCAGTCAGGGGTTTGTTGAGAGGGAGGAAAGAACCCAGCAAATGGTTGTGGAGAGGGGCGTCCTGAAAAAAAAAAGAAAAAATGAAACAGCTTCGAGCATTTGGGAATTCCTTTAGGAGTCCCAACACGGGGAGGGGGAGAACGAAGACGGAAATCTCCTGTCTGTCTTGGGGGCAAAGAGAAGAATAGAAAAAGGAGGTGGGAAGTTACGAGTCTAACGAAGACTGTTTGAGGGGAAAGAGGAGAGCAAAATTGCCCGACTGTTTGTTGCAGTCTCCGGGGAAAAATCAGAAAGGGGTGATGCGGGAAAGACCGGGGGGGAGGAAAGCGAATCTCGGGGGCATACGGAGCGGGCTTTAAACGAAGCAGCGAGAAGCTACACAAACATCTTGGTGCGAGGGCGAGAGCGTAGGGAGCCAGTCGGAGATCTTTACGTAAAGAGGCAAGTCTATGGGGGGTCGCGCGCACGTCTCTGTGACATGAGGGGGCTATGTCAGGGTTAACGGGACTGGCGTGTCAGGGATCACCCCGAAGCAGAGGGAGGTGTAGAGCCAGTTAAACCAAGAGGGGGGGGGGGGGGGCAGAAGTATCACCAGGATGACCGACAATTCAAAAGCTGGCGGAAAGGGGAAAAAACCGAAATTGTTATCATGATCGAGGGGAGAAGTCGTAACACCTGAGCAGGGTGTCGTGCTTCGTGAAGGCGGGATAGCATAGGCTTGTGGAGGGGGACAAGGGCATCCTGGGTCTCGGAAAAAGGGAAAAAAGATTGCGAGAAAGACAATATGGCGGATAAGGTTGTTAAGGGCCAACCGAGCAGGATTTCATCACGAAGAAAGAAACGAATAAGGCGTGTGTGTCATGTCGGCGCAGAATGGAAGAGAAGAGGAAAGAGGTGGGGAAGGGAAAAAATCGAAGGCATGTGGGGGAAGAAAACAGTGCGCGATGCAGGAGAGCTGAGTAAGGTGTGGGGGCATGGTAAGAAACTACGTTGGAAATCGTGGCGAGGGAGGGCCCATATCATAGTCAAAGAGGCTTGTGAAAGGTGGCATAGGAGTTGTAAAGCGCAAAGAGGAGCGGGAATCCAAGTCCGGGCTATGGACGAATAATCAGGGGCAGAAAAGGCGGAAAAAAAGTAGGTTACGGGACGGTGGTCAGGGGGGAAGGGGGGGATTTGTAGGTCCGAGGAATTTGTGCACTGAAACGGTCAGAAGTAACAAGCAAACGGGCGAGAGGACCTTGGCGAGGAAACCAAAACAAAGGCGCTGGAAACCGTGCTTTGTGTAGGACCCGCATAGTTAGGGGGAGAAGCGCTCCGAAGGCTTACATATGGGAAAAAGATCATCAAACAGACCAAATAAAACCAAAAAAGAGAATCTGGCATCAGGAAGCAAAATCAGGAAGGATTGCGATTCATAGTGGAGGCAAATGTGAGCATGGTAAAGGCCACAAAAGTAACGCGGGAACGAAGAGTCAGGATCCAAGGTCGGCCCGTTTGAGTAAGGGCGACTCTGACCCCTAGGGAACAGGAAGCGAGAGTTTTGGGAAACTCACTACAACTTCAAGGGAAGAAAACCTGTGGGGAAAAAAGCACAAGGAGGTCCGACAAGTGGTTATAGAATCAGGAGCAGATCAAGTGTCAAGAAATCGCCCTTGAAGGTGGCAAAGCTACAGACGTCTCGACGGAATCACATGATCAGCCAAAACACTGGGTTGGAAAAAAGAAGGGTCGAAGGGAGACGGCGCGAGAAAGGAGGGTTAGGGGGAAAAAAGCGCGAACAACGTCGGGGTCTAGGACAAAGAAAAAAAAAGCTCCGCCTCCCAATTAACAGGCAAGAAAGCAATTAGGGCCGAGAGCAAGAACAATTTCATGAAGGAAGAATAAAAGTCAGATTGCGAACATGGGTATCGAAAAAGGCTCCTACTGAGCATCTCAAGGAAAAAAAAGAGAGTATCAGCAGAAAAAAGACTTTGGAAAGAAAAGACGGCGAGAGGAAAAAGAGTCGCCTAAACCAGGAGGAAGAGGGTTTTCGCATCAGGAGTCAGCAAATCCCTAAGGAGGAAGGACGTAAGAGAGAGGGGAGAGGGGCAAATGACGTCGTCATCGATGGCTTAGACACTCGAATACATATGGAAAAAACCATACAAACAAGTCTTTCCGACACCATCAAGGGGGAAATCGGTAAAGAATGCAAACGAAGGCTGAAAAGAGCCGGGACCAACGGGTTTATGGACTCAAGTCTGCTTGAAGAAAGGGAAACTAGGGGTTGGCGGGGAAGAAGACAGTGACAAGACCCGGCAAGGGCCCGCGATGGGCACAGAGAGGATAGCGAAGATATACTAGAAAGTTCCAACCACTGGGGTTCAGACCAAGAAAGGGGAACGGGACACTGAATGGAAACGAAGACAACCATGGTCCAGGGAATCAATCCTGTCAGATCAAAGAAGACTCACAACCAACAAAAAAACCCGATAAGTGCTCAAAAGCAGAAGGTTCCAAACTAGTAAGGGAAGGAAATGGAAAAACATTGAACCCGGATAACATTGAAACGAAAAGACTCAAAAGCTGCAAGGTAGGAAACCAATAGGGGAGCAAGCGTAAAGCAAAGATAGAGGAAATGCTGGCAATCACCTGGGGGAAAAGAAAAATCCTATTAATAGGATAACCGTCTCGAGATAAAGTACGACCGAAAGGGGTGAATACGGGCCTTTTCTTAATACAGAGAAGAATGCACAATGTCATGAAGAAAAAGAAATCACATCATTAAAACCGACTCTGCCAGAGAAGATGGATGGAAAGTTTACAGTAAAAGCGGCCGTTGCAGGAAACAAAGGACCAAGATTATCAACTCTTACGGAGAAGGGCTTCACTATTCTTAGTCGAAGAGCGAATAATGAGTCCGCAAGTCCGCAGTGAATCCCGCGAAAAATGGGAGGAATCAAAAGAAAATCTATTTTCGAAAAAAAAAAAAGGGTGCTACTCGGGGAGGGCACAAAAAAGGCACTCAGATTAAGTCTGATTTGTTGTAAGCTGGGCCAGAGGAAATGCATTGGGGAGAAGAAGATCGACTCAGTCCTTGGAGGTAGATGGAGGAGACGGGGGGTACGCGTGCCGTGAGGGGCGGGATCGAAAAATGGAGCTCCAAGTAAACAAAAAAATAGCTGGGAGGACGTAGATCGGGAACTGCCAGGTTACCGCACTAGAAAAGAGGGTAAAACAGGGAGAGAGGGAGGCCATTTGGGTTCAAAAAAAAGAGCCCATCGGAAAAGACACTTTGTGGGAGGGATAAGATAATACCAAGGTGGGGAGAGCAGCTCTTAGAGGGTCTGAAAACTGCGAATTAAAAGCCGGAGGCCAAAATAGAGGGGGGGATGTTGAGAGTCTCTGAGGAAAGGGAGGGACCAAAGCTTGGGGGGGGCCGCCGGGCCAGAAAAGTCATAAAAGAAAAGGGACCTCACTACGGAAACAACGGGGTACGTAACTTAGGGGTTTGGGGTAAAAGAGATGAAACTCAAAAAAAAAAAACGGAGGAGAGGGAAGGATAAAAAGGAGGACTACAACTCTGATAATAAACTAATAAGGCTGTCAGTGTTTAGGGTATTCTGTCCCGGATTCAACCTCGGGGGAGTCGGACAGGGGTGCCCGGACGTGGAAAAATCTGGTCGGACGCGCAGTGGATAAGTAGAGGACAACACCTCCAAAAGCATTCGGACGTGTATTCAAGAGAAAAAAGCTCTAAGAGAGGCGCCAATCCAAGAAATTGGTGAGAACAATACAGTGTCGTTGCGAGCTTGGTGTGTTGTAGAAGGGCAATCTAAAAGGAGAAAATTAGGAAAAGGGGAAAGAGTTCGGAAACACGAGAAATGTTAGGAGCGAGGGCGCTAGGAAGAGATTTATAAATTTGGGTTTAAGGTGGGGGTATAAGGAGAGTTGGTTTAAAGAACCATGGAAGGCAGGTAGCGGGTCGAAAAGCCCAGCGAAACCGCCCTCGTGGGTCCGATAGTAGGTCTTAAAACTGGAGGGAAAGAGTGGCCCAGGGACTCATGAAAAGAATAGAAGAAACAGGGGGGAGTGCCGGTTTTTGCCCCCGAACCTGGTCAAAAAAGACAGGGCGCAGAAACGAGAAGAAGGGGAACCCGATGGGATGTCAACGTTCTTATACTTCCCAGGGGGAAGGCGAGGACGAAGGGGAGGCTGGTCGATAGGCCGGAATAAGGAAGGAAGCTCTAGTGTGGGGGGGGGGAGAGATAGAGCTAGAGTGGGGGAAGGGGCTACCCAAGAACTTCGGAATCGTCCCGGACTTGCAGACGTTCGGATAGTTGTTGGATGGAAGGGTACGGAAAATGAGTAGGGGGGAGGAAGGCCAAGAGGATCAGTTAAGATGTAAAACAGAACTATAATTACCAGACCAAGGTAAACTGACATAAAGAAGGAGGTGCCTATAATAGCTATGAGCGTGCAGGGGAAATGGAGGAATAGAAGGCCCGTGAAATGGAGTTACGAGGGGCGAAAGAGATGTTTCATCGAAGCAAGGGGGTGTTTGATTGGAAACGAGGGGTCCAAAGGAAAGCATTGGATTTGACGTAAACTCATATGGAGGGGAAAGGACCCATGAACAGAGAAGAAGGATACAACTGTTCGGGCAGAGGCTTCCAGTTAGTAAAGGTAAGGTAATCCATCGCTCTCATGGGGGAAGGCGAGAGCTTGGGAAAACAAAGGGGCTCATTTTTCAGCCGATAGAAAAATGAGGAGGCAAGGAAGGGTTAGCAATCATATGGAGAAAGTCCCGGGGCTATTGACTAATGGAAGGTCGACTTACGGCGTGTTAAAAACCGCAAAAGGTCAAGATGGTCGGTATTAGCAGAGGTGAGTGGAATCGACAAGAAAGTGCGACAGGAATAGGAAGCACTTAGGAAACAGGAGTACAGCTCTAGTTAACTCGGACGTCAGGCGGCCGGACCCTAAGGGGTTGTGAGGGACACTAAGTAGCTTTTGAGAGGCCACAGGAGTGAAGACGGGTGAGAGGGATTAAGCGGGAGAGATGAGGGACCTGGTGAAGGAGGGGGGCTCGGGTGAGGCGGTGATGTGTTTGGTTGGGGGAAAAGGCAAGAAGAAGGGCCAAAGGCGAAAAGCACGTATTGGCGACCCTAGAAGAGGATGACAAAAAACAGTGGGAAGTGCTGAAAACAGAGGCTTTGTCGGGAGAAGAAAAAGTGAGAGGGCCAATTCACGGGTAAAGAAGTCCCGGCAGTTGTAAGCAAACGCGAGAAGATGAAGTAAAAAGAAGCCTAGGCGTGACACAGGATGGCTTAACACCAGAGAAGAGGATAGGGCTAGAAGGGTGAATTTGGGGGGAGAAGGGGAAGAGAATACTTGGAGCCGACGCGTGCTCGAACTTTACGCCCGGTGAAGAGAAGCCGGGAAAACTATGCCACTGAGGGGACATTGTAAAAAGTGGGCAGAAGTAGGTGGGAGAAAAGAAGAGAAGGAGGGCCTCACCAAAAGCCAGGTTCGATGCAGAAAGTACTAAGAGAGAGAACCAATTCGTGAGGGCGCCCCGTAGGGAACAAGTGGGATTGTCATTTAAATTTAGGGTAGGTCGTGTGTCAGAACGATTGTCAAGACCAGTTTGAAATCTTTGAAACCGTCAGAAGGGAAAAATGAAAACAAAGAGGGGCAGGTCAGTCAACCTTCCAGGGTATATGCTGAATACGCTTCGGGGAGGAGACGAGCGTCTCTTGTAAAGAAGCATTTTTAGGAGGAGAGGTCTATAGGGCTCCATCTCGATTCCGTACAGAAGAACTGGAATGACAAATGAAACAAGAGACTCTGTCACACCAACGGGAAGAGGAACTATCTGAGATCTCCATAGATCATTCCATAAGAGATAAATTTCCAGGAGAAAGGGGAGCTGCAACTGTGAAAGGGTCAGACCCGGGCCCGGACACGAGAGCTTCTGCCCGAAAGATTGGGTTAGAAGTCAGTTTTAAGACCGATAATCCGGGGAGAATCTCTCTGGGGGGGGTCTGACCCGATTGCCAAGGTGACAGATATAGGTTGCCCGAGACCTTACAGAAAAAATTAAGAAAAGCACCAACGTGTCACTACGGGGGCGGAAAAAGATAAGCATTTTTTTAGCGTCACAAGTACAAGAAAATGCGCATGGAACTCATCTTATCGGCGCAGGAAGAACAAACACTGAATCGCCGATGCACCACTGGGGAAAAAAAGAGGGGAGGAAGAGAAGGCGAAACGACGACACATGGGAAGAATTAGCTGCAAAAAGTAACGTCGGAAGCACCTAGACAAATAAGATAGACGCCTCGGGAAGATGGGAGGTAAGAGAAAGTCAGGCATGAAGAGATTCAAAGCACGCTGGCAAGAGAGAAGGAAAGAGAGACTCGAACCTGACCATGAAAGAAGCGGTACTCTACAAAGGATCCGCCTGATGAAATAGCACGCGAGATAACCAGGGGATAATACTGGGGACGGCACCAATGAAGAGGTTTGTGGGGGCCGGAAGCATTATATAGTGCCTCGAAAATCTGGAGTAGAAGAAAACAAACAGATGAAGATTAGAGAGTTGACGTCAAAAACAACATCACCAGAAAATTGTCTGAGTACTAAAAAGTTCAACGAAGCAACAAAAGGAGCGAAGGCCGATAATAACCAGGCGTCGAGGGGAATGGGGAAGATAAAGATCAGAAGAACATAGCAAACACTCGGGTTAAGGAGGAATGCCACAATAAATCGGAATAAGGTGTTAATAGGATGCGAAGAGCAAGGTCCAAAAAAAGGTTTCGATGCAAAGAGAAGACTTACTACCGAAAAGAGGTGGTCAAAGAGAATCAGTGACACGACAGTCAGAAAACGTAATAGCCTCGCTTGAAAGACAAAAGAGAAGAAGGAATTCTGAGAAAAGAAGACAGGGACGCATCCCACTGATAGTTCGAAGATATCAACATAAGAAGGGGTAAAACAGGATCGAAGAAAAGAGATTCAGAGAATTGAAAAACAGAAGGCAAAAGGGGAGAAGCAAGTGGTCAGTAGGGGCTCACAAATACGCCGAGACCAATGCAGCACCGGAAGCTTCTACTCACGAATCGGGGGAAGTTGAAGAATGGAAGCCCGCCTTTCAATGATAATGGGTGGTACAAACGCATCAAATAAAAAATGGAGGCGTCACTTCGCTGAAACACATCCTAGGGGAGCAACGACTACCTAAGAAAAGGGACTTCTCCGCTAAGGAAAACTGAGTCAACAAGACGCACTGAACTCTTGAGCTATGGGAGATCGAAGAGATCAGGATGAGAAAAGCCATAAACAGAGAAAGGGAAAGAGAGGGGTCCGGGCTTCCATAAAAAGAAATGCCTCCGCCCAGAACTGGGCCCGATCAAAAACATCGCTACCCGAACGGCTAAGTACCTCTTGAGAAGAAGGGGAGGGTGGCCAAGTAAGGGGGGAAAGAACCAGCTCGCCCGCAACAACATCCGCTGCCATCGAATAACGAAACTAAGAGAGAGAAGTAAATACGAAGGGACCTAACCCTAAGAACTTCCTCCCACGGGGAAGGAAGCCCACCAGTCGCACAGGAGATCATACCTCTAGCAAAAGACAGGAAGAGGGGAGAGAAGCCACAATGGGGGGGAAGGTCGGAGGAAAAAAGAAAAAAGGCAAAAAGACGTGTGAAGGAGTGTGTATATTTATGTCATGGGAAAAGGATGGAAAAGGGTCAGGAATGGGAGACGTAATCGGACCTCAACTTTATTATCTTGGTACAGGGAGAGGCGGGGGGAGAAAGGGGCTCGAAAAACAGAGGAAGGGAGGGGAGCGCTCGACGTACTAGAAACAAATTAAAACAAAAAAACAACTTGAAAGTCTGGAGAACGGGGAGAGATACTGGGGGAAAAAAGATGTCCCGCACAAAGAAGTTTGCGAAGGAGAATCCAGGTAGGGGACTTTGGCCCCCAAACAAATCTCAACGAACCAAGGGGGGGAAGAGAGGAAAAGGGTGGAAAGGGGAATCAATAGGATAATGTACTGAGGGACGATGCTGCGAAGAAAAGATCGGGATTGTAGGGGAAACTGCTAATATAACTGGCGAATAAGACACCTAAGAAGGGGTCAACACGCAATGAAGGCGAACTATAAAGCTCCAAAAAGGAAAGAATGAGACAACTATAGAGGGAATTTGGAGTTTGGCCC
>Ga0179593_1514206_pt1 | contig 14672 bp, 17 predicted proteins | sample CZODoug2_1_08_16_FD_185931 | JGI IMG/M metagenome (GOLD analysis project Ga0179593, IMG submission 185931) | Vadose zone soil fungal communities from Angelo Coast Range Reserve, California, USA - CZODoug2_1_08_16fungal (PacBio error correction) | ecosystem: Environmental > Terrestrial > Soil >...
AAGGGAGGGGGGGGAGGACTTCCTCCGGCGCAATTCGAGTTCGCAGCGGAAAACTTCCCGCTCCATTCAAAAACCAGCCCACGAGGAGACCCTATAACATGAAAAAAGAAGGGTGAAAAAAAAGGAAGAGAAACCGAAGGAGGGAAGAAACAAACCACAAAAAACCCTCGGGGGGGGGTCCCTGTAAAACGGGCAGAAAAAGAGGGAGCCGCTCAATGAGGTGGACGGGCAAAGGTCGAAAAATAGATAAGGGGTGCGCCGTAAGAAGGGAGAAAGGAGATTGTCTGCAAAGGAGGAGTCTCTAAAGTCATATGAAGCGGGGTCCAGCCTCAGCTGGTTGAAAGGGCGACGCAAGTACAACCGGGGGACTGACAAAACACAGGGGGGGCCGAAACCCGCGAAAAAGAGAGCAAAAACCTAAGGGGGGGGACCACCTTCTACAGAAAAAGGTGCGGTATTTGACAAATGGGGAACGGCGGCTCTGGAGGTGTGCACCAATAATGCACAGTCAATGATTGTGGGTTAGAAAAGCAAAACGTAAGATGGGAAAGGACGCCGAGGGGGACAAAGAAAAAAAGAGGGGGGGCTCCCCCTAGAGATTTCCGACTGGAATAAAAAAAAAAAATTCAGGATTACAATCCTCCGTCGACGCTCACTCAGCAACTCGGCAGGAATCAGCAAATTGAGGGGAAACCGGAAATCTGTTGACGAAGAAGAAAATCAAGCAAGCAAAGAAGGCGTGCCCGTTGAGAAATTACGCATGAACTAGCTCTGAACCCGAAGGGAAAAAATAGAAGCAGTGACGTATTCAATGAACCTTTGAAGGAAAAGGAAAGCCAGAAGAAACTGTTTGGTGGTGTGGGGGGTGGTTTGGGGGGTTGTGGGGGGGGGGGGGTTGGTTTGGGGGTGTGGGTGGGGGGGGGGTTGTGGGGGGGGTGGGGGGGGGGGGAGAGGGGGGGGGGGGGGGGGTGTGTGTTGGGGGGGGGAGGTGGTGGGGTGGGGGGGGTTTGTACAAAAGTGATCTAAAAAGGACACCCCCATACCTGGGTTGATGAAAAAACCCTATGAGAGAATAATCGTGGAGTAAAACGACTCTGAAAGAAGAAATGAAGACAAAGAAAATCAACGGCAAATCCAATAGAGGAAACCGCCAAAAAAAAAGGATACTGCAAAACTCAGTGAAGAAAAAGAAAAAGGCGGGCGAAAGTCTCGACGGTAAGAACCCAATGAGGACTGCTCAAGAGAGCTTGAAAAAAAAGGAGTTCAGGACGACGAAACTGCCGAGCGCACGAATAAAAGTGCCGCCCGCGAATGACCAAAAAGAAAAGAGGAATAAGCAAAAAGGAGAAGTAGACCCACCCGAAGGAAATCCTCGGAAGGCTCTGTGAAAAAAACTAAAGAATACAGGCGAGAAAAAAAAGAAAAATAAGAGAGAAGTCGCCAAGGCCGGAAAGGGAAACTGGAAATCAAGGGGGAAAAGAAAGTCGAGGACGGGAACTAGAAGCGGTCGGAAAAGTCCCGGACATTGACACAGGAAAGGAGAGGACAACAAAAATAAAAAAGAAAAAAATTGGGACCCCCTCCCGCGAACATCGATGACAAAGAAAAAAGGTGCTAGAGATAAGTCGACTCAAAAGGGCTCGCAGGAAGGGGGAAGAGAGCGACGGAAGAAAATGAGGTGCGCACCACCCAATAAAAACGGTCTGAAAGAAAAACGGAGGTTTCTCGGGAAGCTGTGTAGGGGGGGGAGGGAGGGGGGGGGGGGACTCTCTCTGACCGAGCCAAGAACCAAAAAATGAAGATGAGTCCAAACCGCTTCAGTAAACCCTCATTCACGTCTAAAGAAATCCCCGAGGAAAGAGAGAGGCTGGAGGGAAAAGATAAATGCGAACCAAATAAGGACGCGACCGCCAAACCGAAAGAGAGGAGCATCGAAAGGGAGGGATTCGCCGAATCCTGTCCTGGGACTCCCTGGGAGGAAGGGTTGGGAGAGAGAGAGAAAATGAGACCAAGCTAAGAGAGTCGTCAGGCAAAAAAAGAGCGCTCCTACGGGGAAAAAGGACGCCCAGCACATCCAAACATAGAATAGGAGGACGTAAAGCAGCTGGCAAAGGAGGGGGAAAGGTAAAGGGGTAAAACGCCGAGCTGCGGAAATACCTGCTCGCAAAGGGTTCTGGAAAATTCGACACTTCAAACAAAGGGGATCTGACAACACAGAGGGGAAGAGACTATGGTAGAAGGCGGGAAAGGGGGGAGGAGAAGTGAGGGGGAAGGCAATCGGGTGTTTCACTTGGTAAGAAAAAAGCAATGGAGACAAAAGGAAGTTCGTGAAGGGGGAGAAAAATGGCAGGAGGGTCATGTTGCGAGTCGAGCTGAAGAAAAATCTTATATTGGAAAAAAAAGGTTGTTCGCGGGGGGGGGGGGGAAAAAACAACCGATACTGAAGAAGGCGGAAATGAAGCCAGGTGAGCGGCGAAAAAAGACAGGGGACAGGGGGAAACTGAAGGGCACTAAGGAAAAAAAAAAGGAAGTTTGGATCGAATCGTCGTTTGTGGAAAACGTCCGCGGCAAATCAGGGGGAGACCTCTCAAAACGCGCGCGCGAGGAGGAAAAAAAGGTTTATGGAGGGATGGACCGAAAAAGGGAGAAAGGGAGGAAAGTGGCCCGGCGGCAGCACGGGTTAGCTATGGAAGGGCTCGAGAGAGGCAGAGGAAAAACTATAAACAAGGTCAATGGCGGCCGGCAGAAAGGGGTTTGGGGAGGGAAAAATTGTCAGGAGGATGAAAAAATCAAAAGCGGCAGGGTCGCTGGGCAAGAGAGCGAAAACGCCAGTTTCAGGAGTTCTTTCGGGGGGAAAGAAAAAAAAAAGAGTGGAATGGGCGCGATCGCGCGAGTCGGGTGCGAGGCTGTGAACAATTAAAGTGTTTGACTTGGGGAGGCAGGATGGGGAGTGGAAAATCGATTGCGGCGAAGTGGTGGGGTGCAATTGGATCGCGGGCTGGTAAGTTCAGGAATTTCTCGCAGGGAAGGAGGGAGGGCGGTGGATGAAAAGGAAGGGGCGAATCGGCTAGGCGGGGGCATGTGAGCTCTTGGGGAGGCTCGGTATCTACACAAAAAAAGTGTCTCGAGGGAGCGGTCTTCCAACGGTGGAGACTTCAGGAAAAGAAGGGACGGGAGGAGAAGGAAAAGAAAGGGGGGTGGGGGGGGCAGCGGGCGGCCGGGAAAGATTGCTGAGCCGGGTCAGGGGGAACAGAAGGAGGAAAGAGCTTGGGGGCGAGAATCGGCAGGGCAATGCGGAAGGGAGGGGGGGGGGGAGAAGGGAAAATGAGAAAAAGACGGCTTCTGGTGATGGTGGGTTTTATAACCGGTGTAACTTTGGGGGGAGGGGATACAGGGTCGGAGAATTTGCTTGTAAGCGAGTAAAGAAGGGCATGGAGAAAGAAAAAAGAGAGCAAAGCAAAAAATATAATTCGGCGCATGGATTACCAGAAGATGGGGTAAAACGCCAAGTTGGAAAAGGATTTGTGGACCGGGTGCCGGGTAGGATAGGGGGGGAAAAGGGAGGGGGGGGAAAGAGGGGAGCAGGAAGATGAACGGCCGGGGAAAGAGATAGCGGAGCTAAAAGCCTCACAGGGGCCCGAAAGGAGGAAAATTATGGCAGAGGCGCACGGAGAAAAAAGGGGAAGGTCAAAAGGGGGAAAAAATCAATCGAAGTTGCGGATAGAGAAATAGATGTGGGAGGAAGGAACGGAGGGGGGGAGTTAGGAAACTGTCCTCTGGAGGGTGCTCTGGGCGCAAAAGGGGGGGGGAGTATTGTCCGGGCGCTTGTGCAAGAAATGGAGTGCTGGGGGGGGGGAAAAAGAACCATCCAGACGGGGAGATAAGGGAGGGAAACGGGGCAGCGCGGCAAGTTCGGAAAGGTCCATCTGGGGTAACACGAGAAAGGGAAGGGGAGGGAAGGCAATAAATCGTGGGTCTTTAGGATGGGGGCGCTGCTTTAAACGGAGATAACTTGTTGGAACGACACGTTTGGCGCGGACAGAGGAAAAGGGGGGAACGAGAGACGCGAAAAGAGGGAGGTGAAACGGAGAGATGGGGCTCGGCAGGAAAGAAGGTCTCAATAGGGTCAGAGAAAAAGACGCGCACAAAAAGATGAAAGCCGGGAAATTCGGAAATAACGAAGGAAGAGGTCGCAGAAGCAAAGCGAGGGGAGAAGGTCGGCCGAAGAAATGCAGGTGTCGGGTGTAACGATCAGGGGAAGAAAAAACTTCAATGGGACGTGGAGGGCGAGGTAGGGATGGGGGGAAAAAAAGGGCAGGAAGACGACCGATGGGATGAGAGGGGGGGAGAAGGGGGGGGCCCCTCGCTGGCTACAAGCGAGAAAAAAAAAACGGTAGGAAAAAAGAGAGAGATGGTAACATCTGCCGCAGAGCCGATCAATTCTCCTAAAAAAAAAAACTATCCTGAGAAAACAGCACCCCAACTAAGATCTCCCCGACTTAAAATTAAAAAAAAAAAGATGGGGGAAAAGCGGAAAAGAGACCAGGAGGAGTAAGAAAACCTCCAGCGTACTCAGTTTGTTTGCAAACGCGCCGGGAGAAGAAAAGGGTGGGGCGTGCTATGTCTCTCGGGAAGTCGCTTGTCCACGAAGGGGAGAAATAGATAGGGACGGCAAGTATATGCGCGCCGTGAAGAGGGGCGAGCAAAGAATCTGCACCAGAATGCAGCGAGGGGAAAGCAAGACTTGGAAAGGGGAAAAAAATAGGGGAAACCTTGGAAAAAAAACGCGTTATTGACAAAAACACAGAAAAAAACAGCTATAGGAGTTCGTCACGATGTCTGGGGAAAGGAGAAGAATATGAGGGAAAAGACACGAAAATGCGACGGCCGGATGAAGGGTTTGGACAGCCACTTGACGCCAGCAAAGAAAGGTGATGGGGTCGTGCAAAGAAGCATGAGGGGGGAAAAGGCATCTAAATCGAAAAAGCTGCGCCAGACCACAGGATCGTCTCCCGAAAAAAAAAAAGAAGGTAAAGAGCCCAGGTCCCAGAAACCATTCAAAGCCGCTCACTCTCCGAAATAGAAAGGAGACAAAAGGGGCAGAAAAGTTGAATCGTTTCGCCCGGACGAACATCCGAATCCTAAAAAACGCCAACGGAAAAAGAGGGGAGGGCGGCGTCTCGGTACACCCAGAAGGGGAAAAGAAAAACCTTCGAGTTAAAAAAAACCGTTGGAAAAAACCATATCCAGTAAAAATTTTAACCCGGACAGAGATGTGAAAATGGGCGGAAAAAAAGACGGGGGGGGGGGAAGTCCCTAAACTAATAATGTGGGCAAGGGGGATCGAGACTGGAAAAAGGAAAGGAGGAAAGAAAAACCAGAAAGACAATCGAAAGAAAAAGGGGGCTTCCGGGGAAGGAAAGGAAAGCCTCCAACTCACGCGAAACTGATGAAAAATTAAGAAACAATTTCCGCTAAAGGATTGCGACAGGCAGATCGACACACATCGCCGACTTTCTGGCAATGATAACTGGACCCAGCGCGTTAAAGAAGGGAAGAGAAAAAAAAAAAAAACTGACCGGCGAAACGCAATACCTTAAGAAAGGTAGAAAAAAAAAATTGACCCGACCCCTTAGGGCGTGGGAAGAAGTACACAAAAGGGGAAAAAAGATGCTCAAGCACATACGAAACCAGATACGAAAAAAAACTCTCCCAAGAAGACCACGAGAGATCTAACATTGGGAAGGAACAAGGACAAAAATAATGGCGGAGAAATTGAGCGTCCGGAACCACGGAACTCCGGGGGGGAAGGCGAACACACCCTCCGCAACGCAAATCGAGTACCCTCAAGAAAAAGAAAAAAAAAAATTGGACTCGGCAACAGCTCAGACCAGAAAAAGAACGAATCCAAAGTTACTTGTATACTAAAGAAACATAAAGAATCAAGCGCCAAATGAGAAAGAGGGCCGCTCCCTGGAAGGCCGGGGGGGTGGGTGTAAACGCATCCCCCCCAAATAATGAAAACGGCTGGACGCCACGATTACTGGTGGACAGATGAGTGCATCTGGAATGGTCGGAACTTACGATAAATGCTCGCCCTCAAGATAATGGAAACGACGGCGTTTCCTAACGCATAAAAAAAAGTCGTGGTAAAGGTTAAAAGGAAAATCCAACCTCCAGGAACTAATCAGGGAGAGGGGGCCGGCCCTAAGGGGACACCGATGCGAACGAAAAATTCCTAGTAACTCCGATCGTATCCAAATGAAGGAGGGAGAGCCAGTAGAAGAAGGGTTCAAATTCGACGATGGAAGTAGGATTAAAAAGAAAACGGATCCCGCGTAAAAAAGGTGGTCTCCATCTAAAGAAAATATCGGAAGCAGGCAAATACGCCTAATCAAAACCGTGGATTTGCGCAAATCAAAGAAACTCATCAGAAGCGACCGGAGGAACAGACTAAGCTTGAGAACAAAGGAGACCAGAAGTGTAAACCCCTCTGCGCCCTCTCTCCGAACCCTGACAAAAGGGGGAACATCAACACCTTGAAAAATCTGCACACAAAGATGAAAAGGAAAAAGAAAGAAAAGGAGGGGGGGGGGGGGAATGTGTCAGGACGGGACCAGGCGAGCACGTTTCTGAGAGCACATCTAGGTCTTTAATTACTGGTGCGACAGGGGAACGAGGGAAGGAGGGGGAAATCGGTTCTAGGGGGGCAGGAAGAATGCTGGGTGAGGCTGGATGTAAAACCAATATGTTGCGACGTTTGAGTGGGGAGGAGGAATTAGGTTAGTGACTGGCGACACTTTACCTCATCGAATACAAGAACGCCATATGAGCAGGAAAGGGGGCTCGGCAGCAGAGTGCTTTGGAGCGGGGGTGGCAGGGATTTTGCGAAAGTGACCGAAGCGTACTGGGACGTCAGGGAATGAAGGGAGGAGTTGGGAAACGGGGCTAGTTGACGTGAAATCTGGGGGACCGACACTGGAGAGGATAAAAAAAAGAGGGGATTCAACCAAGCGAATCTTGTTCAAAACGACTAATTCTCTGATCTCAGCATGAAAGAAACGGGGCGGAAAACGGTTGTCATGAGGGGATTCGGATTCTGGTATGGAATCGCAATGGAACTCAAAAAGAGGAAAGTGCCGTCAAGCGAGCATTCCAAGCAGACGATGGGACTCCTAGGTGGCATCCAAATCTTAGGGAAAGGGGGAGAGAGGAAGACGAAGGTCGAGGAGTCTTCCAGGATGGTGGAAGGCTTAAGCAGACGGGGAGTAGGGGGGGTCGTAGGAGGGTGGAGGGCTAAAACGGACGGGTCTTTACGCCTGCGCTTCGGAGATTACTAAACGAACTCAAAAATCCAGTCGGTGCGTAATTGGAAAGTACGGGGAGCGGCATTGGGATTTCATGTATGAAAAGGGTGGACGTTAGGACGCGCGTTGGGAGCGTTCGTCAGGGAGAGATATTGACAAACATGTGGGGACTCGAATGCTGCGTGGGTCAATCATAAGGGGGGGCTTCGAGTCATGGAGTTACGGAAGTGGAGGAGAGGGGAGGGTCCGGTCTGCCTCGTGAAAATTGGTTGAAAAGAAGATTAAGCAAGGATTCTGGTCGTGACTTTTAAGGGAAAGGGACGGAGATGAACTGGTGAGATCAAAGGCGTTGAGGGAGACAGTAGTTTCGGAGCTTCGTAGCCGGAGGGGGGTATGGGGATTCAACTTACTATCATTTCACGAGAATACAGGGGAGAGACCGCGGGATTATAAAATATGATCCAGGAATCGAATCGAGGGGAAGGGGGAGAAAAAGTGCGCGCATCGGGAGCGGAAAAAAGTGGACCGGGAATCTCATTGTGAGGGGGGAACGTCGGAAAGATAGAAGGGAAGACGACGCAACGCAAGTGCTTGGCGTGCATCGTGGGGCTGAGGGCGAAAATATAGGTAGAAACTTGTGATGACAATGGGCGCAACTTATTAAAGGAGGGCGGCTGCACGTTACCATGCAGATCAAAGGGGGGGACTGGCTTTTACGGCCAAACTAGGCACCCGAAGGGCTGGAGGACCCGAGGGGGGGAAATGTAAACTGAGGTCGGGGGCAAATGGGGGGCTGTGGTAAAACCGAACGAAGTTGGATGATTGTCCGGTCAGCTGTGGAAAAAAGTGGGCAGGGAAATGGGGAAATCCAGTTCGGGCGATCAAATCGTGCGAACGAATTCTGTCATGCCAGATCGCCCGCAAGGATCAGGGACAGAGACATGGGTCACCGAAACTGCGTTTGTAATCAGGGGGTTGGACCCTAAAAACCAGGACCAAACCCTATGTAGTACACAGAGGGGAGCGAGATGTCTGGCGACGAAGGGGAAGACGCTAACTAAAGGGTCGCACATGAGGGGCACGGAATGAGAGGGAGGAAGTCAAATAACCTTACTTGGGCTCATCAGCCCGTCAAAGGGGTATCAGGCCTACACAACAACTTAGACGCTGGGAGGATTTACTCTATATCGGGGGAGCATGCTTTAACGTTTCATTGACAAAAGGGGGGCTCTTTTAGGGGGGAGGTTAACAATTTCAAGGGGAAGACAGGAAGCGGAAGGAGGGCTGGTTGGGACTAAAATTGAAGCCGGCGGAACCATGGCAAAAAAAAAACTAAACCAAATGTGAGAAAAGATAAGATGGTCGGAGATGGCAGGAAGCGAAGAGGAGTCCGCTTTCAGAAAACAGCAGCGATCCCGAGAAGGGCGTTCCCACCCCCAGACATCCACGAAACAATGAAAGCTTGAAAAGTAGACACCTATCTAGAAGAAAAAATAAAGTACCACGAATCAGTTGGGTCTCCAACTGAACGCGAAAGGAAGGGGCGAATGGAAAAAAACCGAGTTTCATCGCATCGACAAATGTAGCAGAGATCGATACTTCGAATTTAAAGGAATAAAGGGAGAAGGGGCATCTGACGCAACACGACTAACTCCTTCTAAAATTGCCCTCTGTCAATGGTGTCGTCGCGTGGGGGCGGAACCCGTAAAGCCCCGTCCAGACCGGTGGGAGGAGGGGGGGGGGAATTGGGACGGAACCGACACCAACGGGGAAACAGTCATAGGCTGGGTAATTCTTCGTTTGGCCAATAGAGAGAATGAAAAAAAAAAAATAAAAAAAAAAAAAAAATTCTCCAGAAAGGGATCTTTAAGTGGGAGCTACACTTGGCGTCTCTCTTCAGTTTCCAGCCACTGTGGCCGGAAATTTTTCGGTGGTTTGTAAAATCAAACGTGCCGTGGAGTCTGCAAACCAGCGGGAACGTACCCAAAAATGCAAGCACAGACGTTGGCCTCATCATATAAAGAAAGTGGCATAATCCCATATGTTATACCGCTTCTCCGTGAGAACTCTTTGCCTGATCCAGCGCAAGGGGCAATCACGAATAATTCGTGCGCCGCTCTACGAAAAAAGGGAGACAGATCCCTTGATGAAATGAGGGGGAAGAAAGTCTCAACGCGATCGGGCTAACGGCAACATAACATCCTCTATTAGATTACCGGAATGCGCCACCTTGACACCGTAAAGATGATGTAGAAGAAGGGGAGAAAAATCCACCGTTTGGGGAATAACCAAACATACTAAGTTGGGGAGAGCTCTACAAATTGATCATGAGGCAGGAAAAAAAAAACAAGACGGGAAAGAGAGAGGAAAAGGCAGTAAAGCCTCCACCTCCGAAACGACACTCGAAGCATAATCTCAGCCTTAGACCACTGAAAGGCCTCGCATCACATCAGGCCGGGGCAAATGAGACATGGAACTAATCAATCTTTCACAAAAAAAAGCGTCATCTTCTGCCGCGAAAACACCAGCAGTACAGTGAAGGTCCCTCTCCCAGAATCCACAGCACATGAAGATGAAAGAAAAGAAGTCGGGTGGTAGACGGTCAAAAGCCAAACATAACTCGAAATCGCAGAGGGAAAAGCACAGACATAAAAAAGCAGCGAACAAAGGAAATCCCAGAGTGATCAGCAAAAAACCAAAAGAAGGAAGAATCATGAGGCGAAGGATTACTGAGCGAAGGCGTAAGAAAGACAGTCAAATAGAAAACCAGAAAATCCGCAGCAAGAGAAGCAAAGCTAAAGAAATTGGAACAACGCCGCGCGGAAAAATCACAATCCCAATTTGCGCGGGGAAAGGGAGAAGCGAGATCCCAAAAGGGGGAGTCGACGGAAGCTAAGCGCTCAGCGGTGTGCTGCCAATAAACAGTCCAAAAGAGAAGGAAAACTCTTTCTCACCAAAGTTAGGTCTAGTTCAGCTGGGCGTGACTGTTAAATAAAAGAGGACCCCGCGAGAACCCGGCCTCAATGAGGCAAAAAAAGGGGTCAGGACATCCTGAGTAGTCTTTGGCAGCCCTACAAAGGAGAATCTTCGCGAAGGGCGGACGCGTAACGAAGAAGAAAAAAATCAAAAGGAATCGAACGGGCAGCGCACGAACGCCCCAACAACGGCGGAGAGACGGAATCCGGTCAAGGAAGACTAAGGGGAGGGGAGGATCGATCAGTCGTGGTCTCCAAGCATGGAGGAAGGAGACATAACCCGAATGACGGCTTGAAACTCCGGAAGAGGCAGATCATCAAAAATCACACGACTCGGGAAACTATCGACCATATACAAAGCAAGCCCAGCTGCGGTTAAGAGACGAACGGGGGAGAGAAATATACCGTCGACAATCACAAAAGGGGATCTATCAACCCTTCTGAGGAGGGGCGGGACTCTGGGGTGAAGTGACCATGAAGCACTGTGAGGAGAAACTCAGGGACCTTTTCAAGTGAGGCATTGGCTCAGTTCGTTTCAAGGGGAGATGACGCAGGTCGACGGAGGAAAAGGGAAACTGGACGGTCCGGCGGGAGAAAAAGCACAAGGGGGGCAAGCTTGCGGCGATATTTCATTTAGCTGGAATCCGACGGCGCGAATAGTAACCATAAGAACGACATAGCCATACCGACGTCGAGGGTACACGAAGGACGGCGGTTGGGGGGGGGCGGGGCGCCTACGGTGTTTATTCCAAAAAAAGGCATGCGGGCGAAAGAAAGCCAGGAATAGGGGGTCGTTGAGGGGACGGGAGAATGTCGTCAAATTGAAAGTTACGCAAAAAAGAGAGAAGCGTGGGCGGGACAGCGCAAACGGGTAACGTCGCGGGAAGGAAATCAGAGAAGACAGAACCTTCTACAGCGGAGAAACAACATCAGTTGGTCCTGATCAGGGTGAGTGAAGGATATTCAGGGAGGATTCTTAACCGTCACGGGCCAGCGAGAAGGTCAGGCGGCGACGGCGTTGGCGCTTACGCATGGGGTAAGATAAAAAGAGAGTTGAGAGGGTGAGGACTAAGAGTACGGAGAAGGGCGGGCTATCCAAGGACTAACTGGGTAGTATGCGGTTCTGAGGTGGGGGATGTCGGCATCTTGTGGGGGTTGGATTATCGCATTAGTGCTCATAAAACGTCATCGAACTCCTATCATTTCCAGGCTTAAGCATGGGAAACTGGGCGCAGGGGGTTCAGGGGGAGGCAGGGGGGGGATTTTGAGTGGGTCATCAACCCAGCGCCCTCTTGTCAAAAGTCTTGCCGCGACAGGGGGAAAAAAGGTGACCTTCAAACTATTTAAACTCGTAATCTTGGGTTGGCTTGCAACGGAAAGGAGTAAGGCAATGGTTGCTCGCAAAAAGGAATTTGTCAGGGGAGGCCTCGTGACGCAGTGGGAAATGCTCTCGCGTCGCGAAAGTCAAGCGCGAGAGCAGGTCAGGAGGGAGAAGTTGACGGGGATTCGCGAGGGTTTTTTAGGAATACAAAAGCCAGCTTAGCCGATTGGGGGAGCATTACGGAAGAAGAAGGGGGGAAATGAAGTGCCAGTATGACGTCACAGGATTGCAAGGTCTGGGGTTGCGCCAAAGGAGAAAAGCTAGTGAAAGGTGGGGTGGCGAAACAATCGGGATTCGGGCCGAAGGCACTCCAGCTGCTTTATGTTGGAAAGGGCAGCCCGAGGGCTAAAAGAACGACAAAATGGGCAAAAAATTAAGCTGGTGACGGATGAAAATTTCGGGATTAAAATTGAAAACTATTCGTACAGGGGTATCGACAGGGGAAAAAAAACTTTGATCAGCGACTAAGTGCCTGATAGAGTCCTAAGGCGGCTTCCTTGACGGGGCTGAGGGGGTACGAAGGGTGTATGTGCTTCCAAATCATTTGGAGGGCTCAAAGTTGGAGGGGGAATTGTCAAGGCGGCTGTTCCTAAGCAAGGGAAGTTGCTTTTGACTCACAAACCAATTTGGGGCGTCATCAAGGGCTGGAAACCTTTTGGGCAGAAAAAAAAGTATCCAAGGCAGAGCCAACGTACAGATAGTTAGTGGTGGACAATCGTTTCAAATTGCAGAAGAAATGGGGGCTCCGGTTGGGGAGGAACTCCGGTGGGTGGGGGGGAGCAGGGGGGGGGAAACTGAACCTAACCTGGAACTAAGAGACGTGATACGGAGATTGTATGGGGGCTCGGCAGGTGAAGGAAGGGGAAAATGTCGAAAAAGCAGATCGTAGGAGCAAAATTGATGGGCGAATTTGCGCATGGTAATAAGCGGGAACGCGGATCACATCTCCGAGAGTAAAGAATGCTTGACCCGACAAAGATTACGAGGGGGGGTATGGGTTATTTAACGATCGGGGGTCCGCCTTGTCCATTGGGGGGACGTCGATGTGGGGGGGGGGATGGGGATGGGAAAGGACGACCGCGGCTTCTTTTGGCAAGAAAGGCCGAAAAAAGCAACGAGGCACTGCGACAACTACTAAACAAAAGGGGAGGAGAAAGAGAGATGGGTAGTGATTGGGACGCGAGACCGGGCCGGACATTCGCCATGGGAAAAAAGAAACAGGCAACGCGTCGTCTTCACGAGTTAAAGCCAACCCAAAGGGAAAATTGAAAAATGGAAAAAAGAGGACCGCTCAAAAAAGGAGAGAATAAACTACACAGAAAGATATGAGGGTTTCTGCGTCAAAGAAGAAGAAATCGTTTGCCGCGACTCCCTCGTCGTGACTTCGTCGCCTCCGCTCGGGAGCTATCTCGAGCCGGCTATTGCGGGTCACCACCATTCTTCAAAACAGATCGAAAAATGCACTCGATCCAGCGGCCTCTTGAACCTTTGCGCAGGGGTACAGTAAACTCTGGGATTAAAAAACAGCGGTAAGTTCCTTCCGCCTAAAGCAGAAGACATGAAAATTAACCCACGTCTGGAACAGTTCAAAAAGGAAAGTCTGTGGAAAAGATGGACAGTAAAAGCTCATTGACAAGTGTTGTCAACCATGGAAAAAATGATGTTGTTGGTCCAAACGCAAACTGACAAAAAGGAGAAATCCATCCAGAGAAAAAACGAGTGGAGCCAAATACGAACGTGTTAATCAGAGGTCATAATCCAGAAAGGACAAGGAGTTACCGAAATGGAAGGAAGCCAGCAAGAAGAAAAACACCTCATGATCCCAGCAAGAAAGTAAAAATTTACTCGTTCTGGCTCTTCGATCTAAAAGGAAAACGCACTGCCGGGAACAAAGATGGGACGTAGAATAAAATCTCAAAACCCGTTAACCCAGCAGCGGGATTTCCCGGGAACCGGCGGCCCGACAAAAAAAATTCGAAGAAGGAGAAAAAGTAAAGGTCAAAAAAAAAGTGGGAGCCCAAAAAAATCCCTCGCGTAATAATTTTTCAAGTCAAGAAGCGAAAAAAAAAATGATGATCAGGGACAAGATACAAAGCCCCCAGGAGAGAACTGCACGGGAGGACAGAGGAAAAGGCCCGTTTATAACTAGTAAAAAAATGAAAGAAAAAAATCCGAACCTCCGACAACTGCCGGAGCGAAGAAGAGAAAGGGGGAAGCAGCGAGCAGAAGAAGAGCTGTTACCAAAAAAGGACAGCTTCCTTGCAAGCACCGGTCGGGGTGGGGGCGGGGGCACCAACACGTCTTACTAGCAAGAAATAGAGGGACCAACAGTGACCAGTCCAGTCCAACAAGCGGCAGCGTGGGGACTCACGAAGAAACACAGCGCTCCAACATGAATAAAACAGCAGACCGGGGAAGGCGAAAGGAAACGGAAAACTCATGTCATTGAAGCTTAAAAAAAACGCGCGCTGATCCGCCGACAAACCATCAAAAAATAACCAAATCGATACCCCCTAGCCCGAAAGGAAAGGGGAACGAATGACTTCACGACCCGAAAAAAATCCAAATCACCAAAGAATTGCAACGAAGTGACTAAATCGCATCGGCGGGGAAAAAAACAAGGGTAGAGCGAACAATTGCAAAAAAGGGGAGGGCATACATCCCCCGTAGGGAAGATTAGGCAACACGATGAAGTGTTTACGCGTCGGGCTTTCTTGATCTCCGGAGAAGCACACGACCGACATGGAAGAGGTCCGAAGCCGGTCTCCATAGATGACCACAGCAAATAGCCCGCCACTAAGAGAAGCGGGCAGAGTAGGGATTACAAGAACGACGAATGCAGGAGAACGAACACCGCCAAGACAAAAATCGGAGATGAGGAGGAGGAAAAAATCAGTGGAAAGAGGGGGATAGTAGCAGCGATCGCTAAGAAGTGTACGAAAAAAATAAAATGAGACAGGAAACAAAATAACTTACTGGCGGCCAACTCCAAAGCCAAATCCAAAAGGG
>Ga0179593_1678917_pt1 | contig 14672 bp, 11 predicted proteins | sample CZODoug2_1_08_16_FD_185931 | JGI IMG/M metagenome (GOLD analysis project Ga0179593, IMG submission 185931) | Vadose zone soil fungal communities from Angelo Coast Range Reserve, California, USA - CZODoug2_1_08_16fungal (PacBio error correction) | ecosystem: Environmental > Terrestrial > Soil >...
GGAGCTGAGGGGGGGAGCACTGTCCGAGCTGGAGACCGGGTGTTGAAAACCGAAAAAGAGAAATGGCAAGCGCCCTGCGAGACGGGGGGCAGACCGATAAAGACTCCGTCTGGTAAAGAAGGCAGAAGGACACACAAGGTAGGGTGTCATGACCACGCCGCAGTGCGCCCGTCAGAACGAAGAAGGCATGTGGAAAGGGGTTTCAACAGGTATCAAGTCATCACGGTCTTCCCTGGGCAAAGGAATACGTGTGCGAAAAAAGGTGGAGGGCCCGGGCGGGGTGGGAGACACAGTACGAAACTTTTCCACATGTCAAAACAACTGCATAACCAGAGAAGGCGAAGGTCACGTCCGAGAAACTGTACAAAGAAGGCGAAGGATGGCCAACAAGACGCAGCATCAGCCGAAAGCACAGCATCGATCGCTGGGTTACGGAACGGGGAGATGGGGATGAAGGGGAAGTGGTTGATGGAAATAGCCCGCCAACTCGGGGGGGGATGGGGGTCAGTGTATGCTCGCGGCCGGACTGGGAAGGCACCGCGAGATGCGGAAAAAGCAGGTCCCGCGCCCATGGGGAAAACGAACATCTCAAAAAAAAACAGGTAGGAAGCATGTAGGGATGACGTGAGACAACTCATTGGCGATACTACAGAGGGGAGGGGAAAGTCATGACTATGGATTGACGAACGTCTATCCCGATCAATGTTCGAAAAAAAAAACCGGGAAGCCCAGGCAAGAAAGAGGAAAGACGGGGTAGGAACAAAGCGGGGAAGTGATTTGCACACTCGTCTTAGGAAGGGGGTACCAAGTTTGAAAAAAAAAAAGCTGACGGTGCCTACGGTGCACGCGCTCAGATAACCGACAGGTTTCGTTGCAGGAGTGTTAGGGGGGCACAGGTTCAGCCACTTGAAAAATGTAGGACGTAACGAGGGAAGCGGGGGGTTGGGGGGAAGCGGTGCACGAAAAGACACCTTCGTGGCGGGGACTTCTCAAAGGAAAGATGGGTTCAGGGAAGAGAAAGAACTGCTAGGACCGCTTGCGTGAGGGAAGGACAGCAAAATTTCCTTGAGCATCCAAAAGCGGGGTCGGCCACGCGGGCAGCCGCGAGGAGTCGTGTGTGAAAAGCTGGTGAAAAACCCGACAAAGAAAACAAAGGTGACTAATGGGGATCGGTGGACATACAGGCCGGAGGGGATGGTTCGGGTTGGATGGCAGGTGTGAAGGAGGCGCGTGTCCTCACAAAAAAAAAAAAAATGGTGCGTCGGGAAAAAAGGGGAGGAAGGGGGGGGGGAAATCAAAGACGAAGTCGAAGTAGTCGCGCAAAGACGAAGGAAGCATCTGGAAGTAAAAAGAGGGGGGGTCGGTTGAGGGTCTGAAAACAAAACACACCACAAACAAAAATAAAAAACACCAAAAAAACAAACACAAAACCCACAAAAAAACAAAAAAAAAAAAAAAAGCAAGAAAAACACAAAAAAAAAAAAAAAACGCTCAAGAAAGGCGTCACAAGGAAGAGGGGGGGTTTAACCTTCGGGCAGAATTGGAAAGACGTGGGGAACACACAAAAAGGGAGGGGCCTAAAAAATGCACTACTTTGCTGCCGCTAGACAAGAATAAGCCGTTCCGATTCAGGGAAGGAAAGGGGACCAAAAGGGAGTGATCTTTCTGTGAAGTCTTCATTTAAAGGTGTATTAGTGGGCTGTCACTTCCAAAAATCGGGTAAACACGCACTCTCGTTAGGTGGACAACTTATCTGACAGGATGTAGAGGGGGGGAAAAAAAAAAGCCATTCCCACAAAGCCATTCTGCGGCTAAAGATCGGGGGTACAAAGGAACGTCCAATCTAATGTTTCATTTGAAGAAGTAAAAACCCGTTTTGAGAAAATGAAACGAGAAGAGACTAAATAGGGGAGTCTACTTCCACGGGGTACAAAACGGGGACGGGAGGAGCCAGAAAGGAGAAAAGGACATCATAAAAAGGTTCGACATGGATTTGGGGGAAATGGACCGGGGGACTTCTGCAAAAAAGGAGATGAAAGAGGATGTGGTCAACTGAAAACATGGGAAGGGAAACCTATGGGCAGGGGGGAAGGGGAGAGAGTCTCTGTCTCAGTTGCCGGGAGAGTACCTGATAGCTGATAAGAAGAAGACAGGCAGTATGAGAAAAACAAAGAACAGACCATGCCTGTCAGTTCAAGGGAAAGGGTCAGCAAGAGAAGGTCGCGTCAAGTCAGTCTGAGCACTAGAATACCTATAAAGGGGAGTGATATCGCTCGCCCATGCTGGGAAAGAAAAAAGACTACGCAGGGGGAAAAACAGAAAGAGGAAAATGACACGCCTAACGCTGAAGGAAATCGGATACAGAATGTTTCAGGGGGCAACGTCAAAGGGCACGACTAAAAACACAGTGAAATATAGAGATGATGAGGATGAAAAGGCCAGTGTGAGGCGATTTTCCAAAAAAGCACCTACCGTAGAAAAAGATTTAACTCTTGAACGGACTTGTTTGTAACACAGCTTGTCATAGTCCGATGGGAAAGGGAACGGAAAAGGATAGTCGACGGCTACTAGGGAAGAGCAAGTGTCTGATGCTTTTCAAACAAACGTGACGATAGAATCGGCACGGAGGACGATTTGTTTTGAAGAAGACGGCACTGTACATTGGAAGATGAAAACGAGGACAGCCTAGAACAGGACAAGTCTGGTAGGATGGGGGAGAATGCTAGGAAAAAGAAGGGAACCGCAAGACTAAAGAATGGTGCTAACCTGGATAGTCCTCCCTGGGAAAAGCTGCATGACGCACAAAAGGGTACGAATATTCTTGGGGAAAAAAGGCTCCTCTGTGGACCACGAAACAATGTCAGGGTTACGGATTACCACGGGATAGGGCCTGAATAAGGCACGGGGTAAAAGGGGAAGGAGCGATCGATAGTAAACTCGGGACTGTGCTAAAGAACCAGTGGGGGGATGACCATGGAATATAAACGAGGAGGGGGACTGCGTCGATCAAAGGAGAAAGAAGGATTTGGTCAGGACTGGAGAACAGAAACGCACCAAAACATGGGCACGATAGCAAGGCATCATGAAAGGGGATGAAAGGACAGCATATGGGGTCAGGGGAAAAAAACAATTCCAGGAAAAGTTCATTTACGAAGGGCAGCCGATCCATCCATCAGGGCGAGAAAAAAGGAGAAAAAAAAGGGCGGTCCAGGGACTGAGTGCAGTCGGAGCACACGCGTAGTCGGGCAAAAAAACAGGGCCCAGGGGGGGGGGAATAGAAAAACGGTAAGAAAAACTTGCTGTCCCCCGCAGGGCCGTAAGGGGGGGGACCAAAAGATTACGTGACGACCCAGGAAGAAGGACGCGAGGAAAAAAATCCTACCAAACCTTCAACAAGCATTTGTTACAGAAAAAAAATTGCGGCGAGCGGAGGGAAACGTCGGCCGCAGGGGGCGTGAAAACGTGTCAAGCTAGGAAAAGGCAAACCGGCAGAAAGGGGGCCAAAAACGAAGCACCGCAAGGGGAAGAGATGAGGAGATTACAGGATCAACGCAGGAAAAGAACAAAATCCGCTTGGTGGCTGGGCCAACCCGAGGGGAGAAGCAACAGTGGTTTAGGGGGAGGGAAGTAAAAAAATCGGAATAGGGGAGAAAAAAGTTGGACAAGGACTGAGGGGGGAGAGTGGAAACGCTAACGCTTCAACAATTGAAAGATTCATCAAGGGGTTTCAAGTCACATAGTCAGAAAGAAAAAATTCTCTAAAGGGGGGGGGCTATGTAGGGAACACCTTAGAAAGGTTCTGTGACGCAGTTCAACTGAAATAAGGTCTGTTCCCTGCTAGAGTGCGTTCCATTAAAAAGCTTAAGTCGAGAAAGGACTCTCGGAACAGCAAATTTCCTGAAAAAAAGGAATTGAAAAAAGTGGTGGATAGAGGGTCTGTTACCTAAGTGGAGCGGTCAGATGGGATCTTAAGGTAAATGACAAAACCGTATGTGGGAAAAGAAACAGAAATCGACGGGGGGACTTTTAAGTTCAACCCCATTCACAAACTACCTCTAGGAAACACTTGGTCTTGTGTGGGGAGCGTATGGGCTCAGTTTTGTCGGTGCCGCTCCAAAGGAAACGACTTCGAACTGTGCCTCTTTCAAGGAAGAAAACTTCAATGATGAGGCTTCAGAATGTTGGGTCAAATGGAAGAGGCTCTTGAGGGGGAACAGACGATCTATTTGCTAAAATCTACTTTGATAAGGTTCTGACAAAAAAATTTGGAAACGGTTCTACACAGATATGGGAGAGGATCGCCATTAGTTCACAACAGCACCGAGCTTAAGAACAACGCAGTTTCGGTGGGGCTTCTAGGAAAGGCTGCAAAGGGTGGAAACCAAGGCATCTTCTAAAGAAAAAACCACCCAGGAGCAACCGAGAGGAAGGGGAGTTTCATTAGACGCACATACGTCTTCAAAGCGATCGCTGAGGAGTGGAGAGGACGACAGGAAAAAAAAAAAAGTTCTGCTTGTTAGATTGTGACGCATAATGGAAAAGACATGGTCTACCTGCCAGGGAAAAAACTTCGACCCTCTCTAAACTACAATTAAAGGGCTACTACCTTACTGAAAGTTAGTTGGTAAAAGTTCGACAGAAAACCAATTGGAAAATGCAACAATTTAGTTAGTGAGGAACGTATCAAACTTAGGAAGGGGAGGGACACCCCAGGGGGGTTGAGACTCACTTAGGCCGCTGATAATTAGAACACAGAAGAGTGAAAAGCAAAAAACTCATTCAAAGGCGCCTTAAATTTCAGTTGCATCGGATTTAAAAAGAACAGAAAACTTTCGCCCAGCAAGTTAGTCGAGAAACAAAAGGCACATGAAGCACGATGACGTTAGATCTAAAAAAAAACAAAGTAATATACCTGAAAAGCGCGGTTGAGGTTGGTAACATAATTCCCGAAGCTTGGAAAGGGAAAAAAGGTGTACCTCCGAGGTCGAAGGATAAATGGAATGAAAACTTGAGTCGGACACCCAGTCCTCAGAAAAGGTGTTAATTCCTTATTAAAGGGAGTTGCGTTCATTTGTGGATAGGCGGGGGTTGGGGGGCGGTGAAGCCGATTGTGTCCGGACCAAGCCTGCGGAACCTCGGACTGACTGGATTGGGGGATGTTATTGGATGTAGAAACCTGGTCGAAAGGAGAAGTCAAAGTCTGAAAGGCCTGTTGGCAGCAGAATAGAGAGTCGACTGTTCGTGCGGAACTGGCAGTGGGGGGTCGGAACCATGTACGACGTGGAGGGGGGGGGAGACATCATCATAAATATGAAATCGGCGACGGTTCAGGAAAAACGGCGGATTTCCCGAGCCTAAGTCGGTGGTCCAGACGAGAAAAGACCGCTTCTCGGTTGCTCCGGAACGAGCTGAAGTGCAGGAAGGGGAGGGGCTAAGGGGCACGCCGCATACTTGTAAAAAACAACGACCTTCTATGTATTGACTCACCGGACTGGGGGAACACCTTTGAATCAGAAGTCTGAAGGTCTACGCTCCCAATTGGCCTCAACCTCATGTGAAATGCACATGGAGGGGGCGTATCACCCGGGGGAAGGTCATGTTACTTTAACAAGTGGGGATGAAAACTCGCATCAGAAGGACGCATACCCATCGAGCAGAAAAAAGAGGTTAGGGCAATCCAAAGCCCAACAATCATCGGGTCACCAGAACTTCGAGGTTCAGAAGGATGAAACGAAAAAAAACAGGATGTCAAGTTAAATTTGTCTCACATGCATCGGGGAGCGGCGCGTCGGGGGGGGCAAGTGTTAGGAGCCCAGCTTGAAATGCCGTCTCGGGTCCGACGTGGAAATAAGGTAAAGTGGCACAGTTGTAAAAATTGGCAAGTCCAGGGGAGTCCACTTTAAGAAAGTGGAGTATTGAAGCGTAAAGGGGGTTGGTACTTGCCCGGCCGAAAAAAGGGAGAACTCGCACTGGGAGGGGTAAAGGGACAAAAGAAACCTGGATCACTGGTTCGGCCGAGGGGACCGCTGCGGACAGGGGGGAAAGTAACGAGGGGGACGGAAGAAGACGGATTTTCCGGGCCAGATTAAGGGGACGTCGATTTTCATCAGGTAGGAAATGCAACGGGGGTTAGAAGAAGCTCAGGATGGTGAAAAAGATGACTGAAAAAACCTGGGTTGGGAGAGCACGTCGGGGGGGGGAAACAGAACGGAGGTGGCTGGGATCTGGTAAGAGTAAGCGTTTCACAGAAAAGAAGAGGGAGTGGCTGGTGCGAAAAAGGAGGAAGGGAACCGGGAAGGGCTTGAGATTGAAGATCACAGGAAGAGAGAATCAAATAGTCGCGTCGCAGGCTGACCGAGGGGGAAATCGTGGCCTGTTTCAATTGAGGTATAGAGGTGGGGGAAGAGGGAAGTTATTTGAACATGTAAAAAACAGCTTGTGTGAAACGTAGGAAGCCTTGTAAATCGTCAGGGGTCTCAAGGCAGTTTCAGGATTCCGCATAAAGAAGGTGGTCTGCTGCAACGAGGGAAAAAAGGGCAGGAACCGGCAATAAGGGAAGATATCTAGACGCCCCGGAGGGGATGAGGGTCTGCGCAAAGGCTGGGGAAACGTTTCGGAGGGGGACCACATCATGATGTGCAGCACCAGGCAAGGGGAGTGGCTAACACGAGGGGGCAGGACGTTTCGGAGTATATCCGCACCTCCCAAAAAAAGAATCGGTTGCGCCTTGTAAAGGGACAATAAAGCGAGTGGAATAAGGAAATGCTGAAACCTCTCCCGAAGGGGGTAACTAAAGTTTGCAAGAGAGACGGGATCTAATAAAGCAAGTGAATCGGGGGGTGATTGACACAATTTGGTCTTACTTCTCCGCCCCAAAATGGATATAACCACAGAAAGGGGCTCATTATGGGGTTCAAGTGGGCCAGCAGAGGAGGGTCGTACCACGAGAAGGTTCGTACCTCGGTTTTCATGGCCAGGGGGGGGGGTGAAAAAGGGTACATATGTGGAATGAAATTTCAGAACCTTGTGAGAGGGGACAGTCTATTCGTTATCCGAAGGGGGAAGCACTGTCCCTACCGCGAGGGAGCAAACAACACGACGCATGCTGAAGGATAATCCCGAAGACACTGGAATTTGAGAGGGGGTGTGGTCACGGGATATGAAATAGGAAGCCCTCCTGTATGTCGGATACTAAAGTCGCCCGCCTTGAGGGAAGGAAACAGGGAGCTGACTAGCCACTTTTGACACCCAGTCGCAAGGGAGAACAACTATGAAAATCAGGGGGGTGGGAAAAAGCTCACTCACACAGACAATCACGTATCAGAGATAGAAGAACCGGAGGAAGGATAAGATATATATTCTAAAAGGGGAATTACGTTTTTGAGGCTGGGGGGCCCAAGAAGAGAGACACTCATAGGCGTGGGAAGACTCGCAAGCTTGTTTGGCCGACTTTGCATATAGCGAGTAGTTTCCCGTGTCAAGCCGAGGTCGAGAAGACTACAAAATCAGGCGCTGCGGCGGTAGTTTCGCGATGAAGGGTAACATCAAAGATAACTTAGAGACTGAGGGAACATGTGTTTGAAAAAATAAAAATGGGTCGTGGAGGTTCAGGAAAAAAGGCGGAAAATCCTCGCGCCTGCAGCTGAATGGGAGGGGGGGTTGGGTGGGGGGTGGGGGAAGTCGTGTGGTGGGGAAAATGGGTCTGGACCATGGGGAAATCCGGACAAGCTCTCACATGTGTTCCACCAATCAGGGGAAAACAAATTAACGTTGTGGCAAGACAGAACATTACCACACCATGTCGAAAAAAAGATGAGGGGGTCATACCCGATTCAAGGTATGGTCTTTAACAAGATTCAAGTGGAAGGACATTCCCCCCGATCGGGAGAGCTGCTCACGGCAACTGTCGAACTAAAAGGAGGTGACCGCCAATTCCAGAACAGCGCTGGGATGTCGGGATTCTGAAAAGGGGGGGAAAGCAAGAATTGCTGTTGTGGATAAGGGAGATTCAAAACTCCTCACAGCTTTTGATCCGCAAAGGTCCAAGCGAACGCGGCGATCAATGATGTTTGAGAAACTCCATTCCGAAACGTTACCTAACTCATCCACAGCATCGATCTGAAAAAGGAATGGGTCCTATAAAAGAGAGGAAAGCTCATAAAACTGAGTTTGCCATCAAAAAGAAGCAAATCCTGTTCACTGGGCTGCACTGGGAAACAGAAATCAGCTTAGGAAAAGGCAAGAGAAGGTTGACCCCAACAAAGGACCTCGTCGAGGACCGCATCTACCTCAGGGGAAATCAGGTCACCGCATGCGTAAAAAATGGCCGTAACTCGCCGGCACGCGAAGAATTAAAAGGTGGAGAAGTCGAAAGCTTTTCCGATTTAATGGGGCCAACGGCAGACCGGTGCCGGAAGACGCCCAGCACGTAAATCGTGATGTACAAGGTCAATAAGGTCCACCAGAACACACTCCCGGGAAGGGGTGAACCGCGACGTGGGAAGAGGAGACACACAGGTGGGGTTGTGTTTTATCACCAGGAAAGAAAACTTTCATTATCGGCGAAGCAACCGAAGAACTAAGGCCTGACTCTGAATTCAGGGAAAAGGGGGGTCTTCTGGAAAACATCTCCTCACACCAGACCGAAATCTCGTCGATGCGAGGCTACCATTAATATTCCAGGTTCGGCAAAGTACCCGCCCTGCGAAGTTGAGTCAACCTCTCGACGGGCCATACAACGGCTTCACCGAACTAACAACGGGCGGAGTGGTACAAAATTTACAATTCCCAAAAATAAGGGGACACAGAACCGTTTTGAAAGTCTTGCTCGGACTAACGACGGCACGAATGGTAAAAAAATGGGGGGTCAAGAAAGACAAAAAGTGCTGTGCAACTCCTTCAATCTCGGCGGGTGCCGCCAAGACACGGACACAGCTCTGAAGAGAGAGACAGTAATGTGGTTGCGTGACCGTGATAGGATCGGAGGGAAAGTTAGTGCTAACGATGATATTCCGTTTTCTACGCACCTGTGGGTCATCGCATAAAGGAGAAAAAAAGGGGGATGATCACCCGCCCCCCATGGGGAGTAAATGACTACTGGAAGATGTGTCGACAATGTGCAAGAGGGGGGGGGACGTTGGAAGCTTCGAGAGAAAGTGTCAGTTCAACAATGGACGGAACCATCACGAAGCAACAGGCAGGTTTGGCCGAAAACGGAATTGCAATGTTTCAGCAAGCCAGGAGGAAGAGAGGAGGAAATTCCAGGAAAACGCGATTCATGGAGAATTACTTCATATGCGACAGCTGGGGCCGAGGGCAATCTGCCTTCAAAGGGTTTAAGGCTGTTAAGAGGCGACCGTCGCCAGATTGTCTCGGTATGGGGAGGTGACAATAAATGGAACGTGGTGTCGCAACTTCCCCGAAAAGAAAATGCGGAAAAAGGGGTACTATCGTCTGCTCCACGCAGGTCAGAAATACACGGAAGGGTGGGAAGAAACAAGGGGAAAGACTCGGGAAAGGGACCACAGGAAGTAGGCTTTTGCATTGTGACGGCGAGGCCGGAAAACGAAACACCATTAAGGGATGACCGCACGAGCCTGCGGGCAGGTCTTGACACAAGAAAACAGGTCTTGCACAGAACAGTGGCGCAGCCAGGGACGTATTTCACAGATCGACACAGCGGCGGGTTTCTGCTATAAACTGACAATGCAGAACGGCTGGCTAAATCTGAAAAAAAGGAGTAGAGAGGGGAACGGGCGAACCGCGTCTGGGGTTGGTGAAGTGTTATACAATATCTGTAGAACGGAGTGGAGAAACCTCGGAACAGAAAGCAGGCACTGGCGAGACGTGGGAAAGACGTCTGTTGGTGAAACATCCTAGTAGATTTCGCCAGACAAAGGTGGAAGGTGTCCTGGCTCACGAACGGGAAGGTATCCTCAAGAAAAAAACTGGTTGGGGAGGGGTTGTTGCGGTCGCAAGGATAAAACAACTCCCAATCTAAAGGAACGGGCACTTGTCGAGTGGCGAAGGTCGTGAGACGAGGGTTCGAGGCCTAGGGGAAATGGTGGGCGACCCCGGTAACTTAAAAGTCCGGTCTAATCGAAAATCGACAAACGTTTCTGACGGGGGAACTAGAAAAAGAAGAGATGAGCAGGCATGGACCTCGACCAAGGGCCTTGCAAAGACGCCTCTCTAGGTTGCTCCTTTAGGGGAGCTGAAGATTCCTCCGGATTTGAAGGAAAGATAGGAACTCATCAATGAAGAAAGGTGACCCCATCGTGGTATTGAACCTTGACTGGTTGAACAGGCACACATTTAATGAAACACACCCTAAAACAAAAAAAAAACACCACAACGCCTCAGCCTCCTGCAACGGGTTATCATGGTGAGTCCGCATACGTAAACAGGGAAAAGCACCTGGGAAGGGGTCGACGGGAAAACGCCAAAGCATTGCAGAAAGATGAACCAAAATTCGTTGGTTGGGGGTGCTGGCAGAGCTGTGACCGCAGACAGCCGTTCGAGGCAGAAAAGTGCTGGGGGAAAAAAAAACCTGGAATCGCAGCCGACACGGAAAACGGATCTGTCTTCGGGGGGCCTGTGAGAAACACGCAACGTAAGTCTATGGCAGTGAGTTGTCATCATCGGCGGAAGTCGTTTATGGGTGCTATAAAAACATGAGGGACGGGCAAACAGGCGCAGGGTTCGAACGCGCCAGATGCACATGCAGGGGACACAGGGGGGGGGGGAATTGGTATGGACGGTCAGTACCACTTGGGGGAAGTTGTAGTCGTTCAATTCAAAATTGGGGTCCTGGCCCGGTGAAGTGACAGCAATTCGCAAGGGGAGGGGAACCAAAAAATTCGTCCTGGTGGAACTGGGCTGCCAGGAGGATGGAGACCGCTTTCGTATGAGGGGGAAAGGAGAAAGACCTGGAATCAATAATCAGATCCGGGAAGTTCGCTTCGTCCACGTATATTCGAATCAAATCAAAAAATCAATTTCTGCCGAAAGGAGGGGTTGATCAACCAAGCCTACACGGTTGATACATTCAGGGGGGAACCATAAACGCCGATGGAAGTTTTCGTGGAAGGGGGAGGTGTCTACCTCCGCCCTGGCCAATGACGGGGGATATCTTCGTCACAAAAAAACACAAACAAAAAAAAATCTCCCAGATGAACTTTGGCAACGAATTGAAGAATAGCTAGTCCGCCGAAGGGATCGGGGAGACTAAAAATCGCGCCACGCCGAGTGAGTAAAAAGGAGGGGTAAACGGTTGGTCGGATTGAGTAAGAACAGGGCCGGTATCGAAAAAATCTTCAAAGGGGTGGGGGGGGCACCGTGACGAAGCGTAATCTGAATGGGAGAGCAACGGCAAAAGGAAAGGGTGACCAAGACGGCGCCAGACGTGTGCTGGGCCCTAGGGCACCAGTCCGAACGAAAATGAGGAAGAATCTGATAGAAAACACCCGTAGGGGGGGGTGATCGGGCGCTATGGCGTGACGATGGGGGGTTGAGGTCACGGCCACAAAAGGATGCCAGCACCATTACCTGCAAAAAAGGGCAGCGCAAAGGGGCGTTTGCCGAGTTAAACGAATTCAACACATCGTATCGTAAGGCTTCTCAAAGGAGAAAAAAGGCTAAAAACTTCAGCCGTTGTTATTCATTGGCATTGAAAAGAACTGGGATGAAAAGGGGAAACCGAGACAAAGAAAGATAATGCAATCGCGGAATTGTGGACTGCCACGGGAACTTGAATTAAGGACAAAGACACGCAAGGGGAAGGGGGAAAAAAGACACCTTGTATTGGGGGCCGGGTTAGCCGAGGGGACCACAAGCAGAATTCGTACTCGCGGGCAAATGGGGGGGGAAACAGGGGATGGGAAGTGCCAAGGAGGAAGGACTGCGGGCGAGAATGGACCTGCTATTCCGTTAGGATAGAGGCCAGTAAACAGAGGAGTCCGCCGTCATCACCAAGAAAAACAAAAGTAACTGCAGTTAGCCAAACAATTCACAAACGACAGAGTTTCTCCGCAGTTAATATAGAAAAGGGCACTACAGACGCCTGTAGGTAGAATATGGCGGGAAGTCTAACACGCGCGGCTGGGTGAAAAACCGGAAACGACTATGCACGGTAACCCAATTCGTCAGTGAGGGAAACGCCTGACCGGTTTGGGGGGAAAAAACGAGAAAGAGCTGTGCAAAGGTTAAAGTCAAGGATCGCGAGAACAACAAGGGATTATTAGAGAGAGATCCGACTCTTTTGGCAAAGCAAGGGATGTTTGAGGCGATGTCCCAAATAAAAAAAGTACATAGGCCGTTGGTACGCCTCGGAATGGTGTGTGAAACTTTAAAAAGTCCGCTCTTGAGTGTCACCAGGGGAAGCCCAGCGCGGGCGACGCGGGGCCTCAGGGGGGTCAGGAGGAGTTTGGCAGGGATATGAACGGTACCCAGATAAAATATCACACTGGGGGAGGAGTAAATGTGGTGCGGAAAAAATTTTCAGCGCGTGGCTGGCCGTCGGAAATCGGGAAATCGGGAGGATCGGGGAAATTGCCACGCGTATCAGTAGTCAGGCCACTGCAAACAACCGCTCATAGACCTTGAAAAGAAAGGGGGACAAAAAGGCTCCAAATTGACAACTGTCTCGGGGCCTTACAAGTCTGTCGTTTGTGGTTCCCCTCCATCGCTCCACACAGTAACTCGGGGCTCAAAGAGGGCAGTGGGAAAAGGGGGAAGGTCGGCTCCGTGGAAAAATTACATGGCAAGTGATTCCAGACTCCCTCGATGGCTTAGAGGTCTAACTTTCAGAAACAGGCTTGGAGAAGACAAAACTACAGCTGCTTGAATTGGGTCTCTGGAAAAACCTGGCGATAGGTAAAGGGTGGCGGGGTCAAAGCGGAGCTTAAAACAAATCTTTCGATCCGCACCGGGTCGAATAACAGGGGAGGGCCATCAGTGGGGGTGACAGGGGGGAAAACCGTCACCTCCTACAAGCGTGAAAGATCAAGCTCCTCACTCACTATCAACGAAACACAACAACACCACAAGGTGTTTTCTCTAAATATAGCCCGCGCCGGAGGGACGGGGAGTTTTCCTTCTTAAAGGGTCGGCGCCTGGTAGGCACCAGAAATTGGAAAAGGGCATAGCCTGAGAAAACGGAGTCTTCAACAAAGCCGAAGGTTGCCCACCAACAAAAGTGGGGCCGATCCCGGCGAGCTCGTCTAGCATCATCCAACTGAAAGGCGTACTCCGACAGGGAAGGAAAGGACTACACGAGAAGAAAGTCGCTGGAAGGACGTCTACGTGTCCTTTTCGGCAAATGGGGCAGGCCGGACTGAAAGGCAAACCAGAAGAAGGTGAGGACTGAGAGGACCAATGACCCACAACCATGGCTGGGGATTGTCCCCCGAACTGCATAGCGCTCTGGGGGGGGGAGGTCTGTCATGTTGTCAACAGCTTCAGCTTCGGCGACACGGGTGGGAGAAAAAGATCAAGCCAGAACTCGACCTCGTATCTGATGCTAATGGGGCACGGCAAGAGGGGGAGTCGACAGCGGACGAAAAAATCGCTAATGCGAGGGTAAAACCAAAAGATCAGGTTGTCCTAAGGCACCGCCACTGTAAGTGCACGCAGCGGAATTAAATGAACAACACCGAGTCAACACGGGCTTAAGGGACAGGAACCGGCAACGGAGGTAAAACCATTGACGGTGACGCGAAACAAGGGGGAGAATCTGACGCGGGTTTAACCGGCGGGGCCGACAGAGAAGGTCTGCAAAATTGGCAAGTTAAGCAACAATACGATGACGGTCAAACAATCAGAGCGTTGCCGGTCATCTTCCGTACAACGAGAAGGGGGGGGAGAGGGGTCCAGAGGGCTTCAAGATTCAATTTGTGGCCGGGGGGCAAAAATATCGGCTCTAGCAAATGCTGGGTCGCAAAAAATCGTTCAAGATTAAAAGGAATTTTGGGGAAGATGGCAATGGCTGCAGGGGGAAGAAAGAAGACATCCAGTTTCTTAAAAGGGACGGTCAGAACGAAAAAAAATTTGCAGCACCAATCGGCGTCGACGAAGGAAGCCAAGGGCATGTTAAAAAAAAGGAAATAAACGACAATACCTATCACAGAAGGGGGGGGGGGGTGGTCTGCTCACCAAAAAGGATAACAGGTTTCCAAGAACCGGACGAGGTCACGGTTCCAGGCGAAACCGCGAGCCAGGTCGAAGAGTATTACGGCCCAGAGGCTGGCCGCATAATGGCACGCGCAGAGTTCGGGTCGCGACGGGAAAAGGAGCCGCTTTTGGAGGAGGATGGAGCGGGGCCACAAAAATAACTGGTCAGGGAAACAACCGTGCACCCGGGCACAGCAGACAGCGTATGAACAGCGGCGTAGAGGCCAGCGGACCAGTCAGAGGCTTGAATGTGAGTTGAAGACAGCTGCGACCGAAACCAAAAAATCGGTCGGGATTGGCAGAAGGCGGGGTGGTCAGACAACTTTAAAACTGGGCCTGGCGGGAGGTCCTAATGAAAGCCAATCGTTCGGTTAACACCAGAGGTCACGCATCCGGGAAGAAGTGGGGCTCGGCGGGGGAAACAACCTCGGGAGGTCGAAAAACACGAGTAAACACTCAGTTGAAAATTAGGTACTAAGTCAACCTCCTCGCACGAAGGGATA
>Ga0179593_1310214_pt1 | contig 14671 bp, 18 predicted proteins | sample CZODoug2_1_08_16_FD_185931 | JGI IMG/M metagenome (GOLD analysis project Ga0179593, IMG submission 185931) | Vadose zone soil fungal communities from Angelo Coast Range Reserve, California, USA - CZODoug2_1_08_16fungal (PacBio error correction) | ecosystem: Environmental > Terrestrial > Soil >...
TGAAGGAAACGGAGCGACGCCCGCCTCTATGTAACGTGATGTGTCCTACGAAAAGAAAATAAGGAAAAAAAAAGAAGGACCGAAAGGAGGAAATACATCAAAAAGGAAATTGTTCAGGCTGTTATCAAACGATCAGAAAAAGAACCGAAGGGGGCCCCGCGGAAAAAAAAAAGAAAAGACAGGGGAACGGCAATCTAGGGAAGAAAAAAGGGGAAAAAAAGAACCATTGCAAGAGGAAAAGAACATCGACAGGAACATAAGATAACCTAAGGAAAAAGAGCTCTAAACGGCCACACAGAAAAAAGAAAGAACACAATGAACAACCGGGAAAGGAGAGAAAAGGCGTCCAAAAATCTGGGGAACAAGGGACCTGCGCTTTAATAAGCAAGGAGAGGGAAAAAACCGGGTGAATCTCTGCAAGAACTAGGGAAAGGAGGGTCGAGACCGAGAAAAGGAAAATGTTTTAGAGAACCGGCGGCCAGGAAAGGACTGTGTGAACAAGGATGGAAAAAACGAGCACAAAAGGCAAAAGAAATTCATCAAAGGCGTCACCGAAAAGGAACGTGGTCTCGTGCTAACCGACGATCAGTGGCGAAAAATCGGGAAAGGGGGAAAAACGGGGGCACAGGAGGGTGGGAAAGAAGGACGCAGAAGTCAGCGGGGCGAAAAAAAAGATTGGGGTCTTCGTAGTTGGACGCAAAACCTCCGGCCCGTCGAATTGGGCAAGTCTCAAAATGGGTTGGAACGGTTGCGGAAAAAGAGGGGACCGTGAAAAAATAAAAAAAAAACAGAAAAGAAAAGGACTGAAACAGAGAGAGTCTGATTCCCCATGAAGAACGCAACGTCTGGCAGGGACGTGGGACCGCCGCCTGATGCGGGAGAGGGCAAGAAAAAAACCCAAGGCAAACTGGAGAAAGTCTGGGGGCGCCATCCGCAAAAGGGGGTCAACGGAGGGCATTCTATAAAACGGGGCAAGAAAGGATGATGGACAACAGAAAACGCGGCCAATGAAAGAAAGTTTAGTGGAAAACGGAATTTGGGGTCTGGGATGAGGGAAAAAGGCAGGAGGAAAAACGCAGTGAATAAGGGGACCCGAAGAATGGGTCGAGGGCTGCTTCCTTTGAAGTCTAATAATTGAGGCGGAGGCTGAAAGGCAAAAACGTGATCCCGAGCTGCAAAAAAAAAAGAGACAGGGTCCGAAGGAACGACTGACGCCAAGGAAATTGTCAACGGAGCACGAACGAAGAGGAGCCTCACGAACAGGAGGCCCAAAAGTTAACATCCGGGCCTGAACGAACCGGGGATAGACGTTGCAAAAAAACAAAGGGATGTGGTGGAGTAGGACAAAAAAAAAAGACAGACGCAAAAGAATCTGGGAAGCAACAAAATAGGCAAAGCTCCACTCCCGAAGACAGGAAGATGCGGGGCCAAACACCATCAAAAAGACCACGGGCGACCGGCGAGAAAGGGATCCTAGAAGGAAGAAAGAGGGCGGAAAAAAACAGTCACTGGCCCTCTCGAACGCACGTCCTGAACTCACATCCTTTTTGGAAAAAACAAGCTGTAGAGGGTTGGGGCGTAGACGCTTCCCGCCGCCGCCCAAACAACCGCAAATCAAAAAAAAAAAAACTACAGGAACCCGGCAGGTAGACAGCGTACTGCTGACGGGGGCGTTGTAGGCGGGCGGAAACAGTTGAGGACGGTCATAGAGAGGTGGGGGGGAAACCGGCTCCAATGAATGGGCCGTCCCCGGAGGGCGAGAAACAAAAAAAAAGAAGTTGGGGAAAAAAAAACGAATGAACGGTGGCTTGGACAGGGTGGAAAAACGAAAACTAACGAAATGATAATTTCGCCAAAAAAAACGCGGCGGTTGTAAGTCCACTTTGGGCTGCATAAAGTGAAAAGGTCTTTTCGAAAGGCCGGGGGGCGACTGTCGAAAAGACGAAGGCCAAAAAGGGAAAAGGAAAGCGGGGAGAAGGCCACAAAATCGAGGTGACAACCAAGTTTTCTGCCAAACCCCAACTGGGCCACGTGGACCATTGCGCCGGCTCGCTCTAAAAAAAAAAAATAACAACAAAAAAACGGAGATGAAATGAAAGAGAGAGAAAAATTAAAAAAAGACCAGAACTTCCTGGCCCAGTCGATTAACGTGGACCGAAACTTAAAAGGCGGAGGGCCGTCGCCCAAGTGCCGAGTGGGCAGAACATAAAATTGGGGGGGGGGGGCTGGACCGAAAAGAAAAAAAGACGTGACACCTTGACCCAGACAGCTCAAAAGCGAAGGATCAGGGTGAAGACAAAAAACAACGCGGTTGAAGAATATCAACTCCGGGGGAGAAAGTAAAGAAAAATGTAAGCCAGAGTAACGGTAGTCTGAAAAAGAAAAGCGGCTGCGACGCAGAAACGCACCAGACAACAGTATAGGAGCAGCAAACAACCAAAGAGGAAAAAGTAAAGACACCGCGCAGCCACAAAAAAGAAAATCAACGCCAAGAAGGAACGGACAATAAAAGGGGGAAGAGAAAAACCAGGGTTCTAAAAGGCGTAAATTGCAAACTGAGGGAGTTTGTTAAGGGGCGGAAAAAACTAAATGGTTCAACACGAGCAGGAAAGACTGGAACGCCCCAAAACTAAAAGGAGACAGGGAAAGGAGTAAAAAGGGGGCGCGGATAAAGTCCGGTTTCACCGAAATCTTCAGGAGTCCCAAAGAAAATCAGAAGAAAAAACAGAAAAGAAAAAAAAGGGGGGGGGACGCTGTCGGTCCGGAATCGAAAACCTAACACTAGGAAAAAGACTCAGGCGAGAGGAGGGGGGGAAAATCCAACCATCCAAGTGAAAACACACGTTTTTGTGGGTCACAATCACCCCAGCAAAAAAAAAAAGGAGTAATGGCCCTTCAAGGTGGCCCCTCCCGATCGAATCAAACATTTAAAAAAAGTGCCCAGGAACTGCAGCAGATGGAAAAAAGGAATGAGAAAAAAAGTAATGGAAAAAAGGGTGAAAGAACAAGGCAAAATTAAAAAAAACCGTCAACTAACTCAGCAAAAAAGGAACACGAGAAACATTAAAAGGGGAAACCCAAAACTCGAATAATAAAGCATCCGGGAAAGGAGATCAAAACAAAAAGACCTGTCCAAAACGCACTAAAAAGACCGTAACAGGGCAATACACAATGACGAAAACGCCGATTCGGAAAAGAGGGGGGGGTCAAGCTGTGTTGTACATCCAGCAGGAACTGGAAAAAAAGAAAGGGGAGGAAACGAAAGACCGAGCCGATTGCAAAACATCTGAGGGGGGGAAAATGGTTGCCGGGTGGAAAAAAACTCGTCAGAAAGGCAGAGGGACGGCAAAGAAGCAGGGCCTGGGAAGGGAATTAAACCTCCTGAGGGGGCAACGCAGAAGGGAGTGGAAAGAAGAGGTATGAACGGGGACTTAGAAGCCAAAACTGCCCAACACGGACGAAAGTCCAAGAAAGACTGAACGGGGCTCAGCATGCCAGTAAAGAAGGGAAGACCAAAAGATACCAGGGGGGGGACGAAAGCTCTACATAGCTAGTGAAACCCAAAAAGTCAAAGGACGATTACAAGAACTTGAAAAAAGTCAAGCCAGAAACAAAAATTGGGGAGGGAACAACGATCGGCGTACGAACACCAAGAGAAACAGAGGAACGCCCCAACAGCAGAGAATGTGTTCCAGCGGTCATCCCTGAACAGCCATCGGCATCAGGGTCGCGCAATAGGAGAAAAAATCAGGGGGAGTCCTACCGCTCCAAAGCAAAACATAAGGGGGGGGGGGGGACCCGACAGCCTCACCATACGCAGGGAAGATCAAGTAAGATGTCAAGGGAAAGAATCAGGGTAAAGAAAAATTTCAAGAAAGAGGACGATGTTGGGGCGTGGCCAGAGCGGTTAAGAGTTGTGCATCAGTATGAAAGGGGGGTTCGGGTGAAACCCGCAGGTACCGAGACGCAACAGAAAAAGAGACAACGTCTCAAGGGGACCCCCGTCGGGAGTCGCGAACCCCGATGGAAAATGGTATCGGCTCTTCTACTAGCCACAATGAAACCAAAAAAAAGACACTTGAGGTTTGAAGGATGGGGGACCAAGAAAAGGGGGAGGGAAAAAAGCAAGAAACGCAACGAGAATCGTCCATGGAATACAGAAAAAGAAGGAAATACGGGATTCTGCACGAGGAAAGGCAACAAAGGGTTGGCGGCCGACCAGAACTCTCAAAAAAAAAAGGAGGAAGAGAGAGAACCTAAAAAGACATCACAGCCACAAAAATTAATGTAGGGACGCAGGATTTTTCAATAAAGTCAAATGGGAGTCTTCGACGACGAAAAAGGGAGAAAGAAAGGCAAAAGGTTGGTTTCAGGAGGGTAAACGGAAACATCAAAAACAAGACAGAGTACAGGGTAAAAAAACGAACTTCAAAAGGGGGGGAATGATCTTTACGGCACAGAAAGTAAAAAGAAAACCACTAACAACGAAACGTGTCAAAATGAGCTCGGGAACGGGGGGGGAAACATCAAAACGGGGCGCGAGCAAAGCAGTCTTCCTATAGTTCCCAGGACGCCTGGAAAAACTGACAGGAGAGGAAAAGGGGCAAAGCGAGATCCGTTTTATCAAAAAGGCGGAAAACCAAATCTGAGTTATTCTGGGGACATACCAAGCATTTGACGCGCCGGAGGAACCAAAAAGGGAAGGGATGGGCTATTAACGACCGTGCCCACAATGAATCCGCTTCACCAAGGACAGGTTTGACCGTCGGGGTGTGGGGGAAAAGCTGAAGATCGTGAAAAGCCACGGTCAGCGTGAAACGGTGAAATGAATTGGTACTAGAAAAGAACCAGGTGCACACAAGTGGGGCTCACTCTGAATAAGTCAAATGATCTTGGGGGGGCGGGTCAGAATGGACCAAAGGAGACCCTTTCTAAGGGGGTACAAACTGTTCGCCTGTTGGGGGAAAGGTGGGGCTTGGACGACGATGGGACCGTTGCGCAGAAAAATGACTCCATAAGGAAGACCCAGTAGGAGGAAAAGAGTCCGGATAAACCAAAAAATCCGTCAAGTGCCTGCGGATGGGCACGAAGCCGGTGCTCCAACAATTCTAAGAAAAAAAAAGACTTGTTTCAAAAAACCGCATACGGACAAGGGGAGAGAAACGACGAGAAGGTAAAAAGTGTGAAAAAAGCACATTAATACGCGTGTAGGCCGTTTTGTTCCTAAAAGTAGGGGACGCTGAGTCGGAAAATCCAGCAAAATGAGATCAGGGGCCGATGCTGGGAGAGGATGATTACTAGCCAGCGAAAATTGTCTATGGGAAGCATGAGGAGTAACTTCAGCAGGGGGTGGAAAAAAGAGCTGCCATCAGGACAAGGGAGAACTCCCCCAAGCTGGCTGAAGACCAGAAAAAAAAGGGGGAAAAGGACGGGGGGAAGTTCGAGAAACCAGGAACAACTGCCTGGACATGAAGAAGGGGCTGTCGGAAAGATAACTTTTTCAAAAAGGGGATGTTGGAGATCCTAAAACGCCAGCAGCCTAGAGGGCGAAAAGAAAAAAAAGGGGAAAGGGGGACATAGCTCCAGACAGCCCAATCCCAAACATAAAAGATCGTCGTAGGAAAACCGCAAGAAAGAAAAAGATCCAGGGAACGAGGTCGAGCCTCCACTAACGCCCAAAGGGTGAGAAAGGAAAAGTCAGGAGAATTCGTGTGTGGGGAGGGAGAAAAAAACGTTAGGGCTTCTGGGGCCAATGAAGATTTAAAAAACATACCGAATCCCCAAAAAAAAGCCAGGAAAAATCAAAAAAAACCCAGCGCGGGTAAAAAAAAGTGGGACTGCCGTGACTGTGGGGGGAGGGCAAGGCTCAACTGGGAAAATGACGGTCACCTGGGGAACCGAGAGATTACTTGGGGAGTCGGAAAAGATAGAAAATATGGCAATTGAACTGTTTTTTTGGACAATAAAATGGGTTGTAAAGCCGAATGCAAGCAACGGCATTTGTGGCTTGGGTTCAACAACTAAAAAGGAACGGCCGAGAAAAGATGGACTGAGACTCACGAAAAGGGACGCAGTTAGGGCAGAAAAAACTCAGCTGGCTCGAAGCAGCACCACGAAAAGGAGGGAAAAAAAAAAAGGGGAAGAAAAGCACTCCATTTTTGTGGCTGACCAAACTGGGGAAAAAGGTGGGACCATGGACAAATAAGCGTCTAAATCAACAACAAAAAAAGGAGGAATGAAGATTCAGCTCAGGCGCAAAAGGGTGGTACACGTGCACAGGAGAGGAGGAGCAACCGCCATCACGACGATTCGGAAGTTTGCGGGCCCACGTAAAAAGCCCGGGCTCGTGGAGAGGAAAGGCTAGATCTTACGATGCGAAAGTGGCCGCGTGTAGCAAAGAAAAAAACCGTGCATAAAAGGCGAAGGGAGGGAATGGGAAGACAGACCAGTCCGCGGTGTACATGTTTCGGTGAGAGGCAAGGCAAGTTGGCAGCCAAAAAAACAAAGGGAAAAAGGGGCAAGTAACTAAAAGATAAAGAAAGAATACGCAAAGGTCGATCAGGAACCAAACGAAAAAGAACAACAAAGACAAGGAAACACCCCGTCAAAACACTCAAGGCCACAGAGAACGGCCAACAGTCACGGGAAGTTCACGCGGGTTTGACTCGCCGGCTTGGGGGGCGCTGTTTTGCAAGAAAAGCTGGATGGGGGGAGGGGTTTGGGGAGTCGTTAATTAACGAAGTCTGGAAAGGGGGTCCCAACTGCACAAGAAGGTGAAAAAAAAAACGCCACAAAAAAAAAAAAGGGAAAAAGGGGGCGTTTCACTAGAAAAGGCCCGTGGAATTGGGAGAAGAAGATGAATGAACAAACCGTGAGGTCATTCAGCCTCCCAAGGTCGCCGACGATGGCGGTGGTGGGGAAGAAAAGGAGACGAGAAAACCTGCTTCTTCCAACAGAGGCCGAGAGACAAGCACTGGGGGCCTGGGAACAAAAAACATCCAGGTTGGAACCCAAAGTTGTTCTAAGAAAAAGGCCCATACCGATGTAAAAAGGGGAAAAGGATCGGAACTGTCCTTGGCTAGAGTCAAACAGTTACGACAACAGGGGGGAAAAAGAACTTAAAAGCGTGACGGAGAAAACCCAAAATCCTAGCAGCTCAATTTTATGAAAGATGCAGTTAAACGAGAAGGGAAGAAAAAAATCTCTAAATAAAGAAGGAAAACAGATCAAACGAGCCATCTTACGTGTATATCCCCGCACTGACCCTAAGACGAACGAAGACAACAAGACAACAAAATAAAAAGCCGTGAAGCACACGGAATAAGCACCCCAAGTATGTCAATTTAACTTGCTGGGACGGGTGACAATCACGACAAAAAAAGGAAACTGTCAGTCTAATACCGATCCGAAAAACCCATGTAAGGGGGCCCCAGATCCAACAAAAAGTTGCCCAGGGGGGTTGTCAACTCTGTCAAAATCAACGGGGCGGCCAATAACGGACCGTGCGGGCACAAGGAGAAAAAAGAAAAAAAAAAGACTCTGGGGGAAATCCTACGTCTTAAATAAACGATTAAAAAGTCGCGCAAAGTTCGACAACGGAGGAAGAAAAGTCAAAAAAAAAAAGACCTAAATTCCACTTCTCAACCGCGGGGGAAAGGCAAAATACCTCAAGGAGAAAAAAAACGAAAAAGACATTTGCAGATCAACGAAGACGCAAATCACGCAGGGGGGCGTAAAAGGTAAAAGAAACAAAAAAAGAAACTGACCGAAATTGTCCCGGAAACCAGGGACGAAAACGAAACCGGGAAAAAAAAAAGAAAGGTCCAAAAACTGAAATTATTGTGTCAACCGCAGGGAAGAAGAAAAAAAAACCAAGCGTCAGAAACGGGCACGACGTACACAACATCATACTGCCAAAAGACCATCAATCAAATTTCAACTGGGTGACCGCAGAGACAAAAAGAGCAGTGATCCGTCCGGCAGGGGGGAGGGGGGGGGACAAGGTTCAGCGGAAACCCAGGACCGTCAGAAGAAAAGGACGAAAAAGACCAAGAAAGTTTTACGATTTGGTGCATTGGCGAAAACCGTCGGGGAGAAAACGTTTTGAAAAAACCGAAAAAGCATTGGTGATGTTGGGGTTGTAGGGGGGACAATCCAAACCATTGGTGCGAAAAACAAGAAAAATCAGCACAAAAGCGGCGCCGGGTTTCCCACATGGTGGGCGAGTCAGGCAAGATGACCAGGTTCGGGGGGGGTTATCGAGGAGGGTACTAACCAACGCTTAACCTGGGGGGAAAGGGGGAAGTGACTAGGAGTTTTGCGCAGGGAGAACCATGAAGAAAAAAAGGTTCTCAGGTCGTGGTAAGAAAACCGAGCTTCGGAAGAAGCACTAGAAGAGAAGAAGAAGACATAAAAAGAAGTCGATTCCATAAAAAGATTGCCCGGGTGGGAGTCAGTCCTAAAATCTAAAAACCAAAAAAAAGGGAGGGAGTGAGGAAAGAAAAAGAAGGGAAAGAACCGCCGTTAAAGGACCCAAGAATGTGAGTCTCGGGGGGTTTTCAAGTCGATCATTTCCCGGGGGAGGGAGGTGACTACAAGACCCTGGGCTAAATCTTGCAATTTGGCCAAAGAAGAGGAACAAGGTGTTGGGGGGGTTGGAAAAAATGTCCCATGTGCCGAAAAATACATCACAAAAGGACCCTAATTTAAACAAATAAGAGCTACAGTTGAGGAGCTTCCGGGAAAGAAGGATCGTGGAAGAAAAGGGCAAAAAAGGGACACCAAACCAAATTGAACGACGAAAGTCCCTTCGAGCATTTACTCAAAAAGAAATGAACATAGATCAACCTATTAGAGAAAGGCTAGTAGTACCAAGCGGTAAGGAAGAGGGAAAAAAAAGCGGACCCTTAGTAAAAGTGGTTAGCTGGGCAAAGCTTAAGGTGATGCGGGGAGAGACGCCCGGAGGAGTATTTTCTCTAACACTGCGGGGACGCATTTATGTGGGGACCGATTACCGAAAACAAAAATAGGGAAGAGGACATGTCCTGGGTCAACGGGGTAGGTGTCCGTCAAGATCCCGTGGACACAGAAAAAATACAAACAACCCTTTACGTGCAAAACGGTTCTCGACGCCGAAAAGAAAAAGAAGAAAAACTCGGAGTCGAAGGCAAGAAAAGCAAAAAATGAGGTGGTGGAAAAAAGGTCAAAAAAGTGTGGTAACGCCCTGCCGCGGAAAAAACGTAGCGGTTTCGATGTGTGAAAAGTTGCAGAGAAGACAGTCCTGGCAACAGATCAATCAAACACAGACAAAAATAGTCGGCAGAGAAAGGGGAGGGGAATTCGCAAGAACTAAAAAGACACACCCCTACGGGGAAGCAAGGAAGTCTTAAGAGGAAAAGAACCCAAAAAAAAAGGGAGAAAAGAGGGAAAGACTGACGGAAAGCAGGGGTTTCTGCGAGTTAAAGAGGAAGAGAACAGAGGCAGGTCACTCTTGTAAACGAAGCAAGGTAAAAAAATAGCCGGGGGGAGGCCGGGGGATTGGTATGGAGGCGCTTAGTAGCAAGGTCCTCATGTAAAGTAACGGCCCGAGGGGAGAGATGGTGCTGGAAGACTTCGCAAAGGAAAAGAAAAGATGAAGGGAGAAATTCAGCATGATCACACAAGCACTGCCAAATCAACGGAGATGGGGAGACAGGACACAGAAGGAAAACTTAAAAAGTGGGGAGACAAGTACGAAAACGCTCGCAAGAGAAAATAACCGAACTATGGGGAAGGTAAATCCAAGGAAAGTGGAGCCGGTATAAGTGGTCACCTGAATGGTGGGAAGTAGAAAGAAGGAAGAACCGATAGAGTCATCTAGGAAGACCTCCCCGCCAAAGCACAAGGGATAAAAAAAAAAAACCACACATAAGAATCTCGTAACGCTAGGCGTAGCCGTAAATAAAGAATCCGGACGGGGAAAGGAGAAATCACGGTCCTTAGCGAACGATAAACAAAAACAGGCGTTGGTGTCGCAGAAAGAAAAAAAAAAGCGGGACAGGGAAAGAGTTGGCAAGGAGAAACGCACGTTCACATTACGCCGACCAAAACAAGCCAAAGAACAAAAGAAGAACAGCAACATGGGCGTAGATTTGGGCGGGTGAACAGGGGCGTTTGAACGCAGGAAAAAAAGAGGTGATGAAGACCAAAAGGGGGGGTACGGGGGCGAATACTGTGCAACGTACGGAAAGATGTCGAAAGAGAGAGGTAAGGGGTTGAAAAAAAATTTTGCCACGCCTCCAGCGGTCAAAAGCCGGCCAGGGTTGTCGGACAAGTGAGGGGACAACATCGACGTGAAAAAAGGGGTCCACAACGAGAAACGCAGGGGCCAAGGGAACGAAGCAAGAAGAGAAGAAGGAGTCGGCAAAAACGTCCCTTCTGGGTCGGACCGTGGCCCGCATCAACTAGCGGGGCCGCCGTTTCATGAACCAAAAAGAAAGAAGGGGCCAAGAGGGAACCCATTGCGCAGGGCTCAGAAATCATATTAACAAAAAAAAGGCCAGGAGAAGGAAAAAAGGGAGGAAACGAGGAACATAGAAAAGGGTCAGAAAAAAAACACAGGCTCTCTAAGGTTTGGAAAAACGCAAAAAAAGGAAGAACGGAGGATGGAGAGGTGCCGGGGACGCCAGGCGGTTGAAGATCGGAACGAGAAGAGAAAGGGGGAACAGAGGGCGAAAGAAATTGTCTCAGGCGATGAAGCAAGGGGGAACAAATGTGCGGGTTGCGAAAAAAAAGGATCAAAACAAGGAACCGAACGGGTCGGGGACAAAGTGAGAAAAAAAGGCACCAATCCGGCGCTACTCTACATCAAAAAAGAAAAAAAAAAGGAGACTACCAAAGGAAAACACAAGCCTCTGATCAATACCGAGCAAAGACAAGGAACGAAAACGGGAAAAAAAAACCACGAAAAACATGCACTAACTGGAAATCGCCCGCTTGTGTCAGCAGGCAAAAGGAGAGGAAGGGGGTTTGTTCTTAAGGGAGTAAAACGACGTCAGAAGGGCAAAAACGAGAAAATGACGTAAAAGCTCCCCCACACACAGGAGCGAATGCAACCACCGTTTTCCGAACGTGAAGGGAAGCTCTGGGATAAGACGCCGGCCCAACGGGAAATCTTCATTCTTCACAGAAAAAGGGGAGAAGAACACAACTTTGGCAAAAGAGGCGGGCGGCCACTGAGAAGAAACCTATCGGATTGGCCTGCTATGCAAAGAACTATTGAGAGGCCGGAGAAGAGAAAAAAGAAAACAAAAAATGACACGGCTGAAAATCCAGTAACGCCAAGCACCGTATGTTTTTAAAAGGGCCAAGGAAGAGTGAAAAAAGGCTCCCCCTCCTCGGCCAAGTGTGAGGAAAGTGCCAAGGAAAATGTTAAAAAGAACGGCCACTCCGTAGCGAAAAGGCGTTAGGAAAGCAGGGAGTCAGCCAGAAAACAAAAATCACCAAAGGAGAGAGAAGGGGAGTGAGCAAGTATAGAGCAAAAAAGAACAGCATCGTCCGTAAGAAAACCATGCGGGAAGACTGGAAGAAACAGCCTGACAGACCCTACAGACAAAGAAACACAAGGGAAGGGAAGACAAGCAAAAAAAAATTCCTGAGAAACGCTAGGTAAAAAACAAATCCTCCCTACCAAACTACGAGAAAGAAACCGAAAACCACACGCCAAAAAAAAATCTCCCGTGACCTGAGTTTGGTGTTGGCCACAGAATTAAAGCAAAGAAAGGCGGGAACAAAAAGAAGGGGGAGGGGGGGAGGAAGTCTAACATCCTACCAAGACACTGGAACTACGTTTCCATGAAAAAAGAGAAAACCGTCATTCCCTAAGACAGACAAAACGTAAACAAGGCAAAGCAACTGAAAAAGGGAAGAGGGGGGGGGATGGAGGACTGAAAAAAGCCTCTGATGTGTGCTTGGGAACGAAGGCAACGAAGAAAAAACGACGTGGGTACCACCGCATCGTAAATAACAGGCCAAAATTTGAAAGTTGGTCGAAGGAGGGTCGACGACAACGAAAAAAAAAAAAAAAAAGGAACCGAAACACCGCCTGAGTGGTGCCACCAGGGATATCCCTGAACAAAAAAAGAGTACAAGCCAGGGAGACGAACATCAACTCTCAGGAGACCGCAATCAAAAAAGGAAGATGTTGTGGAAAAAAAAAAAGAGCCAGATCATCAAACAAACTGCTTAAAAAACCGGTGCTTTCCAGGCAGGGGCCGGAAAAAAGACAAAAACCAAAAAAAGGGACTATTCGCGCACCCATAAGAAGAGGGTGCCAGTCTAAGCAAAACAGTGGTCAAAAACCACTAGGGTCATTGTATTTGTTTTTTTGTCGTGTCCAAGCCGCATACAAGGTTGGCAGGGGGCAAAACACGATCAACACCGAAAAAAAAACCGGAAACACTGGTTAAAGCATCCGCTACCTTCGGATGAGCGGAGAAAAGAGAACGGAACACAAATTATGGAAGGTGAACCGATTTGGAGAAGGAAGTAGTCTGAACCGACTCATCGTCAAGGAGGAAATCACACGAAACATAAACATCCAAAAACGAGGGCAAAAGAAGGACCAGTTTTTCGCAACAAGCAAACACAAGACGGAGGGGAAAAAAAGGAAGAAAAAAAGAAAAAAGATATGGGGGACGAAACTACTCCTAACTCCCAGCACGACACGTAGCGGAGGGGCATCGTCAATGAAGGAAGAGGGACGAAGAAGCCTTTCGAAGAGTCAGACAGTAGGTTGTGCCTAGACAAAGAAAGGAGAACAGAACCACGAAAGGAGAGGGAAGAAAAAAACCTCGTTAGAGACGTGGGGTTCAAAAGGAGGAAAACCAAAAAAAAAAAATGACTACCATGACACTGGGAAACGCAAATCGCGGAAAAAGTGCTGCTAAAAGCAAGATTAGAAGCCAAAAGGTTTCATAAGAAAGAACAGAAAACGCGTTCATCCGGGAACTCATGACGAGCAACAATGGAGTGATGCGGCGAACGGAAAAAAGGAAGGGAAAAAAGGTTGACGGAACAAACCTCAAAGACTGATTAAGAAGGGCCACAAGAAAGGTCATCCATTGAGCACTGAAAAAAGGAAGTTAGAGGGTTCTTCAAGGAAAAAACGGTCGGTTCGAATCGGTTCAGCATTTGAAAAAAAACAAAAGTTTAAATACTCGACAAAAACCAGACCCGTCCAAGGAAGAACAACTGAGACATTGGGGAAGGGAAAGGGGGGTGGTAAGAATTTCCTCAAGCACGTCGAGCAAGCCGTGCGTTGGCCGGCGGACAGAAAGGAAAGGGCAACAAGAAATAACCTCCATATTCAAGAAAAAAAAAAACGCGGTAGAAAAGGCCAGAAAGGGTAAAAAAGGATGTCAGGAACCCTTCATCAAGGGGAAACGCAAAGGCTTGCCTCCGCTGCGAACGAGACCAACACCCAGGCAAAAAAAGATAATCTTGTACGCCAAAACACCGAGGGGTCCCAGGCGTATGGTCTGGAACGAGATAGCGCAGTGAAAGCCTGGAGGGGGACTCCCAAGAAAAATCGCGTGTTGTCACGGGCCCAGGTTGGGGGGGAAAAGAGGGGTAGAGTAGGAGAAAACGGCAGGAAACCGCCAGGAGAAATACGGGGGAAAAAAAAACGGTGATCAGGATAAGGGACCTTTGAGAATGTTCCGCAAAATTGAAGGGAGGGGGAGGGGAAGCTGGGGGGGAAAAAATAAGTAAATCAAAAGCCCCTACCAAAGAAGGAAAGGGGGAGGGATAATATGTTCCTTAATCAAGAAACTTGTCCACGAACAGTGGCGATACAAAACAATGGAGAACCGGGGTAACAGAAAACCCATGGTAATCCAAAAGATTGCGCAAGAAGAACTTGGGGGGAACTGATGGTTTTGATAGTCCAATACAACAGCGCCGATAATCTGCAAAGCAAAGCAGAAAGGAAGGAAGCACAAAAGCAAAAAGATTCACACAAACAGAAGCGCCAGGAAGACGAACCGGGGGAAGGGAGAAAGGGAAAATAACGATGGAAAGATTAAGAAAGAAAGAAAATAAAGGGGAAAAAACTGGAGGCGGTGAAAATGCGCTGCATCAAGGGGGGGGGGGTAGCAGGGCCAAAAGGAAAGGGTTGGGAGTAGAAACTCTTGACAAGAGCCTCCCCCAATCATCCAGAAAAAAGCTCGCCAAAAGGAAAAAAAGGAAAAAGAAGAAAAAGGACCTCCTTTAGACTGGGGCTGGTATTTTGCTGTGGAAGACGAAAGGTGGGAGGAGGAAAAGAAAAATAGCTGGTGTAAAACCTTCTGAAAAGTAACTGTTCCAAAAAGAAGAAAAAATGGGGGAGAGAGAGAAGGGGGGAAAAAGGGAAATTTTGAACCATGCAAGGGGGGTCCGCCCCGAATCCGATTACGCACCGACAAGGTGGGGAATCAAACACGGATGAATCTCCAGGGGAGCACGAGCGACCTGACCAAACGGTCGCATCTTAGGAAAAGGGGGAGGGGGCGTAAGGAAAAAGAAAAAGCCCCGCAGGCGACCTCCACGCATCAGAAGAAGGGGCAAAAACCAATTTGCGGCCCAAAAAAACACGACAAAAAGGAACTTGGGCACGGGGGAAAAGGCTCAGGCCCTTCAAGGACGGTCAATAAAA